>Ga0181535_10005793_pt1 | contig 13059 bp, 11 predicted proteins | sample PEATcosm2014_Bin_44_FD_119774 | JGI IMG/M metagenome (GOLD analysis project Ga0181535, IMG submission 119774) | Peatland microbial communities from MTU Mesocosm Facility, Houghton, MI, USA - PEATcosm2014_Bin17_30_metaG | ecosystem: Environmental > Terrestrial > Soil > Wetlands > Peat | place...
CGGATGAATCTTCGTCTCCTGCCCGGTCTTGCACATTCCTGCCAAACTCTGGATGCTTTCTCAATTTCAATCCGGCCTTCCGCTACCGTTTCCAGCCGCGTACCGCCGCATTCATTTCAATTCCGCATCGTCCTTTTCGGCGGGAACTGCGTTTCCAGATCCCTACTGGGTCACCAGTTGGATAGGAGCTTAGGACGATTCAATCTGTGGAAGCAAGTGCAAAAAGCGGATTCTCCTGTGGATTTCACCAATTCCGGTGCATAATTCCGCGCGACCAAAAGCTTCCGCAAGGTTTCTGATGATTTCCACACCCACACCTGTGCAAGTCTATGGTCATTCCCGGAGTGTTGTACTTCCAACATTGATGCATTTTCTGCTATGACTGGCCGCTCATAAAATAAATGATTACAAGTATCGCAGTATGAGATATTATGTAGATGATAGTGGCATTTGTACCGCTGGAAGGCGGTTGCCATTACCACCTGCCCCGCCCGTAAGGCGGCAACCTAAACGGTATTACCGGCTTGACGGCGGTAAACCCCAAGTTTGTCGGATTTGGAGAAAAATTATGTCTAACAATGAAATCCCTCTCCTTGAGAGGGTTGCAAGCTATTATTCACAACTTTCCACAGTTGCAGCCGACCTCAATGCCGTCTCAGACGAGCTTGGGAAGTCCATTGCCGAAATTGATGTAGCCCTAAGGAAACTCAATCTTGGAATTACTACTTGGGTTGCAATCCAAGGCGGCGAAGAGGACGATTATTCCTTTTGGAGCCGGGATATTGGGTATGCAAAAGTCGATAGCAAATGGGGAATAAGCCTTCGCAAGGTCGATGGAAATCATCACGATCCCGATCGCGAAAAAGTTGAGGAATGGCTGTTCAATGATGCTCCAAGGTCACTCCGCCTAGAAGCTATCGATAGGATTCCAGAGCTTCTGGACAAACTGAGCAAAGACGCTATCAAGACCACCAAAGACATTCGCGCAAGATTGACTAAGGCCCAAGCAGTAGCCGAAGCAGTAAAAGGTGCGGCCAATAATCCAGAACGAAGTCCTCTTCGCATTCCAGCCCGCGCTCAGACTACCATCATGAGCGCTGTAAAGGCTCCAGAAGCAAAAGTTCTCAACTCTACTGTTGCGCCCAGCATCGAAGCCATTCGTCATGCTGTTGGTTGCGCCTTGGTGGAAGCTGGACACGTCTCTGCCGCACAACTTCTCGGCGCAGGTTCCTGGACCATCGAAGGAGACAACCTCCGCATCGAAGTAGCGGGGATGGGCAAAAAAATGCTCGCCTTGACAGTTAATGCGGCTGCGGCGAATGTTATCCGGCAGGAATTACAACATTTGGGTGCGCCCGTTCGATTTCTAGTGGTTCCAAGTGAAAAAATCGATCTGAGCGCGCCACTCATTACTGAACCTGTTTTTTGGGAAGATGTTTCGAAGGCGGTGGAACCATGGTAAATTACCTTGAATCCAGCCTTCCTTTCTTGATATTCGTTGTGTTAACAGTTGCTTTTGTTTTTGGTGGCCTGGTCTTCTACGCGCTCCGTAACAAGGGAGATGTTTGTGCGGAGTTGTCAATCGGAAAAACCGCTCTCAGATTCGACGCCAAGGACAAGCGGAACACAAGGAGATTGCGTTAAATGCCGCGTGTGGCGTACCCCATCCTTGCTGCGTTCTTTGCGGCAAGGGTGGGAGACTTGAGACTATTGAGAAAATCTTATGCGATACGTTTTACTCGGGCCGGAACCGGGTTTGGAGGGGTCGATTGGGAACCACGCATGCGGTCACGGCGGCGTTGCAGGATCGCGGAGAATGGCCCGCGCTCAAATCCTGTGAAATCCTTGATCTCAGGCATCTCAGAGAGATCAATGTCTTCAACCCGGACGGTTGCCAGCACTTCCAACTCACGCTTCTGTTGCTCCGTTAGCTCGCGCATATTCTCTCCTTTCACCCTTGGTTGCCGGTCGCGCGGAGACAATGCGAATTATCTCCTGCTCCTCATCGCCTCGAATTGTATTCACCACGAACAGAACACCAACGCTTCCTGCGGCCCCAATCGCAATGTCTCTCTGCTCTGCGTCGCTGTGCTGCTCGTCGCTTCGGTAGATGATATTAGGATCATAGAAGACCAGGGATGCGGTCTCGAAACTCACCCCGTGTTTGCGAATATTCGCTTGATTCTTCTTGGTATCCCATTCAAATTCAACTCCGGCAAACGCGGAAGCAAAACGAACAAGTTGTAGCCTCTCGCGTTCCATTGTATGAGAATGTTAGCACAGAAAGACAATCCTTTCGGTCTTGCCGCTTACCCCATTCTCGAGGCCCCATGGCATCAAGGGTTTGCGGAGGAGTCCCGCGGCGTGGCCCGCTCGTCCGATACACTAGAGATACGAACCCTTGTCCCTGAATTTCGCATCTACTGATAGAGCGGGATTTTCAGGCTTGCAGTTGGTTCGTTGAGAGTCGAACGGCATTGATGCAATCAAATTTTTCAAGCAATCGATCGACCGGAGTTCGCGGCATTGCCCAAGCCAGAGCCCTGAAAATGGGTCTGGCGGCGGGTCTGGCCGCCATCCTGTTTGCGGGCGTGGCATCCGCGCAGGCGCCGCCTAGCCAGTCGTTTGCGCCTACGGCGGCCAGCTTTCAGGGCAGCGTGGCGGCGGGCGCGGTCTCTGACCAGCCCATCGCACTGACTCTGGACGACGCCATTCAGCGCGGGCTCAAGGCCAACCTGGGCGTCATCCTCAGCGGGACGCAGACGGCGGCGGCGCGCGGGGAGCGGCTCAGCCAGTTGCAGGCGCTGTTGCCCTCCGTGGACGGAAGCCTGAAGGAAGCCGATTTGCAGGTGGATCTGCCGGCCGAAGGGCTGCGCATTCCCGGCTTTCCCAAGATTATTGGGCCCTTTGGCTATACCGATTTGCGCGCCTCGCTGACCTGGTCGCTGGTCGATGTGGCCTCGCTGCGCAATTATCTGGCGGCGCGGCATAACTTTGCCGCGGCTGCCTTGTCGGCTCAAGATGCGCGTGAGTTGGTGGTGCTGGTGGTGGGTAACGCCTACCTGCTGGCGCTGGCCGATGAGACGCAGGTGGCCAGCGTGGAAGCACAGGCGGCGACTGCCAAAATATCTTTGGACCAGGCAGGGGCCAACCACAAGGCCGGCACCGCGCCGCTTCTTGATGAGCTGCGGGCGCGCGTGGATTCGCAGTCTTTAGAGCAGCAGTTGATTGTGGCGCAGAATGCCCTGGCCAAGGACAAGCTGGCCTTGGCGCGGACGATTGGCCTGCCGCTGGAGCAGAGCTTTACGCTGGCCGATAAAGCACCGTATGCGGCCTTCGATGCCATCGATGTGGATGCGGCGATCCGTCAGGCCCACGCCAATCGTAAAGATCTTGCCGCGATGGTGGAGCAGACCAAGGCGGCCGAGCAGCAGCGCAAGGCGGCCACCGCCGACCGGCTGCCGACGCTCAATTTTGCCGGCGATTACGGCGACATTGGCGTGAATCTGAAGACCTCGCACGGCACGGGCAACGCAGTCGGTACGCTGAGTGTTCCTTTGTTCAAAGAGTACGGGCTGCGCGGCGAGGCTCAGCAGGCGCAGGCGCAACTGGATACGGCGCAGGCGAAGTTGAGCGACAAGAACGCGCAGGTGGACGCCGATGTGCGCGATGCGTTGCTGGATATTGCATCGGCGCAGAAGGCGGTTGAGGTGGCGCGCTCCTCGGTCGAGTTGGCCAATGAAGCGCTCAGCGAGGCGCAGCAGCGCTACGCCAACGGCGTCAGCGACAACCTTGCCGTAAGCCAGGCGCAGCAGTCCGTGGCCCAGGCCAACGATCAATATGTGACCAGCCTTTACCGGCACAATGTAGCCAAGCTCAGTTTGGCCCGTGCCCTGGGAGCAGGCGAGCAGTACAAGAATTATCTGGGAGGAAAGTAGACGTGGCCGATTCAATCCCAACACCCAAGCCAACCAATGAAGGCGAAGAGCCGGAGACCGCGCAGCCCAACCAGAAGCGCCGTGGCATTGCCATTCTAGTGGTTGCAATCCTTGCGCTGGTGGCCATCGGAATCTGGTGGCACTCCACTTACAGCGAAGACACAGACGACGCGCAGATCAATGGGCATCTGATCCAGGTGAGCGCGCGCATTGCCGGCCAGGTTGCCAAGGTGGACGTCGATGAGAACCAGGTGGTCAAGGCGGGCGACACGATTGCCGAGCTGGACCCCAGCGACTATCAAATCGCCGTCGAGAACGCAGGGGCAGCGCTGGCCAGCGCGCAGGCCAATGCTGCGGCGGCTGACGTCAATGTGCCGCTTACGACGATCAACACCGGCAGCAATTTGTCTTCAGCAGACGCGAATGTCAGCGGTTCACAGGCCGGCGTGGGGCAGGCGGAGAAGCAACTGGATGCCGCGCATGCTCGCGTGACGCAGGCTCAGGCGAATTTCACCAAAGCACAAGCTGACCTGGAGCGCTACAAGCCGCTGGTGGAAAAAGATGTGATCAGCAAGCAGCAATTTGACGCCGCCGTGGCCGCCTCAGACGCCACAAAGGCCGCCGTGGCGGATGCTCGCGCCAACGAGCAGGCTGCCGTTGACGCGGTCAAAGTAGCCCTCGAACGAGAGGCGCAGGCTCAAGCGGGTTTGAAGTACGCACAGACCGGACCGCAGCAGGTGGCCGCGCAATCGGCCCGCGCGCGTCAGGCGCAGGCCCAGGTCCAGGAGGCGCAGGCCAAGCTCGATCAGGCCAAGCTCAACCTGAGTTATACCAAGATTGTGGCTCCCGTAGCCGGCATCATCACGCGCAAGAGCGTTGAGATCAATCAGAATGTTGCGCCGGGGCAGAATCTTTTGACGCTGGTTTCGCTTGAAGGCCTCTGGGTCACGGCCAACTTCAAAGAGACGCAACTCAAGCACATGTCCGCCAAGCAGCCGGTTGAGATAGAAGTCGATGCGACGGGCAAGACTTATCACGGCATCGTGACGCAGATTGGCGGCGCAACGGGTTCAGTGCTCTCGCTCTTCCCGCCGGAGAACGCGACGGGAAACTACGTCAAGGTCGTCCAGCGCGTACCCGTCCGCATCGATTTCACCGATCTGGCCAGCGAAGATTCGAATCACGAACTGAGGCCAGGGCTGTCAGTGGAGCCGGTGGTGCGGGTGAAGTAACCGTGCAGCTTCCAGGGCATGGATGGGTGAACAGACGCTACTTTAGAGAGACTCGAAACAGGCGGAGAGCCTCCTTCGGATCGGTGGCATCCCGGTCCGGAGGAAGGCGAAACTCGGTGACCTGGCCTAGTTGGCCAAGCCTTTCCAGAAGCGCATCGTGCGGATCGTAATAATAGCTTTCGTACCAGACCAGCCACACGGTCTTTGGTCCCGATGCGGAGAGCCCCGAGGCGAATTCACCCAGGTCGGAGCGCAGGATCACGGGGCCGCCCCATGCCTCATTCTTCTGCTTGTCCCACCAGTCATAGATAGAAAGCGGGAAGCCGGTTTCCCGCGGCTGAAATTGCGCCTGACGGGCAAAATAATCGAATGGAACCTGCGCATACAGGACATCGAAAACAACCGTATCGCCGGGGCGGTAATTCTGTTCGAGAGTGCCGATCAGATTGTGCCACGGTCGCCCGTGGGGCATAAAGGCCTGGCGAAAGAAACCGGCTGCATACAGACAGAGAATCATTGTTCCAACGGCCAGGCTGGCACTTCGCCAGCGCGGCTTTGCTTGCCAGTATTGAATGGCGCGAGCGACTGCCAGAACAAGCAGAGGCACCAGAGGCAGCAGATAGCGCGTTGCTGTAAGGTGCAGCGCAACCACTCCTATCCCGATCGCCAAAGTCATCACGCAGAATAGCCGGCAAATCTCGTCGCCCTTGATAAGCGCAAGGTATCCGGCTCCTGCCAGTGCAATGGCAAGCGGCAGTGCGCAGAGCAGCAAAAATAGAGGCGATGCGGCGGGATAGAATCCTGCCATCGCGGTTGCGCTCTTTACCAGGCCGGTGACTTGCTCGGATTTGGTCAGGTGCTGTCCGCCAACACCGAAGGAGAGGGCGCTGGGGTTTCGATGACTGACTTCCAGGGCGCCATTCATTTGAGCCTTGAGAGCATTTCGCTCGAGCAGAGGCGAAATTCCCGGAGAAATCAAAAGGATTATCAGTATTCCGGCGGCACAGAGTCTCGCGATGCGGCCGCGTACGAAACCGGAAGCGATCGTCCAGTGAATACAGAGTCCAATCAGGATAAATATTCCGATGTAGTTAATAAAAAACAACAGCGCCGCCAAGATGCCGTAAGCGGCGATAAGCCATTTTTCCTCTCTGCGCTCGACGGCGATAGCCCAGTGCACAATCAAGAGGCCGACGAAGACAAGAATCGTGAGCATGTAGTTTCGTACTTCCAGGGAATACACGAACAGCATTGGCGAAAAGGCGAAGAGGACCGCGGCCAGCGAGCCGATGCGGGTGCCCAGTATCCGCCGGGCCAGAACGTACATTCCCAGGATGCTACAGAGATTCAGAACCACGCTGAATAGCCTGAGTTGCGCTTGCGCATCGCCAACGACTCGGACCCACGCCCATAAGAGGAGGTAAAAAAGTGGTGGGTTGTACTCGCCAGCCAAATGGCGGGGGAGTTCGGCAAACGGCAGATGCGCCACGAATGCGGAGTAGGTTTCGTCCAGCCACAGCTCCCGCGAATTGAGCGCCGATAGCTTGCAGATTGCACTGACCAGCAGGACAAGGAGAAAAAGAATCAATGGGCTTTTTGCAGTGGAGGCGATTGAGAGGCCGAGCTTGCCGAGGCGCTCGCCGAGAGGAAGAGCCTTTGTTCCGCGCGGATTGCTTTCCACTTAGATCCCCCAGTTCTCTGCCTGGAATGCACGATAATTTCAATGGAAGATACGTTCCCTAGGCTAACACAGCACTTTGCGGATTCACGGCGGCCTCGTAACCGTTTAGACTGATTGCACTGCCATGAAAGACTCCATACCCGTCTCGAAGGAAAACTACCTCAAGGCCATCCTCGAAGCTGAGGCCGAGGGGCGCGAGGTGATTCCGGCTGTGTTGGCGCATTGGCTTGAGGTCTCCGCGCCGGCGGTCACCATGGCGCTCAAGCGGCTCAAGCGCGACGGCTACGTCGAGGTGGGCGCGGACGGCATTGTCCGCCTCACCGCCAGCGGCCGCGAGACTGCCTATGGCACCGCCCTGCGGCACCACCTCATCGAGCGCATGTTGAGCGAGATCTTCCACATGGAGTGGCATGAAATTCACGAGGAAGCCGAACGCCTCGAGCACGCCGTTTCGCCCGCCTTTGAGGCCAAGCTCCGCGAAAAACTGGGTCTCGGCGGCGCCTGTCCGCATGGGAATTTTGTGATTCCAGAGAGCCCCGCCGAGCGCAAGCGGCGCGGCGAAATGCCGCTCTCAGAGGCTGCCGCGGGTCGGCGCTACACCGTCATCAGTCTCCAGGAGCGTGACCCCAAGCTCCTGCTGTTTCTTCACAGCAATGGCATCGGGCCCGGTGTGAGCCTGCGCGTTGTGAGCCAGAACTACGATCAAACCGTTTCGATAGAATTGCTTACAGGTACTGTGGTTCTGGGCCGTCCAGCCGCTGAGGCGGTTTGGCTCAAGCCGGAGAAATCGCAGTAATTAAATTTAATATAAAAAGTTAACCGTAGTTAACTAGTTGTGGCATACTCGTGTTATGAGTACGATGACCGAAGCTCCCTTGCCGGTAATTCCCGGTCTCTTGCCGGGGCCAGAGCATCAGGTGCCCTCGCTGCCTGAGGTGCATTCATCGGTGCGCCTCTCGCGCTCGCCGCAGTATTGGCGGCGGCTGCTCGGCTTTCTCGGCCCCGGATTCCTCATCTCGGTCGGCTACATGGACCCCGGAAACTGGGCCACCGACATTGCCGGCGGTTCGCGCTTTGGCTACACGCTGCTGTCGGTCATCATGGTCTCCAATCTCATGGCCATCCTGCTGCAAAGCCTCTCGCTTAAACTCGGCGTAGCCACCGAGCGCGACCTGGCGCAACTCTGCCACCAGAGTTACGGCCCGCGCGTCAGCTACGCACTCTGGATCGGCGCCGAGATCGCCATCGCCGCCTGCGATCTGGCTGAGGTCATCGGCTCGGCCATCGCGCTCGAACTGCTCTTCCACATTCCGCTCTTCTATGGTGTGCTCATTACCGGCCTCGACGTGCTGCTGATTCTGGTCCTCCAGCGTTGGGGCTTCCGCTATATTGAGGCACTGGTGATTGCGCTCATCGGAACCATCGTGGGCATGTTTGGCGTGCAGATGTTTCTTTTCCGACCGGACTTCTGGCCCGCCCTGCGCGGCCTCTGCATCCCCTCGCCGCGGATCGTCACCAACCCGGAGATGCTCTATATCGCCATCGGAATTCTGGGCGCAACCGTCATGCCGCACAACCTCTATCTGCACTCGTCCATTGTGCAGAGCCGCAAATACGAGCGCACCTCCAGCGGCAAGCGCGAGGCCATTCAGATGGCCAATATCGACTCGGCCCTCGCGCTCACTATCGCGCTGTTTGTCAACGCCGCCATCCTCATCGTCGCCGCCGCCGTCTTCCATCGCCGCGGCCTCATTGACGTCGCCGCCATCCAGGACGCATACAAGCTGCTGAGCCCGCTGCTGGGCGCGGCCGGGGCCAGCACGCTCTTTGCCGTGGCTCTGCTCGCCAGCGGCCAGAACTCCTCCATCACCGGCACCCTCGCCGGCCAGGTCGTCATGGAGGGCTTCATCCATCTCAAGGTCTCGCCCTGGCTGCGCAGGCTCATCACGCGCTCACTGGCCATCATTCCCACCATCATCGTGGTCGCGGTCACCGGCGAGCAGGGAACCGAGAAGCTGCTGATTCTCAGCCAGGTCATTCTCTCCCTGCAACTCAGCTTCGCCGTAGTCCCGCTAGTTCTCTTCACAGGCAACCGCAAGATCATGGGCGAGTTTGTCAATGCCGGATGGCTGAAGGCGCTGGCCTGGTTTGTCGCCGTGCTGATTGCCGGATTGAATGGCTGGCTGCTGGTGCTGATGGCAAGCTGAAGAAGGAAACCAAGTCAAAAACCTGATTCCGGCTGGTTTTCAATTTGATTTATATCGAAAACGCTAAGATTTTTCAATGAAATCGTGATCGACGCGAAATCAAACGCCCGTACAAGCTTTCCTATTGATCCGGACCGAAGATTGAGTGGAGGTATCCCACCCATTCCGCAAAGAACGCGGAATGGATGGGGGCAGCCAAATCACGGTATTTATGGGCCGAATCAATAGGCCCGGTTGAGCGCGGTTTTTCTCGCAATCGTCAGTTCCGCGCCTTCACCCACTTTGTGCAGCGCGGAAAAGTACCCTCGATTGGTGGCCAGCCCCAGCCGCCCGCGCGAGTCGATGTAAAAAAGATCCTCGCCCACCGGCACGTCGCTGAAGGTTTTTACAAAAGGAAACGCATAGCTCTTGCCGGCAAGAGTCACGGGAACCTGGTCGCCAAGTTGATAGCCAAGCTGCGCAAAAATCTCCGCGGGGACGTTAAGCACCAGGTTGCCAAAAGGCCCATCGGTGCCGATAACCTCGGCGTGCAGGCCCGCGCCGTCGATTGCCGCGTTCTTCAAGTCGAGCCGGACCAGTTTAGTCACGTCGAGCGCGGGCCCTGCAAGGCGGAAGTCTTCGCCGCGAGCCAGGTGCGCGCCGGCCGGCGAGAAGATGTCGCGCCCATGAAAGGTCGAAGAAATGCCGGAGCCGATCATCCAGGCGGGATTGGTAATTTCATGCGCCTCGACAATCCCGTCGCGATCCTGCACCTGGGTGAGCAGTCCGTTGTCAGGCAGCACAAAATACTGGCCGACTTTGGATTTCGCAATGATCGCCTTGCGCGTCGAGCCCACGCCGGGATCGATCACCACCACCAAGACCGCATCCTTGGGAAAATAAGGCGCCGAGCCTGCCAGAAAGCGCGCGCCCATGGCGATGTTGAAGGGCTCCGACTGATGCGTGATGTCCAGAATGCGCACCCCTGGCGCAACGCCATCCATCACCGCCTTGCAGATGCCCACCGCATCGTCTTTCACGTCGAAATCGGTCATGAAGCCGATGACCTTGGCCGCCGCCTGCTGTGCCGCCGCCGTCCAAGCCAATCCCGCCGCCACCGCAACCCATGCCATGAATCTCATTGTCTTGCGCATCTTCGCCGCTCCTGTTTTCCATGGTATCGCGGAGGCGGCGTCCCACTGCGCCGTGCAAACCAAAATGGATTTTGGGGCGCGTGTCCCGGCTTGCTCCTCGCTTCATCCGGGGAATTCTTGCATCCTCCCTGCCGCAAGCGGCTGCCCTCTTCGGGTGGCCTCAAAAAAATTATTGCTACATCGTGCAACCTTTCCGGTTTTTGGTGCATCATAGACATAACAAGCAGAGGCTTCCCCGAAACACCACCCACCCAAGAAAGGTACCCACTCCTTCTTGAAGGTCTTGTATAGACCTCTTCTCAACAATTCCCCCCTGGATCCCTTCCTCAAATTGCCTCTCAAGCGGGCCTGCCGGAAGGCAGACCCATGTTTTTTGCCTCACGCCGGATAAAATGAGAGCCAGATGCCTTCTTCCTCCATTCCGGAAAGCTACCCCGAGCCGCGAATTCAGGCCATCGACCGGCTTTTTGAGCAGGCGGGCCTCCGGCGAAATCTCCGCGGCAAGGCCGCCGGCGTCACCCGCCGTATGCGCTTTGAGCGCGCGGAACCGCAAGATCTGACCCCGCCGGCGCAGTTGCCCCGCATCGCGCCCAATGGCGTCGAGTGGCTGGCCGCGCCCGGCTGGGAGAAGTTCGACTGGCTCTGGCACGGCTTCAGCACCCGTCGTGGCGGCCTCAGCCGGGCCTACTGCGCGGACGATGCACCCGGTGAGCTGAATCTCGGATTCACGTCCGAAGACACCCGCGAGACCGTCACCGCCAATCGACGCCTGTTGGCCGAGGCCATCTCCGGAGACCCCGCCACGCCGCTCGTCGCCCTCAAGCAGATTCACTCCAATCTGGTTCGCCTTGCCGGCCCTACTGAAGCGCACCGCGATACTCCCCGGAAAGCCGACGGTCTGATGACTGACGCCCCCGGCCTTCTGCTCGGCATCCAGACCGCCGACTGCATTCCCGTCCTGGTCGCCGACTGCAAACGCCGCGCCGTAGCTGCCTTCCATGCTGGGTGGCGAGGCACGGTGAGCCGCATCGTCGAGAGCGGCGTTGGCCGCATGAGGCTTGAATTCGGCTCCCAGCCTGAAGATCTGGTCGCCGCCATCGGCCCCGGCATCGGTCCCTGCTGCTACGCGGTGGGCGACGAGGTTCTCTCCAGCTTCGAGTCGCAATTCGCCTACGCCAGCGAGCTCTTCCGCGAGGTCTACGACGCCGACCCGGTGCATCTCCGCTATCCCATGCTCTTCATGACGCAGCGCGCGCCCGGCCACTCCCAGATCGGTCCCAGCCTGCACCTCAATTTAGCTGAAGCCAATCGCCGTCAGTTGCTCGACGCCGGTCTCAAGCCCCGCGCAATCCAACTCGTTGGCGGCTGCACAAACTGTCAGCGGGAGCTGTTCTTCAGCCATCGCGGCTCACAAGGCCGCGCCGGGCGCATGATGAGCGTCATCGGCATTCGGCCTTAGCTGGCCCAAACCAATATCCCTCTTCAGCCAAGGCGTCAGCGCCGCGCCGGCGGCCACAATCAGAATCGGAAAACATTCCAGCGTGTAGCGCGGCTCGGAGTACTCCAGGGTGGTCAGCAACAGGCAGCGCAGCACAACGTAGCCGCCCAGCATCCAAGCCCAGGGAACGCGGCGGCGCAGAAAGCCCCAGGCCGCCAGGGCCACGTAGCCCAGGTTGATCAGTCCCAGCAGAGCGGCAAACGCCGTCTGGGCGGGATCTTCGCCGTAATGCCACCAGTAGAGATTCACGGGAAAGGTCGCCGTGGAAAAGGCTTCCGTGCGCGGGCGAAGAAGCATATCCGCCACGCGCAGCAGAGGAACCTCAACGTAGCAGCGCAGGGGATGGGAGCGGATGCGCTCGGCGGCCAGTGCGGCAAAGCGCGCATCGATTTCGAGCGAGAGGCCGGGCGATATTGCATTGCCACGGTTGTAATCGTCCAGCAGCAGGCGCGTCTGCTCGCGCTGCTGGGGCGAGTCGAAGGCGCGCGCAGGCAGGTCGTCGATGTCGATGCTCTCCGTGCCGACATTCCAGAAGACGTTTGCTGTCGAGGTGTACTCCACCAGCCAGGTGCTGATCCAGCGGTTAACGCCAAGATTGACTCGCTCGCCGGGATCGTTGCAGTGGCGCGGCGCAAGCGGCTGAAAGAGATGGAAGGTGCTCCAGTTGCGCCAGGTCCAGGGGGCCAGCGGCGTCAGCGCCACCAGGCAGAAGAGCGTGGCGGAAATGAAGCCGGAGCGGAGTGGGCGTTGGGCTTGGTTTGGCGCGGCCGAGGTTGGCGCTGAGGGACGATCCGTGTAGGCAAACAGGCCGGCGGCCAGCACCGCAAAGAGCAGAACGCCATCCGGGCGGAGCAGCATGGCCAGCCCAGCGGCCAGGCCAGCCAGAATCACGGCCCAGTTCTCTCGCCTGCCAGTCTTCGCGGCGTCCAGAGCCCGGCCGGTCGCATACAAGCCCAGAGAGACGGCAAAGATTGACAGGGATTCGGTCATCGCAATGCCCGCATAAGCCGCGGTGAAGGGGCAGAGCATGGCCAGCGCCAGAACCACCTCGCCCGCGCTGGCTGAGAGATGGCGGCGCGCGAAGGCCGCCAGCAGAACTCCACCGGCAAAGTCCGCAACCGCCTGCACGGCCACGGCGGCACTCCACCAGTTGCCGTGCGGAAGCGGAGAAAAGATCTGCTCCATGCCAGCCAGAAACAGCGGATAACCAGGCAGGCGGAAGAGGCTGGGCGTCAGCGTGCTCCCGTGAACAAGGCCATAAGTACCGCGATGGAGCAAGTTGTGTCCCAACTCAAGATAGATTCCGGCGTCATCGTCAAAGGGACGTGGAAAAACAATCAGGAGAAGGCGCAGCAGCGCGCCAGCGGCTA
>Ga0181535_10005794_pt1 | contig 13059 bp, 9 predicted proteins | sample PEATcosm2014_Bin_44_FD_119774 | JGI IMG/M metagenome (GOLD analysis project Ga0181535, IMG submission 119774) | Peatland microbial communities from MTU Mesocosm Facility, Houghton, MI, USA - PEATcosm2014_Bin17_30_metaG | ecosystem: Environmental > Terrestrial > Soil > Wetlands > Peat | place...
GATCGCATAGTGGTCCGGGTAGTAGGTCTGCACCACTACGCGTCCCGGTTGTTCACCCCGTCCCGCACGCCCCGAGACTTGCGTCATCAGTTGAAAAACCCGCTCGGCTGCGCGGAAGTCCGGCATCGAAAGCGCGTGGTCGCAACCCACCACACCCACCAGCGTAATGCCGTGAACATCGTGGCCCTTGGCGATCATCTGCGTACCCACCAGCAAGTTAATCTCGCCCGAGTGCAGGCGCGCCAGCAGCCTCTCCAAATCGCCTCGCCCGCGAACCGTGTCGCGATCCATCCGGCCAATGCGCGCCGTCGGAAAGATCTCGCCCAGCCGCTCCTCCCCTTGTTGCGAACCGGCCCCAAGATAGTAGAGGTGTTCGCTGTCGCACTTCGGGCAACGCGCCGGAACCTTGCGGCTGTAGCCGCAATAATGGCACTCCAGCCGCTGACCCGCCCGCGCAACTCCAGCGTCCTCGCCTGCGGGTTTGTGATGCGTCAGCGAGATGGCGCAATTCTCGCATTCCAGCTTTTCGCCGCAAGCCCGGCAAATTACGGCAAACGAGTAACCGCGCCGGTTGAGCAGGATCAGTGCCTGCTCGCCGCGATCAAGAGCCAGTCGCGTCTGCTCGACCAGCGCGCGAGAGAAGAGTTGCTCCTCGCCCGTTTGCTGGAACTCCCGCCGCATGTCGATCAGCTCGACCTCAGGCAATGGCCGATTCATCACACGATCGCTCATCTCGATGCGCCGGTACTTGCCCTGCGCGGAGTTCTGCCAACTCTCCAGCGATGGCGTCGCCGAACCCATCACCACCACCGCACCCTCCAGCTTGGCCCGCATCACGGCCACATCGCGTGCGTTGTAGCGCGGTGTCTCCTCCTGCTTGTAACTCTGGTCATGCTCCTCGTCCACCAGGATCAGCCCTAGATTTGGCGTGGGCGCAAAGATCGCCGACCGAGTTCCGACGACAATCGGCGCATCGCCCCGCCTGATCCGCCGCCACTGCTCACTGCGCTCCTCGGCAGTCAGGGCTGAGTGCAACAGCGCGACTTTGTCTCCAAAGGCTGTATCCAGCAGCCCCACCGACTGCGGCGTCAGCCCAATCTCCGGAACTAGCAAAATCGACGCCAGTCCCCGGTCCAGCGCCCTCTGCATCGCCGCCAGATAAACCGCCGTCTTGCCCGAGCCCGTCACCCCATGCAGCAAAAACGGATGGAACGCCCCCAAAGCCGACGCCACACTGGCCAGCGCCTCCATTTGGGGTTCATTAAGACGCAGAGGCCCAGCATTCCCTTGCAGCCCGCCCATACGAAAGGCCGCTGCCCGCTCCTCGATCCGCACCAGCCCCCGACGCACCAGAGTCTGCAGCGTGGACGAAGGCAAGTCCTTCCGCCGCAGCTCGGCCAGCGGCAGTTCGCCGTCGCAGGCCGCCAGCTCCGCCAGAATTGCCTGCTGTTTTGCCGTCAGCGCGGGCAGACGAGTCTCGGGAACCAGCACCGCAAAGCGCTCTGTCCGCCGCGCATCGCGTTCGGCAGCCGCAGTCTCGCGCACAATCCACTTCTTGCGCATCAGACTCGCCAGCACAGGCAGAGAAGCCGCCGTAGCCGTGCGCAGCGTTGAAACCTTCACCGGCTCGCCCGATGCAAGCCGCTCCAGCACTCGCCGCTCCGTGTCCTGCTCTTCGCGACTGAGCTTGCCTTTTCGTTTTGTGCCGCCCTTTCCACAGAGGCCAAAAATGGGTGCCCCAAAACCGGACTTTCGGACCGGGGAGTTTTCAGCATCTGGGTCCAACGAATCAACCCGGGCGTTAGCCCCCGGTAGAAAGCTCAGCTCTGTGTCAGGGCACGACCTCAGTCGTGCCGAAAAGGCGTCTAAATCACCGTGGGCTTTAGCCCCTGCAGCGCCCTCTTCAGGAAGCTGTTCGCCCCCCTCCAAACAATCCGCCAGCACATCCCGTCCCAGATCCGTAATCCGGTAATACACCGTTCGCCGCACCTCGGCCATCAGCGGCAGCATCCCCCGCAGCACCTCGCCCAGCGGAGCCAGATAGTACTGCGCCATCCACTCGCCCAGCGCCATCAGCGCCTCGCTCAGCAGAGGCTCGTCATCCAGCACCGCCTCCAGATACCGCGCCTCAAAATCAGCCGGAGCCACATCGCTCAGCCCGGTTACCACCCCGATCAGCTTTTCATTCCGAAACGGCGCAATCACCCGCGCCCCTCGCTGCGGCAGTTGACCCTCCTTTACCGCATAGGTGAACGAGCGGTCAAGCGGCACAGGCAACGCGACTTCGCAATAGGCAGGCATGATCGGCAAGACTCAGTGTAGGGGATTGGGGGCCGAACGCTCATCATCGCACCAACCCACCGGGTGCCCCACCCTCGCCGCGTCTGTGTTTTTGCGGCTAGGGTGGGATACCACGCTCCTCCAACCCCCACCCACAACCGGACCTCTTATTCAACAGTTGCAATCCCGCCCGTTCGCGCTACAATTCGTGCTGATGACACCTCAAATCTCCACCGCTGCTACCCTGCCTCCCGTATCTTCCAACTCCGCCCACCCCATCACCATGTCCATCGACATCGGCGGCTCCAAGCTCAAGGCCATGCTGCTCGACCCGGCCGGCAAGCCGGTCAGCGAACGCCAGCGCGTCATCACCCCGGCCGTGCCCACCCCCGACGCCGTTCTCGGCGGGCTTGAGGAGTTGCGCAAGCTGCTGCCGGCCTTCGATCGCGTCTCCGTTGGCTTTCCCGGAGTGGTCAAGCACGGCTGCACCTATCTCGGCTTCAACCTCCATCCGCTCTGGGCCGCGGGCTTCCCGTTGCAAGCTGAACTCGAAAAGCGATGGAAGAAGCCCGTCCGCGTCGGCAACGATGCCGATGTTGCCGGCTACGGAGCCATCAAGGGCCACGGAGTCGAACTGGTGCTCACGCTCGGCACAGGAATGGGCGCGGCGCTCTTCACCAACGGCCACCTCGTCCCCGGCCTTGAACTCGGCCACCACCCCTGGCGCAAAAAGGGCATGACCTACGAGGACTACATTGGTCAGCGCGGCCTCGACCGCTTCGGCAAGGCCCGCTGGAACGACTTCCTTGAGGCAGCCATCAAGCAGACTGAGGCCACCTTCAATTGGGACTTCCTATACCTCGGCGGCGGCAACACCAAGAAGATCCTCTTCAAGCCCGGACCGAATGTGAGCATAGTCTCCAACGAAACCGGCATTTTGGGCGGCGTAGCCCTCTGGCGCGACCAGGGCTGAGCAAAGCAAGGGGTATTTAGAAGCTGTTTCAAAACCTGGTATTGAAAGACCACGGCTTCAGACGTGCCACCAGTCGCGCAAAAACAATTACCGGGCTTTACAGGTTGCGGAAAAAAACCAGCGTAGCTGCGACAAGCGTCAGGGCACGACTTCAGTCGTGCCGTAAACGCAACAAAAAATGCCGGGCTTTAGCCCCTGTGGGATGCACTTCGCGGGTGGCCCAGGTCTCGCTTCTGAGACCTGGGAGACCAAGAGCCTTTCCCAGCCGTCTTTCGCGAACCCAGGATTTAGGTAGGGTCTTGGGAGCGAGGTGTGGAGCTTTCTTCTACGCAACTATCCTTGCAGTGAGCACACCGGAAGATTCCCAGGTAGCCCGAGGCGTCGGCGGGCTTATTACACGCCTGTTCCACCCTCAAAGTGATGGACTCATCACGAACCCCACGCTGCGATAGCCACGAACGCGCTTCGATCATTGAGTTGAACGATTCGACCGCGTAAGCGCACCGCTCATCGTCGAAAACTTCAATCTTAAGCTGCATATGCGGGTGGGCGGTGATAACGGCCGTGTCGGTGGCGCAGTGGTATGCGGCCTTGATCTCCTCGATACGGTCCAACTGCTCAGCGATGCTATCGCCTGCACCATTCTGGATCGATTCCAGAATCTCGATCGCGGACTTTAATGCCCGTAATTGCCTGGTCATCATTTGCCTGTGCCTTACCGCTAATTGTAAGCCCGAAAGATCTTCCGCGACCGAGATGCGCATCCAACTAATGACCTGGGTAACCCAGTTCCGGATTTTCGGACCTGGAATATCGCGAATCTCAACCAGCCTCGTTCACGAGGAAGACTGCGATTCGCCTCCGCCGCGCGCCCCATCCTTGCGCTTTTTGCCGAAGCAGGGGTGGAAAACGGCGAAGTGCACTTTGCAAAAATATGGACCGGCCTGTCCGTATAGCATAGGAATCAGGAGCCTGAAACCTAGGGCGAAAACCACATGCTGCGAGTCGGATACCCTGCCATCATAGCCCCAGAGTTGTTGAGCGGCTTCCCACCAGAGGTCGAGCTAGTTCCTCTTCCGGATGGTCTCGAAGGCGAGATCGAGATCGATGTCTGGCTTCCCGACCCTTACCCTACGCGGGCTCTGCGCATCTGGCCGCATCTGCGCGGCGTGCGCCTGATCCTCTCGCTGATGGCCGGCACGGAGTGGATTCCGGGCGCGGCCGGCCCGCATGTCACCATCTCGAAGGCTCGCGGTGCGCACAACATCTCTACGGCCGAATGGACCATCAGCGCCATTCTGGCTTCGTTGAAGTACTTCCCGTTCTACTTCGATGTGCAGCGCTCCGGCCTGTGGAAACGCCGCTTTGAAGCCCCAGCGCGCTACGCGAAGATCACCGGCGATGAACGGCCGATTTATCCACCCGTGATGATCGAGGAACTCACCGGCAAACGCGTGTTGCTGGTGGGCTATGGCGAGATCGGCCAGGAGATCGAGCGGATGCTCGAACCCTTCCACGTGGAGTTGGTGCGCGTCGCACGCACCGCACGCCCCGCGAGTTCTGGCCCGCTCGTTCATGCGGTCAGCGAACTCGACGGCCTTCTGCCGCAGGCTGAGATCGTGATTCTCATCCTGCCCTCGACCGCAGAGTCGCATCATCTGATTGGGGCGCATCAGCTTGCATTGATGCGGCAAGGCACGTTGCTCGTCAACGCCGCACGCGGGCCTGTCGTCGACACTGATGCATTGGTCGAGGCGCTAAACTCCGGCCGCATACGCGCCGCTCTCGACGTCACCGATCCCGAGCCGCTGCCGGAGGGCCATCCACTATGGAGTTGCCCCAATCTATTGCTAACCCCGCATTTGGCCGGATCGAGTCCGCAGTTTGCGCCGCGCGCGCTCAAGACCGCTGCCGACGAACTGCGCCGCTACATCAACGGCGAACCGCTGCTCAACGTAGTTCAGGCTGCAATCTAGCTCACAGCATTGGCTGCCTCAGGTTGCACCTCTGAGACGTGGGAAGGAGCCCGTCTCCAGTCCCTCAACCCCACCACCGCCAGCCCAACGAAGGCCGCATAGAGCAAAGCCGTTAGCGTAAGGTTCTCGTAGAGAAACTCGCCAACATAGATCACATCCACCACAATCCATAGCCACCAGTTGGCGATGTGCTTGCGCGCTTGCCACCAGCCGCCCACAACGCTGAAACTCGCAAGCTGCGCGTCCAAATATGGCAACGCAGCGTGGTAGTGATCCATCCATGCGCCCAGCGCGAGTCCGCCCACTGCCCCAACGGCCACGCCCATCAGCAATTCCATCTGAGGCAAGCGAACGACGCGCACCTCGCCCTCCTCGTGCACGCCCTTGGCCCAGTGCCACCATCCATAAAACGTCAACGGCAGCCCGCCGACGAGCAGCAGCGCAAAGGAGAATAATTGCGCATGATAAGAGATCGCCAGGTACGCAAGATCGGAGATAATCCCAATTGGCCAGCACGCCATCTTTCGCTTTGTCGTCAGCCAAATGCTCAGGATAGCCGTAACCGCGCCAATGATCTCCAGCCAGTTATTGAGGATGTATCTATTGATCAAATCTAAGCTCATCGTTCTCCAACTCCCTTCCGCTCCGCGGCCCATCGTCTAATCGCATCCAGCAGCTTCCGTCCGCCCGCTCCGCGAAACCACTTCGCATGACCCACAAGATAACCCTCCGTGCACACCCGCGCTTTTTCTTTGAGATGTAGCACACTCAAAAAGTAATCCGCCTCAGTCAACGCGAACTCCGCGTGGCAGAGTGCAGCCATCGGCGTGAGTGCAGCGGCCTCTTTATCGCTCAGCGGGCGCACGGATTCATAACCATCAAGCAGCGCCTCAAGGTGATCGATGTGCACAGGCACGTCTTCCGACTCCTCGAATCCTTCGTGCAGAGCGAGCCACTCCACAATGTTGCGCTCGATCGCCTGCGCCAGATCGTGAACTGCGTTGGTCCGGTCGGCCAGCCCAAAGTCGATCACCGCCATGGTCCGCGCGCTATCGCTCGCATTGCTCCACAGCAGATTGGAGGCATGCAGATCGTTGTGCGTCCAGAGCGGATCAAGCGCAGGCAACAATGGCTTCAGTTCCGCATGAAACGGCGCCAGCAGCTCAAGCGCCTCGTTGCAGGCGGCAAGCGTGACTGCATCCTCGGTCAGCGCGGGCCGGGCGCATAAGTAACTCTCCATCCCGCCAACGGGGTCGTCACTAGCAAAGATCGTGAAGCCGGCAACGAGAGGCTGCGTCTTGCGTCGCGGCGCGTTGAATCCTCGCGAGGCTAGGTGCAAGCGCGCAAGTGTCTCTCCGGCAGAGCGAGCGTGTGCCGTCGAGTGGAAGGGCGTCCACGACTGCACGTCCTCATACGAGTCCACACCCTCGGGCACTTCGTGCACCTCATAGGTCCAGTCGCCGCGCTCGATCGCTGTCTCGCCCGCGGCAGACGCGAAGACCCGCAGCACCTGCGCCCCATGCGCTCGCAGATGCCCCATAAAGCGATGCTCTTCAAGCAGGCCTTCCCGATCACGCACCGTTCGGTGATGCCGTTTGGTGAAGACACGCCTCGTGCCCGTCGCCACAACACTCGCAGTCGAAAGCGGCCGCGGACTCACCGTGAGAATCTCCAGCGGCTCGCTAAACTCGGGAAACCCGGCAAGCAGCGCGCGCACCTCGGGCAGCGTGAGCGGCGGCCAGTCAGCCTCGACCAGCCTGCCGTCCATGCCATGCGCCTTTGCTGCCGTACTCATCCCTTGTGCATCCTCTGCCTTTGTTCGCTAACGCTAGAAGGTGTAATGCGCCGAGAGCCGCACTGTCGTTGGCGCGCCAAGGTGAATAAAGGTGTCGCCATAGCTCGCGCCTGTGTCCTTCCAGTAGCGCTTGTCGGTGATGTTATCCGCATAGAGCCGCAGCGTTACGCGTCCCTGCTCACCACCCGGCGTGTAGCGCGCACCGAGGTTGAAGAGGTTATAGCCGGAGACGCTGACCGCATCGTCGCGCGTTGCCTCCTTGCGCCCTGTGTAACCCCAGCCGGGCATCAGGTGCAAGCCACGAGCGTGCGGCACAAGCATGTCGGCAAAGAGCGCCGTCCGCAGATGCGGCACGTTGAGCACCTGCTTGTTATCGAAGGCCGGCGTGCCCGTGTTGTCAGAGTTTGCCCGAATGGCCGCCGCAGATCCAGTCAGCCGCAGCCAATTCGTAGCCTTGCCTTCCGCGTTCAACTCGATACCATCGTGTGTCTCGCGGCCCTGTGAAACGAAGGTTGGCGCTCCGCCGATAATCTCGGGATAGAAAAAAGGCGCGCGCATATGAAAGAACGCTGTGGTCAGCAGGATCCGCTGGTTCGGCTCATACTTCGCTCCAGCCTCCGCCTGCCGCGTGAAAAACGGAGACAAGTAGTAGCTGCCCGCCCACCACGGAGCCTGCGGTCCGAGTGAAAGCAGAACCTCGTAGTTGCCGTAAAGAGTCAGGTTGTCCACAGGATTGAAGGTCACTGCGTATTGCGGCAGCCAGATCGTCTTATCGGTGAAATCGGGATCTCCCGACTCCGTTGTGCCAGAGTAGTTGTGATCGCGCAGCGAATCGAAACGTCCGCCGGCAATCACTTGGACGCGCCCAGGAATGTGGATGCGATCCTGAATCACCGCTGCCGACTGATGGTTGTCTTCATACAGAGTGCGCGGCCCGGCTTGGAGTCGCACGCCATCGGCATCTGTTGCACCGGGAAACGAGACATCCGGCTGATAGAGATTCTCTGAGCCGATATAGCTGTAGACAGCTCCATCCGTTACCCAGTCAGGCGCGTTGACCGGCGGCGCGCCGGGCTGCTGCACGCTGCGAAGAAACATCTCACCGCCGCCCGTCAGGTCGTGGCTGAGCATGCCTGTTCTCACGTGGCCGGTGACCACGGCTTCGACCTGTGCGTCGATGCGCAGCTCACCGGGATCGCGATAGTCATAGATCCCATAGTCGCCACCCTGTGTAACGCCGGGGACTGCGGGACAGAAAAAATAGGCAGGCGCATCTGGCGCGCCGGGGCAATCAACATTGCCATTCGCATCGAACGGTGTTCCATACGCATAGACCACGTTATCGTCGATCAGCGAATGGCTGTAACTCGCCGCGGCAAAGGCCCGCCAGCCGTGGGTCAGATCGTAGTCAACTCGCGCGCCGGTATTGAATGTGTCAAACGTATTCGGCTTGGCCCAGGACTGCTCGCCGAGCATCGTCGACGGATAGACCTCGTCGAGATCGGGCACTGTCGTTCCGCCCAGCAACTGATATCCGCAGACCGAGCGCTCGACCTTGTGCTGATACTCGAAGTCGCCTTTCAGAATCGCCTTCGGACTGATCTTCCAGTCCGCCGAACCCGCGCCAACCCCGCGCCATCCATCGGCGTCGTTCACATAACTCACGATCTTCTCGCCGGCTAAGTTCACACGCGCTCCCACCTGCTTGTGGCTGCCGAAAAGCCGTCCCAGATCGACCGCTCCAAATGCTGTTCCGCGATGGTCGGTTGCCAGATCCATAGCCTGGATGACCGCCGGCCGCTTGGTCACGTAGTCGATCAGCCCGCCCGCCGAGGCCACGCCGCTCTCCACGCCGGCGATGCCCTTGAGCAACTCAACACGCTCTTTGTTCTCCAGAGGTACATCCTGTTCGCCCGCAACGGTCATGCCATTGATCTGCAAACCAGTAGCCAGGTCGATAGTGAAACCGCGAATCTCGTAATCGCCGTAGTAGCCCACGGGCGCATAATCCTCGCCAATCGAGGCGTCGTTTTTCACTACATCTGAAAGCAGCCGCGCGCCCTGATCGTTGAGCAACTCGCGCGTCACCACCGTAGCCGAGAGCGGTGTCTCTGCGAGCGTGGCGCCATCCAGCGTGCCCACTGTGACGGCCTCGGGAAGATAATCGTCCTTCACCTCGCCATGAACAATCACGGTTGTCGTTACCGGAGGAATCGCCTGAGCTTGTGCTGCTTGCGTAGTGGCGGGAGGCAGCGGAGACGCCGAGGATGCCGCGTTTTGCGCAGATGCCGCCAGAGGCGCAGCCAAACAGCAGAGCAGTGCTGAGATCTTCAATGAGTTGGTCAAAAATGCGAAGCGAGCCGGATCGCCGGCTGTGAAACTGAGCATGAATTCCCCTTGTCTCGAGCTGGATGAAACAAGAGAACTCACGCTGCGATTCGAGGAAGAAGGCCGCTTGGCTTCGAAAGCTTCCCACGCCGGTATTATCCGGTTCGGGTTCGAGGGTATCTCTCAGCCCCACTGCGTGGAGCACCCCTGTTTCAATATTCAAATTGAAACATTCCTGGCCCCCTTTTGCAACTCGGCCCGGAATTTCATTGCAAAGGAATGCGTCCAGCGCAGGCGTGGGGTTTACTATCGTTCCGTGCCCTCTTGCGAAAGTTGAATCGCGCCCTGAGCAAGAGCTGTGACTGCTGTCACATACGGTATTTTGGACCGTGTTAGTCTAAAAAGCGGCCAGGGGGTTTCAAAAGCGCACGATGCTATCATTTCCCGCTGTCGATCCAATTCCCTTGCCGGCTCCGATCTGGCTCCTGAAGCTATTGCATATCGTGACGCTGGCACTGCACTTTGTCGCTGTGGAGATGCTGATGGGCGGGCTGCTGCTGGCGGTTCTGCTCGGCCTCTTTGGACGCTCGCCGGAGTCGCGGGTCACTGCCCGGGCGCTGGCGCGCAGACTCACCGTAGTCATGACATTCGTGATCAATCTGGCTGTGCCACCGCTGCTCTTTGCGCAAGTGCTTTATGGCCGCGCGCTCTACACCAGTAGCGTGCTGATCGGCGCCTATTGGATCTCGGTCATCGGCCTGGTCTCGCTGACTTATTGGCTGCTCTACCGTTTCAGTGCACGCCTAGAGGCCGGCAAATCGGCTTGGTGGGTCGGGCTTTCAGCATGGCTGCTCGCCGGCTCGGTAGCACGCCTACTCTCGACCAATATGACGTTGATGCTGCGCCCCGAGGTCTGGCAACAGATGTACTCAGCCTCGGCGATGGGCGCGTTTCTGCCGCCTCACGATCCGACGCTTGAGCCGCGCTGGCTGCTGATGATGGCTGGCGGTCTCTTCGTTGGTGGCTTGTGGTTGGTCTATCTAGCGGGCCGCGCGACATTCACTGCAGAGGAAAAAAGCTATCTTGCCGGCCTCGGCGGCAAGGTGGCTGCGGGCTTTGGCGTCCTTTACCTGGCAGCCGGAGTGTGGGCCGCCAGTGTGCAACCCGACGCCGTCAAGGCTGGATTGGCTGGTAACTCGGTCTATCCCTTCTACAAGTTCTTCGGCATGGCCGGGTACGGCTGGATCGTGCTGGCTGCGGTGGCCGTGCTTCTCGGAGCGTATGCAGGATTCGCCAAGATCACAGCTAACTGGTTGGGCTGGGCGGCTGCTGTGGTTGTCCTGCTGATCGAGGTCATGCTCACTGTCTACCGCGATGGCGTCCGCGACGTGACTCTGCTCAGCAAAGGCTACGATGTCTGGGATCGCGCCGTGGCTACAAACTGGTGGGTCGTGGGCTTGTTTCTGATTCTTTTTGTCGCCGGCCTCGGCGTTGTCGGCTGGCTTATCTCCGTTGTAGCACGCGCTAGAAAAGTAATGGAGGGCGCGGCATAAATGAGCGAATCAACGAATCTTCTTATCAATGGACAACCGAATCTTCCCGTGAATATCGGCGAGGAGCCGAACGAAAAGAACACCCGCCGCGCATTCCTGGTTGCCGCCGGGGCCGCCGGATTGGCCTACACCGCCGCGCTGGCCTATCCCATCTATCGTTACCTCGCCTCGCCGGAAGAGATGGCCATGGAGGCTACCGCCGTCACCGAGGTGACTCTTAAAGACGCGCAAAAGCTTCCTCTCGGCTCTGTCCTGATGTTCAAATTCGGCTCATCGCCGGCTTTGCTCATCCACCATGAAGATGGCCGCTGGATCTCGATGACCGCCGTCTGCACGCATCTGGGCTGCACGGTGCAGTATGAGCCGCAGGCCGACCGCATCCACTGCGCCTGCCACGGCGGCGTCTATGACCCGTATACCGGCGCCAACGTCAGCGGCCCACCACCCCATCCGCTCAAGCTCTACAAAGTTGCCGTCAACGAAACCGGCGTGAATGTCTCGCGCGCGTAACTTAGGTTCACTATTTCACTCATTCACTTTTTCACTCTTTCACTCGTTCACGGCATTAGAGGATTCGGTGCATGACCAAAAAAAACACTGCCATCTATAACTGGATCGATGAGCGGCTGGGCCTCAGTGAACTGGCCGCCTTCGCGCGCCACAAGACCGTCCCCGTCCACTCCCAATCCTTCTGGTACTACTGGGGCGGCATCTCGCTCTTTCTCTTTCTCGTCCAGTGCTTCACCGGCGTCCTGCTGCTGGTCTACTTCCGGCCCGGCGCCGAGGCCTACGAGTCGGTCCGCCAGATCACATTCGTCATGCACTTCGGCTGGCTCATCCGCTCGGCGCACGCATGGTCGGCGAGCTTGATGATCTTCTCCATCATGGTGCACATGTTCTCGGTCTACTTCATGAAAGCCTACCGCAAGCCGCGCGAGTTTGGCTGGCTCAGCGGAATGGCGTTGCTCGGCATTGCCTCGGTCTTCGGCTTCTCCGGCTATCTGCTGCCGATGGATGAGCTGAGCTACTTCGCGACCAAAGTGGGGTTACAGATTCCGGCGGCAATTCCCTTCGTCGGCGAAGCCATCGCCAACATGCTGCGCGGCGGCCCTGATGTCAGCGAATTCACCGTGCAGCGCTTCTTCGCCCTCCACGTTGTGGTCCTCCCTGCCATCTTTCTTCCTCTTCTTGGCTTTCATCTCTGGCTCGTTCAACGCCACGGCAACGCCGCACCGCCGTGCATCGAGGCCCTGCCGCCCGAGCAGCGCAAGTCCATGCCTTTCATGCCCAACTTCCTGCGCAAAGATCTGGCCATGTGGCTGATCTCTCTTAACATTCTTGCCCTGCTGGCCTCGTTCTTTCCCTGGTCGCTCGGTAAACAATACGATGCGCTCGCGCCTGCCCCAGTAGGCATTCATCCCGAGTGGTACTTCATGAGCCCCTTCGAGATGCTCAAGTTATTAGGCATGGTTAAGTGGTTGCAGGGGGAGCCCGGCGAGATTGCCGGCATTCTGCTCTTCACGCTCGGCATCACGCTCTGGGTTCTGATTCCTTTCTATGACAACACCAGGGAATCCGGCCAGCGAGCCCGCGCCGCGCACTACTTCGGACTGATCGCCGTGATTCTGTTGCTGACCACCACTGTACTCGGTTACTGGACGATTCGGTGAAGCGGCCTATAGCTGCTAGCTTTTAGCTTTCAGCTTTTCTGCTGGTCGTTCGAACAGACTCCAGCAGAACTGAGTTGAAAACAAGGGCTAATAGCTAAAAGCTAAGAGCTAGGAGCTAAAAGTGAACTATCCATTCTGGGACATACCAATTCTCGGCTCGGGCTGGGTGATCGGCATCATTGCCATCTTCCACGTCATGATCTCGCAGTTCGCCGTGGGCGGCGGACTCTATCTACCGTTGGCCGAGCGCAAAGCTCTGCGCATGCCGGAGGGCCCGCTCCGCACGGCATGGCTCAACCAACTGGCCAGCCACTCCAAGTTCTTCCTTGTTCTCACTGCGGTCTTTGGCACCGTGAGCGGCGTTGGCATCTGGTTCGCCATCGGCCTCACCCATCCCGAGGCCACCAGCACGCTGATTCATAACTTCGTCTTCGGCTGGGCCATGGAGTGGGTCTTCTTCCTCGTCGAACTGACCACCATCGCC
>Ga0181535_10005796_pt1 | contig 13056 bp, 14 predicted proteins | sample PEATcosm2014_Bin_44_FD_119774 | JGI IMG/M metagenome (GOLD analysis project Ga0181535, IMG submission 119774) | Peatland microbial communities from MTU Mesocosm Facility, Houghton, MI, USA - PEATcosm2014_Bin17_30_metaG | ecosystem: Environmental > Terrestrial > Soil > Wetlands > Peat | place...
ATACGGCTTCATTTGCCGGCGAATACGACAGCGATACTCACCGCCCATAACCATTCACGCCGAAGAAGCATACGCTGCGCGCGCTGTTGCATCTCACAAGCTGTGAGGAGCATTCCGCTGGCATGATGCGATAAAACGGAAACCGTTTTCCATGAAGTTTCAGTCGGTTCAGAAGAACGAGGTTCCCAGGGGCCGTGCGGGCAAGCATAAGCGCATCGTCACGCTCCTGTTGAATCAGCTTGAGCGGCTGCCGTCAGGAAATGCCCTCAAAGTGACGCTTTCCTCATTGCCCGATAGCAAAGCGAATATTCGCGCTGCTCTCAATCGCGCTACGCACCAAAAAGGCGTCACGGTCGCCACATCGAGCGATTCCAGTCATCTTTATCTCTGGAAAGCCGATCCAAAACCCTGATCCATTCCTGATACATTCTTGTTTTGCGCTGTTTGCGAGTTTGCGATGGACGCTGTGCGCATCGACAAGTGGCTTTGGGCCGCGCGCTTCTTCAAAACGCGCGCCGTAGCTTCGCGCGCCTGCGACATAGGCCGTATTCAATCGAACGGCATCCGTTCAAAACCCGCCCGCGAAGTCCGCGCCGGCGACAAGCTGCGCATAGAAAACGAGCGAGGGATCTTCGAGGTCGAGGTTTTAGCGGTCAGTTCCATGCGCGGCCCCGCTGCAGTCGCGCAGACTCTCTATCGAGAATCGGACGCTAGCCGGGAGGCACGATTGCATCTCGCAGAAGAGCGCAAAGCAATGGAGCAATACGTCCGCATGCCCGAGGGCCGGCCGTCCAAACGCGACCGCCGCCGCATCATTCAATTCCGCCGCGGCCTCTAAGAAACGCTCCGACGCAGAAAAGCCCGGCACGAAGCCGGGCTCTCTCAGCTCAACAAAAACGTTTATGCGATCAACTTCTTGACCTTCTCCTCGATCACGTCCTGGGCTACGTACCCCACAACCTGGTCAGCGATCTTGCCGCCCTTGAAGAAGAGCAGTGTCGGAATGCCGCGAATCCCATAGCGCGAGGGCGTCGCGCCATTCTGATCCACGTTCACTTTTGCCACCTTGAGCTTGCCTGCGTACGCCGCTGCCACGCCGTCCACGATCGGTGCAATCGCCTTGCATGGTCCGCACCAAACCGCCCAAAAGTCCACCAGAACCGGCTGCTCGCTCTTCAGCACTTCCTCGTCAAAGTTCGCATCGCTTACTTCCAAAACGCCCACTCCAGCCATGATCCTCCTTGCGGACCCGCACCCGTTCATTGTACAGGACACCCACATTCCATCTGATGCGGAAATCCGCGCAAAGTCGCAGACCTCCGCACAGTTGCGTGGCACAACGCACAAACGATTGACTCAAGTTGTTTTTGATAGGCGCAGCCGAGATTTCTTCGCCGCGTTTCTATGCGCATTTTGTTTCCGGAATCGTTTGAGCACAAAGTAAAAGCGCCCGGATCCGTTAAGGACCACAGGCGCTAGAGCAGCCCTCCCCCAGAACTGCCCACGAAGCGAATGTAAGGTGTTCAATCGATAAATAGCAAGCAAACTTCAGTAATAGGCGTGGTAATCAAAAATTTGATGACTACTCACCTGAGCAACTACCGTAACTTATTCATAACGCATAGACTTGCCGACTGAAAACGATGCGACTCCAGTCAACTCACATGTTTTCAATTGTTTGAAACGCACCGACCTCGGAAAATCGGCAAATTAGAAGCTCTGCTTCCATGCGATTTTGCACTGCATTTGAAGCACTTGCCAGGCTCTCTTCGCGGTCAACAATCACCAGCACAGCCGGCCCTGCTCCGCTTAGAGCCACCCCCAGAATTCCGTACTCCCCCACGAGCGGCAACAATGCGGGCAGCAGCGGGCAGAGGTCCGCGCGATACGGTTGGTGAATCCGATCCTTCATCGCCAGGCGCAACAAGTCCCCTCGCGCTTGCGCGAACGCCAGCCCCATCACCGCCACCGATTGCAGATTCGCGACCACATCTTCAAGCGGAAAGCTTGCCGGCAACACCGCGCGCGCTTTGCTGGTCGAGAGCGGCTCGTCCGGAAGCGCAACAATCGCTCGCCACTCCGGCGGGGTATCGATTCGCGCCACGTGCACGTTCGTTCCCTCGCACACGGCGGTCACAAACCCGCCCAGCCAGCACGCCGCCACGTTGTCCGGATGCCCTTCAAGCTTGAACGCCTGTTCGAGAATCTGCGCCGTATTCCACTGCAGCCTGCCGTAGTTTGCCGCCAGAGCGATCGCCGCCAGCCGCGCGGCCGCCGACGATCCGCATCCCATCCCCAGCGGAATTCCGTTGACCATCCGGATCGCCAGCGGAACAACATCCCGTTCGTTGCCGCGCAGGATTTGTTTGTAGGTCTCAAGAATCAGATTGTCTTCAAGCCGCGCGCACCGTTCCGCGTCGCGTCCGCTCGCAGTCACTGAGAACTCATCCGCCGGCGCGGCTTCAATCTCCAAAAAAAAATCCAGTGCCGCAGCCACCGCATCGAATCCCGGCCCGAGATTCGCCGAAGTCGCAGGCAATCGGAGTCGTATGCCGTCCGGCGTGCCCAAACCGATCACTTGGCGACTCATCCTACCTCGCCTTCGATCGCCGCCAGCACCGCAGCCGGCGTAGCGTCCACCGTGACCGCATCGCGCCGCAAGGCGTCAATCGCATGCTCCGAGCCCACCTTCTCCTCATCGGTCAGCAGCGTTCCGCGATGGAAGTCAATGGTGTAATCCGCATCCTTCAGCGTGTGGCCGGTCAGCACGAGCACGACAGTCTCTCCAGACCGGACGACTCCCTGCGCACGCAGCTTCTTCAGCCCGGCAAGCGTCACGGCTGAAGCCGGCTCGCATCCCAATCCTTCCGCGCCAATCTCAGCTTTGGCGATTGCGATCTCGGCCTCAGTCACGTCCAGGCACCATCCACCGCTCTCCTGAATCACCCGCGCGGACTTGCGCCACGATGCCGGATTGCCGATGCGGATGGCCGTCGCTCGCGTATTCGCTTCCATCGGCTCCATCACCGCGCCGTGATTCAGCTTCAAACTTCGCACCAGCGGGTTGGCTCCCGCTGCCTGAATCACGCTGATCTTCGGCAGCCGGGCTATCAACCCAAGCTCGCGCATCTCGCGGAATCCCTTGCCAAGTGCCGAACTGTTCCCGAGGTTGCCTCCCGGAACGATCAGATGGTCGGGCACATTCCAGTCCATGGCCTCCGCAATTTCGATGGCCGGCGTCTTTTGTCCCTCAAGCCGATAGGGATTGACCGAATTCAGAAGGTAGATCGGCGCTGTCCTCACGATCTCTGTCAGCAGGCGCAGGCATCCGTCGAAGTCGGTCTTCACCTGGCAGGTGACCGCGCCGTAATCCATCGCCTGCGACAGTTTTCCCCACGCAATCTTTCCTTCGGGAATCAAAACCAGGCTGCGCATTCCTGCACGCGCCGCATACGCGGCCATTGACGCCGACGTGTTCCCTGTCGACGCGCACGCCACCCAAGTAAATCCCCGCTCCTTCGCCACGCTCAGCGCCGCCGTCATGCCCGTGTCTTTAAAGGAGCCAGTCGGATTCATCCCCTGGTGCTTAGCGTAGAGCTGATCGATTCCCAGTGCCTTGGCCGATCGCCGCAGATGATAGAGCGGGACATTCCCCTCGCGCAGCGACACCGCGGTGCCAAAGCTATCCAGAATCGGAAGCAGTTCCCTGTATCGCCACACTCCCGACTGATTGAGGGCCTCACCTGAGCAGCGCCGCTCCCGCCACAGCCACTTCAGAGCGCCCGGATTCGGCCGGTCGTTCCCTCCGCGCTGGCTCCAGCCGGGATACTCAACCTCAAACAAGTCGCCGCAATTTGCGCAGCGAAAGTCCGCCCGCGCATCCGCGCCCGCGATGCGGCTGCCGCATCCAAAACAGCGTAATTGATGCAGATTGTCGCTCATACCTATCTCCGAAACCGCCGGCTTTGACGTCGCATATCTTCCACCGAGCCACACGTAAAACCGCGCGCACTTCGGCTCGAAAACCCAATCAGGCGGTTTCGTTGCTTAGTGTTAGCCTAGCAGGTGTACGGCGATTCAAGCTGTGGATGGAAGGCTGCTCGCGCCGATGTCAAAGCAATTCTTAGCTACTCTGTTCGCGCTGCTTTTTCTCACGCCGCTTGGTGCGCAAACGCCTCTCCGCGTGGCTGCCGCCGCCGATTTGGAGCCTGTCCTTCCGCCGATCCTTGTGCAATTCGAGAAAAATACCGGCATTCACGCTGTGGCAACGTATCAATCCTCCGCCACGCTCACAACGCAGATTGAGAATGGCGCGCCCTTCGATATTTTCCTCTCCGCCGACCTCAGTTTTCCCAAGCGCCTCATTGATGCCGGGCTCGCCGATTCAACCACCCCCGTCACGTATGCGCGAGGCACGCTCGTCCTTTGGGAGCGTAAAGATTCTGCTTTGCCTCCGCCGTCGCTCGAACTGCTTCGCTCTCCCGCGCTGAAGCGCCTGGCCATCGCCAATCCTGAACGCGCGCCCTATGGCCGAGCCGCCGTCGCCGCGCTTCAGAGCCTCAAACTCTACGACGTGATTAAGCCGCGCCTCGTCACCGCCGAAAACATCGCCCAAGCCGCGCAGTTTGCCGACTCTGCCAATGCAGATGCCGGCCTGATCTCGCTCACTTCGGCGCTTACGCCGCGCCTTTCCGCTGACGGCTCGTACTTCGTCATTCCGCGCGATCTGTACCCGCCCATCGAGCAGGGCGCCGTCATCATCAGCAACACTAACCGGCGCGACATGGCGCACAAGCTGCTCGATTTCCTCCTCTCGCCCAACGTGCAGACGGAACTCGCCAGATCCGGCCTCACGCCGGTGAAGTGACCCCAATGGACTGGCAAGCATTCGCGCTCTCGCTTCGTCTCGCCCTCGTCACCACAGCGATCCTTCTCGCCATCGCAGTGCCTCTCTCTGCGCTGATTGTGCTCGGGCGTGGTCGTTGGCTCGCTGCCGTCGAAGCGCTCGCTACGCTGCCCATGGTTTTGCCACCCACCGTTCTCGGCTTCTTTCTTCTCGTTTTGCTCGGGCCGCGCACGGCATTTGGCCGCGGCGTCGCTGCCGTGCTCGGCCATCCGCTCGCATTTTCTTTTAGTGGCCTCGTCGTCGGCTCGGTCATTTACAGTCTTCCCTTCGCGGTCCAGCCTCTCGTCGCCGGGTTCGGCTCCGTTGACACAGCCTTAGTCGACGCCGCACGCCTTCTCGGTGCAGGCCCCGTGCGCCTCGTCTCCAGCATTCTCATTCCGCTCGCGCGCCGTTCGCTTCTCGCCGCAATCGTGCTCAGCTTTCTTCACACCATCGGCGAGTTCGGCGTCGTCCTCATGCTGGGCGGAGACATTCCCGGCGCCACCCGCACGCTGTCTATCGTTCTTTATGACCAGGTGGAAAGCTTCGACTACGCCACCGCGGGCCACACCGCTCTGTTGCTCCTTGGCCTCAGCGCCCTGGCTCTCGTTGCCGTCTACGCCACCAGCCAGAAACGCGGGAGCGTGAGAAGTGCTTAGCTTTTCGCTCGACTCGCGCCGCGGCAGCTTCCACTTTCATGTGGAGTGTACTTTCGCCTCCGATTGGACTGTCATATTCGGCCCATCCGGCGCAGGCAAAAGCACGCTGCTCCGCTTGCTCGCCGGTCTCGATCATCCGATCAGCGGCAGCATCGCTCTCGATGGCCGCGCCCTCACTGAAACCGCAAGCGGGATTCGCGTTCCGCCCGGCCATCGCCAAACTTCGCTTGTCTCGCAACAGCCCGCGCTCTTCCCTCACCTCACCGCCGCTGCCAATGTTGCCTACGGCCTCCGGAATCTCGATCGCCCCGCACGCGCCCGCCGTGTTGACGAAATGTTGGATCTTGTCGGCGCAACTGAGCTCGCCGCCCGCTGCCCGGAGGATCTATCCGGCGGCCAGGCGCAGCGCGTGGCCCTTGCCCGAGCGCTCGCGCCAGCACCTCGCTTGCTGCTCCTCGATGAGCCTTTTTCCGCGCTCGACGGCGTGACCAGCGACGCGCTGCTCGTCCGCCTTCAACATTGGCTGCGCGAGAATCGCGTTCAAGCCGTCGTTGCCACGCACGACGCGACCGACGCGATCGCTACGTCCGCCGAAGTCCTGCTGCTCGGCGACGGCCGCGTCACCGCCCTCGGCCCGGCCGCTGAAGTCCTCGCGTCAGAGCGCGATCGCCTCCTCGGCCGCTTGCAAACTCCACCGCGCTAACCCGCCGCTCACTTCGCCGCGATCACCAGCAGCGTGGCATCGTCTTGAAAGTGCGCGTCACAGAATTGTGACACTTGGTTGAGCAGCGCGTCGCTCATTTCACCCGCCGAATGCTTGCTCTCTTTAAGCGCCGCTGCGGCCAGCTTCTCCTCGCCAAACTCCTGTTCGTCCCCGTCGCTGGCTTCGGTGATGCCATCGGTCACCAGCAACAGCCGGTCGCCCGCGCGAAACTCAATCTTCGCGTTCTCATACTCCCACGCAGGAAAGACACCCAGCACAGCGCCGCCATGGTCCAGCGACTTAGTGCTGCCTTGCGAAACGAGAATCGGGTAAATTTGGCCGGCATTGCAGTAGTCGAGTGTGCGCGTCTCGGTGTCCAGCACGCCATAGAGAAACGTCACGAACTTGCCCGTCGCCAGATTCTCGCAGAGCAAGCTGTTCACCTTGGCGCAGAGTTGCGCAGGGCTCTCGGCACTGCTTGCATAGGCCCGCACGGCCGCCTGCACATTGGCCATCATCAGCGCGGCCGACACGCCCTTCCCCACCACATCTGCAATGCAAAGGCCAAGCCTCCGATCGTCCAGTTTGAAGACGTCGTAGTAATCCCCGCTTACCGTGCGCGCAGGCCGCCACGCTCCCGCCACTTCGAAACCGGCGAGCTGCGGAATCTCCTTCGGCAGCAGCGACCGCTGAATCTCGCTGGCGCGCTGCATCTCCTCCTCTTGCTTTTCCAGTTGCGCGGCGCCCTGCATTACAGATCGCTCAAGTTCCTGGTTGCGCTTTTCCAGCCGATCCTTTGTGTTGTGGTACAGAAACGAAACGAACCCAAAGATAAAGGTGACCAGGAAGGGGAACTTCCATCCGGTCAGGAGCAAATGAGAAAGCGTCTGCGGACCCGGCGGAGAAATCAGCCACACAATCACGCTCGAAATCAGATAAACCGGGACAGTCAACCCAAGAAGCGTCGGCAGAAAGATCAGCCAGTTGAATGGAAACGGCCTTCCCGAAAAAAGAAACTCCAACTGATCGATTCCAAACGAGAGGAGATTACCGATGCAGAGCGTGTACAACAAGACCGTCCACGGATTGATCGGCAGGCCAATCGCCCAGAAAATGGCGCCGAGAACAACGGAAACTACGATATAAGTGAGCTGCTGCCGAACCAGGCGCGCTAGAGACGGAAAGATCAGTCGCATACCAGCACGCTCTCTCTGACCTCACCAGGGGACGACTTGGATTTTACGCTAAAGTCATTTCTTGCGCTGCAGCGCTCAGCAGCGATGTGTTAAGCGAACCCCACCAGTTCCGGTTCGCGTTCGAGCCGTATCCCGAATCGCGCTTCAACCGCCGCTTGAATCTTCTCCGCCAGCGCCAGAATCTCTTTGGCCGTCGCTCCACCGCGATTCACGAGCGCCAGCGTGTGCCGCGACGAAATTCCCGCCACGCCCATCGCGTATCCCTTTGCGAATCCTGCCTGCTCGATGAGCCACGCCGCGGGAATCTTCACCAACCCATCTTTCCCCGGATAAGCCCGCAGAGCCGCACCTGCGTCTGCCGCGGTTTTTCGCACGCGTTCCGCCACTTCCTCAGTCACCGACGGATTCTTGAAGAAACTCCCCGCGCTGCGGCAGTCGGGATCGCCATCCACCAACAGCATTCCCTTGCTTCGCCGGATGCTCCGCACCGCATCCGCCGTTTCCGTGAGCGTTGGCGCCGTCGCCCATTCCGCAAAGTGATCCTTCAGGTCCTGGTACGCAATCAGCGGCGCGCCATCCTGCCGGAGCCGGTAGTCGACGCGCGTCACGATGTACCGCCCTTTATCCGTCGAGTTGAAGCGGCTGCGCCGATACTCAAATCCGCATTCCGCATTGGCGAACTCGGCAAATGTGCGATCAACCAAATCGAATGCCCGCACACGCTCGATGATCGAGGCCGCCTCCTGCCCGTACGCGCCGACATTTTGCACCGGTGTTCCGCCCACCGTCCCCGGAATTCCGGCGAGGCATTCAATCCCTGCGCAATTCGCGGCGATGGCCCGCCCGACAAATTCGTCCCAGCTTTCGCCGGCGCCAACGCGAAACAACTCCCCATCGCGCTCGATGCCCTTTACCGCAACCTGCAGCACCAGCCCCGGAAATCCCTCATCGGCGATGAGCACGTTGCTACCGCCGCCTAGCACAAACAGCGGCGCACCTCGCTCGCGCGCCCATTCGGTGGCCTCCACAATCTCGGCCTCGCTCGTCGCCTGCGCGAACCACCGCGCCGGCCCGCCGATGCCAAGAGTGGTTAATGGGGCGAGAAGTTGTCTTTCCTTGGTCTGCATCGGTTCAAGGCTACACCGCGAGGGCCGCACACGATAGAATAGCTACAGGCAGCTTCCTCTGCCGGAGGCGAACATGTATCCAGAATTGATGGTGATTCCCATGCGCGAAGAACTCGTCCGCGCTGGAATCAAAGAAACCCGGACCGCCGAAGAAGTGGACGCGGCATTGGCCGAACCCGGAACTACCCTCGTCGTCGTCAACTCCATCTGCGGCTGCGCGGCCGGCAAAGCCCGTCCCGGCATCCGCCTCGCTCTCACCAACTCCGCCAACCAGCCTGACCGTAAGATCACCGTCTTTGCCGGCCAGGATCGCGAGGCCACCGATCGCGCGCGCAGCTACTTCGAGGGACAACCTCCCAGCTCGCCTGCCGTGGCCATCATGCGCGACGGCAAGCTCGTCTACCTCATGCAACGCTCCGTCATCGAGCAATCGACCGCTCAGGACATCGCGTCGGAACTGGTGCGCGCTTTCGACACCTACTGCGCCAGAACCACCGCATAAGAAGTCTTCAACTGAATCCGTAAGCAAAGCGGCCTCCCTCGAGGGAGGCCGTTGTTTTTGCTCCGATGTTTCGCTGCTCAGTCCGCCGTCTGCGCCTTGGCGAGCTTTTGCACCTTGCTGTGCCGCACGGAATAGCCGAAATAAATAATCAGTCCGAAGATCAGCCAGCCGATCATCACCTCCCACGTCACTCGCGGCAGGCGACTCATGACAAACAGCGCCGTTACGATGCCTAGAATCGGCACGAGCGGAACAAAAGGCGTCTTGAACGGCCGTTCCATCTCCGGATGTCGCACACGTAATACCCAAACCCCGGCACACACAATCGTAAATGCAAGCAGCGTACCGATGTTCACCAGGTCCGATAGGAAATCAATGTCTTTGAAGGCCGGCATGAGCGCAACGATCGAGCCCACAACGATCGTCGATATCCACGGCGTGCGGAACTTCGGATGCACGGCCGAAGCCCACTTTGGAAGCAGGCCGTCCTTCGACATCGAATAGAACACGCGCGACTGGCCGAGCAGCATCACCAGCATCACAGTGGCCAGCCCGAATACCGCGCCAATCTTCACAAGCAGCGCGCCCCAGCTTATGCCCGTGGCATCGATCCCTACTGCCACCGGGTCGCTGACATTCAGTTGCGTGTACTTCACCAACCCCGTAAGCACCGACGAAACCAGAATGTAGAGAATCGTGCACACCACCAGCGATCCCAGAATCCCGATTGGCATGTCGCGCTTCGGATTCTTGGCCTCCTGCGCCGCGGTCGACACCGCATCGAAGCCGATATAGGCGAAGAAGATCGACGAAGCACCCGTCGCGATTCCCATCCAGCCGAAGTTGCCGTGCGCGTCAACCGGCGGGATGAACGGATGCCAGTTTTGCCACGCGAGCGACGGATGTCCCACCAGGAATATGGCCCCTACGATCAGGAAAACTCCCACGATGCCCACCTTCACAATCACAATCGCGGAGTTGAAGTTTGCCGATTCTTTGATGCCGATTACCAGAATCGCCGTAATCGCAAGGACGCCAAGCATCGCCACCAGGTTGAAAGCCGCAGTCACATGCGGCAGTCCGGCCAGGCTCATATTGGCCGGCAATGACGCCAAAGGCTGCCATTTCTGCTCGTAAAAATAGAGCTCCGTTCCAGGAACCGCGGTGAACCGTGGCGGCATATAGATGTGCAGTTGCTGAAGCAGGCTGTTCAGATAGCCTGACCATCCCGCGGCCACCGTCGCCGCGCCAAATGCGTATTCCAGCACCAGGTCCCACCCGATGATCCACGCCACGAACTCGCCGAGCGTCGCATAGCCGTATGTATATGCCGATCCGGCAATTGGAATGATGGAAGCAAACTCCGCGTAGCACAACCCGGCAAACGCGCACACAATACCGGCCAGAACAAAGCTGAGTGAAACTGCCGGTCCGGCGTACAAAGCCGCCGCTTTACCCGTGAGGACAAAGATGCCGGCGCCGATGATCGCTCCAATCCCCAGCGTCACCAGGTTCAGCGCTCCCAGAGAGCGCTTCAGCGTATGCTCGCCTTGCTCGCCTGCCTCCATTGAGAGCATCGACATGGGCTTAACGCGCAGTAGTTTTGAGAACAAGGATCGATTTCCTCCCTGGCGAATGGATGGAGCTGAGACAAAACAGAATCCGCCGGAACTCGTTACGCAATCATACGATACAGCGCGCTTGTCTTGCGGATTTCAGATGGGCAGCGGTTCGCCAACCTCATACAGGCGCAGGTTTCGTTCGCCAAGGCCAATGGAAGGCCACGCTGCTCGCCACGCAGCCAGATGCGGAGACTTGAAGTGCTCTTCGAGCACCTTCTGATTTTCCCAGCGCTCGGTGATATGGATCAGGCCACGGTCGATTACATCCTCAGCGTAGGAATACTCCAGGCATCCTGGCTCCCGACGACTGGCCTCGATCATTTCGCTCATGATTGAGTGCGCCGCAGCCAACCGATCCGCAGGAAGCCGCACTGTACCGACAATCAACAGCATTGATTCCCCCCGCTTCGCAGGGCGCACAAATCTCCCTGCCATTTCTCATTAGAATTGTCGCGTTTTGAGGCAGTCGGCGTCTCGAACTCGGCCGAAGCTGTCCAATTCCTGGCCAAAACTGCTCCAAATCAAATCAGGTCCCTGTCTCAACTCCGGACAGCAGTGTCCTATTTTCGGGCACGGGCTATTCGCGCCTATCCGAGCGCATCAACCCAGCGCCGAAACTCGGCCGCGGGATCCTTCGCGCGAAAGATCGCCGCTGACACACCAATCACACTCGCCCCCGCCGTAAGAATCTCCGGTGCTGTTTCGAGCGTTACTCCGCCCACGGCGACGAGCACAACATTCAGTCCCGCCTGCTCGCGAAGCCATCGCACTCCCGCCGAGCCAATCGGCGCCTTCGTCGTCTCTTTGGTTGTGGTAAGAAAAATTGGCCCGATCGATAGATAGTCAGCCGGCTCGCTCAGAATTCCCGGCACCAGCGCTTCGCTCCCGCCAAACGTGCCCACCATTCTGTCCGGTCCGAGAAGTCGGCGAGCTTCCGCAGGCGCGGCATCGCCCGCATCCACGTGCACGCCGTCGAATCGCGTCCTCCCCACCATATCGACGCGGTCATCGAGAATCAGCTTCACGGTTCCCGGAGGCAGCACCGCGCGAAGAATCGCCGCGTCGGCCAGAATATCGGCGTCGCTACCTGCTTTGTTCCGATACTCGAGCAGCGTCACGCCGGCTTCCGCCAGTTCCCCGCCCAGCCGCTTCAAAAACTCCGCCCGCCCAGCCTGCGGAATTACTCCAGCATCAAGAATCGGATACACCTTCGGAAATGAAAAGGACATGCATCAAGACTAGTCCCGGAAGGCGCGGCATCTAGAACCTGTGTCCGAACCCGCGCCCGCCCAACGAGCCTCCCTTCCCTATTCCCTATTCCCTATTCCCTATTTGTGATGTTGCAATAGGTTGTCCATTCGATCTTGCTGAGAGAAGCTGGTTGTGACGAGCAACTAGATTTTCCGAGGAGACCGAATGGACTATCACCAGAATGCCCGAACCATGGTTCGGAGTCGAGAGCAGATGGCGAGAATGGTGATTTACGAGGGTTCGAGCCTGAAGGCAGCTGCGGCGCGTTTCGAGGTCAGCGCCAAGACTGCGGCCAAGTGGGTTCGCCGTTACCGCGAGCATGGCTGTGCCGGGCTGGGGGATCTCAGCTCAAGGCCACATCGCTCGCCCCGCCAGACATCTTCCACTTTATTGGAAAAGGTTTTTGCGCTTCGCCGGCTCCGCTACAACGGCTGGCGCATCGCCCGCGATCTGGGTCTCAGCCGGGCCACGGTCAGTCGCAGCCTGCGCCGCGCCGGGCTCAACCGTCTGCCCTCGCTGGAACCGCCGCCGCCGGTGGTGCGCTACGAACACGCCCACCCCGGCGACATGATCCACTTCGATATCAAGTGCCTGGCCTGCATCCGCCAGCCCGGCAGCCGCGTCACTCAGCAGCCGCAGAAACGATCGCGCGGCGCAGGCTGGGAGTATCTGCATGTGGCCATCGACGACCACTCCCGCATCAGCTTCGCCGCTCTGTTGCCCGATCAGACCCATCAATCGGCCACGCGCTTCTTCCACCTGGCCCAGGCGCACTTCGCACGCTTCGGCTTCTCAACCCAGCGCGTACTCACTGATAACGGCCCCTGCTACCGCAGCATCCCGTTTGGACAGGCACTCCGACAGCACAATATCAAGCACCGCTTCACCAGGCCCTACACCCCACGCACCAACGGAAAAGCCGAGCGTTTCATCCAGACCGCCATCCGCGAGTGGGCTTACGCGCGCACATACCAGAACTCCGCGGAGAGACAACAACAACTCAACCTATGGCTGCATGACTACAACTTCCACAGACCTCACGCCAGCCTCAACCTCAACACTCCCGCTTCAAGGGCTGGCTTGGAACGGAATAACCTGTTGACACTCCACA
>Ga0181535_10005797_pt1 | contig 13056 bp, 15 predicted proteins | sample PEATcosm2014_Bin_44_FD_119774 | JGI IMG/M metagenome (GOLD analysis project Ga0181535, IMG submission 119774) | Peatland microbial communities from MTU Mesocosm Facility, Houghton, MI, USA - PEATcosm2014_Bin17_30_metaG | ecosystem: Environmental > Terrestrial > Soil > Wetlands > Peat | place...
ATTCCGCGCGCGACATGCCTTGCGCCAAACGCTGACGAAGCGTTTGGGAATTCGCAGCCGCCGAGCCGCCCAATCCTTCTTCCATCAGCCAAGAGGCACGCGCGGCAATACGCGGCACACGGGCATGTTGGCGAACGCGATTTAAAGCCCGGTTTCGGAGTTAAGAACGAAATCATGAGGTGCAGGCCATTCGCATAGGACCTGCCGGGAGAGTTGTCATGTGGATCGTGCGAGTTGCCCTCAATCGTCCCTACACTTTTATCGTGCTTGCGCTGTTGATTCTGATCTTGAGTCCCGTGGTGATTCTGCGCACGCCCACGGACATCTTTCCGAACATCAATATACCAGTGATCGCTGTTGCCTGGCAGTACACGGGTTTGAATCCGGAAGAAATGGAAGGGCGGCTCACCAGGGTGTATGAGCGAACCCTGACCACCACGGTTGATAACATCGAACACATCGAGTCAACAACCGTGAACGGCGAAGCGATCGTCAAGATAGCCCGGAGCGAGCCTGGACACCGCAAACGCCCAGGTAACTGCCATTTCGCAAACCGTTCTGCGCCAGCTTCCGCCGGGCACGTTGCCTCCGTTGGTCATTAATTATAGCGCATCGAGTGTGCCGATCCTGCAACTGGGGTTGTCCGGAAAGGGCTTGTCCGAGCAAGAGCTAAATGACATCGGGCAGAACTTCATGCGACCGCAGCTTGTCACAATTCCGGGGGCAGTGGTGCCTTGGCCGTTCGGCGGAAAGCAACGCCAGGTGATGGTCGATTTGAACCCGGGCCTGTTGCAATCGAAAGGGCTTTCACCCCAGGACGTTTTGAGTTCGTTCGGGAACGAGAATCTGGTCTTGCCTTCCGGCACGGCAAAGATTGATGAGTTTGAATACGACGTGCGCGTAAATTCAAGCCCCAGAACGGTTGCCGAGTTGAACGACGTTCCCATCAAGCAAGTTGGCCTTTCGACGGTGCATGTTCGAGATGTCGCGAACGTCCGCGACGGATTCGCGCCGCAGACAAACATCGTGCGCACCGGCTCGCCCGTGTAATGGGCGCGGATGGGATTTTCGCCCAAGGTGGTGCCGGAATTATGCGGGCAACGATGACTTGCAGTGCACCGGGCACGTAGATTCTTCTGCGAGCCGAGAGTATTTTCCGAGCGGCCCATCAACACAGCTTGATAATAACCGACCGTAGATCAAAAAGTCACCCGGCGCTCCCGCAGTTATTACTTGTGACTCCGGAGTTGAACGCCTGACGTAACGCAACCGCAGTTTGTCGAGAAGTGGAAAACTGCGCCCAAAGCACATGGCTGGCTGCTGCAGATTTGCAGGCGCCAAAGTAAAGGCGCCAGATCCGGAACGCATTCAGGTCGCTCAGGTGGGATCAGGGCCTTGAGCATCAAAGGGCCGCTCCGTCGCGTCCAGACCGAACCTTCGAATCTTCTCGTACAACAATCTGCGATTAACGCCGAGCCGACGCGCAGCTTCCGCCTTGTTGCCGTCACTTTCCTTGAGCGCCTGAGAAATCCGAAACTTCTCCCACTCGGCTACGGAATCGTGTAGGGGAAGTCTTGCTAGAGATTCGATCCACGATCCGTTTGTTTCCACAGACCGTTGCTCAAATTGCAAATGCTCAGCCAGAATGACGCGTCCGTTGGCCTGCAATAGCGCGCGTTCAACAATATGCTCAAGTTCGCGCACATTCCCAGGATACGAGTATTGTTGCAGCGCCGCCAGCGCCTCTTCCGAAAATCCTGCCGCGGGAACCCTGTTCTTGGCGGCATAAACTTCACGGAAGTGTTCCGCAAGGGGAACGACGTCCGATCGCCGCTCGCGCAGGGGCGGTACCGAAATCGTAAAGGCGTTGAGACGATAGTAGAGATCCTGGCGAAACACGCCAGACTTAACCAGTTCGCCGAGATCGCCGTTGGTTGCGGAAATCATACGAAAATCGGAGCGAATGGTGTCATTTCCGCCCAGCCGTGCGAAGCTTTGTTCCTGCAGGACTCGCAAGAGTTTGGGTTGCAGTCGAACGGGGAGTTCCCCGATCTCATCCAGAAAGATCGTCCCGCCGTGAGCAATTTCGAATTTCCCTTCCTTACGCGCGATTGCTCCGGTGAAAGCGCCGCGCTCATGACCGAAGAGCTCCGATTCCAGCAGTTCGTCAGGAAGTGCAGCGCAGTTGACAGTGACCATCGGCCCATTCGCGCGTGGACTATTCTTATGGATCGCGCAGGCAACGAGTTCCTTGCCGGTACCCGATTCTCCCAGGATCAGGACTGTCGTATCGCTCGCCGCTACGCGACCGATATCCTTAAATACGCTGAGCATCACTGGGGACGAACCGACAAACTCGTTCTGCTCCCTTCGTGGACTTTTCAGTAGCTTCTCGCGAAGGTCCTCGACTTCCTTTTGCAGCCCGACATGTTGTAAGGCGCGCTTCGCGGTCGTGCAGATTTCATCAAGATCGAAGGGTTTGGAGATAAAATCGTAGGCGCCAAGTTGAATGGCCTTTATGGCGTTTCCACTGGTCCCGTATGCCGTCATAATAATGATCGGTGGTTTTTGAATCGTCTCTTGTCGCTGCAACCCCTGGAGAAATTCTTCTCCTCCGCCCCCAGGCATTTTCCAGTCGCAGAACACCAGGTCGGGGTCTCGCTCACGAAGCAAAGCAAGAGCGTCGGGGGAATTATCAGCCTCCAAGATTTCGTAGCCGTGCGAGGCGAGAATTTCCGCCAGTGTGACTCGCAGGTTTCGCTCATCGTCAACAATCAGGATTCTGGCTTTCATGCGCTCTCGATCCACGAAGTTTCCACGCCTGCAGACGGAGTGCAAGGCCCGGCCACGGGCAGGCGAACCGTGACCATCGTTCCCTTGATTGGTAAAGAGCCGATTTCGATCGTTCCCGCATGAGCCTGCACAATTTCGTAAGCTATCGAGAGCCCCAGTCCAATCCCTTTCGGTCGCGTCGTGAAAAAGGGGTCAAATAACTTGTCGCGAATTTCTTCGGCAATGCCGTGACCATCGTCCCGGCATTCGACCGTGGCACACTCCTGTTGATCGAAGACCTTCAACTCGACCTTTCCCCCTGGTCCTAACGCATCAATGGCGTTGGAAAGAATATTGTCAAAGACTTGATGAAGTTTGGAACGATCTCCTTGAATCATCAGTGGGACATTTGCGGCCTGGAACAGAAATCGTACCGACTCTGCCTGAACCAGCGCCTTCCTTGCCTCGACGCAATTGCGCAGAAGTGACGCCAGATCAAACCGTTCGACCTGCAGGCTCAGGGGTCGGGAGAAGTAAAGAAGACGCTCCGCGATCCCATTCAAACGGTCAATCTCCTCTAACACCATGGTGCAGTTTTGTTGCACGGTGCTGTCCGATACAGCTCGCTGGCTCATCTGGGTTCGCAACCGCATCGTCGCCAGGGGATTTCGGAGTTCGTGGGCAACCCCGGCAGCAACTTGGCCCAATGCTGCAAGGCGCTCCTTGTGCCGCAGTTGCTCCCGAAGATCTCGTTCCTGCTCGATCTTTTGGCGCACCGAGTCGGCAAGCTGATTCACTCCTCGATAGATACGCCTCAGTTCAGCGAGTCCGGAAAATAGTTTCCCCGGCGAGGCGAGATCCTGATCCAGCTCGTGTAACCTGTCTTCGATCCGATTGACACCGGCTCCCACGTCGCGGGCCACCAGAAAAGCCAGAAGCACACAAACCAGCGACAGTATGACAAATGCCGCAGCGCCAAGGCTGAGCGTCCAATCCTGCTGCGCGCGCATACTCGGCAGCCGTTTCATGACCCACGCGCTACCGATGGGATCACCCTTCACGACGATGGGGGAAGCCTCAAAGACGATTACGGCCCGTGGTCCCCGGTAGGTATAGGAAACGTCATGACCTTGGATCGCAGCGCGACGGGCGACGTCCTCGATCATGGGTCGTTCGATCGGAGGAATGTCCCTCTTAACGCCGGGGCCCTCATGCGTCGGGTATGCATACCCGAGAAGCCGATCCGAAGCCTTCGAGTAAAATCCACCTTCGGTGCCTTGTTCATTTTTAAGCACCATCGTCGTCATCAAGGAAAGCACATCATCTGAGCCTGAGGCATCAGGATTCTCAAGAGGGGGAAACTCCCGATGCAGCGTCTGAAAATCCTCATGATTGTTGTAATCCCGCCCCATCGTACTAGCCAATGCAGAGAGGTTTCGTTGTGTGTCCCCAGTGACCACGCTCTGCCTATTTTGAAGTAACAAAACAAAGGCGAATCCGCAGCCGAGTAGTAAGACAATTACCAGCGATGCGAGGATTGCCACGCGCGTTCGCAGGCTGCCCAGCCACGGCATTCGTTGTGTCTGCCCATTCGTCATTCGAACCGGACGGATCCGCCACGTTCAGACCTAAGATATTCCACGCAAGTTAGATGCCGGAAGAGGGTTGTTGTGGTCGGAAAGAATCGGCGCGGCCCGAAACCTCAAACCTCCCGTACGTTCACTTACTGGTCCAGATCGTTTCGAACGCGAAGATACTCCTCCCGAGAGATCTCGCCTTTCGCATAATGCTCGCGGAGAATTTCGCCGGCCTGCGACCGCCATTTGCCGTGCGTCCTGAAGAAAACAGACCACTTCAAGCGGCTGAGCCACGCCCCGGCGGCGACACCTATGGAAACGAGAGCAATCCACTGGAATCCTGGTCCAAGATCCGGCGGAGGCGGTCCCGGAGCGAGAACACCGGGACCGCAGTTCGAAACCGTCAGCGTAAACAATACGATGATCACATACGTCAAAGTGCGTCTCATAACTACTCCAGCGGGTTCAGCATGGATGTCCTTCGTCTGACGCCATGCACATCTCTCAATGTTCCCTCAAGGACCTGGCGGTGGAGGTGGCGTACCCGGCCCGCCTGGAGGGGGAGGCGGAGGTCCGGGTCTGCCTGCGGGGCCGGGGGGCACTACGCCGGCAGCAATGAGATAGCGGTTCTGGAGGTGGTCCGCAGCGTGCGCAATCGCGTCGGATGCCCGAGCAGCGGCGGAGGCTTCACGCGGATTTTGCGATAGTGACGACTGCGCTCGCTGTTGAAGTTGCTGGCTCAGACTCAAGAGATCGCGCACGCGGCGGGCGGTCCCAGCAGGTACTACGTTCGAGTAGCCGCTCGCGCCTTGCACTTGCAGAATCGTGTTCCCCGCGCGCGCGATTTCGTCATTGGCGCGAAACGCTTCTTCCGCGATGCCCGGCTGGCTGGGCGGGGCGGTGATTCCGGCGGCATTGCCGGAACCGATGCTGCTCATGGCCATGGTCTCTGCCGCACGAGCCAGATCGTCGGCTGCCGCAGCCAGTTCGCGGGAGCCGATATAATCGAACCCTTGGTACCGGCTCAGGGCTTCCTGATAGAAGGCTTTCCCGTCGGCGAGGAGACGGTCGAGCGAGTCGCCGTTGCCTCCTTTCGCCGCTTCCACCAGAGCGGTAGAGCGGTTAAGTCCGTCATAGGCGCGCTGCATCGCATCCTGGACGTCACGCTGAGCGTCTTGAACAGCCATGCCGGGCCCTTCGGGGCCTCGTGGTCCCCCGCCTCGAGGGCCGCCTTGAGCGAATCCCATACAGCATCCGCTGATGACAACGAAAATCAGCAGTTGTACTAGTCGTAGTTTCACGATGAACTCCTTTCGTCCGCTAATTGATCTTGCCTGTCATTCTTAAGAGCACGGTGCGTGCCAGAATTTGCCATCCTCTGGCGGCGCGGAATCAAGCGTTTGGAAGCACACGTCTCGCCACATTTCTGGCGGGTGAGCCCAAAGCGAACGCGTCAGTGAGCGGAAGTCGAACACGAACGAACTTTGATGATTCATGCGAGGAGGGAAGTAGACTAGCCCCGGCCAGCAAGACGGAGGGCCTTGTGGAAGCAGTCACCCGGATTTAGAACTTCGCGATCAGGGTCACTCCTGCCACCAGCAGCAGTCCTCCGAGGACTCTCCAGAGGTTCAGCGGGTGATATTCCATCCTGAACCATCCGAAGTGGTCGACCATTAACGACATGATCAGGGCAGCGGTCACCGTTAAGCCCACAAATGGGCCCGCTCCCACTTTCGTGACAAGGGTAAGCCCAGCATAGACCTGCACGGCACCCACCAATCCGCCGATGACGGCCCACTAGGGCATCGAGGCGAGGTCTTTCGATGTGGGATGAGGATTCGGCATCACAAGAAAGGCTCCGGAAAAGAAGAAGGTGATGAGAGCAAAAGATATCGCCGAGGCAAGCCACGGATTGATCACCGACTTGTGGAGTTGACCGTTCATAGCCGCCCCGCAAGACTGCAGGGCTGCGCCCAGGATGATAAACGGAATTATCCAGCTGGCGTTCATTCTCCTAACCTCCTGTGTCGTTCGTTTGTGGACCGATACCTACGTCGCTCGGAAGCACCATTGCGTCAACATCGCAGCACCCAGGGACAATAGAAGTGCTGCCGGCATCTCCCAAGCCCCAACCTTCAGAAAATCCCAGAAATTCACATGGAGCTTCTCCTTGCGCAAGGCAATCAACCATAAAATGGTCGCCAGCGAACCCGTTATGGAGAGATTCGGCCCCAGATCGACGCCGATGAGAACGGCATCGGCGATCAAACCTCTGGTGTGTGCGGCCTGCAGGGTGGTGCCTGCAATCAAGCCCAGTGGCAGATTGTTAACCAAATTGTTCGCGACACCCACCGCAAATCCGACGATCAAGGTTCCGCCCGCCGCCCCCAGCGTCTGCGCCCATTTCAGCCACTCCGTTGTAAGCCGCATCGCGCCCACACTCTCCATCGCATCCACTATGACGAAGAGCCCTGCCACTAGCGCCAAAGTTGCCCAGCTAACCTCGCGCGCGAGCCCCAGGGGATTTTTCCGTCCTTTGATTGACACCACGGCGGTAATTGCCAGCGCGGCCAGGCACGTCGGCAAACCCAAATCCTTGCCATATGATGACGCTGCCAGCAGGACAACCACCATGGCGGCCAATCCTCCGAGCACCAGAGTGCCCTCAGTTGGCAACGGACTGGCTTGCACCTCATGTTCAATCCTGGCCGCGAGGTCCCGGCGAAATATCCAGCGCATCACCACGAACGTTGTCACGATGGAGAGAACACAAGGAACGCCGTAGGACGCGAGCCATCGTCCCAACGGAGGCATTTGGTTGTGGAACACGACCAAATTCGCAGGATTGGAAATGGGCAGGAGAAATGATGCCGCGTTGGCGATGAAGGCGCAAACGAAGAGGTACGGCAAGGGCTCGACTTTGGCCTTGCGTACCGCCGTCAGGATTGCCGGCGTAAGAACCACCGCCGTCGCGTCATTCGACATGAAGATCGTGACGATAGTGCCGGCGGCATAGACCAGCACAAAGAGACTTGAGCAGGAGCCCCGGGCATTCCGCACGGCTACCGAAGCAAGCCAATCAAAGACCCTGTGCTCGCGTGCAAGTTCAGAAAGCAACATCATGCCGATGAGAAAAAGGCATACGTCCAGCGCCTTCGCGACCGCTCGACCCGCAAGTTGCAAGGGTACCAGCCGCAGGAGGAGAAGCAGAAATACCCCGCCTCCGATCCAGTAGACTTCCGGAATATCGCGGGGGCGGATCAACATCAGCACCACGCTGGCGCCGACGATGAGCAGCAGCAGAAAATGGGCGAGCGCGGGCGAGATCATTTAGCGTTTTCTCCCGTTGTTGTTCGGTCCCAACCGGGTGCCTGCAATTCCGTCCTCCGGCACCACGAGACGCATGAGGTTGTCGCGGCCTTTCGAATGAACGTCCGTGTCTCCCAAAATCGCGAACCATGGGAAATTGTATAGGTCCTGTCCGTTGGGTACGGACAGCGTGGACACTCGGTTATCTATTCGTACGGATCTCATTGGACAAGAGCTTCCTTCTGAGATGGTGGTTCAGCTTTAGGATCGGAAGTTGGGCTGGCCGAACTTGGGGAGAGAGTTTCAGGGATCGCGAACCACAACACCGCGAACGCGAGCAAGGCGATTGCCGATAAGCCGAGAAAAGACGCTCTGTAGTTTACGTGTTGGATCAATAGGCCGCCGATTGTCGTACTCAGAGCCGCCCCAATGCCAACCATCGTCGCAAGCGATCCGGCAGCCACATTGAATCGGCCCGTGCCCTGGGTCCTGTCTTTGACAACCAAAATCGAGACAATGCCGAATATGGCGTTCGCTACCCCGTCGAGCGTTTGAATCGCAATGAGCGCTCCGACGGCATGCGTAAGGGTGTAAAGAATCCCGCGAAGGGGAAGAACCCCGAAGCCGAGCAGCAACAGCGGCTTTCGCCCTCTCGCCGCGGCCAATCTTCCAATCCAGGCCGCAGAAACGGCTATCACCATTTGCGTCACGATAATGCACGCGGACATGAACGGGGCGGCGGCTTTCAAATTGTCCTTCGATAGCATCTCCCCTAGTTCCGGCAACATCGCGGCGTTCGCGAGATGAAAAAGAAAGGCCGTTGCCAGGAAACAAATAAGTATGCGGTCCTTGAGAAGAGCGGACCACCCCTCCATCTTGATCGTGCCTTGCTCTTGGATTGCCCCACGGGCCTGGGCGTAATCGATCTGCTTGGCATCTACTAAAAAGAGAGACAAGGCAGCAGGTATCGCAAGCAATGCGGCGACAGCAAATATCGCGCGGTAACCGAATTGGTAGCTGACATAAGCGACGAGCAGCGCGGTGAAGACGTTTCCAGCGGCATTGAAGGCCTGATTCCTGCCGAACTGCTGGTCGAAAGCTGCGGCCCCAACAATCCCGAGTGTGATCGCCGCAACTGTGGCCCCCAGAAACGGTCCTGAACTGCCGATAAGAAACTGGGCGGAATATGCCCTCAACGGGCTCAGATGTCCCATCAGGAGGACCGCCCCCGCTACCAGAAGACCGACATTCACGGCAAGCAAGGTCCGTTTGCGATGGACCGCATCAATCACGGCACCCGCCGGCGTCTGCATCAAGACCCCGACCAGCCCGCCAAAAGTCAGCACATAACCCACACTACCCGGGCTCCATCCGCTCGAAGCAAGGTAGGCCGCTAAAAAGGGTCCGAGACCAGTTTGCACGTCAGCGAGAAAGAAGTTCAGCCATTCGAGTGACCGCAGACTCCGCTGTTTCGTTCGTGTCGTGGGGCTCACAGAGTTCCGCAAGGTGTCTCCCGGTTGTCTCCAGTCTTTTCTACCTTCAGTAACAGCCCCGTGGCGGCAAAATCCTGTCGGTCTCTTTCTTTTTCTTCTCGCCGTCCGCCATTCAGTCGAAACAGCACGACTATCGCCATTGTAACCAATAGATGTTTCAACACATTTCACAGATGCGCTGTTACCAAAACGAACAACCGCTGTTCGCTTTTATGCCCTAATGCGCGTGGGCGAGCGAACGGGGTAGGAATATGGGGACGTTGCAGCTGCGCTCCTGATGCGCGCCTCGCGGCTGTGTCGGACAGTGAGGGTGCTGAAGGCAGATTCCTCGTTTGTAGACAACGAGAGCAGGCCATTCCACAACCCAAGCAAGATTGTGCCCGGGAAACGACCTTCCCGCCTGTTAATGATACAGACTCCCCTGAAACGTTTAGGTCGACCATATGGAAAATGGCGATTTGCCAAAGCAGGTCCCCCGAACGCCGTTGTTCTTACCGACCAGCCGAGTTATCAATCGACGCAGGCCTCACACTGAACTACCCAAGGCGCGTATCATTCAAGCTGTAGCAACTATCAAATTCACACCACGCTTGGACAATCCTTTGGGGAAGCTGGAAGGGTGGGGCATGCGTCCCTGCTGTTGGTCGAGATGCGCGAAGCTTTGGCAACTCTCAGGAAACGCCGCGCGCGAATTCGCCGGGCAACATGGGTTCACACTTGCGCAGAAGGGAAAAGAATCCCACCATGGCGGAAACGGGCAACGCCGAAGCTGCTACAAAAACGGGCAGAAACGAAAAATGGTCAACCAGGAACCCCGTCACGAGGCTCATCCCCATGTTCATCAGTCCTTCGCCCACGCCGGTAAAGCTGGTAACGCGAGCCTGGGCGGACTGCGGGAAAACATCCGTTATGACGGCAATGTTGATGTTGCTCATGACGTTGGCTCCCAGGATTCCCATGCCGGCCAGCAGGTTCGCCGCCCGCGCTGACGCGGCCATGGGCACAAGAAAAGTGCCGACGGTGGCGATGATCCCGCCCAGAGCGAACGTGAACTTCCGCGCGCCATCGACGCTATAACCCCGCCGGATCAGCCAGCCGGAGAAGTACCCTCCACCCACCTGCCCAATTCCACCGAGGAGATAAGCCAGACTCGCCATTCCGGCCATGGACCCAAGGGTCACGCCGCGCCCCCGGACCAGATAGAGGGGAAGCCAGAACCAATAAAAGGTGGTGAGAGGACCGGTGAACGAGCGCATCAGGATGATCCCCCACACCTGGCGAGGCCGAAGCAAATTGCGCAGGGAAATCCCTGCCTGCGGAGGAAGGGCTGTCACCCGCTGCTTCGAGCCCGGACCGCAGGCCTGGAGCCACGGCAGCACCCAAATCAAACCGATGAGGCTGGGAAGCAGAAACGCCGCGCGCCAGCCATAGTGCACGGTAATGAAGACCACCATGGGCGGCGCGATCACCGAACCCAGAATGCTTCCGCTATTGAAAATTCCCAGCGCGAAGGCGCTTTGGTCGGGCGGGAAAAGCTCTCCCACCGCTTTCACTCCGGCGGGATAATTGCCGCATTCGAACATCCCCATTACAAAACGCATGCCGCTGAAAGCGCTCACGCTTCGGGCCAGAGACTGAAGCGCGTTCGTGAGGGACCACCCCACGCAGAGGCCCGGCAGCGCGGCGCGAAAACCAATCCGGTCAATTAGCGTCCCGGCGGGAATCTGGCCCAGGGTCATTCCCAGCGTGAACGCGAACACAATGTAAGAGTATTGCGTGCTGGAGAAGTGCAAGGTGGACTGGAGCGTGGGTGCCACGGAACCCAGCACCAGCCGGTCCATGAAGTTTACCGTCATCGAAACCAGCAAAAGGGTGGCGATCCACCATGAGTGGAGGGTTGCGGTGATTTGCGGCGAGGATGTGGTCTCGTTAGATTTCACATTTTACCGTGGCAAGGCCGGGAGAGCATTGTGGATAGTCCGAAAATAACGACAATAAATTGCAAATGCATGGGTTGGCTTCAGGGCCGATCGCGTCCGGCGCGCGCGTGGCGTCTCGGTTTGAATTCGCAGTTCACCTCGCCAAATGGCGGCGCAAAGCCGCCTCTACACTAAGACACCTCCGGACCGCGTTACAGCGCGATGTCGGCGGAGTCCCAGGGGACAATTTGTCCTGTCCGCAGCGAGTGCTCTGCCGCCAGGGCAATGTGAATCGCGTCGCGTCCTCCCTCGCCATTGGCGAAGGGCGGCGCGCCTGATTCTAAAGACTTTAGGAAATCCCGGTGAACTCGATAGGTGGAAATCTCTTCGTCCGCGGACGGCGGGTCCATGTGGCGGCGTTGCACCAGGTCATTCCAGACACTCTCCTCATCGGGGTGGAAATAGGGCACTTGAATGCGCTCGGCGGCACCGCGATAGGGCGTGACGACAACATACTGTCCATCCGATTCCTGCCGAAAGGTCATTTCTCCCTTGCTGCCGAACAATCGCAGCACCCGGCCTTCTTTAGCGCCTGGAGTAAAGAGCGAGAACCCGAAGTTGCAGCGGACGTTGTTGGCAAACTCAATCAGCAGCCCGGCGTTGTCGATGGTCTCGCGGTCGCGGAAAACGTTATTGCCGCCCTGCGCCTGAATGAGTTTCGGCTGGGAATTCACCAGCCAATGGATGACGTCGAGTTCATGGATGCCATCTTCCATCAGCGAGCACCCGGCCGTATAGTTCAAAAACCGCCAATTTGTCTTCGCGCCGGTCGGGGGGTCGGTATATTTCCAACTCCGGGGGTTCCAGTCGCCGCAAAGAGTGCGGCAAACACCAGTTCGAGGTCGCCAATCGCCCCCTGGCCTAGCAGGTCGCTCATACCGTGGAAGAGGGGGTAGTAGCGCATCTCGAATCCCACCGCCAGGATGCGCTGGTGCTCCTTCGCCGTTTCGATCATTTTTGTGGCATCGGCGACGTGCGTGGCGATGGGCTTCTCGGTCAGGACGTGCTTGCCAGCCTCGAGCGCCGCGATGGTGACGGGCGCGTGCAGAAAATTCGGCGTCACCACCACCACGGCGTCCAACTCCGGGTGCTCGGCGAGCATTTTGTGGTAATCGCTGTACGCGGCCGCGGGCTTTCCATAGACTTTAAGTCCTTCCTGAAGATTCTCGGGGGTGATATCGCACAGGGCCACGACTTCGACTTCGGGAAAATAGTCGCGCAAAAGCTGCAAATGCGATCCGCGCGCACGGTAGCTGGTCCCGACTACTGCGAATTTCCACTGGCGGGGATTCGCGAAAGCCGGCGTCGGGTGTGCCTGATCCAGTGCCAAACCAGACGCGCCCGCGAGCGCGCCTCCCAGGAATTGCCGTCGCGTAAAGGGCTGATCTGTTTTCATCCGTTATCTCCTTTGTTTCAGAAGCTATAGGTTCATTTTTGCGCCGCGGGAATCCCCTGCAAGCCCTCCGCGGCTTCCTTATTGTTCGGGTCACGTGCCAGCGCGCGCCGGAATTCGGCCGAGGCCTCGGCATCGCGCCCCATCTTTCGGTAAAGAAGCCCGAGATTCGAATGTACGCTAGAAGACCGCGGCGACAATTCGACCGCCTCGCGGTACTCCTTCAGTGCCCCATCGAGGTCGCCCTGGTAAAACTCCATGGTTCCCAGCGCCTGATGGATCGTGGCGTCGCGCGGCTCAACCCTAGCCGCCCGTAGCAGGTCCTGCCGCCCTTTGTCCCACTCGCGCAGCATCAAGTGGACGTTCCCGCGGTTGAGCAGCGCATCGAAATCCGAGGGATCGATGGCGAGAGCGCGATCGAACGCCGCAATTGCCGGGACGAGTTCTCCTTGCTGAGCGCGAGTTATTCCCAAGACGGTGAAAGCGCGGGAGTTCGACGGGTCCAGCTTGGTCGCCAATTCGAGCTCGCGGAC
>Ga0181535_10005799_pt1 | contig 13054 bp, 9 predicted proteins | sample PEATcosm2014_Bin_44_FD_119774 | JGI IMG/M metagenome (GOLD analysis project Ga0181535, IMG submission 119774) | Peatland microbial communities from MTU Mesocosm Facility, Houghton, MI, USA - PEATcosm2014_Bin17_30_metaG | ecosystem: Environmental > Terrestrial > Soil > Wetlands > Peat | place...
AATTCCACGTTCTCGTTGCCCGCCGGACCGCGTTCGGCTCGCCAACCGCGACCTTGTGGACCGCCGAAATCTGTTACTCCCGCTCCATCGGCCCCGAGGTCATCGTACTTCGTCCGTTTTTGCGGATCGCCAAGAACTTCGTACGCCTCGTTGATTTCCTTGAACTTTTCTTCGGCCGTTTTTTTATCTTTAGCGACATCCGGATGGAACCGCCGAGCCAGTTTGCGGAACGCTTTTTTGATGTCGTCCTGGCTCGCATCCCGCGGGACGCCGAGTGTTTTGTAATAATCTTTAAACTCGATCGGCATACTGCACTTAAATGATACTTCGATGAAACTAGCCGGACACAAGTCCTGAAGCAGTCACAGGCACCGCCGGCTGTTTTCGACCGATAAGTCTGTAAAAAGTCTCTCCGTCCATCGCCTCACTTTTCAAAAGTTCGCCCGCCAGCCGGTCGAGGTCGGAGCGGCGCTGCAATAACATTTCTTTCGCCTCATCGTACGAGCGGTTCAGGAGTTTCCGCACTTCCTCATCAATTTCGCGCGCAGTCGCTTCGCTGCAGTCCCGCTGGATTTGCGTATCCGGACCATTGAGGAACGTCGGCTGTCGCTGCGCGCAGCTGGCGAGACCGACGCGATCATTCATCCCGTACATCGCGACCATTTGACGCGCCAGAGCCGTCGCACGCTCCAGATCGTTCTGAGCTCCCGTACTGACTTCTCCAAAAACGACATCTTCGGCGGCGCGTCCTCCCAACAGACCTCGGATTCGTTCGAGCAGCTCGGTACGGGTCAGGAGGAACTGGTCCTCGGTTGGCAGCTGGAGGGTATACCCAAGCGCAGCACGCCCGCGAGGGACGATGCTGATCTTATGGACCGGGTCCGCGTGCGGGCTATTCGCCGCGATCAATGCATGGCCGAGCTCGTGATATGCAACCCGGCGCTTATCTTCCTCGCCGAGCCGGCGGCTCTTTCGCTCGGGACCGGCAATGACTTTTTCGATGGCTTCTTCGAGGTCGGACTGTGATACTACCGTCACTTTCCGGCGAGCCGCCAACAATGCGGCTTCATTGAGCACATTCGCCAGATCCGCGCCCGAAAAGCCCGCCGTGGCAGCTGCAATTCGCCGCAAATCGACGTCGGCGTCGAGGTGCTTATTCTTCGAATGCACCTTGAGCACCGCCTCGCGGCCATCGAGGTCGGGCGCATCGACAATCACCTGCCTGTCAAACCGGCCTGGACGCAACAGAGCGCGATCCAGAACCTCCGGCCGATTTGTTGCCGCCAGAAGAATGACACCGAGGTTCGGTTCAAATCCGTCCATCTCAACCAGCAGCGCGTTCAGAGTCTGTTCTCGCTCGTCATTGACTGCGCCGACATGCACACCGCGCTGCCTTCCGATCGCGTCCAGTTCGTCGATAAAAATAATGCACGGAGCGTGGCCCTTCGCCTGCAGGAACAAGTCACGAACACGCGCTGCGCCGACACCGACGAACATTTCGACAAAATCGCTTCCGCTGATCAAAAAGAACGGTACCTGGGCTTCACCGGCGACCGCGCGAGCGAGCAATGTTTTTCCAGTCCCGGGAGGGCCAACAAGAAGCACGCCCTTTGGTATACGGGCTCCAACCTCTTCGTATTGTTTCGGGTTCTTAAGAAAATGGACGACTTCCTGGAGCTCAAATTTGGCTTCGTCGCATCCCGCAACATCTGCAAAGGTCACGCCCGTGTCAGGATCCGCCACGAGCCGGGCACGACTCCGTCCAATCGATAAGACCGATTGGCCGGCGCGGCCCATTCGCCGCATAATCAGGTTCCAAATCAATAACATCACGGCAATCGGCAGCACCCATGCCAAAAGGAATTGCGTGATCACACCCGGGCGCGCCGCTGCGTATTGAACGCCGGCCGCCTGGAGGTCGTTGACGAGCCCAGGGTCCTCAACCCGTTCGGTCCGAAAGAAAAATGGCTCCGTACCGGCCGACGGCGAACCACTCGGCGCCGGAGAGGCTGAGCCGCTCGAGGCCGGGGACGCATTCGCCGACGGTTTTTCCTTCGATTCCGTCGCCGGCTTTGGGACTATCCGGCCATCGATTTCATTCTGTCGGACAACGGCCTCCGCAACGTACCCTTGTTTCAGGTAGGTCCTGAACTCGCTATACGGAATGGTGCGAAATTCAACTTGATTGCCCAATTCCTGCCAGACCCAAAGCACCAGCAAACTCCCCAAAAAATACCAGAGCCATGGTCGCCACTGCGGTTCCATCTTGTCCACCTTGGCCGGCTTCTTGATTGGTAACGTGATCCGCGGTTCTCGTTTCATTGATCTGTTAGCATTTCCGATTCGCGTTTGCGCCGGCGGACCGCCCCGGCGAAGGAACGTTCGGGCTCACAAAAAAGCGGCGATGGTTGGACTCAGGAATTTGGAAGCGCGACCGGCTTGTACCCAAACAATCCCCGTTCCTTGATTACCGCGGCGGCTTCCCGTGGGATCATATTCTCCCAACCCGATTCGCCCTTCTGGATCTTGGCCAGCACATCTCTAGAGAATATATCCATGACCGCCGGATTGCTTCCATGAATTGGAACAAGATTGCCGCTATCGAGCAGATGCGCGTAGAGATTTCGAAGGTGCATCTCGACCTGGAGATTGATCGCATTGATCCAAACATCGATCGCAAGCGGATGCTCAGATTTTCCAAGGCCGGTGGTCGGCGATTCAGACGGATTCTGAGAACAATACCGGTCATAGGCATTGATGCGCATCGGGTAAATGTACAGCTTCACCAGATTGCGAAAAAGCCGTCCGAACGACTCCAGAATCCCTCCGTCGAGATTCTCGTAGTACTTCTCGTTGAAAACCTCCAGCAGGTTATTGATCCCCATGACGACGCCTATCATCTCCTTGGTGTAACGCCGGAAATACCCGATCAGGCGGTAGAACTCCTGGTAATCGGAAATGATTACATTGCTGCCGGTGGCCGCCAGTGCGTCGATGCGCGCCAGAAAATCGTGATAGTCGATATCCCCGGCCGAAAGCAGATTGTGCATCGTAATCTCCATCAGAACGATAATACTCGCGTCCTTTAGCACCGGTTCGGCAATGAACTGGGCCATCGCGCAACGCATCATATCCTCGTTCACCAGAGTGACCGGACGGAAGCTCCCGCGCTCAACGATAATAGCCTTTTTATAGAGGATCTCCGACGGCTGAATGACTTCGCCTTTCGGATTGAACAGGACAGCATTGGTGAGCTTATTCTCCACAAGCTTCAGGCTCATGATCCGATTGTCCACATTGGCAAAATGTGGACCGGCGAAATTCATCATGTCGACCTCGATGCGGCCCGCAACCAGTTCGTCCGCCAGGGAACGAACAAATGCATCCGGATCAGTGGCCAGATAAAACGCGCCATAGAGAAGATTGACGCCGATCACTCCAAGGGCCTGCTGCTGCAGGACGTTTTCTCTGTCCAGCATTCTGACATGGATGATAATTTCGCTCGTTGGACCTTTCGGTTCGATCTGGAATCGCGCACCCATCCAGCCATGGCATTCATTGGTCCCTTTGAAACTTCGCGCGGCAACCGTTTCAGCAAATACGAAAAACGTCGTCCGATCGCCTCGCAGCGCATCGAGGCGCTGAACGAGCAGGTCATATTCGCGATTGAGCATCAGCTCAAGCCGTTCCCGTGAGACGTAGCGTGCGCTTTTACCGTAAAACGCATCGCTGAACTTCATGTCGTAAGCGGAGATTGATTTTGCCACCGTCCCAGCAGCGCCGCCCGCCTGAAAAAAGTGTCGCGCAACCTCCTGTCCGGCACCAATCTCTGCAAATGTCCCGTACTTCGGTTCGTCCAGGTTAATCGTCAGGGCTTTGCGATTCGTCGTTAATTGTTGCGATGAGTCCATAATCCGAGCGCTGAGCAGGCCGGTTCTCCGTTTGGTTTTGGTATATCAGTCCCTAGCGTGCATTCAACACCATTATCTGACCGCATCAATCGATTCAACCGGCCACCGGTGAGTCGAAGCTATCCAAACGATCAAGGAACAGGAGCCGCCATGATAATCAGCACTCTCGAACCAATGAACCAACCGAAGGCACGCCATACGCCACAATCGGTGTTGTCCGGTCGCGTCATTCCGTTCAGACCGGAGCCCGACGCCGCCATTTATCGCAGCGTCGACGAACATGTAAACAGCCACAGTCCCCGCACACGTCGTTCGGCCACGGATTCCTATGCTGTCACCGATCCGCTTGAATATTTCTTTTATTCGGTGATTTCGGGCGCAGCGGTTGTTTCGGTGCTCATCGGGATCCTGAGTTTGCCCAGTTTCGACCCGGCCAAATCGGAACTTTTGAAAGCCGGGACATCACACGCGATAGAATACTCTCTTGTGGCCCAGAACAGAGGCTAGACTATGCACCGTGAATCGAATCGACCGACTCGTAGCCATCCTGATTCATCTCCAGGGCCGCAGGGTGACGCGCGCCGAGGAAATCGCAGATGAATTCCAAACGAGCGTCCGAACGGTCTACCGGGATATCGCCGCGACCTGGTACGTCGGTTGGCTGCTCTCTTTCGGAGAGCGGCTTGTCGTCGTCGAACCGGAGGCACTCCGGACGCTTCTGGCGGAATCAGCAAGGATTACCGCACAACACCACGAGGCGAGCGGGGGCAACGTTTAAGTGGACGTGTTGATCATTAGGGCTTGACCGGGTCAGACAGGGGGGTCGTTGCGTCCGCTGTTCGTTCAGGTAAGTTAGGGGCGTTTTTCCTATGGCATCCCCTGAACGTTACCTGATGTGTCCGCCGGAGTTTTTTCAGGTGGACTATGTCATCAACCCATGGATGGAAGGGAACATCGACCGTGCCAACGGCGCCTTGGCAGCCGAACAGTGGCACCGGCTCCATGTCATCCTCGCCGGCCAAGGAACCGTCGAACTGATCAAACCACTCGCAGGATCGCCCGACATGGTCTTTACGGCGAATGCGGGCCTCGTTCTGGGCGATCAGGCGGTTCTGAGCCACTTTTTGCATCGGGAACGCCAAGCTGAAGAGCCGCATTTTCGTAATTGGTTTCAGCAGCATGGCTTTCGCGTGCACGAATTGCCCAAGGATTTGCCGTTCGAAGGGGCTGGCGACGCGCTTTTCGACTGCGTGAGACCTCTGCTCTGGGCAGGGTACGGCTTCCGCACTGAACTTGATTCGCACACGCTCCTTGCCGAGTTGCTCGGTGTGGAGGTCGTCAGCCTGCGGCTGATCGATAAGCGGTTTTACCATCTCGACACCTGTCTCTGCCCGCTCGAGAGAGGGTATTTGATGTATTACCCACCGGCTTTCGACGCGCGATCCAACGCCCAGATCGAACGCCGGGTCCCGACGGAAAAACGTTTGATCCTCGACGAATCTGACGCGATTCATTTCGCCGCGAACGCGGTCAATATCGGTGAAACCCTCGTTCTGCATCGCGCGAGCGACGGACTCAAGAGCCGGTTGTCAGCCGCAGGATTTGAGGTATTTGAATCCCCGCTGACCGAGTTTATCAAATCCGGCGGCGCAGCCCGTTGTCTGACACTTCGCCTCAACAATTTGCCGAAACCGGGTGCGCGCGCGCACAGCGAGATTGCGAGCCGCGTCCTGAGCTTGGAAGGTCACCTGCTCGATTCCGGCCTGCTCGATCGGGCGTTGGAACTGACCGTCGAGAACGGAGGCAGCTTTCAGATTTTGAATTTCCAGCTCGGCAAACAGCGTCAGAGCACCTCGAGATCTGAAATCCGCGTCTCGGCCCCTGAGGTGGACGTACTTGGGAACCTGGTTGGCCAGCTTATCGGACTCGGCTGCGTTCCGGCCGCAGCCCAACGGCAGAGTGATGCGCGCTGCGAGCTCGTCACGATCGACGGCGTTGCCCCTGACGATTTTTACGTCACAACGATCTACCCAACGGAAGTACGACTCGATGGCAGGTGGGTGCGAATCACGGGCCAGCGGATGGACGGATGCATCGTCGTCGACGGCGATGCCGACGCGACGCATCTGACCGCAACCGTACGCCTCATGCGCGACCTCCGGCGTGGCGATCGTGTCGTGGTAGGAATTGATGGGATTCAGACCGTGCGCAAGAGCGAATCCCGCGAGGAACGCGGAATCGGCGCTGCGCCCGCCGCAGAATTCGCGTTCATGGGTGCAGGGGTCAGCAGCGAACGCAAGATCGAACTCGTGGTCCGTGAGATTGCGTGGGAGCTTGAGCGGATCCGCGAACGCGGCGGCAAGGTGGTTGTTGTGGCCGGACCGGTGGTCATCCATACCGGTGCTTCGGAACATCTGGCTGCGCTGATACGCGCCGGATTCGTGCAGGCCGTGCTCGGCGGCAACGGCATGGCAGTGCACGACATTGAGCAGGCACTCCTGGGCACGTCACTCGGCGTGGATATGAGTCGCGGCACTCCGGTACGTGGCGGCCACCGTCACCATCTTCGCGCCATCAATACGATTCGACGCTGCGGCAGCATCGCAGCTGCCGTCGACCAAGGAGTGCTCAAGAGCGGAATTTTCTACGAATGCGTTCGCGCGGGAGTGCCATTTTCGTTGGCCGCTTCAATCCGGGACGACGGGCCACTGCCGGGTGTTTTTACTGACATGATCGAAGCCCAGCGCGATTATGCCCGGCTTGTTGCGGGCGCAGAAATGATTTTGATGCTCAGTTCGATGCTCCATAGCATCGGGGTCGGCAACATGACTCCGGCCGGCGTGAAGCTCGTGTGCGTTGATATCAACCCGGCCGTTGTCACGAAACTGGCCGATCGCGGCTCGATTGAAAGCATCGGGGTCGTCACGGATGTCGGCCTGTTCCTGAGTCTTTTGGTCCAGCAGGTTCTCGCAGGGCGTGCATCGGGGGTATAGGGTCCACCGATCGCGAAGCATCAGACTCTCGCTTCGGCTTTTGCTGCGACAGGCAGCAAGACGACGAACTCGGACCCTGCGCCTTCAACGCTTTGCACGGTCACACGACCTCCATGCGCTTCGACGACGGCCTTAACGAGGCTCAGGCCGAGGCCCAGGCCGCGCTGTGTGCGGCTTTTGTCGCCACGATATAACCGGTCCCAAATCCGTGGCTGCTCGGTGACAGGAATCCCGATCCCGTCATCCTGGAAGGTCACTTGGACCTGATCGCCAGACGAATTGCACACGATCGCGATGTGGCCGCCGTCCGGCGTGTATTTGACAGCATTATCGAGAAGGTTCGCAAGGGCTTGCTGAATACGGTTCGGGTCAATCTCCGCAAAACAGGGTTCATCCAGCCGGGTGGTGATTTCAATCTTCTTTTCCTCGGCAACCATCCTGTAGACCTCGACCAGGTTCTCGAGCAATTGCGAAACAGATTGACGGCTGCGATGCAGGTGCATCATGCCGTGCTCGGCTTCCGTGATATCCATGAGCGTGTTTAACATGGTCAGGACTCGGTCCGATTCCTCGATGCAATCGGCCAGCGCTTCGCGTTTCGGCGCTTCCGAGTCGGTCTGAAGAGCCAGCTCTGCCGATCCCCGCATCCGCGTCAAAGGCGTGCGCAGGTCGTGAGCAACATTATCGAGGGCCTCGCGCATGCCGCGTATCAAAGTTTGGTTTTTTTCCAGCACCCGGTTGAATTGTCGCGCAAGCTCGGCAAGCTCGCTCTGCGCGTGACTTTCCGGCACCCGCTCCGCGAGATTGCCGGTGTTAATGATCGTACGGGCCGTTCGCATAATCTCGCGAACTGGAGCCGTGGCGCGGTGGGCAAACAACGCTCCGCCCACCAAGCCGAGAAGGAACGTCGGCGCCATCACGAGCAAAAATGAACTGAGAAAGGGACCAAGCAAAGTTTCACTGCGATTAATGCTTCGTCCGACCTGCAGGATCGATCCATCACTTAATACGGTTTTGGCGATGATGAATTCGCTGCGATCATCCTTGGGGATCAAGAGCCAAGTCTGTTGGCTGGGATCGCCCTGCCCAACCGGGGTACGCGCTCCCCGAAGCCAGCCTTCCGGGGCCACGAGCAACATCACGCTTTGTTGCGGGTCAGTAACGCGAACGAAAAATGGACCCTCGTTTTGATCGAAATCCGTCCGATGAACGAGCGAATTCAGCGCGGGTAAACCCTGGTTCTCATAGACCGCTGCGCATTCCTTGAGACGTGCCACGATAATTTCGCGCTCGCTTTGCTCGAAAAAGGATGTGAGCAGCAGGTAAAGCAGGGCAAACATCACGGCGGCGCTGACCGTGAAAGCAACCGCAAACCAGAGACTGAGCCGAACCGCAAAGCTTTGCCAGAATCTGTTAAGCTGACCGGACGACATAGCCGACCCCTCGGACTGTATGAATCAACTTCTGGGTGAACCCCCTATCGACTTTGGAGCGCAGCCGATGCATCAGCACATCCACCACATTCGTTTGAGGGTCGAAACTGAAATCCCAGACGTGCTCCAGAATCATCGTCTTGGTGACCGGTCTCCCAGCATTTCTGAGCAATAACTCCAGGAGCGCAAACTCACGAGATTGAAGATCGATTTTCTGCCCGCCACGAACGACTTCGCGTGTGAAAAGATCTAGCTTCAGATCGGAGACCAACAAATGGCTCGGCTCCGCAGAATGCGTCGACCGCCTGATGAGAGCTTGAACGCGCGCGAGCAGTTCGGAGAAGGCGAACGGCTTGGTGAGGTAATCGTCGCCTCCGGACTGCAGCCCGAACACGCGGTCATCGACTCCAGCTTTTGCGCTCAGAATCAAGACTGGCAGAGAAACCTTCTTCTGCCGAAGCTGCCTGAGGAGCGAAAGACCATCGAGACCTGGCAGCATCAAATCGAGCACCGCCGCGTCGTACGATATCGACAATGCGAAGTCGAGGCCCTGTTCGCCCTCTTTCGCGCGGTCGACCGCGAATCCGCTTTGTTTTAGACCGTTTACGACGAAGGATGCAATTTTGTCGTCGTCTTCGACAACCAGGATGCGCATAGGAGCAACAGGACTATAACAGATATCCGTAACTCCAAGGTCTGCGAAACTCATTTTTGGCGTCCGTCAAGGGTTGCGGCCTTCCGGAGAGGATTCGGGAGACGGGGATCCGTGGGATTCCCTTTTTTGAATGCGCCACACGCCGAGTGGCTCCGATTACCCGCCGGCGACCTGGAGAAGCGCCGGCCGATCAAGCGATGCTCTTCCGGCGAACCGGAAGAGCATCGTAGCTGACCTGGGCATTAGTCTTCGTTCGATTCGTCGACGGTCAGGTAGCGACTACCCTCTTTCGTCCAAACCTTCACCAGAGTCCGGTTCCCGCCACGATTTTCGGTTTGCGCAACAGCATCCTGCGCATTCCGGACCGGCTTGTGATTCAGTTCAGTAATCACGTCGCCGGTTCGCAGGCCGGCCTGGTATGCTAGAGAATCAGGAGCAATTTCCGTGATGATGGCGCCCTGCACCCCATCCGGAATGTTCAGTTGGGCGCGGGTATTCTGGTCGATGTCGGCTACGCCAACACCCACAAGGCTCTCTTTATGGGTACTTCCGCTCTCGCTGTTTGATTTCGCAACCTTCTCATCGGGCAGGTTGCCAAGCGGAACATCAATCGTGCGGATTTCACCATTTCGATTTACGGTAAAATGCACCATCGCACCCGGGCCGGTTTCGGCCACACGGAGTTTGAGCTGGCTCGCGTCTTCGATCGACTCGCCGTTCATCTCAGTGATCACGTCACCGCTCTTGAATCCGGCTTTGTCGGCCGGACTGCCCGGAGAGACATCTCCGACAAGCGCGCCGGTCGTCTTATCAAGCTTGAACGCTGTGGCCAGATCCGGCGTCAGATTCTGGATCATGACCCCAAGGAATCCGCGCTCGACACGCCCGTTCTTCACCAGGCTGTCCATCACCCAGCGACAAAGATTTGAAGGAACCGCAAAACCGATTCCCTGATTGCCACCACTGTGCGTCAGAATTTCAGAATTGATCCCAACGAGGCGTCCGTCTGTGTCAACAAGCGCACCGCCAGAATTGCCCGGATTAATCGCCGCGTCGGTCTGGATGAAGTCTTCATCATTTTCACCCGATGTCGTACGATCTTTCGCGCTGATGATGCCTTTCGTTACAGTCTGGCCAATTCCGAACGGGTTACCGATCGCCAGGACAACGTCGCCAACCTCGGTCTTGTCGCTGTCTGCCAGAGTCAAAGCCGGCAAATTATCCGCTTTAATCCGTATCAGGGCGACGTCTGATTTCGGGTCTGTTCCGACGATTTTTGCCGTGAATTGCCGCCCGTCGCTGAGCGCAACCTGAATATCAGTGGCATTGTTTACCACGTGATTGTTCGTCAAGATGTAGCCGTCGGGCGACACGATCACGCCCGAGCCTAGACCGTGTTCGGCCGGCGATTGAGAACGACCCGGATCCTGCGGGTTCAGTCCGTCCGGACCGAAGAATCGCCGAAAGAAATCGAGTTCAGAACTGGAGAGCGGATTGGATTGTCCCTTGATCGTCACGTAGATTTTGACGACGCTTGGGGCAACTTTTTTTACGATCGGAGCGAAGCTCGTCCCCTCCTTTACATCGCGCGTCAATGGGGTGTTATCCACCTGCACGTTCAAGGGCGGATTCTGTGTGTTTTGATTATTTTCGCTGCCGCTCAGAGCGAATCCTGTTGCCACGGACAGAGCCGTCGCTCCGGCCAGGAAAACGCTCAATATGAACGGTTTTAGTGATTTTCTCGTCATAAGTTTTTGAATTGGTTTGCGGGTCAATATCAACTGAGAGAACTGGCAAACCCCTTGCTCGAATATTACAAATTGGACATAAAACGATCTTGTATGTTCGAAGTCATTACGAGAGCCCGGCCTGACTTACGACCTTAACCTGCATCTCTCAGGCAGGGGCTCAGGAAGAAAATTGAGGTGACTAGTGCCCTGTCCCGTGGCAGTGCGTAAAGAATAGGGCCGCCGCGAACACCAGCAGTGGCACCAGCGCCGAGAGAACAATAAGCCGCGCCCCTTGCCAGCGCGTTTTCCAAATTTTCGGCGATTTGAGGTAATGATGTCTGCCGGTGATCTTGACCGACTCAGGATCGTCGAGCTCGCTTTTCATGGCCGCCGCCGATTGGTACCGGCGGTGAGGCTCACGCTCCATCGCGTGCAGAATAATCTCTTCGAGAGCCTCCGAAATCTGCGGATTGAGCTTCCGGGGTGCGACCGGATCCCCCGTAATGCGGGCGTTCATGACCATAAATGGATTGGGTCCCTCGAATGGAACCGAGCCCGTCGTCATCTCATAAAGAACAGCGCCCAGACTATAGATGTCGGTTCTCTCATCGCCTCGTTTCCCTTTGACCTGTTCCGGCGCCATGTAGTCCGGAGTGCCCATTGCCGGCGTAAATCCAGCGAAAGTCAGTCGCCGCATTTCGGTGGCTTTTGCAATTCCAAAATCGATGATCCGTAGCGTCCCATCATCGCAGATCATGATGTTCTGCGGCTTGAGATCCCGATGCACGACGTTGTGCTCGTGCATATGCGCGAGCGCGCCGCAAACATAACTTGCGATCTGAACCGCATCCGGGATCGGCAACGGTCTTATGTCTTGAAGGACAGTACTCAAGGTTTTGCCCTCGAGGTATTCCATCACGATATATTGCCGGGTTTTGTTCGGCACCTTGATAAATCTGAGGATATTCGGGTGATGCAACATTTCACCGATTTCAGCCTCGCGCTGGAACCGGGAAAAGGCTGCTGGATCCGATTCGAGCTGCATGTAGGGAATCTTAATGGCGACAAGTTCACCGGTTTGCCGATCCTTCGCCTTGTAAATCGAAGCCATGCCGCTGCGGCTGACTACGCCCTCAATTTCAAAGCGTTCGTCGATGACGTCGCCTGGCTTAACTTCGTTTGTCGTCATAGTGGTTGAATGGCCCGAGCCGGTTTTCTTGAGAATCGAGATTGGCTGGTCATACTTCGGCTCAACGAGCCGGTCAACTTGAACCACCTGGACCGAGAGATTGTCATCTGTGCCTCTTCGTTCGGCAAGCGCCACCAGATAAGGGCAGATCTCGTCCATGTTCAGACGATCGACACCCTCCAGGAGTTCGCTGTCCCCCATAAAACAATAGAGCCCGTCCGTGCATTGAACGATCCGGTCGCGCGACATTAACTTGACATGCTTGTAGTCGAAATGGACGATCGGCTCATGCCCCAGACTTCGAGTGAGCATTGAACGGAGCCGGCTGGCCTTCGCTTCGTGCTCGCTGATCAACCGAAGCTTGACCTGCATCGCCGTGTACGAATGGTCATCGGTCAAACGGCGAATATTCTCCCTTCGCACGAGGTAGACGCGCGTATCGCCGACATGCCCAATAAACAGTTCCTTATCCCTAAAAATGCACACCGAAAGTGTGGTTGCCATCCGGTTGCTTCCCTGCCGGTCCCGCATCCCGGCCTCGTAGATTTCGAGATTCGACGTGTCGAAAATCTGTTTGATGATCTGTTTCGGCGGATTAGCCGGGTTCATCCTCTGGAAGGTCGCAATCGCGGTTTCAAGCGCCATCTTGCTCGCAACTTCGCCGTCCCCATGGCCGCCTACCCCATCGGCCAAGACCGCAATCGCTCCGCGCTCGAGCCGTTCGGCCTCAGATTCCGGTTGCCAATAACCGACGCAATCTTCGTTTATTATTCGCACCGGCCCTACAGACGATTTGGATTCTGAACTTAATCGCATGCAGAAGGTTCAGCGGCTCGGGTACCGCATGAAGATCGGGTTTCGCAGAAATAACTTAGGGACATTGGAATCGCGCAAAGGAGAATCAAGGAATCATCGAACACACAATCACGGTCGTGTCATCGACGAAAAAGGCGTCCGCACAAAGCGGAAGCCGGACCAGGGCTTGAATGTATTCGGACATAGAGGGTGGCAGCGGTCCAGGAATTCTAAATTTCCAGAAGCCGCCGTTCGAGCATTCCGTGTGCCAGCAGAGACATTCTGGCGAGACCGGTCCCAACTGCCGCGAACAAGACCCATGCGACACGCCTTGAGCGGGTCGTTTGG
>Ga0181535_10005800_pt1 | contig 13053 bp, 7 predicted proteins | sample PEATcosm2014_Bin_44_FD_119774 | JGI IMG/M metagenome (GOLD analysis project Ga0181535, IMG submission 119774) | Peatland microbial communities from MTU Mesocosm Facility, Houghton, MI, USA - PEATcosm2014_Bin17_30_metaG | ecosystem: Environmental > Terrestrial > Soil > Wetlands > Peat | place...
CGCTCCCCGATCGACACTGCCGTGGGCCGCGTCCTGGTGTAGTTGAGAAGCCGCTCGCGGTAGCGCGAATGCTTGCGCAAGTTATACAGGTGCGCGACCGAGATGTTAGCCAGACGCGCATACTCCGCCCGCTTGTAGACCTCGAACTCGCGCTCCAGGATGCGCCGTGTCGCCGGTCCGCTCAGCGTCTCGTGCGCTTCGTCGACCGAGGCCAGCAGTTCGATGTCGGCCCGCGTGTAGAGTTGCGCGAAACGCCGCCGCCGATAGACCGTCATCCGGACCTGCCCGCTGGCTGTATAGCGGGTGATCAGACGCGTGACCTGCGCCCGGCTCAACCCGGTCATCTTCTCGATATAGCGCCGCACCAGACCCCGCGCCGCCTTGCCCAGCAGAGCGTACTGCTGGCCCACCAGCACTTGCTCCACCCAGTCGTAGAGCTGCTGGCGGTCCTGGGCCTCAAACCGGATCTCCTCGCTGGCCGACACAAACCGGCCCATGGCTTCCAAACTCAACTCTTCTGCTCGAACCATGCGGATGTTCACTACCCAGCATGACCGCCCCTTCAGGCTCATCTTGTGTTGGAATCAAAGCCCTCCTTCAGGCTCATCTTGTGTTGGAAGAGAGTTTGTCATCAAGCATGTTGTCTCGGGCGGGATAATAGAGATTGGAACAAGGATGCGACTCAGGCAGGCGGCTTGGCATGCCTGAGTCGCGGGTTGAGGGCCTATTTGGCCTTGTGTGTTGCCTTCCTTGTTGACGCCGGAGCCTTCTTGTCGAGCAACGTGAGGGAATCGGCAGCATTGAACGGATACAGGCGCACCGACTCCTGGCCCGTTGTGCTCAGAGTTACATCTACGCGGCGGTTCTGAGCCAGGACAATCACTGACAGATCGCGCGTAATCTTCTCCCGGTCCGGGGCGCTCAGTTCAGTATTCTGATCGACCAGCTCTTTCACTTGATCGGCGGTGAGTTCTTGTTCTTTGCCGAGTGCGCGCGTGTCGATGCTGGCTTCGGGAACACCCTGCTCAACCAGGAACTGCTTCGTGCGAGCGACTCGGCGTTCTGAGAGCGCCTGGTTGTACTCGACCGACCCGCGCGCATCGCAGTGCCCGCTCAAAGTCAAGTGGGCATCCGGCTTGAATGTGAGGTAGCTCTTGAAGTCGGTCGCGAGAGTGCTCAGGGTTCCTTGCTGGCTTTCTACCAGACCACCTTCGGGATGTTCGGCCCTGGGTTGCGCGGTCGGGAAGAAGACACTGTGCAACGCCAGGCGAGCCTCGAGTCGCACCTGTTCCGCAGGGGGAGCCGGGGGAGGCGGTGGCGCCTCGATGGTGATGCTGGCCGTTGCCGTTGCCGTCTGCCCCTTATCGTCGGCTACGGTGCAGGTAATCGAGGTTGGGCCAGTCGGAGCGCCCGTCGAAGAGTAGGTGGCAGTTGAGCCACTGCCGCTTACGGTGCCGGCTGCAGCCGAGTAGCTATAGGTCAGAGGACGATTCTGCGGGCTCATACCAGTCGCGGTGACGGTGCTCGTTTGACCGGGCTGGAGGGTGGTGGGGTTGGCCGAGCAGCCCGTCGTTGGAGGCTCAAAGGCCTTTACCGTGAAACTAGCCGATGCATCGGCGGATTCCCAAGGCTTGAGACCTTCCTTGCCCGGCTTTCCTTCCTTCACTCCGCACTTCACGGTGTAGGCACCCGGCGACAGCGAACTGGTAGCGACCGTCGCCGAAGCTCCGTTGCCCGTCACGCCCGGACCGGACCAGGAATAGACCGCATTCAGCTTGGGGTTTAGCCCGTTGGCCGAGGCCGTGACAGCGACTGGGTCACCGGAAAAGACCGCAGCCGGGTTGGCCGCGCAGGACACAGAGATCGGCGCGGGCGGAGCGCCTTCAAAATGGTAAGTAAGACCGAAAGCCAGGCGGAGGTCGTTCTGCACGTCGTCGGCTCCGTTGGGCATCGCTGTCCGCACGTAGTCAATCTCGAGCGGCCGCACACCGAAGTGCTCGGTGAGATAAAAATTCAGCCCGCCTCCAGCTAGAATGCCTAACGAGTTGGCGCTTGACGTTGCTCCGCTGGAGGAAGGATAGAAACCATCAAAGCCGTGCGCGACGCCGAAGAATCCCTGTCCGTAGATCTGAAGCAGATGCTGGTTTGCACCAGTCCTAGTCGACCAGGTGTAACGCGGCCCGGCCAGGAACGAGATCTTGTTCACATCCACTCCTGGCGCCACGTTCGCGGCGTGATCGCCGGTCAGAGTTGCTGCGATGCCCCAACCCTTCCAGAAGGTAACTGCTGCATCCGCACCGCCGCCTTTAAACCAGAAGCAGCAGTTATCAGGCGCCAACTTGGATCGCTCGATGGCAAAGGTTGCACCCAGGTCGACCGAGACGGCAGCCGACGGCGCCGGCTTCTGGCTCTGCTGGGCCCAACCGGCGGCTCCAGCTAATATGCATGCACTCACAAGGAGCGCCCTTCCAGGGGATGAAGTTCGCATGTTAGTTTCTCCTTCTTGCTCAACCGTCAATATGACGTTTTGGGTGGGATACAGCGTGTCCTGGTTTCGGTCACGCCCACAGTGTAATTCCGTTGGGCCGGATCAGAAAAGCCAATTATAAAACCACAGCGGCGCAGAACTCGTTGCCCGGCAAAAGGAGGACCGCAATCATTCGATCTACTTGTTTGCCGGTCCCATGCACGCAGCTTATCAAGGGTAACAGCAATATCGCAACATGGCAGCCACAATCTCTAACTCCCAGAGCGAAATCCTTGCCAGTAGGCAGAATCCAAAAGCTAAATGTCGTTGTTAAATTGCAAATACTATAACTTAATTACCGATATTTTTCACCATAATCGTTGCTAATGGGATAGAGAATCAGCGCCAGCGTTATTCACTTGCCCGAGGCCTTCAGGCGTGAAGAGCTTCTCATCCATTGTGAGGTTAAACTTTGCTTCGTTGATCAGCAGAACGGTTCTGGTTCCTGTCAGCACTGATGTCATCTCTGTGCGCCGCGCCCCGGAGATCCCCGACACGCGCTTGATCTGGGTGGCATGAAGGATGCGCACTTTCCGCCCTTGAGCATCGTACATTTCGGCGTGCAAAATGACAGGCACATCCAGCGCGACCCAGTAATAGATGTACTTATACTGCGAGCGGGATGAATCGACCGGGATGGCTTGGATCTTCCAGGTCTTATGGCCTTCAATGGTCTCAGCCTCGCCTAGCAGTTTGTAAGTGAAATCGTCGAGTACTCGTTCCGCAATATCCTCAAAGGTAAAGTCGGTGCCGATGAAGCGGGCAGAGCGCTCCTGGGCAGCGACCGGGCGAACACGCTGCGTTGCGGGAATATACATATACTGGCGATCGTTCACTCCGCGCCGATTGATCGACAAGAGCGCGACACCGCGAATCTCTTCAGGATTGGTAAACACGACGAGCGTCTTGCTATCTCCGGGAGATCCGATTCGGCGGTAAGTGAATTCCTTCTTTGTGCGATGTCCATCTTTGTCGAAGACTTCAAAACTGGCGCGCATCAGGGTGCCGCGACTAGTGTCTTGGCCGTAGACGTCTTCCATGATTTTGCGGGCGTCGGCAGATGCGGCTAGAGCAGAACCTCCCGCTAAACAAAAAAACGCGACGCAGATCACTGCCTGCTTTAGTGCTCGCATACAAAATCCAAATTCCTTATTCATATCCGATTGCCTCAATGACCGACAACTGCATTGCGTGGCGCGCGGGAATCCAGGCTGCAAGCAGTGATACAGCTATAACGGCTGGAAGAGTCCCCAGAATCAGCAGCCAAGGGAAGTAAAACGGAACTTCATACCCGGCCAAAACCGTGGAAACCGTACGCGACATGAATTGTATATTGAAGACCGCGGCTAACGCACCCACCATAACTCCTACGATCGAGATGGCAACAGCTTCGAGTAACACCATCTTTCGAACCTGGCTACGGTAACCGCCGATAGCGCGGACAATCGCGAATTCGCGGCGGCGATCCATGACGGAAACAATCAGAGTATTGACAATGCCCACCACCGCGACGAAGACTGCGACGACGAGTTGCATGTAGTTCAACAGAAAGAACTGGTCAACCAGGCTCCCGATCCATGCCCTGAACTCCGTGTTCGTATAGACCAGCGCATGGTCCGTGCCATAGGTGAGTTGTTCGATCTCGCGCTTAACCTTGGTTGCGTCCTCGCCGGGCTTCAGGTTGACATCGATAAAATCCACCGCATCATCTTTCCAATATTTCTTATAAAGCTCTCTCTCGATAAAGATAGTTCCCTTGTCCGAGCGGTAGTCTTCAACGATTCCGAGGATCGGCAAGTCAAGAGCTCCGGTGGGCGAGTTGATGTGCACGCTGCCGCCTACGCGGCATTTCCAGCGGGCCGCAAAGTTCTTTGAGATCAATACGCCTTCTCCGCGTGAAAGCTGGTCGCGTACATCCTTCGCTTTTGCGCCTTCAACGGAATCCGGCGCGCGGTCAAGAAAGCTGCCCATCTCGATTGCATTGAGTGCCGCAGTGTCTCCCTGAAAAGGAATAAACACGAAGCGAACATTTTCGACGTTTTTCACCTCGGGCAGCGCGGAGATTCGCCGCCCCAGGTCCTCACTGAAGTGATAGGACGTCGAGCGCAACAGGGCGGAGGTGGATACAACCAGATCGGCATTCAACATGCGATGAGTCCAGCGAGCGATTACGTGCTTGTAACTCTGAATGTAAGCTCCAGTGGAGAAGACAAACATCAGTCCGACCATTAGCGCACCGACTGTTGCCGAACTGCGGCGGGGCGACCGGATCATTGCGTCAACCGCGAGCGCACCCTCTGAGCCTCCGGCCCAATCCATGATTGGACGAATCAAGCGGGCCGTCCATTGCACCATCCAGGGCAGGAGCATGGTCAAGCCAAGCAACGTTAGAGCGGAGTAAGAAAGCTGAATCGTCATTCCCACATGGGACGTAGAAAACTGAATCAGCAGAGCGGTAACCAAGACAAGTCCGAAGCCGAGCGAAATGCGTTTCCACCCGAGAGACGACTCTTGCTGGCGCGACTCAATGTTATGCAGAGCCAGAATAGGGTCGAGATGGGAAGCGGCCCGCGCCGGAAACCATGCGCCGATCAACGAGGCGGCAATACCCAGACCAAGCGAAATAAGCACAGCGTCAGGATGGAGTTTTGGCGCTACATCCGAGGAGATCATGCCGTAGACAGACGCTGCGATAGAACCCATCACTTTGCTAGCAAGCGTCGCCAAGTAGAAGCCTCCGGCAATCCCAGAGATAGAGCCGATCACACCCATCAGCAACGCTTCGCCGAGAAACATGGCGTTGACGTTCCGGCGTTCGACGCCAATCGCGCGCAAGATGCCGATCTCTTTCCATCGCTGATTCACGGCAATGGTGAATGAGTTGAAGATGATGTAGACACCGACGAGCAATGCGATGAAGCTGGTGATCAGCATTCCCACTCGCATGGCTGTTACGGCATTTTCGAGGGCCTGGCCCCTCATCTGCGGACGAGCAGATTCAAGGCCCGCGGGCAGGCGCGCTTGCAAGCGCTGTTGAAGTTCCTCCACCGGAACATCGCGCGAATTCATCAGGTCGATGCGATCGAAGTTACGACCGCGATTGAAAACGACCTGTGCCGAGTAAACATCCATCACGGCGATATTGCCGCCGAAGACCGCACCTACTCCAACGGGCTTGAAGAGTCCTTGAACCGTGAAATCCTTACGGCCATTGGCGGTAAAGATCGGAATGCGGTCACCGATGTGTAGGTTATGACGTTCGGCAAAAGAGCGAGAGAGCAGGATCGAGTTAGGCTGCGCGAGATAAGTCAGCGGATCGGCGATCTCTGTCTGCGAGCGGTCAAAGTCGTATTGACGCAACTGCTGATCGCCGGTTGTGTCCACTCCCAGGATAAGGAGATTGCCCTCGTCCGCGAATGCAGTGTGGACGATGACCTCAATCACAGGCTCGGCCAGCGCGACGCCGGGAGTTGCCCGTACCGTGTCCAGAACTTGCTCGGGAAATCCAGTTTCTCCGGAGGTGACTTCGAGGGTTGACTTACCCGCCAGTCGCTCGACGGTGGCAGATAGAGAATCGAGCAGAGCCGCGTTGGCTGTGCGAACCGCGAAGAAGACAGCTACTCCAAGCGCAATGCCCAGCGTGGTCATGATGACCCGAAGACCATGAGTCCGCCACTGCCGCGACGATATCTGCCAAAGCGCCGGAATCATCATCTGCCGCTCGCCGGAGCACAATCAAACCGTTCATCGTGGACAATCTTGCCATCACGCAGAGTAATAATCCGGTTGCAATAACTCGCCGCCTGCGCGTTGTGCGTCACCATTAGAAAGGTGCTGCCGTATTCCTGTTGCAGGCTGTCCAGCAGACGAAGAATCTCTTCGCCCGAGCCGCAGTCCAGATTTCCTGTCGGTTCGTCGCCAAGAAGCAGCGGCGGGCGAAAGATGAGCGCCCTCGCAATGGCTACCCGTTGACGTTCTCCACCAGAGAGTTCATCGGGCCTGTGCATCGTTCGGTCTTTCAGCCCCACATGCTCCAACATTGATGCGGCGCGACCTTCGGAGTCTTTTTTGCAGAGACCTTGCAGGCGAAGCGGGAAGGCTACGTTTTCGAGGGCCGTGAGTGTAGGCAAAAGATTGAAGGTTTGAAAGATCATTCCAATCTTTTCGCGCCGCAGGCGGGTGCGCGCATCGTCCGAGAGATTGAATAGCTCCATGCCATCGACTTTGACCGAGCCTGAAGTGGGTTCGTCAAGGCCGCAAATGAGATTTAAAAGCGTCGACTTGCCCGAACCAGAAGGCCCCATGACGGCTACGCGTTCAGCCGGGCCAATCTGCAAACTGATATTGTTTACGGCCTGGACGACTTTGCCATTTCCATAGCTTTTGGAAACGTTGGTTAACTGTATCACCTAAGAGATAGCCTCCAGCATTTTCGCCTTGATCCTTCGCGTGCGATTCAGTGTTGAAACGAAAAGATCCCCAGTCCTACGGATATTCCCCGTAAGGATGATCATATATCTACGCCTTCAGATGCGGGCCGAGCGATTGCACAGCGAGCCGTACCAAATCGCTTGCCGCAGTCTGCGGGCCTTGGCGGAAGCTTGCTGAGCTCCGCCAAAGCCCCTCTTTTAATGGGGTGCGACACGATGTTTCAGCTTGAAGCAGATTTATTGAGTTACATGGCGAAAGGCCCAGAAGAGGCATCCGGAGAGCAGCGCTGCGGAAGGCAGGGTCAGAACCCAGGCCATCGCGATATTGCGAATGGTGGCGAGTTGCAGCCCACTGCCGTTGGCGGCCATGGTGCCGGCCACGCCAGAGCTGAGAACGTGAGTGGTTGAGACCGGCAGGCCAAAGTTGTCCGCGGCCGAGATGGTGCACATGGCGACCAATTCGGCGCAAGCACCCTGAGCATAGGTCAGGTGCTCTTTGCCGATCTTTTCGCCAACAGTGACGACGATGCGCTTCCAGCCGACCATGGTCCCCATGCCCAACGCCAGGGCAACGGCGATCTTGACCCAGATGGGGATAAACTTGGTCGCCTTGTCAATGGTGCCCTTGTAGGTTGTGAGGGTCTTGGTCTCGGCGGCGGTGAATGCCGGATTGTGGTTCTTCTGCATCAGGCGGATAGCTTCGCTGGCCACATACATATCGTTGCGGACGTTGGCCTGCTTGCTGGCTGGAACCGCTTTGTATTCCTTGTAGACCGTTACATCGCCCTGGAGATCCTTGACCAGTTCCCTAAGAGCCAGCACCGTATCCGGCCTGATCTGCTTGGTGCGGATGTAGTCGGTGACTTCGGCGCGGGCATCTTCGCCGAGTACGCCGCTCTTGTCCACGTGCTGATCGAGGACTTGCCCCGCCTGCTCTGAGGCGGCGATAAAGGCCTGCGTCTCGCGCCCTGTGACAGCATGGTTGAGCGCGTAGGCGGTTGGCACGGTGCCGATGAGAATGAGCATGATCAGTCCCATGCCCTTTTGGCCGTCATTGGAGCCGTGCGCAAAGCTGACGCCGGAGCAGGTGAAGACCAACAAGGCGCGAATGGGCCACGGCGGAGGAGTATTGCCCTTGGGCGCAGTGAAGAGCACATCGGCATTCTCGATCACGATTCTGGCGCACAAGGAAAGGAAGAAGAGACCGATGATGCCCACCAGAGCCATGACGGCAATCAGGCCGATAGGGGAACTCCAGGACTCGGCATAGGCGACAGGATGCCAGATGGGAGCGCCCAACGGACCGAAGAGACCGAGAATCAAGGGCGCGACGAAGTTCATGACGTAGGTTCCGGCGACTCCGGTGACCATGATGGTGGGAAGCGCCCAGAGCGCCTTTTTGTGGTTGGCGTCGTAGTTGACGGCAAGAGCCTTGGCCCACTTCGTCAGGATCAACAATTTGGAGAGCAGCAGCAACAAGAAAGCGGCGCCGAAGCCGATGAGCGGAGAGATGAGCAATACCTTGAAGACTTTGGTGGCCTGTTCCCAGTCGACGCCGGAGGTGCCGGTATGAACGCTCATCAGTTGGTTGGCGATGCCAACGCCGATGATGGAGCCGACCATGGTGTGCGAACTGGACGCTGGAAGTCCAAACCACCATGTGCTGAGGTTCCAGATGATGGCGGCAATGAGGAGCGCAAAAACCATGGCGAAGCCAGCGCCGGAACTGACCTGGAGAATCAACTCAACGGGCAGCAGCGTGATGATCGCGAAGGCCACTGCTCCGGAAGAAAGCAGAACGCCGGTCAGGTTGCATAGCCCGGACCAGACTACCGCGATGTTGGGATCGAGCGAGTGGGTATAGATGACCGTGGCGACTGCATTGGCTGTGTCGTGAAAGCCGTTGACGAATTCGAAACCGAGAGCGATCAGCAATGCAACGATCAGCAGAAGATAAGGCCAGATGCTGGTGATGGCCACGCCGTTGAAGTCTTGCGCGATGTTTACGCCGATGAAGCCCAGGCCGATGGCGAGCGCAGCAAACACAATGCCGCCGCTGATCATGGCGTGAGACTTCTTCATTTTTTTGTCGAGTAGCGCCGCAGCGGCGGGCCGGGCTGGTATTGCTGTCGCCAAATCGGACATGGTGAGGCTCCAGAGTGTGGGATGGATTTCGAGTCCAGTTGCGCTGGGGAAGCAAAACTCAGACACACCATGGATATACGAGCAATATTAAAATGAGATTAATCTTATCCAAAAGCCCGTGGATTGAAGTAGAGTTGTCGCATGAATTTACACAAGCTTCGCGTTGGTTTCGCCATTTGCATAGCGGTCGCTGGCGCAAGGTTGATCTCGTTTGCGTTTGCCATGACGCTGTCGGCCCAGCAGTTAGCCGCGCCGCAGAAGGCAGACTCAATTTTGATTTTGAAGAAGGATCATGTGATGGAGTTGCTGGTCGGTGGCAAGGTGATTCGCGTCTATAAGGTTGCATTGGGGCGAGGTGGACTTTCGCCCAAGGAGCGCGAAGGTGACGGGTGCACGCCGGAGGGTCACTACATGATCGACTCACGCAACGCGGTCAGCCATTATCACAAGGCTTTACATGTCTCGTACCCCGGCGCCGAGGACCGCAAACGGGCGGCGAAGCTGGGAGTTTCGCCGGGTGGGGCGATCATGATTCACGGTCTGCCCAATGGCATGGGTTGGCTGGGTGCGGGGCACAGGCTCTATGACTGGACGCTGGGGTGCATCGCCGTGACCGATGAAGAGATTGACGAAATCTGGGAATTGGTTCCAGTGGGGACGCCGGTGGAGATTCGGCCATGATAGGCGTCCAGCGAAGGCTCTTCCGAGTGTTCAGCGTGCGAAAAAATACATATCCCAGGGGTTAAAGCCCGGCTGATTTTGCCGCCTTTTCGGCACGACTGAAGTCGTGCCCTGATACAAAGCGGATCGATTTGGCATTCATCGGACACAGCTAGAACCGGTCTGCGGGTCCCGCCTGAGAAAATAGAGAGTAGATGCTCTCCCTGCAAAATGCCGGCAAGCGGTTTGGACCGCGAATTCTCTTCCTGGAGGCCAATTGGCTGATCCGGGCGCGGGAGAAGACTGCGCTCGTGGGTGCGAATGGCACGGGCAAGTCCACGCTGATGAAGGTGCTTGCCGGGCTGGAGACACTGGACTACGGCCAGGTGCAGCAGACGCGCGGGATGAGCATCGGCTACCTGCCGCAGGAGGGACTGGCGCTGGCTGGGCGCAGCGTCTTCGAAGAGTGCCTGACGGTCTTCGACGAGTTGCGCGATATGGAGCGGGAGGTCGAACGACTCGGCGGGCAATTGGCTGTGCTGGACCACGAGGGGCCGGAGTATGAGACCGCGGCAGAGCGGTACTCGATGCTGCAAGAGCGCTTTCACTCGCTGGACGGCTATGCGCTGGATGCGCAGGTTGGCGGCGTGCTCACGGGGCTGGGCTTTGGCAAGGAAGACTGGTCGCGGCAGACGGATGAGTTCAGTGGTGGCTGGCAGATGCGGATTGCGCTGGCCAAGCTGCTGCTGGCCAAGCCGAATCTGCTGCTGCTCGACGAGCCTACGAACCATCTGGATCTCGAGACGCGCAACTGGCTTGAGGATTACCTCAAGGCTTATCCTTTCGGCTACATCCTGATCTCGCACGACAGGTATTTTCTCGATGTGACCATAGATCGCACAGTTGAGATCTGGAATAAGCGGCTGAGCACCTATCAGGGAAATTACACAAAATACCTGAGTCAAAAAGATGAGCGGCGGACGCAGTTGCAGTCCGCTTATCGCAACCAGCGCTTGCAGATCGAGCACCTGGAGGCCTTCATCAATCGCTTTCGCGCCCAGGCCACCAAAGCAAAGCAAGTGCAGAGCCGTATCAAAGAACTGGAAAAGATCGAGCGTATCGAGATACCAGAAGAAGAGCCGGTGATTCACTTCAAGTTTCCTCAGCCGCCTCCGTCGGGACGAATGGTTGTGGAGGCCGAAGGACTCTCGAAAAGCTATGGCCCTAAGCAGGTGCTGAATGGCGTCCGCTTTGGAATCGAACGCGGCGATCGTGTGGCGCTGGTTGGTGTGAATGGCGCGGGAAAATCCACGCTGATCAAGCTGCTCACCGGCGATGAAGCGCCGACGGCAGGCCAGGTGAAGCTGGGGCACAATGTCGTGAGCGAGTACTTTGCGCAAGACCAGTACAAGGTGCTAAACGGCGACTCGCGCATGCTGGACGACATCAGTGGGGCCGCGCTCAAGGTGCCAGAGAGCGAACTGCGGTCGCTGCTGGGGTGTTTTCTCTTTCGCGGGGACGATGTATTCAAGCCGCTCGGCGTGCTGAGCGGCGGCGAACGCAACCGCTATGCGCTGGCGCGGATTCTGGTTTCGCCCTCCAATTTTCTACTTCTGGACGAGCCGACGAATCACCTGGATATGCGCGCCAAGGATGTGCTGCTCGATGCGCTCGCGGCTTTCTCCGGGACTGTCGTATTTGTGTCGCATGATCGCTACTTCATTGATCGGCTTGCTACGCGCGTGCTGGAGGTCGAGAACGGCACGGTGGCCAGCCATGAAGGTAATTACGAGGACTATCTGCGCTGGAAAGAGGCGCAGGCGACTGGTGGCGGCAACAATGACGGCCCTGACGAGCGTTCCTCTGGAAGTGCCTCACGCCAAGGCGCAACTTCAGTTCCGTCGAAGAACGGATCGGCCTTGTATCAGGGCACGACTTCAGTCGTGCCGAACGATGGCAATAAAGAAGATGGGGCTTTAGCCCCAGACGGCCAGCAGGCTACCGGCAATCGTATTCGCCGGCTGAATCCGATCAAGCAGAAACAGATGGAAGAGCGATGCGCATTTCTCGAAGAGGAAGTGCCGCGCATCGAAGCTGCCATTGCGCACACCGAGGAACAGTTGGGCGTGTATGTCTCTGCTTTGGAGACGCAGCGGCTGACTGATCTTGCAGAGGAATTGCGCTCGCAACTCACTGCCTTCACGGCTGAGTGGGAAGAGCTGATGATGCAGCTCGAAGGCGCTTGACTCGAAGACGGTCACGCGCAGGTTCGTTGTATCCCATGTCCGAAAATCCAGACATGGGGCACCCGGATTAAATGCAGCGGACAGTCTGGCCATGCTTTTGAACTCGGCGCGGAAACAAGCGTAATACAAGTCACCGCACGAACCAGCCCAGATGCAGCATTCTAGTTATGGATGTTCATGAGTTACGAATTGCACCGATGCGCTTGAGAGCTAACAAGACGAGGTCTCAGCGTGAGCTTGCGATCAAGCTGCGCGTGGAACCGGAGGCGAACCCTGGGCTGCTGACATGGGAGCGCAGGCGGTTGCTGATTCACGCCGCAAAGACTGCGGTGGCGGCCGGGCTCTGCTGGTGGATTGCCAAGCTCTTTGGTCTGAACGATGGCTATTGGGCGGCAATCAGCGCCATCATCGTGCTGCAATCGAACTTTGGCGCGACGGTCTCCGCCTCGCGCGATCGCATTCTCGGGACGCTGATCGGTGCGTTGCTCGGCTTTGCATTCACCCAGGTTGGCACGCTGCCGTGGAACTTCATACTTGCTGTGCTTGCTGCGGTGATTGTTTGCGGATTGCTTGGCCTGCGTAGCAGTTCGCGGCTGGCCGGGGTGACCATCAGCATTGTGATGCTTGTGAAGACAGGCTCGCATTGGACGCTGGCGCTGGACCGAGTGCTTGAGGTCTTCGTCGGAATCGGAGTGGCAGTTGCCATCTCGACGCTGGTCTTTCCTGACCGCGCGCGGTTGCGGTTGCGCGATGGGCTGGCGCAGGAGTTTCTGGTGCTGGGCGAGTTTTTTGAGGCAATTCTAAAAGGCTTTCGCGGCACGCCACATGAGAATTTGCACGCGCTACGCGAAGATGTGTTGGCTGCATTGCGCAAGAATAGTCAGCTATTGGATGCCGCGCGCAACGAACCTTCGGGCGGTCCGGGATGGCGCGAGGGCCTTGAGATGCTGGCCCAGTTTGGCCGTTCACTCTTTGACGCGCTGATCGCGCTTGAGTTCTCGGTGAAGGATAGCCATGAGGATGGATATGCGCAGCAACTGGAGCC
>Ga0181535_10005802_pt1 | contig 13049 bp, 10 predicted proteins | sample PEATcosm2014_Bin_44_FD_119774 | JGI IMG/M metagenome (GOLD analysis project Ga0181535, IMG submission 119774) | Peatland microbial communities from MTU Mesocosm Facility, Houghton, MI, USA - PEATcosm2014_Bin17_30_metaG | ecosystem: Environmental > Terrestrial > Soil > Wetlands > Peat | place...
GCCCAACGTATGATTGTGGCGACCCAGCGGGGCCCCCCTTGATGCTGTGTCAAAAACCAACTCACAATTGAAAGAGGAGACGAAGATGGTCACTGTTATTCGTTCAGGGGGGAGGACCGCCGCCAAAAGGGCTATCAGCGAATGTCCCACTTGCAATACGCTTCGTCCGCTCCTCCTCTTTTTCGGGGCAAGGTCCTTTCGGCCTTGCAATCTTCCTCGGGAGAGATAGAATTCCATGGAATCGATCTCGAAAGAGGAGTTCCGGCTCAAGATCGGGAGCCTGGGTACCTGGCACGGAATGAGAAACCCAAGAAGACGCAAAACTGGCCAAGGGCGGAGCCGGTTGGTTGTCGGATGGGTTGGTGCCGAAAGCCGAAACGGAATTCCGGTAAATGTGAGATGCAATCGCAAACCGCGGCAAACTCGGTCCTGATCGGCTTCCATCCGGTCCTCTTGTCTCATACGTTTTCCCGCAAGTATCCCGATCTTCCCGGCGCCGGAAACCGTTACGTAAAAGTCGCGGGCAAAATCAATCGAAGGACCCTCGAGGGGCTTGTTGCGATTGCACGCCAATTATTCCTTCAGGAGCGGCAGCGCCCCTCCTTCTCAAGCGCGCAACTGCAAGGGCGGGTTCAATCGGCGGTATCATCGGCTGTTCGAGCTGGGACTCTTCTCCAAAGCCTCAATGCCGGCGGCAACTCAGCTCTTATGGCTGCGATTATCATTTTGATGCTGGTCCAGGACGGGGATCAGGATCTTAAGGAGCAAATGTTGGAAGCGCAGGCACAACTGGCGGCCAAGCAAGCAGTCCGTTCATTACTAAACTACCTGAGTATGGTCGACACCGCCCAGCAAACCGGGGGGTTGTACTCAGTTGGATATGTCGCCGCAGTTACTCGCGTTCTACCACGGTTCAAACCTTGACATTAGCCTGCGCCGTTACTTGCGCTTGCTGATGAGAAGGACCGTTACCGATTTCTAGGTGTCAGCAAAACGCGCGGCATATCGCACCTCTTTGAGCAACGGGAGCGTGCAGGTGAGGATGGATAGCCTGTGGTGGGCACGCATCGCATTTCCGCGGCGCTAATCTTCTGGGCGATCATCGACCGACTGTTTTGCGGCAGGAATCATTGCCTTACTCCATCAGAACTTGCGGGATTATATACTTGACAAAAGTGTGCGGGTGGACCACTACTTACAGCAGGCTTTCTCGTTCAAGCGCTCCTATTTTTATGGAGATGGGAAAGCAAAACTTCCGGAAGAATTTGTCCTTCGCCAGCAAGAAGTTATCGGACGTATTAAGTTAGAGGCCAGCCTTATCATCGCCGGATTCATGCCAGAAACGGACTTTGCATTGAATATCATTGAACCGCGCCCGTTTCTTTGTGTTGTGGACGACACACGTAGTTCCCTCGGGATTGATGAGGTATTTATCGAGCGGGAGTATGACGCAATTGGAAGCGGCGCTGGCACCGCGATGTCGATGCTGTTCAGACGAGAGCAAGACTCGGTGGATTCTTTGGTGACCACTATTTATAACGTGTACGAAGCGAACTGCATGAGCGACAAGGTCCCTGGAGTTGGACGCTGGGTATTAAACTTCGATGTTCTTTGCGCAGATGGCAGCATGAGGACATTGACCGAAAACGGCTACAAGTATCTAAGAGATAAATTTAAGAAGTTTGGTCCGAAAAAGATGGAGGACAAGAATTTGGAACTGAAAGATGAGTTTCTTGAAACATTCCCCGAGAAACCAAAACCCCCGCAGGTGCCATAAACGCCCAGCGTTGAGGGGTCACCAACGTCTGCGCCGGAAAATTCGATCGTGCGTAGCGGTCCAGATGACAAATAAAATAGCGGCAACCAAAACAATGAAACCAAGGAATGCGCCAACGACAATGGCCCAGTAGTACATGTGCGCTATCGTAGCAGCCTCTAGGACTGCGCTAGTGGTCTATACGTCCAAATCACAAGGCCGCTTACCGGACATGCAAGGCAATTTGTGAGTCTGAGAAAAGGCGAGTCTGAATCGATTAGCTCATTACGCGGGATGAGGGCTACGTCATGAAGGCCGCAAAAAGGCGGCTCGGAGTCATACCTCTTGAAGCACAGCATATTGGCATCCTAATGCACGAAAGCCCCTCGTTTTCAGATATGCCTTGCTCAGTCTTGCCGAGGATTTTGGTGCCCAAACTCTTCGACTGATTCTCGAACAGGTCTCAAATCTAGCAACTCCTCAACGACATAACCAGCCGCCGTCCCGTCTGAGAAGGTCACAATCAAACCATCCACATCGTCTTTTTCAGCGCTCAGTATGCGTATCTGCTCTGCCATGGCGCAGACTATAACCCTCTGTAAAGTATGCATCTGCCCAATTTTGCTCACAGACGCAAGAAAGCCTGTCGTTCGAGGTCGAGAGGCTTTCAAAGCAGTTCAAGAGGAAACCGCTTCAGTGAATTGACGCTACACCCTGCGGTTTTAGGCTGTCAATTTTTCGTAGCTCAATGGATCAGCGGTAATCATATGCTGTAGCGTCTCTAAAAACAGGGTCTTAGAATTACGCCGATTGAATCGAAACGTCATCTCCTCCAAGTAGGCCGAAAGACTTTTGTCAAGTATATATTCCCGAAAACTTGCGTGCGCCGAATGAAGTGATTTGGCCTATGAATTCCAAGAGCGAATGGCGGCGATGATTCGCGGCAAGCGAACCAGATACCTGGCTGCTAGGATTGGCAGTGTTTTCGGTTGGCGGGAGGACAGTGCATGAATCGGATTGAAAGTTCAAGGTGGGCGCGGGTTGGGGCACTCGTGTTGCTGGCGATTGGGATTGCGCGGTTGCCGATAGCAACGGCCGCACAGGATTCGACGGTGGTGAAGACCAGTGCCGGGCTGGTCCGGGGGGTGGCCCGCGATGGCGGTGGCGCGCGGTTTCTAGGAATTCCGTTCGCCCAGCCACCGGTTGGAGTGCTGCGGTGGCACGAGCCGCTGCCGGCGAAGGCATGGAGCGGGGTGAGGGATGCCACTTCGTTCAGCGCGCCTTGTGCGCAACCGGACCTAGGCGACTGGAACCAGAGCGATGCAAAAAAGGGGCAGGAGGACTGCCTGTATTTGAACGTGATTACGCCGGCTTGGCCCCAAAAGGAGCTGCTGCCGGTGATGTTCTGGATTCATGGGGGCGCAAATGAGGGCGGGTCGGGCATGAGCGACCTGTACACCGCGGGTACGCTGGCCGATCACGGGGTAGTTGTGGTGACGGTGAATTACCGGCTGGGAGTGTTCGGGTTTTTGGCGCATGCGGAGCTGACGGCCGAGTCGGCCCATCGTGCTTCAGGGAACTACGGGCTGATGGACCAGATTCTTGCGCTGCAGTGGGTCATAGCGAATATCAAGCGTTTTGGGGGTGATCCAAAGAACGTTACCGTGTTTGGCCAGTCGGCCGGCGCGTTCGACACGGGAATGCTCATGACGTCAACCGCGAAAGGCATGTTTCAGAAGGCTATCGAGGAGAGCGGCGCGCCGATTGACCCAACGATGGCGCCGCTTGCAGAGGCGGAAAGTGCTGGAAAAGAATTTGCGACTGTGATGGGAGCTCCGGAGGGAGCTGGTCAGATCGCCTATTTGCGAGCGATCCCGGCGGCAGAAATGATCAAGAAGCTGACGGCGCATGAGCCGCACCAGCGGTTTGGGCCGGACGTGGATGGTTGGGTTTTGACGCGTACTCCAGCGGAGGTGTTTTCGGCAGGTGAGGAAGCGAAGATTCCGCTGCTCTTGGGGACGACCACGAGGGAGTTCGGGGGAAATCAAACTCCAGACCAATTGCGAGGGATGATCACAGCAAGGGCCGGACTGTATGCCCCGGAGGAGCTGAAGGTGTATGGATTGGCGGATAGCGGGCCGGGGACGACCGATCCGGTATATGGATCGGCGGCGGACCAGATTGCGGCGGATATTATCTTCCGATGCCCGGCTACATTGGAGGCGCAGTGGCACATGGCGGCGCACAATGCGACGTTCCAGTACGAATTCAATCATCCGGTTCCGGGGCAGCCAGATGCGGTTCACTCAACTGAGTTGTCGTTTGTATTTGGATATTACCCCAAAGAGGGAAACCTGGCAGGCCCATACGCAGCGGCCGATTTGAAGTTTGCTGATTTGGTTGAGAGCTATTTTACGAAGTTTGCGAAGACTGGGAATCCGAATGGTGCGGGGCTGCCGGTGTGGCCGGCGTTTGGCAAGGCGAGGTCATATGTGAAGTTCACTCGAGACGGGACAGTGGAAGAGGGGAAGGATCTGCGGGCAGGCCCATGCAAAGTGTTCAAAGACATCATTGAGGCACAGATCAACAAAGGAAAATGAGAAGGGAACGACGCGCGCCTTGGCGGGTGGCAGCGTTGCCTCAGGTAAGGCGGTCCTCAACAAGTGCAACGCCAAGTTGAACCTTTGGCCAGCGGCAGACGCGAAATGACTCTGAGGCGCGCCACTGGCGCCACACCAAGGTCTCGCACGCTTGACTCGCAACAGTAATTCCGCTGAGTGTCGTTTCTCCGGTCTGCACCTACGCCTGGCCTGGGCCACGATCCCGGACTGCTCGGGTATCTTGGCCTGGGTCGCTGGACCTGAGTATTGGCAGATAGGCGACCTGCTTGGGGAAATATGTGCAAACAATTGCACAATCGAAACTTAGAGCGTCTATAAGTTATTGAATATACAAGCAATATGTTTGGCGCATCATCTGCATATAAATGCACAAGGAAATGCCAAGCGCTATTGGGTCATGTTGGTGGGCTCGACAAAACCTCCTATGAATCCTATGGCCCACCCTTCAGGAGTTCGACGATGGGTGGACGCAGAACAAATGAATACGACGGCGATTCCCGGAGGAAACATGAAGAAGATTGGTTTGTGCACAATTTTTGCCTTGTTCGCGTTTTGCATCATGACCATCGCAAGCCCCAATAGAGCGTTCGCAACCTCTGTGACCCTCACTCTCGAAGGGGTGGGTTCCAATTCTGCGGATGGGTATTACACGTATCCTTACTACTTCAGTGTGAATGGTGGTCCCGCCACCACAGCGCTGATGTGTTTGAGCTTCAACAATGAAATCAGCGTTGGTGAGAGCTGGACTGCCAATGTTTATGGGCTCACCAACCCAGGATTCATCACTGCGGTCGATGCGCTAGGCCAGAACGGCGGCAACCTGACCGAATATGAAGAGGCGGCCTGGCTCTACAACAACAGCGCCGCGACCGCTTTTTCGAATCCAACTCAATCGGAAAACGATCAGTTGGCGGCCTGGAGCCTGCTTGGAACTGGCGTGACAATGCCTGCGGGCGCAACCACCCAGCTCGGCCTCGCAAGTTCGTTTGTTGCGGGTCACACAACGACCAATGACGCGAGCTTCTACTCAGGCTTTCAGCTTTATCTTCCGGTTCCCGGGAGTCAGGAAAACGGGCTCTCCGGGACACCTCAGACGTTCATTGGGGTAGCCACTACACCAGAGCCAGGCAGCCTTCTGCTGCTGGGAACGGGTCTGCTGGGTATGGCGCTTGTACTTTTTCGCACGGGCAAGCGGTCGGCTACGGTCAAACAGTCCTAGGTTGTAGCCATTCTGTGAACGGAGAGCCCTTGCACAGGGGCTCTCCGATATTTACTTTTTGCACGCTCCGCCGCGCAGAATTAGGCTAGTTCTACTCAACGACTGTTAGATGAACGGATGAGGTTTCCGCCGAACTTGAGCCGACCAGAACCTCGACTGGGCCAGGCTCAACGGTCTGTTTCATGGCGGCGTTGAGGATCCGAAGCTGCTCCGGCCCCACATCAAAGCTGACGGTGGTCGATGCCCCGGGCTCAAGATGCACGCGCTGAAAGCCGCGGAGAGCAATGATTGGTTGAACAACGCTGCTCAGGCCGTGATGCACATACATCTGAATCACCTGGTCTCCGCCCCTGGTGCCGGTGTTGGTGACTGTCAGGGATATTTTCGCGGTCTCGCTCGCTGAGATTCTATCCCGATCGACGACAGGTTTTCCGAGGCTGAAGGTTGTATAACTCAAGCCAAAACCGAAGGGAAACAGCGGGGAGTTATCGCTGAATACGTAGCCACGCCGTGCCGCCGGGGTTTTGTAGTAGTAGACGGGGAGTTGCCCAACATTGCGAGCAATCGTTACCGGCAGATGCCCTGACGGATTCACATCCCCGAACAACACGTCTGCGATCGCATTGCCGGTTTCCTGGCCCAGATACCATCCTTCCACGATTGCAGGAACCTCGGCGGTCAGCGGTTCAATTGAATACGCCTTGCCATTCAGCAGCACAGCCACCATGGGTTTTCCGAGCTTGGCAATTTCGTGCACAAGCTCGTTCTGACGGCCGGGCAATTCAAGCGAATCCGAGTCGCCGTAGGAAGGCTTGCCCATCCCGATGTTTCCGATGGATTCCCGGGAGACGACCTCATTGCCGCCGAGAGCCAGGACGATCATGTCGGCGGACTTCGCAGTCTCCACAGCCTCCAGAATCAACTTCCGATCGGATTCCTCGCCGGGAGCATCATAAGGCGCCATCGTATTCAGATTCGGTGCCGTGTCGGGTTCTGAGATGTGACAGCCTTCGGCAAACAAAACTTTGACACCGGCGCCAACCCTCTTTTGGATTCCATCCACGACGGAGACATAGTAGGGCGGTACGGCGCTGTAACCGCCAAGGCGTTCTTTTTTTCCGTTGGGGCCGATTACGGCCAGTGTCTTGATCCTGTCTGCATCGAGCGGGAGAAGATTGCCCTTGTTCTTCAAGAGAACGATTGCCTCGTCGGCAACCTGGCGGGCCAGCTTCCAATGTTCCTTGTTACCCACCTGGGCTGCAGCTCGGTCTACGTCCACAAACGGATGCTCAAACAGCCCGGCCCGAAACTTCGCCGAGAGTACTCGGCCTACGGCTTCGTCAAGTTCATTTTCCTGCAACTTGCCTGTTTTGACGGCGGCCACAAGTGATGGGAAGCCCGAAGCCGCCGGCAGCTCCATATCTACACCAGATTTGAAAGCGAGGAGACCTGCAGCCGGGCTGTCCGCAGCGACATGGTGCGTCGAGGCCAACTGATCGACAGCGAGGTAGTCAGACACCGTGAGGCCGGTGAATCCCCACTCTTTGCGCAAAACTTCCTTCAGCAGCCAGGGGTTGGCATTGGACGGAATGCCCCCGCCGGTTTCGTTGTATGACGGCATAACCGCCTCGATGTGCGCTTTGCTGATCACCTGCTGGAATGGATACAAAAACACAGTTCGCATGGTGCGCTCAGAAAAATCAGCGGGGCCGGTATTGGTTCCATTTTCAGGCTGAGCATGCACGAAGTGCTTCGCTGTGGCAAATACGTGGTTCTCATCGGCCCGATCTGTCGCGCCTTGCAGGCCCTTCACCGCAGCGATGCCCATCTGCGCCACGAGGTACGGATCCTCTGAGTACATTTCTTCTACGCGACCGTAGCGAGGATCTCGGCTGAGATCGAGCACGGGCGCCAGAACCAGAACATTTCCCGATGCGCGTGCTTCAACAGCGACGGTCGAGAACATTCTCTCGAGCAACTCCGGGTCCCAGGTGCTGCCCAGCGCCACTGCAGCCGGAAACGATGTTGCTCCCGGCGTTACAGCGCCGTGCAATGCTTCACCATGAAAAAGGACAGGAATACCCAGACGTGTATTCTTGAGCACCCATGTCTGCAGAATGTTTCTGTTCTGTGCGCCCAGCCGGGGATTGGCCGGACCGCTCAATCCCATGAACTCGTCGAGGAAAGCGTAGGTACCAAGGCCATTTCCGGCAACCTTCCTGGCCATCGTTTCATTCAGGCCGCCCTGCTCGATTACCGATGGAATCTTGAAGGATCCAAAGGCGGGAATGGTCCAGCCGCTTTCAAGCTGTGCCACCTTCTCTTCAACGGTCATCCTGCCCAGCAAATCGTGCACGCGATCTGGGATCGCTGCATTCGGATCCTTGTAAATTGCTTTGTCTGTGTCCTGTGACCACGCAAGCGGCCCGCATACCGAAAACATAAACAGAACGAACAGCACTGATCTTTTCATAGACTTCTCCTCAGCACCGCCGTAAAGGCGCGATCGCCGGAAAGTCTGCGAATTGCATCGAGGCCGTCCGGCGAACTCGACGCTCTACTTGGCGGGCTCCTTCGACGGGGTTGCCGTAAATTCGCCGGTGACGCCAAAGGGTTGGACGTCAACACTTCCCGAGATTTTTCCTGAATCATCCAGGGTTGCCGTGTAGGTGAGCGTCAACGGCGTGCCGTTGTACTCCGAATCATAGCTCCACGTGACCTTATTGCCATCGACGCTCCCCTTGATCTGAACCTCGCTGTCCTCGGCCTTACAGCTACCGGTCAGCTTGTTATCGGTCTGGACGAACTTGCAATCGCGGTCGCTTTCGTTCCCGGCGATGACGTTATGGATAGACCAACTGCCCGTTAGATTGGGAGCCCCTGCAGCAAATGCGGAGGAGGCAAGCAGGAGAACGGAGGTGATGAGGAGCTTCTTCATGTTTCATTGCCTTTCGAGTTGGGTGAGTGGCCTGCGACTTCAAGACACGGTGGTGCTGATTCGCAGTTGCCTCATTGTTTGAATCATATCTCTACGAACGGCAAGCGCGCCCAGCGCGTGCTGACTACGGTCAGAAGAGTAAGGCGCGAAATCGCAGTTCACTAGTGGGAAGGTAGTTCGCTCGAATGACTGTCCGGACTGAATCCGGCCATGCCGACCCGCCAGCCAAGGAATGTGTATTCGTCCGCCTGCAGTTTGATCGCCTGCGGGCGGTTTGAACCGATTCCGTGCCCGGCGTCGAAGTCAACCCGCAACAGAATCGGGTTCGACGATCTATTTGCGGTCTGCAGTCGAGCTGTCATTTTGGTGAGCATCCAGCTGGTGACTCGCGGATCATTTGCGCCGGTCTCAAGCATCACCGCCGGGTATTTGGCGCCATCCTTCACATGGGCATAGGGACTGATGGCATACATTGCCCGAAATTCCGGCTCAACCTTGACCGACCCGTACTCAAACGCATTCTCAGCGCCGGTGGCTCGCTGCTCGCTGCGCAGGATATCGGTGATGCCTACGCGGTAGAGCACGGCCGAGACCAGTTCAGGATGCTGAGTGAGGAAACCACCAACCGCGATTCCGCCGGCGCTGGTTCCTTCAATGCTCATGTGATCCGGCGACGTGTAGTGCTGGTCGATGAGGTATCGCGCCGAAGCAACAAAGTCGTCGATGGTGTGCTGTTTGGTGGTTTTCATGCCGGCCAGATGCCAGGCCTCACCGCGCTCGCCTCCGCCGCGCACATGCGCGAAGGCATAGATGCCACCGCGATTGAGCCAAGGCAAAAGCAATGGGTCGAAGAATGGCGAAATGGAATAGCCATAAGCGCCATAGGCCTCAAGCAACGCGGGGTGAGTGCCGTCAAGCGAAAGGTCCCTGCGATAAAGGATCGAGAGCGGGATCATCGTCCCGTCCTCGCTCTTTGCCTGGGCCTCGACAGCGCGAATGGAGGACATGTCGATGGGATTAAGCGGCTGCAGCCTGGTGTCGGTGAAGGCGTTCACCTGGGGCGCGTAGCTGTAAATGAGATGAGCGGTCGTCCAGCCGGCCATCGAGAGAGTGATGCCGGGGCGGCGGAACTCGGCATTGACACCATTAACCGTTCCACTGATCGGAAGATTCAACTCGCGATGCTCTGATTCCCGATCATAGGGAATGCGCAACACAACGCCAATGCCATCGCGGAATCCATGAACGTAGAGGCTGTCACTTGCTGTCTCAACTCCGGAACCCGTTCCCGCGGAAAGCACGAGACTGCTTTCGGGCAAAACGACCCGAGCACTCGCGAAGGTCTCACTCGAGAGGTCGAAGGTGACAATGCGGCCGTTGCTCACCGCTCCATTTGCGCCTCCCTTGGTTTTGATATAGGCGCGGGTCCCGTGAAAGGCAATGTCCATCAGGCCGTCGTCATGCCTTACCACCTGAATCCAGGGTCCGGATTCTGTTCGCCGAAGCCAGAGGGCTTGAGTTTCAACAACGCCAGAGACTTGAGACCCGAGAATCATGCCTGTGCCGGGAACCACAGTGAGGGCGATATTGCCGTTTTTCGGAAGCGCCAGATCCAGCGTTACATCGGGGCCGAAAACGGGGCGATCTGTCTGTTCGGGTGCTCCGAGGCGGTGCAGGTACACGCGCTCGTTATCGTACTTGGTTGAAGCGGGAGCGCCGGGCGCCATCGGCTGCAGACGGGTAAAGTAGAAGGCCCTGCTGTCATCCTGCCATGAAGGTTCGGCCTCCTGGGCACGGGTAATCGCTTCGTTCATCAGCGCGCCGGATTCAACATTGAGAACATGGAGCACGGAATTTTCCGAGCCGCCAAGAGAGACCCCGACAGCGACATACTTGCCGTCGGGAGAGGGAACATAGTAGTCGATGGCCGCGTGCTTTTGTCCCTCAGCCAGCGTTGCGGGATCAAGCAGGAGGCGGGATGCACCACCAGATACTGCGCGCGTCATCAAGCGTGCATCACTCTTGCCGGGTGGCAACTCAAGATAGAAATATTGGTCCAGGACACGCATGACGCCGCGCACCTCAGCCACTGAATCAGACAGCTTTGTGAGCTCCGAGAGAATTTGAGCGTTTTGCACTTCAAGCGGCTTCAAGGCTTGAACGGTTACTGCGTTCTCGGCTTTCATGTAGGTCAGAAGCTCGTCGCCTCCGGTTTCCATCCACCGGTAAGGATCGACGACAGTGGTGCCGAAGTAGGTGTCCGAAACAGGCCGCACCGCTGCAACAGGCGGTGTTGCGGATGTTTGCGCCAAAAGTGACGCCGAGGAGGCCAGCAACAGGCATGCAATCGAGCAACGCATAAGGGGAGCTCCCGAGGTGGATGTGTGAAGGAAGAGCGCCAGGGCCCTCATCATAATGCCGGCGCCTTCTTAACTGCAACCGAAGGCTTGAGTGCTCGCCCACCGGTAGTTTGACCGAGGTATCTGCGGTCTTTATCTCAGGGCCGAATACCCTTTGGCTGGTACACGCCGCCCTTTACCAGCACATCGAGGATCTCCTGGGATCGCACGGAACATGGGTGTGCCTTGAGAGGTGTGAAGTTGTCATGTTCAGAGTCGATCATGGGCAACGGTTCCGTCGGTCCTGGAATCTGGTTCAACATCGTCCAGACGCCGGCGGGCGGTGAGACGGTATCAATGAAGCCCATCCCCGCGAGTACCGGAGCTTTGATGCGCGAGGCAAAATTCACAGTATCGAAGTAGAGAGCTGTTTTCATCGCATCCGGGTTTTCCGAGGACCAGAAGGGGTAACCGGCCTTGCGGCCATCGAGGTCAGCGTTTGTATCTGCGCCTGCGGGAACACAGACGAGTGCGGCTGTGATTCTGTCGGGCCGCAATCCGGCGAGAGCGAGACTCTGCTGGCCACCCATGCTGCCTCCGGTCAGGACGATGGTCCTGCCATCCCAGTCGGGCCGGGTCAGCAGGTAATCGAGTACGCGTGAGTCACGCAGGTACATATCAAGGAAGTACGATTTTTCGCGATCGGTATTGCCGATTGCCTGATACCCCTGGGGAATATTCCCGGATGGATCCGACGGCAGCTTGTCGTGCGAATCCACGTTAAGAACTAACCATCCCTCGGCTGCCCGCTCCGCATCACCGTGGACGTTCAAGGCATATACCCCGGCGTATTGCAACTGGATCACCGCGGGAAACTTTCCGTCACCGGCGGGCTTTGCCAGGTAGCCATGCGCCTTCGATCCGAGCGCATCGAGGGCAAAGACACTCATCTCAACGCCCGGCACATCAGTCTGGACTGGTGTGAGAACGGGGTTGATTGGGATCTTTGCCTGGGCTGCGAGCTTCGCATCCCAAAACGCGTCGAAGTCTGAGGGCCTCGGCGTCGAGAGTCCCAGCTTTGTCGGCGCCACGGCGGCGCCCACAGCGTAGAACCCAGTGTCACGGCCCGTGTTCCCTCCGGTAAATCCGGGCGCGGAGCCGGCCGGAGCCGCCGTCGGCTTTGCTGAATCTGGAGCAGATGTTCCACCATCAATCCCGGGCGCGCCGGGGGCAAGATTTGCGTAGGCTTCGATGGCAACGTAGATCATTTCAGGCTGGTCGCCAACAATCTCGATTGTGTCTTTGCCGGTGGAAAGATCGAGCTTGCCTTCCTTCAAAACGACTGCGTTGTTGCGTCGAATGGTCCATTTGTAGGCATAGGCAGGCGCGACGGGACCAGCAGTGACAGTCCATCCCACGGTCTCACCAAGGGCATAAATACCGCCGGCGTGATAGGCAGTGAAAGTGAGTTGCTGAGCGATCGGGGCATGCTGAGCGCAAGCAAAGGCAGCGGCGAACAGGCTTGCGCATGCGAGGTGTAATCGGACTCGAGTCATGAAAGTCTCCGTAAATGAAAATGTTGCCTGGTGAACCCGGTCCCCAGCCTACTCCACGAGTGGTTCACAATGCGAACCAATGCCTGGCGGTTTCGAGGTGCAATGTTTGAAAATCTAAACGGACGGCCAGGAATCCAGGCCACGGGCAGCGTGACAGGAAATCATGCCGGACGGTTGCTTTCCTGAGGCGGTTTTTCGCGTCCATTTGCCAGTAGAAAACGATTCTTTCATGCGGATAGAGCAAGACCTTTTGTCCGCCTCCTGGTGATCAGGAACTGCGGAGAAAGGAACTGCGTACCTGTCATGATGAGACTCCGAGCAATCTGTTTGAGTCTGTTCTACTTCTGCGCGAGTCTCGCAGGAGCACAGTCCAGACAGAGTGCGACGCCCCCCCACCAGGCTCCAGGTCCAACATCAATTGCGACTGTTCCAGCGATCGACCAGCCGCTTAAACTCGACGACTTCGCAGGAATGGCTCCGCGCTCCGAGTTGCGCGAGAAGCTTGCGCACATCACGGGGTTCATCCAGCAGCAGCCTGCGGACGGGAAGCCGGCAACTGAGGCGACCGAGGTTTGGATCGCTTACAGCCGGTCTGCGCTTTATTTCGTATTCATATGTCA
>Ga0181535_10005804_pt1 | contig 13048 bp, 8 predicted proteins | sample PEATcosm2014_Bin_44_FD_119774 | JGI IMG/M metagenome (GOLD analysis project Ga0181535, IMG submission 119774) | Peatland microbial communities from MTU Mesocosm Facility, Houghton, MI, USA - PEATcosm2014_Bin17_30_metaG | ecosystem: Environmental > Terrestrial > Soil > Wetlands > Peat | place...
ACCCTACGGACAGAGTTTCGTCCGCAGGGATGGAGGGGGCCATGCCGGAGCACAGGGCAAGGAAGCATCATCAGGACCGGGTGGCGGAGACGCTGAGGATAGAAATCGGCGCCATGATTGAAGGCGAGCTTTCCGATCCGCGCATCGATTTCTGCCACGTCAGCGAAGTGGCGCTGAATCCAGGCGGAAAGTCGGCGCGTGTGTACGTGGCCGTCGACAGCACGGTGAAGGATATCGCCAAGTCCGAAGCGGAGACGGTCGCTGGTCTCGAGGCGGCCAAGGGCTATATTCGACGCGAGCTGAAGGAGCGAATGGGAGTGCGCCATGTGCCCGAGCTGAGTTTCCTCGCCGACCGGTCGGGCCGTTTCCAGGCGCGCATCGACGAATTGATGAGCAGGGGGCGCAAATCCAGTGGATCGAGCAAGTCTGCCGAGTCCCGTCGCGCCTCTCTGCAGACGGATTCCATAGACGCAAGTTCAAAAAGGGACAAGGAACTACCGCTTCACTGAGCCCATGAGTCGTAATTCCCGAATGTCCGGGGTTGATGCGGCGTCCAATGCGCCAATGGGTAACGGGGCCGGCACCTCCAACTTCGATGACACCGATCCGATTGCGGCGATTCTTCAGGTTCTGCAAAAGGGCGAGCGTTTTCTGGTTTGCTCTCACACGCGGTTCGATGGCGATGCGGTTGGTTCCGCACTGGCGCTGGGCATGTTGCTCCGGCAGATGGGCAAGCGGGCTGATTTGGTGTCCGCTACCCGGATTCCTGATCTCTACCGGCGCCTTCCCGGTGCTGACTCCATCCGCACGGCATTGCGCGTCCATGATCGTTACGACGCTGCCATTCTTCTCGAGTGCGATGGCCTGGTACGGACCGGGTTGCACGGTCTCGACAGGCAGTTCCTGATCAATATCGACCACCACATCAGCGGCCGGCCATTCGCCCAAGTCAATTGGATCGATCACCAAGCTGTCAGCACAGGCGAAATGATCTCTCGGCTGGCGCGTGCCGCCGGCGCCGTGCTCACACCGGAAATGGCCACGTGTCTTTACACCACGGTGCTGACTGACACAGGAGGGTTTTGCTACGGGACGGTGCAAGAGTCTACCTTCGCGCTGGCCGGGGATCTGGTGCGGCCCGGAGCTGACCCCGTTGCAATCGCTCAGCAAATGTATTTTTCTGTGCCTGCATCGAAACTTTTGCTGCTGGGAACAGCCTTGCAAAGGCTCACCCGCGAAGGGAGGTTGGCTTGGCTATTGGTTACGCAGCAAGACATGGTGCGCACCGGCGCCGCCGAGGAAGATTGCGAGGGCATTGTTAACATTGCGCTGAGCATCGCAGGGATTGAGGCCGCGTTCTTTCTGCGCGAGCTGCCGGATGGACACGTCCGGGTGAGCCTGCGCAGTAAAGGCGAGCTGAGTGTGGCTGCAATTGCCGCCCGGCTGGGGGGTGGAGGCCACGAAAACGCCGCCGGCTGTACCCTCGAAGGCCCGCTGCGCCGCGCCATTCACCAGATACTGGGTGAGTTGCGCAGCGCCCTGGCCGGCTTCACTCCGGTGTCCGCCTGACCGCTCTTGAGATTCCAAATGAATCTGTTAGCCTTGACCGTGTTGCACCACTGAAGGATCTCCGCGCCTCTGCGCAGTGCGAAAGGCGGGCAGGCCCGGCCTGATTCACTCTTCGCCCTGCATGAAACCAAGGCCTTCGTACTGCGCGAAGCTCTCAGCCTCGCGATTTTTGGAGTATTGCCGGAGATGGAGAATCCCGTGGAACCGCTGGTTCCGGATCGAGCGGCGCGCCGTCCATGGCGCATGCCTCGCTGGGCGACCATCTCTGAAGCGGCCGTCTTCCTCGCCTTCAGCGTCTTCTTCCTTGTTTATGGCGTTACGCCCATCCTGGGCGGTGACGGCCTGGGGCTCGTTGGCGCCGACGAACCGCGCTATGCGCAGATCGCGCACGAAATGCTGGTGCGCTTCGACGCGGCGAGCACCCTTAAAGAACGGCTCAGCGCCTGCGTAACGCCTTACCTCTATGGGCATCCGTGGCTGGAGAAGCCGGCGCTCTATTACTGGCGCGCGATGTTCATCTTCCAGGATTTCGGCGTTCACGACTGGGCTGCCCGTTTGCCTTCGTTCACCTTCGCCTTCATCATGTCGGCGCTCATCTACCTGCACATGAGACGATTCCGGCCCGGCGGCCATCTTGATGCGGCGCTCATCACGGTGTCGTGCGCTGGCATCATGGCCTTCGCTCGCGGGGCATCCACTGACATGCAGATGGCCGCGCCGCTGGCCATCGGTTTGCTCGGCTGGTACGCATGGTATGAAACCAATTCAAAGTTCTGGCTCTACGACATCTACTTCTTTACGGGACTGGCGACGCTAGCCAAAGGGCCGGTCGCCCCTCTCCTCGCCTTTCTCATCATCGCTTCCTTTGCGTTTCTACGCCGCGAGTGGCACATCCTCCTCCGCTCGTTCTGGTGGCCGGGGGTGGTGCTCTACTTTGCCATGGTGCTGCCTTGGTTCATTGCGGTGCAGCATCAAAATCCGACCTTCTTCCGCGAATTTTTCCTCGAGCACAACCTGCAACGCTTCGCTACCGACCGTTACCAGCACAATGAGCCATTCTGGTACTACCTGGTGGTCATGCTGCTCGGCCTCATGCCGTGGACTGTGATTGCGGTGCGCGCGCTTGTCGACGGCATTCTCACATCAGTGGCCGAGTGGCGGCTGCGCCGTTCCCGTGTTGGCAAGCCGTTGCCCACGCGCCCCGGCGACGCATTTCCCGAGTTTCTGGTGCTATGGTCGCTTATTCCTGTCGTTTTCTTTTCCTTCTCGCAATCCAAGCTGCCCGGCTACATCCTCCCCGCTATTCCGCCCATCACCATTCTCACCGGAGACTACCTGTATCGACGCAGGCAGCAGGGATTGAACCGATGGCTTCTCCTCGGTCATGCCGTGGTGTGTTGCGCCATGACGATGGCGGCGCTGCTTCTGCCCTGGTTTGTTGTTCATGGATTCGTCGTTCACGGCGCCGCCGTGCCGCCCGCTCACGCACTGGTCGCGGCCTCGCTGGCTGCCATTGGGGCCGCCCTCCTTATCCTGGTTGTGACCAAAGGTTTTGGCGTGGCCCGGCTACGCCCGGCAACTTGCTGGATTCTGGTGGTGCTGGTTCTGTTCTTGTATGGCGTGGGCCCGTTCTTCGGTATTCCGGGCATTCAATCAACCAAGCGCGTCATTCACTTGCTCGATCGCTCCTATTCCGCAAGGCCGCTGGCCGAGCGAATCAGCGAGCAGGTTCCGGCAGACGAGACTGTCGCCGTGTTCCGCGTTCGCCGCGACGCGGAGTTCGGGCTCTCGTTTTATCGCAACCGCGAAGTGGTGAACTACGACGTGAGTGGCGTACCCGATGAACAGCATGTTCTCGTAGCGCGCATCCAGGGCCGCCACGGCGTAGATCTGGACACCCAACTCGCGCTGAGCGAGCTTCTTGAAGGCCGGCAGTACGAGCAGCTCTTCGCCTGGCCGGAGCAGGGCTTGGAAGTCTATCTCGTGGGCGGCAAGTAAAAGTGACTCAACTTGCGGTGGAAAGCGCAGTCGTGTCAAAGTTGCCGAGAGGGTCTTTCCGCGCGCGGCTGTGTGAAAGTGTCTTTGTCTGATGCCTTTTTGATTCGAATCGTCGAGAACCGGCGCGCTTCACGCATTTCGGGGCCTCGGCCAGCAAATCGAAGACCGCAATCGAGCTTCTCGCTCGCGCATCGGTCATGAGCGAACGCAACCGGGCAATAGATAGAGGGCGAATGCAGACTTCGGGCGATTCCATCGAGATACTCGACCTTCGGCACTTCGCGGCGCCAATCCTGCGGCCCGTGCTGGAGGCGGAGGGTGAGCTGTGGGGGCAGCGCCTCCATTGGGACTATCATGCCTCGGCACGCCTGCTTATGCAGTACCTCGACAACCACATGCTTCCCGGCTACGCGGCGCTCGCGTCCGGCCGCGTGCTGGGCTACGTCTTCTGCGTATACGAGGAGACGAAGGCCGTCATCGGCGATGTCTTTGCGCTGCCAAGTGACACGAATGGAGCGGCATCAACCACCGAAGAAACGTTGCTCCGCCATCTCCTCGAGTTGCTGCTCAACTCTCCGCACGTCGAACGCATCGAAGCACAACTGCTTCTGCATCCCTCCGGTACCTACGGCGAGATCTTCGGCAACGCCGGATTTGAGATCTTCCGCAGGCTCTTTCTGGTGCAGCCGTTGCAGGGACAATCGAAACCGCCGCAGACAGTTCTGCCCGCCAACCTGGAATTTCGCCCGTGGCGCGAGGCGGACCTTTCGGCGGCTGCGCGTCTCATCTGCGAAGCCTACCGCGACCATCCAGACAGCTTGATCAATGATCAATACCGCTCCGTTCACGGCTCTATGCGCTTCTTGAACAACATTGTGCATTATGCCGGCTGTGGCAGTTTTTCTCAGCAGGCCTCGTATGTAGTGGTGGAGCGCTCCAGCCGCGAGCTTGCAGCCCTTGTGCTTGGCTCGCGCGTCAGCGGGCAAAGCGGGCACCTGACCCAGGTTTGCGTCCATCCCGCCTTTCGCCGCCGCGGCCTCGCCCGGATGCTGCTCGCGCATGCTGCGTTCAGTTTCATGCGTCTTGGCGCCACGGAAATCTCTCTCACTGTGACCGAGGCCAACGCCGAGGCCATCGATCTCTATAAGGACGAGGGCTACACCTGCGCACACACTTTCGATGCCGCTGTGTGGCTGCGGGACGCGACGGCCTGACTCGCATCTCGCCGTCACAGCGGTTCGCTCCTTGTAGGCGGAGTTGAGTCCCACGTCGACGACGGCTATATGCGAAAACGATACTGATGGCCAAAGAAACAGCCCGCTTCTCGTGGTGAGGAGCGGGCCGGTTACTCTTGGTTTTGGGATGAGAGCTACGCTTTGGCGCTCGTCAGCGCGCCCAAATCGGCGGCCAGTTTTTCCGTGCTGAACGCCTCGATCGTGTCGCCTTCCTTCACGTCTGTAAAATTGGCGATGCCGATACCGCACTCCATGCCGTTGGTCACTTCGCGGGCATCGTCCTTGAAGCGTTTGAGGGAGGCGATCTTGCCCTTGAAGACCTGCGCCCCTTCGCGCATCACCCTCACCTCGGCATCGCGGCGGATCACGCCATCCACGACGCGGCAGCCGGCGATGGTACCCACTTTGGGAATGCGGAAGACATTGATGACTTCGGCGCGGCCGACGTAGTTCTCCTTGAAGGCAGGTTCGAGCAGGCCCAACATGGCCAGGCGAATCTCGTCCTGCAGTTCGTAAATGATGGAGTGCAGGCGAATCTCGACGTTCTCCTGTTGAGCCAGCTCGGCCGCTTTGCGTTCCGGGCGCACGTTGAAGCCGATGATGATGGCATTAGAGGCCGTCGCCAGCAGCACGTCGCTCTCGGTGATGGAGCCTACGCCGGAGTGCAGCACCTTGACTCGTACCTTCTCCGTTGACATACGCACGAGAGAATCGGCGAGCACTTCCACGGAGCCGGTCACGTCGCCCTTGATGATGAGCGGCAGATCCTTGACGCCCGACTGGCGAACCTGCTCCGCCAATCCTTCGAGCGACACACGCGAACTCTTGGCAAGCTGTGAATCGCGCTCCTTCATTTTTCGGTACTGGGCAATTCCCTTGGCCTTGTCGCGGTCGGCCACAACCAGGAAAGTGTCGCCGGAGTCGGGCATACTTTCAAGCCCCAGCACTTCCACCGGCGTGGACGGCCCGGCTTCCTCCAGAGGGCGGCCGCGATCGTCGAACATGGCGCGGACCTTGCCGAAAGTGTTGCCCACAATGTAGCTGTCGTTCAGATGCAGCGTTCCATCCTGCACCAGAACGGTGGCCACAGCGCCGCGTCCGCGATCCAGCTTGGCCTCGAGAACGCTGCCCACCGCCTTGCGTCCGGGCGTGGCCTTCGGCGCCTTGATGTCGCTCACCAGGCAAATCATTTCAAGCAGCAGGTCGAGGTTGATGCGCTTCTTCGCGGAGACCTCGACAAACACCGTGCCTTGCTGGCCCGCGCCGGCCCATTCTTCGGGAATCAGGCCGCGGTCCGCGAGTTGCTTCTTGACACGGTCGGGATTGGCCTCTGGCTTATCGATCTTGTTCACAGCGACGATGATCGGAACCTCGGCAGCCTTGGCGTGATCGATGGCCTCGAGAGTCTGCGGCATCACACCGTCGTCGGCGGCAACCACGATGACCACGATGTCCGTCACCTTGGCTCCGCGGGCGCGCATGCGGGTAAACGCCTCGTGACCCGGCGTATCCAGAAAGACAATCTCGCGGCCCGAAGCAGGCGAGCCTTCCTTGGCAAACTTCACCTTGTATGCGCCGATGTGCTGCGTAATTCCGCCCGCTTCGCCCGCCGCAACGTGGGTCTCGCGGATGGCATCGAGGAGCGAAGTCTTGCCGTGATCGACGTGGCCCATCACAGTAACCACAGGCGATCGCGGCACCTCCAGCTCATCGGAGTTCTCGGCTTCGAGCACTTCTTCGATAGCCTGGTTAGCGATTTCCTCTTCGTAGCTGATGACGGTGGCCGCGGCGCCGAATTTGGCTGCGACATCTTTCACCATCTCGGCGTCGAGAGACTGGTTCACCGTGACAAAGACGCCCCCCATCAAAAGCGTCGCGATCAAATCTTTGGCGCGGACATCGAGCTTTTCGGCCAGGTCCTTTACGCTGATGCCCTCCGTGACTGTGATTTCGCGGGTGATGGGCATGGGCTCGGTGCTGTATTGCGCGCCGCCATAGCGAGGCGGCGGCACAAAGCCCTTCATCGGGCCTTCTTTGGTCTTGGGGTACTGTTGCTTGCCTCGGCCGCGGCCTCGGGAACTGGCGCGCTGTGGGCGCGGGGCTTCACCGGTCGGAGGTGCGCCGCCGGCGCCTGGACGCGCCCCGAATCCTGGGCGAGCCCCGAAACCGGGACGTGCGCCAAATCCGGGCCTTGCGCCGGGTGCTGTGGCGCCACCGGGCCCAGCGAATCCGGCCGACCCGGAGCGCGTGGGATGCTTGGGGCGAGGGCCTCCTGCGAATTGGCCGGGAGCTGCAGTTCCGCCAGGGAAGCGCTGCCCAGAGCCTGGCGGTCCGGCTGCCGGTCTGCGATCGAAAATCGGCTTTCCGCGCTGCAGCCCGGTTCCTGTGGCCGGAGCTGCGGTTGGCGGAACGATGGACGCTTTGTACACAGGCCGGGGCCCGGTTTGCGGCATCACCATGCGGCGCGGTACGGGCACGGTGACCTTTGCGGTTTTCGCGGGTGCGGTTGTGGACTCGGCAGCGATCGTCGGAACCGCACCCGGCGTTCCACCCGTGGGAGCTTCAACGGCATGCGGTGCTGCTGCTTGTTCTGTCACAGCAGCGGGCGTTGCCGGCGCATCAGCAACCGGAGAAACAACTGCGGCCGGGGCCTTGACGGCGATTTTTTCTTCGCGCACGGGCGGAGCCGCGGCTGGCTTCACGGTCACGCCAGCCGGGGGCGGTGCAACAACGACAACCGGGCGCGCAGCCACCACCCCTGCGGGGGCTTTGGCGACAACCGCGCCGACAGGAGGACGCGACGCAATGGCGGGAGTGGCTGGCGGAGGAGCAACGATCGGCGGCGCGGAGCGCGGCTGGGGAACGATCCTGCGTGGTTCCGGCCTGGCTGGGGCGGCGGCAGCGGACTTTCCGGCAACCGGAGTCGTGGCGGCCGGTTGCGCAGCCGACGCGGCGGGTTTTGCTGGCGCAGCTGTCGCCGGTTTCGCCGGCACTCGCGCGTGGTGTGCCTCTTCTTCTTCTTCCTTCTTCTTGGCGAGGAGGGCCTTCATCACATCGCCGGGCTTGGAAATGTGCGAAAGATCGATCTTGGGGACGATGGCTTCCGCGCCATGGCGGCCTGACGTCGCGCCTGCATGCGCGGTATGGCGCGCTTCCCGCGCAAAGTGCGCACGAACCTTCTCAGCCTCGTCCATCTCCAGCGAACTGGAGTGCGTCTTGCCGCTAGAAACGCCGAGCTCAGGAAGAACGTCGAGAATCGCTCGAGACTTTACTTCCAGCTCTTTCGCGAGATCGTTGATACGAACCTTACTCATCCGCCTCTTTTCAATGTGTGCCGCCAAAAGGACCTTAGTCGTTCATGGCAACCTCATGGCACTGGCCGCTTTCAAAAGTTCCGTTGTTGTACACCTGGCCTGGCAGAACGCGGCGCATCTTATGCGCCGTCCTCTTTGCCAGGCTCCGTTTCCTTTGTTGTGCTTTCAGTTTCGTCGGCTTCAGACTCCGAAACCACTTCGGCGCCGATTGCATCAATTTCGTCTTGATCGGATTCCCCGGATTCAGCGTCCGCCTTCACTTGCGCTACGCTTTCAGCTTCTTCAATCACTTCGGCTGAGTTTTCAGCCTCGGATTCTTCTGTAGCTTCGCCAGCCTCTGAGATTTCAGTGGTTTCCAACGTACTTTCAGCGGGCGCTTCATCAGCCATAGCCGTTTCGCCCGCGGCCTGTTCGGCCTCAGCCGCCTGTGCAGCTGCTTCAGCCTCTGCCTCAAAGCGGCTGAAATAGTTGCGGACGGCAACGCTGATCTTCTCCAGCGTCTTTTCGCCAATGCCCGGAATCTCTTCGAGCTGCTCGGGAGTCATGTCGGCAAGGCCCTCAACGGTCGTGATTCCCGCCGTAATCAGCTTCTGAATAATGCCATCCCCCAGCTCCGTCACCTGCTCGATTGGCGTCGTCGGAGCGCCTGCCAGCGCCTGCATCTGCTGCTCCACTTCCTGGCGCTTCTCCTCTTCGCTCTTGATGTCGATCTTCCAGCCCAGCAGCTTCGCCGCCAGGCGCACGTTCTGGCCCTTCTTGCCGATGGCCAGCGAAAGCTGCGTGTCGTCAACGATTACTTCCAACTGCTTCTCAGTCAGGTCCGTGATGGAAACGCGGCTCACTTTGGCTGGCTGCAGCGCCTTCTCCGCGAAGGTCGTGATCTCATCACTGAATTCGATGATGTCGATCTTCTCGCCTCGCAACTCGCGGATAATTGACTGCACGCGCATGCCTTTCATACCCACGCATGCGCCCACGGGGTCCACGTCCTTGTCGCGGCTCTGCACGGCAATCTTGGTCCGCTCGCCGGCCTCGCGCGCAATGGCGCGAATCACCACTGTGTTGTCGTAGATCTCGGGAACCTCTGACTGGAACAGGTTCGAAACCAGCTCCGGCGCCGCGCGGCTCACAATCACTTGCGGCCCCTTGGCTGCACGGTCCACCTTGATCAGCACTACGCGCACGCGCTCGCCCACGCTGAACTGCTCCAACCGCGATTGCTCGCGCTTGGGGCAGCGTGCCTCGGCCTTGCCCAGGTCGAAGATGACGTCCTGTCCCTCAAGGCGCTTCACAGTCGCGTTCAGCACTTCCTTTTCGCGGTGTGCATACTCCTGGAAGACAGTGTCGCGCTCGGCCTCGCGCACTTTCTGGAAGATGATCTGTTTGGCCAATTGCGCTGCGATGCGGCCCAGCGGGCTGGTGTCGCGATAGATGCGGATCTCGCTGCCCACTTCCACTCCGGGCGCCATCTCATTGGCCTCGGCGAGCGTAATCTGGTTCACGGGATCTTCGATCTGATCCTCGTCGGCGACCACCGTCTTATAGATGTAGGCTGTAATCTCGCCGGTATCCTTGTTCAATTCCCCACGCATGTTTTCCTGGGTTTTGTAGAACTTGCGCGTAGCCAGGGCGATAGCCTCTTCGACCGCGCCCACAACAATGGCGGGGTCAATTCCCTTTTCCTGGCTCAGGAGCTCGATACTTTGATACAAAACACTGGTGGCCATACTCGTTTTGGACTCTCTTTTTCGTTCCGCGCCGTCCTGCCTGAAATTCGGCACTTTGACGGTGCTGTTGTTTTCGATTGATGGCGGAAGAGCACTGCTGTCAGCCCATCCACCCTCAAGCTAGGAGCTAAAGGCCAATAGCTTGTCGTTCAGATTTCCGGCACCAGATTCGCCTTCTCGATATTGCTAAGAGCGATCTCCACCGTATTCACGCCAGCCTTGCGGCTCTTGCTGTTCTGCTTCACGGCCGCCAGATCAATCGTGATCGTTCCTGAATCTGGCGCCGTTTTTGGCCCCGCCATCAGTCTTCCCTGCCAGTGCCGGTTGTTGCGGATCGGCTCAAAGGTCCGCACCTTCACCAGGCACCCCGCAAACCGCTTGAATTCCTCCGGCAGGCTCAGCTTCCGATCCAGACCGGGAGAACTGGCTTCGAGCGTGTACTCTCCGCCGGGAACCAAGTCCTCCACGTCGAGCAAAACCCCAAAATCGCGGCTAAACGCTGCGCAATCCTCGTGCGTCACGCCGGAAAGCTGCTCTACCGTGAGCGAACCTTCCAAAAGTCTCTCCGGCAGCCCTTGCGCGCCTGCCGCCGCCGCTGCCTTTAGTTGTGCCCGGCCTTCGGCGTTCTTTTCCAGAGCCACGCGCAGTGTGCGGTCCTTAGCCGTCCCGGCAAACTCGATATCGACCACGTCGAGCCCGTGGGAGATGGCCACTCGCTGTGCCGCTCTCCGGATTTCGTCCAAACTAACCGCCATCGATCCCCGCCGCCCCATGGCGGCTCTTTTTCCCTCGTATCACCCTGATTTCCGGTGACTTTTGGGCAGAATTTGCCGCAAATAAAAAGTGGGCGATGAGCCCACTCCTCTCTCCGCCAGCCGGTGCGCACACGGAAAAACCTGACGGACAAATTCGTCTGCATGGCTAGAATACCGGAATTTGCCGCGAAATTCAATGGCCCCTGCGATTGCGCGAGCAGCTTGACGGTGGATGGTATTTCGTTCCGGCTATGTCCCCGCGGACCTGCCAAGCAGCGCTCTAGCGAATTCAGCGAGTATCTCGGAGCCTGACGCCTGCATCTTCTGACCATCTTTGCCCAACCCGCAGATCAATAGCGCATGGACGATTCTCCGAGGCAAGGTTGACGAAGCTTCGAACGGGCGCATTCACCCAATTGAGCAACGGCTTCCGGATCGGCCGGCCATTACCCCCGTTTACCTGAACCACGTTACGAACGCTCGGCTATTCGCGGCCAAAGTTGCAGCCAACTCGTTGGATTTGCTTTGCGTCGCGCCGAGCCAAAGCGCGACAATAGCGCAATGAAGTGGCTTCGTCTTTCTGCCTTCGCTCTGCTCGTTCTTTGCTCGGCACTGCCTGAACTCTACGCGCTGGATAGACAGCCGGCCGAGGTCTTCCACAGCCGGCGCGTGGCGCTGGCTTCCAGGCTTGAGGGTGGTGTGGCTGTGCTCTTCGCGGCGGAGGAGCCTCAGCTCGATTTCATGCCCTACCGTCAGGACTCGGACTTTTACTATCTGACCGGTTGGAATGAGCCGGGCGCCGCTCTCCTGATCGTGAGTGACGCACCGCAGGCGGCCTCGCCGCGTGCCTATAAGGAGATTCTTTTCCTGCCCACGCGCAATCTCCGCATGGAAAAATACACCGGCGTCAAGATGGATTCGGCGACTCCCGGAGTGGAGCAGGCTGCGGGCGTAGATCATGTCGAACCGATGGCCGAACTCCCCGCGGAGCTAAACCAGCTTGTGGCCGCGGACCGCTCGCTCTTCGCCAATCTTTGGACGCAGCCGGACTCAGATGCGGCCAAGGCGCTGCTCGGTTTTACCGGCGTTGCGCTGGGAACATCGTCTCTTCCGCCGCTTCGCGACGTCACCAGCAAGATCATGCCGCTGCGCCAGATCAAGGACGAAGGTGAGATCGAGCTCATCAAGAAAGCTTCGGCCGCATCGATCCTTGCTCAGCGCGTCATGATGCAGTGGTGGGTCAAGCCGGGAATGACAGAGCGCGCCATCGCCGGAGCCATGACTGCCGTTTGGATGGAGAACGGCTGCGAGCGGCCCAGTTATTCACCCATCGTCGGCTCGGGCGTAAACTCGACAGTCCTGCACTATTCGGCCAACGCCCGCACCATGCAGGACGGCGATATTCTCCTCGTCGACGCGGCCTGCGAGTATTCCATGTACGCCGCCGACATCACCCGCACCGTTCCTGTGAATGGGCATTTTACCGCTCGCCAGCGGGAGATTTACAACATCGTACTCGCCGCGCAACAAGCCGCCATCAACGCTTTTGTGGCCGGTAAATCCACCATCAACGACCGTGACCGCCAGGATCCGAACTCGCTCGACACCGTCGCCTTCAACTACATCAATACCCACGGAAAAGACCTGCACGGCCAGTCCCTCGGCCAGTACTGGCTGCATGGACTGGGTCATATGATGGGCATCGATGTTCACGATCCAGCAAACTACCCGGTGGTTCTCAAACCCGGGATGGTCTTCACCATCGAACCGGGTATTTACATTCCCGAAGAGAACCTTGGCGTCCGTGTCGAGTGCGATTTCCTGGTCGGCGCAGACGGCAAGTTGATCGATCTCGATGCCGCGCTACCGCATACCGCCGACGAAATCGAAGCCGCCATGCGAGCAAAATAAATCGCGGAACGCAGAATTGAATCGCGAAGAACCCAGATGAACCGCGAAGCGAGAAAGATGAATCGCGGAGCGCAGAAATAAATATGGACCCGCGCGACGCCATGCCTTCCGAGCAGCTTGAGATGCTCAGCCGCGTCTTCAGCGAACAACTGCTGGCCTGTCTCGATGAGTGCGCGCGAGGGCGGCGCGGACTGTTCTCTGAGTATGTGAGCGAGGACGGTAACGAGGGAGCGTGGTCTGAGGCGGCGCGTCTGCGCGAACTGGCAATTGCGCTGCAAAACGTTCTTGCCCAGCATGGGGAGAGGAACGCGCTCTGCGACGAGTTCCTTGACCTCTGCTCCATCCACGGCGAGAGCCATTCGGGTGAGCGCAAGCTGGCGCGCACGTTTCTGGAGCGGATTGAGCGCGGCGAAGTGGGCACGCCAACGGACGATAAACGGGCTTGGTAACCCTGCGCGGCAGGGACTCGAGGGTTTCTTACACAAAAGGCCCCGCAAATCTCCGGGCGCAAGGGCTGCCCGGAGATTGAGGGATGAACG
>Ga0181535_10005805_pt1 | contig 13048 bp, 12 predicted proteins | sample PEATcosm2014_Bin_44_FD_119774 | JGI IMG/M metagenome (GOLD analysis project Ga0181535, IMG submission 119774) | Peatland microbial communities from MTU Mesocosm Facility, Houghton, MI, USA - PEATcosm2014_Bin17_30_metaG | ecosystem: Environmental > Terrestrial > Soil > Wetlands > Peat | place...
GGAGTTACCATGATCAGCAACTCATCCTTGCTCTTCGAGATCGACCTGCTTCTGAAGAATGCTCCCAGGATGGGTAAATCACCCAACCCGGGCATTTTTGAGAATTGCTCAACCACCTGGTCATTCACCAAGCCAGCGATAACAAAGCTCTGCCCATCCTTCAAGAACATTTCCGACTCCACGCCGCGTGTGGCGAGGGAGGGGATGGTAAACCCCTGGAGCGTCAGAGCGTTCGTATAATCCAGCGAGCTTACCTCGGGGGCCACCTTTAAGTGAATCAGGCCATCCGCAGTGATGACGGGGGTAAACGCCAGCTTCACGCCATATTGGCGAAACTGAATGGTGACCACCGGAACACCTCCCGTAGCACCTTGCACCACAGGAAAGGGAAATTGTCCGCCATCAATGAAGGTTGCCTCTTTGCCGGTCTCGGCCATTACATTCGGCGCGGCAAGAACCTGCAGGAGGTTCTTCTGTTCCAAGGCCTGGATCGCCAAACCAAGGTTGATGTCGGAGCGGTAGATGAAGATGTTGAGCAAACTGCCAAGAGTTATGGGTACCGCGGAGCTGATAGCGGCCGCCGAAGTAATCGTCGTCGATGAAGTCCCGGCAATGGTTTGACCGGATTGGACCGCGGGGGGTGAATACTCCCCGGTGGAGGTCGTAAAGATGTTCTTATTGGGCGCGGTACTGAGGATGTTCGCACCTAATTGGCTTGCAGTCGACCGATCCACGTCCACAAACTTCACTTCCAACAGGATTTCGCCGCTTTTCGGCACGGGAACCTGCAGAAGGCTCACGACATTATCTTTTTTTGGCGACATGGCCTGAGCAATGGCAAGCGCATGGTCCGCCACAGCCTGCGAGGAAGCATTACCGGAAAGGGTGACGACACCACCGCGCGCCTCGACCTGAATCTGTTCGCTCGGCAGGACTTGGTGGATCTTCCCCGCCATCTCCGCCACGTCCATATCCACATAGGCATCGAACGTCTGGCTTTGCCCAGTCTCATCCCAGATGACCAGCGAAGCGACACCCGGTGATTTGCCACTGATCAGGATTTGAGTGGGACTTACAACCAGTGCATCGACAATGGCAGGATCGGCGACGGAAATTCGGACAATGCGCGCCTGCGAGGAGATCACCAGAGAGCGCCCCACTAACAGGTGCAGCGCCTCGGCGGAAGGATTGGTGGCAGGAGTTTGTGCCTCCGCGCCAGGACCGTCCTCGGCCGCAAGCGCCTTCCCTCCCCCCGTACCCAGATTCATAAGGACAAGATATGTCGCCACAATCAGCGTGGCCGCAATCTTCAACATATTGTGTCGCGTTTTCGAGACCTTCATGGAGCCGCCTAGTTTACTCGTCATCGGGGAAATGATTGGTTTTCGACTTTGTCGCCACGGATTACTTGCACATTGAAGGGTGGAGGTGGCGGCGGAGGAGCCGGCTTGGCCGCGACCGGATGAGGAGCCGATGGCTTCACCGGCGCCACACCCGTGAAGAGAGTGGAGCCGAACACCGGAGCCGGCTTGGCATCGACCGTGTCCGTCATATTCCGCAAGGCCAAGTGGATTTTGCCCTCTTGAGACGCCAGGGTCAGCTTTTCGCCGTCCTCGGGATTTAACAGCAGTGTGACTACGGTGCCCTTCTGTGGTTTCCCGTTCTCTGACGCCACTTCTTGCCCAACCGTCAATACCTTAACGTGTTCCAGAATGGTTCGGGTTATCGACCCGCCCCCCGTCGTGCCGGTTACCAGGACATCGACAAGTGTGCCCGGAGTGACAAAGCCCGCTACGGCCACGACGTCATCAACACCGACGGACACGGCTCGCATGCCCTCGGGGATGGCTACAGACAGGCCCGCCCCTGCATCCTTCGGCGCCATTTCCTGGTCCAGGACGACCTCGCCTTGCACCAAGGGGACTTTCAAGGCCCGTCCGACGCACAGCTCCGGAGTCGAAACCGACCCTTCCGGCTGCTTTCCGTCCGGCCAGTCCTGTAGCGTCAAGTCCGATAGGGCCAAAGGCTGGCCCATTTTCAGCGGACCCGCGGCGACCACTACCTTCACCTGCTTCGCCACCTTCGCGGCCTCTTGCTGCGCCCGCTGGATCTGCTTGTAGACGTAGAAGCTTGCCAGGAGTGCCACGATTAGCGCCCCGCCCAACCCGAGCAACATCCTATCGCGATTCATGCGCTCATCCCAGTTTATGGAAAAACCGAAGTGCGGATATTATTACAAAAAACAAACTCGTCGATAACGCCGCTGCCACGCCGAAGGGAACCTTTAATAACCCCGGATTATCGAGCGTGAAAGTACCAGCATTATTCACATGAAAAGTGGAATATGCAACTAAAATCGTACAAATGTTGTAGAACGTTTCTCTTACCTTGCCTTGCCGGACGACTTCCACAACCGACATCAACCCGGCAATCAGGACCGTGCCAAGAAGCACAACAATTGTCCGCTCTAGTCCCAGGAACGCACCGAGCGCTCCCATGAGCTTCCAATCTCCAGCGCCCAACGCCCGCAGTATCACAAACGGCAGCAGGACTATCAGACAAACGCCTGCGCCTTCCAATGACGACTTCCACCCCGGCGCCCGCAGTACCGCGCTCAGGATTAGCCCAATGAATAGGCCAGGTACGGTCAACCAGTTGGGAATCTTCCGAATCCGCCAATCAAGCCAACCAGCATATACTGCCAAGCACAGTGCGCTCGCGGAAATTACAATTTCTTTCCACAAGCCTCGATCCATTTCTGCGCCGCCGAACTAGCCCTCGACGGCACCCACTACAACAAAGAGGAACATCATCGGACGCACTCAGAGCCGGATCGAGAGCTTCCTGCGCCAACAGTCAAGCCCACTTTCCGTTCGGGCTCCAAGCACGCCCGACAACGCCTCAAAAGCCACTCACCTTGTCAACGCTTCAATTCTTCTGGTGATACTATCCCTTTGGTAAATCGCGGCCTAGCTGGCAGTGGTCAGGTTCGTTGCCGCATTGCTGAACACGTTCGAGATCGCCGCCGCTAGGGAACCCATCGAGGCAAGAGCCCCGAGCGCGATTAAAACAAGCAGAAGGCCATATTCCACCAAGTCCTGGCCTTCCTCTTCCTTCCAGAGCCGGTTCATGAGGCTTTTCATCTTCATCCCCTCCATGCAAAATTCAGGTCCGGAAAAGGCCTAGCACTTGTGGCCAATCCTTAGCTGGCTGTGGTCAGGTTCGTTGCGGCATTGCTGAACACGTTCGAAACGGCCTTCGACAGAGCGCCCATCGACGCAATGGCGCCCAACGCGATTAAGACGAGCAGAAGGCCGTATTCCACGAGATCTTGGCCTTCCTCTTCCTTCCAAAGCCGAACCATAAAGTTTTTCATAGTTAATTCCCTCCATATCGTTTGTGGCTTCGAGCCGCCACTTTGATGCACCCACTTAAGGCATTCAAACTGCCAAAGTTCGCCGACCGTGAAAATTAGGCGTATCTATTGAAAACAATTGCGTTATCTCTTGAATCTGCGAGCCCGGCGGAATCCCCAAGCCACTACAAATCCTAAATGTCATGTTTTGGTGACGGTCAGCGAATCTGATTTCGACCTCCCGATGACTACTCTCGGCAGTCTCCGCTGGCGGGAATCTAGTGGCTCTAAAGCTCGTTAGGAGTTAGAATTTCCGTCTGTTTCCGGCATCATTTTGCCCAATAAACGATGACTCCGGCCAGTCCTCCAACGCGTACGGCTGTTCGAATCGCCCTTGGCCTGACAGCGGCCCTCCTCTTCACGGTCGTCATTCTCACAGCCGCACTCAGTGACCTGCGCGGCTACGATTTCATCACCTTCTACACCGGCGGACTGATCGTCCGCCAAGGAAATGCATCCAGGCTTTACGACTTGGATGAGCAGGCTCGCATTGAGCGGCAAGTCCTGAACCGCGGGGACCTTCTCATGTATCTTCATCCCCCGTTTGAGGCCTATTGGTTTGCCCCACTAGCGAGGTTGTCCTACGTCAGGGCGTACGTCCTCTGGGGTGCCGTCAACGTATTGATCTGGCTATTGTTTCAGGATGTTTTTCGACGCTATGCGCCAATCCCCAAGCACCCGTTTCACTACTTCTTGCTCTGCTCGTTGTTCTTCCCGCTATGGGTTGCCTTGATGCGGGGGCAAACCTCGGTCCTCCTGCTACTCCTTTTCTCTCTCACGTTTATCTGCCTCAAACGCCGCCAAGATTATTGGGCAGGCATCTTCCTGGGCCTTGGGCTCTTCAAATTTGCCATCGTGCTGCCATTTGCACTGATCTGCCTACTACGGGGCAAGTGGAAGCTGATGGCCGGCTTTGCCATAACCGCTTGCTCTTTGGGACTGCTGTCGGTCGTCGCAGTGGGGCCCGGTGCCGTACGTTCTTACGTAAACCTGCTGATTCAGTCCATCCGTGACCCCGCCAATCCCCTTTACGGCGATAACTTCAATGTTTGGGGTATGCCGACTATTGGCGGTTTCTTTGCCACGCTTCTGAACTGCCGGCTCCCGACGGTCTCTGTGAGCATGATGGCGTCGGCAGTCTCGCTCTGCCTTGTTCTTTTTGCGGCTTGGCGCTGGCGGCGTGAGGACCGCCGCCCCGGGGAGGATTCGTCTGACCCCATGTTTGGGGCGGCACTGGCGGTGTCCGTGGTTACGGCCCCGCACCTTTATCTGCACGACTTGACTCTGATGCTGATGGCGGTGCTCCTTGTCATCGGCTCCTCGCACTGGCCGGAGAATTGGCGAGAGCGCAAAGTCCTCACTGCGGCCATGCTGATACTGTACACTGCACCTCTCTATCTCCTTTTACTACAGTGGAAGGCGATGTACCTAATCGCCTTGGTGCTGGTGGCTTTTGCACTGGCGGCAATCGACCTGGCGAGAAAAGCGGCGTCTCCAACTACATCAACATCATGATGGACCTCCCACGGCACTTTTCGGGCCTCCGTCCGTACAGGAAATCATGAGTCCAGGGTTTGATGTGAAGGGACGCCGGAATGTGGTAAACAATAGAGGGAGTCATTGGTGGGACCTCGGGAGAACTCGCTGTGCTGAACGGAAAGAAGGTCTTCGTCGTAATGCCTGCGTACAATGCCGCCCGCACCATACGGCAGACGTGCGCGGAGCTGCCTCGGGAGGTCGTGGACGAGGTCTTGCTGGTTGATGACCACAGTTCCGACACGACGGTGACGTTGGCGCGGGAACTGCACTTGACGACTTTCGTCCACCACCGCAACCTGGGGTACGGCCGCAATCAGAAGACTTGCTATCGCGAAGCCTTGCGCCGCGGCGCGGACATCGTGGTGATGCTGCACGCGGATTATCAGTATTCACCCCGGCTGGTCACCGCCATGGCGAGCATGATCGCATACGGAGAGTATGACCTGGTTCTGGGATCGAGGATCCTGGGCGTGGGGGCCCTGCGCGGCGGGATGCCCCTCTACAAGTACATTTCCAATCGGTTTCTGACCTTCGCGCAAAACCTTGCCTTCGACCATAAGATCTCGGAATACCACACGGGCTACCGCGCTTTTTCGCGCGAGGTGCTGAGCACGCTGCCCATGGAAGAGAATTCCGATGACTTTATTTTCGACGCCGAGATCCTGGCGCAGGCCATTCACCTGGGCTATCGGGTTGGGGAGATTTCCTGCCCCGCGCGCTACTTTCCCGAGGCGTCTTCGCTCAATTTCGCGCGCAGTGCCAAGTATGGAGTGCTCGTGTTGGGGGTCTCGCTGAAGTTCTGGCTTCAGAAAAGGGGGCTCGGGCACTTCCGCATGCTCAATCCCCAGGGGCGAAGGTTGGCCGAGGACTACTACACCGAAGTCACCGACGCCATTCCCGGCGGGAATACGCCATAATTCCCCATTTGCGTGACAAGCACGAAGCCTCCTTTCGAGGCGTAATCACATTCGTGCGACCACCGACAACAATCGTCGAGCCAATCTACCGAGCTGATTATGCACCGCGCCCGTTCCCCTCGGTCGAGAGGCTCGTCGCGACGGGCGATGGCGCCGGCTCGCCGGGCTCATATCCCCAGTTCACGCGCTCCCTCTCCACCACAAAAGGCCGATGCTGTACCTGGGTCAGCACCGAGCCGATGTATTCCCCGAGAATCCCAATGGAGACAAGCTGGATGGAAATGAAGAGGAACACTCCGATGACGAGCGGAGCAATGCCGACCGAGAAGCGGTTCCAGTAGAGGAGCTTGTAGATCAAGTAAAAGAGTGAGACGAGCACGCAGCAGAAGGCGCAAGCGAAACCGGCGAAGGTGACCAGGCGCAGCGGTACCCGGGTAAAATTCGTAATGGCCAGCATCCCGAGATCATAGAGAGTGTAAAAGTTGTTCTTTGTCAACCCGCGTTTCCGGCTCGTCTGATGGTAGGTGATCTCCGCATGCGGCAGGCCGATTTCGGCAATCAGCCCGCGGAAGTACGGGTACGGGTCGTCGATGGCCTTAATAATATCGATCACCTTCCGATCATAGAGACCGAAGCCGGTGAAGTTCTCATAAGTTTCGGTATTGGACAGCCGGTTGACCAAACGATAGAACCGCTTGCGAATCGAGAACATCAGCGGGTTCTCGCCGCTCGACTGCTTGACCGCGACCACAATCGGGGTGCCTTTCTCCCACTCCGCGAGCAAATCTGGAATCAGTTCCGGCGGATCCTGAAGGTCGGCGACGATGCCGATGATGGCATCTCCCGTTGCCAGGTATAGGGCGTGCATGGGCGAACGGATATGGCCGAAATTGCGAGCATTCACAATGATCTTGACGTTGTGGTCGGCCGCCGCGATCTCCTTGAGAATGGGCACGGTGCGGTCGCGCGAGGCATTGTCGATGAAGATGTGCTCGTACTTGTAGCGTCCGATCGCGCACATGACCGACCGCACCCGCTCATAGAGCTCGCGCACGTTCGCTTCTTCGTTGAAGCAGGGAGTTACGATTGTGATCGACTTCATCGTTATTCCTTAGCCATGGCACCCCGACAAGACCCACAGCGCTCCGCGGGATGCCTATCGCCGGTTCACGCCGCGCGCGAACTGCCTGTAACGCCGGAAGCCGGCCGGAACGAGAATTTCTTGTTCCCCAGAAAGTTGTAGACGACGCCGAATAACGTCACCAGGGCGCCGGCAAGGTAGGGCGCCTGGCGATCAAACGCCGTAGTTCGGTGTATGACCCAAACCACAATCGGTAGCGCCACGATCCCGACGATCATACTGCTGCCATAGACGGCCAAGCATCGAACCCACTCCCGCAGATAATTCCCCTTGGTCTTAAAAACAAACCATTTGTATCCAAGGAAAGCAACCGAGATGTTGAGCAGGCTGGAAAGCGCCGCCGCCAGGATATAGCTTTGCGGAACATAGGGCTTGAGCAACGCGGTTAACACGGCAAATGTCGAGTAGCCGAACAGCGTATTCCACATCCCCACCAGCAGATACCGGCCGAATTGGCCCGGAGGGATGTGCGACGTGAGGCGAGAAACAAATCCCGGGGCGGTGTCCCGCTCGCCATCTTGTGGGACCTTCCCGCGCTCGGTCAACATTTTTCCAGGTACGGAAGGGGTCAGCATCTAGTTCGCCAGTCTAGCACGGTTCGGCAAGGGTAGTGATGGCGCCTGGCACAACGTAGCGGCGAGTCCACCTCGCCATAGCGCGGCGCATCGCCGCCCCCAATTTGCCTCGTAGGGGGGATGGGGGCAGACCCCCGCCGTCACGGTGTTGTTCCCAAACCCGCAGACGGGCGGAACCCTTTCCGGCATGGCCACGGTGTCCAGCGGAAAAGGCGGGAAAGGCGGAGGCTAATTACTGTGTCTCACCCAGAGGGTTCCCTCCAGGCTGTCCCCCTTCCCCCTCTTCCACGATCCCGAGAAAATCCTCATAACGCGCAGTTTCTCGGAACAGCCGGGAGCGGAAGTTTGCGCGGTTCAGCGCAGGGTAAATCCTCCCGCCAACATCCACTCGCCTCTGTCTGCCCATAGCCGAATACTATCGCTTCTTCCTCGACAGTGAAACGGTTCCTGCACCATTTTCCTCCCTGACACCATTTTCCTCCGATGCACCAGTGTACGTGTTTCGAGGCCAGCCGGCTAACCCTAACTCAACCTTCGTGGACGACGCCGGGTCGGCGTTGTTCCCGCAAATGGATGACTGACGACGTCAGCCGAGCGTTAGCCGCGCCCGGCGATCGCCCGCCCCATGCAACTTTGACCTTCGGCACACCGGGGGACCCTGGTCCCGCTAGTGCTGAGGAATCTCCGTTTCCCCTTGAACTGTACCTATCATGAATGACCCCCTTCTCTTCCCCTAGCCGTATTAACTCGTAAATGTGATGCCCGCGGAAGACAATCTTTCCGCCATGGTTGACAGTCTTTCGGGTTCCTTCGCCTTTGAGGGCCACCGGCTCAGGTGGAGGTGGGGGAAGAGGCAGAGGCGCCCCCGAATGCCTACGATTTGTAGTATGAGAATCAAGCCATACCACAATTTCCTATATGTGACAAAGAAATCATATTTGGAGTGATAGTACCCCCGTACTGTAGACACGTATTTTGAATGGTAGTAACTTGGCTCTCGCGGGTGCAGCTTTGGGCCCAGAATACAACCAATAGCTTGGGAATGTAAAGACGGATTCCTCGGTTCTCAACCCAGTTCACTGTTTAATTCGTCTCCGCAATCTGCTCGTGGAAGACGGTTCGCTATGAGGGGGGGATTCAACCAACTTACCCTGACGAATGCAGCGAACAGCGGCGCACAGATAGTGTCGGTTAGCCGCGACCAGGGAACCGACCCTTGTACAGTGGTGAACGACGCAGTTTACCCGGCGGCGTCACCCCTCAATAAGACCATCAACGGCCAAGATCTCACGTTCACGCCTGAGGTTGATTCAACCGCGACCGCCTTTACCAGCTATGGGACGGAGACCGTGGTGTTTTCGACCACGGGCCCCCGACCTGCTCTGCCGCGGAAGGCAAACTATCGCAGAATCAGGCGGCCACCATCATCGTGAATTATGGCTGTGGGCTCAATTTCTTCGGACTCAATGTTGCGCCGAATTGCAAACTCAGTGCGCAAGCTTCGGAGGTTGTGTAATGAACATTAACAAAGGGTCCCTTGTCCGACGATGGAGCGATGGCGAGCGCGGCCAAACGCTCGTGCTGGTACCAGTTCTCTTGGTTGGGCTTCTATGTGCGGCCGCGCTGGTGATTGACATGGGCAACCTTTATTTTTCCTACCAGGAACTGCTCAGTGCAACCCGGGCGGCGGCCATAGCGGGTGGGCAGGCCATCCCTAACGGCAACGCAACAACCGTTGCCGATACTTATAGCGGCGACGCCACGGTGGGGGCATTGTACAATATCCATCCCAACTTGGTCATGCAGTCTGTGAACGTCAATTTTGCTTGCGTGCCGCCGACCACCTATTCCTCTTTAGGGCTTCCCCAGTGTTCTGTTTATGGCAGCCAACCTAGCGCCAACCTCATCCAGGTGCAGGAGACAGCGCACGCGAACACGTTCTTCGCCAAGGTGTTCGGCGTTCCGTACCTCACCATAAAGGCCACTGCGACTGCCAGTGCCCGAGGCGGCCAATTTACCCCGTACAACATCATGATGATCCTCGACACCACGGAGTCGATGACCCAGGGTAACGACACGGGCTGCGTAACCGGCCTAACCGGCGCAGTTACACCCGAGCAGTGCGCACAATATGGCATCCAACAATTGCTCAATGAACTCGATCCCTGTTCCACGACCCTGTCAACCTGCGGTGCCGGCTATACTCCGATCGACGAGGTCGGCCTGATGGTGTTCCCAGGGATTTGTGATGATACTGCGACGGGAGTCACTACCGGAAATTGCCCCGCCGCCACAAGTTTGAACAATACGACGGCGAATGTAACCTACGCACCTCAGGATACCTCTTGCCCATCGAAGGCGCCCCCCATTACACCGTACAACAATGATCCCGAGTACCTGCTCGTTCCGTTATCGAGCAACTACCGTCTTTCCGACACGTCGGGGCTGAACTTCGGCACCGGCAACTCAGCCATGGCAAATGCCGCTGGGGCCGGGACTGATAATTGCGGGGTACAAGCTCCGGGCGGCGAGAATACGTTTTACGCGGGCGTACTTGTCGCGGCGCAACAATACCTCGCTGCGAACTCCCGGAGGGGCGCGCAGAATGTGATCATCATCCTCAGCGATGGCGACGCAAATGCCCCGTCAACGCATATGAGTGGGAGCGTCGCGCAGACTGTTTCGCTAGCGGATATGAGTGGTAGTCTTTACGCATCGACGAATGAGTGCACGCAGGCGGTTGAGGCGGCAAATTATGCCAAGGCTGCCGGAACCCTGGTTTACTCCATCTCCTACGGGTCGGAGACATCGGGGTGCTCTGCTGGGGAAGGTCTCACCCCGTGCCAGACAATGCAGGGAATGGCCTCCCTTCCCTTGACCGAGTATTTCTTCTCCGTGCCTAACGCGGCGCAAAGCGGCGGCACGGTATGTCCCAATGCGGCGCCGATCACTCAGTTGAGCCAAGTCTTTCAGCAGATCGGGAATGACTTTACAACCTCCCGCTTGATGCCCAACAGTGTGTTTTGACGCCCTCCAGGGATGGGGGGCGAAGAACTCCGAATGGGCGCGGGGACGGCCCCACGCCCTCGAGTTTAACCGGCGCCCCACTCCCTCCCTCTTGTGTCTCATTTCAGATACGCGCGCACAAGCTCAATCAGATCCTCGGTCAATTCTTCCGTGGATTCGGTGCGGCGTTCCGGATGCGTAAGGTGCAGGCGGATGTGATCTTCCATGATCTCCGCCATCAAGCTGTTGACGCCGCCCCGAATCGCCGCTAGAAGCATCAGGATATCTGCGCACTCATCCCCATCTATAACGGCGCGTTCAATGGCATTAATTTGCCCGCCCAGGCGCCTAATCCGTGAAAGCAGCTTCTGCTTTTCTTTTGAGATTTCCGGGAGTTTGTCTTTCATAGGATGTCTTTGAATTTCTCCTGCAGATTTCGCTTGACAAATACCCTAGGGGGGTATCATATGTTATTTCGAGTGGGAAAGCCAGTCTTCCCCATTGACTCAGGAAAGGATGTATGAAAACCAGCAGTGGATGCAAGCCTCCCCGAACCGCGGGCGGCTTCCCGGTATAGAAGAAACTCTTTGGTGTCTCGATAAGCCCGGTTATCCAGCCTATCGCCTCGCCCCGCTTCTTCTTACCGACAAACGAAGAACATGAGGGATTGAGGCACGTGCTGTCAAGCACACTCCTTCCTCAAGATCGAAACGCGCAATCCGCGCCATAGCCCAACCAGCCGCGAGGAACCTCTGTCGAGCCGGAGGGCCGCAGTTCGCGCCATGGAAGATTTCCGTGTAATGGGTTCGAGCGGAGCATCACCCCGCCAAGGCTGGCTGAAATAGCGGTTCGGGCGCCAATACCTCAGAAGGAGGAAAGGAAAATGCTCAAAATGATATGGACGACAAGCCTTGATGGCCGCCTCGTCGCAACCTGGACCCAGACTGTCGAAACTGTGCCCGCAGGTTGCCACGAGGCGACAATCAGGCTCAGATTGATATGGACAATGGGCCACGAAGGTCGGCTCGTTGCGACCCCGGACCCGTCGGGCGAAACCCCGCCCCCCAAAGCACAAGCAGTGACAACAGTTTCTCGATGGAGTTTCAAGATTCCAGCACTCTTCTTGTTTCTGCTCTTGGTCGTAGGTCCACTTCTTGCCGCCGCGCAGGACATATCGGACCCGGCGCTAACAGAAGACCGGCCGTGGGACTTGAATTTCCAGTCCACACTAGTTGGTCAAGGCCACCCCTCTTTCCCGGCTGAATATACCGGGCCGAACAGTCTCACCACCGGGGCCTCAGTCAGAGAAACCACTTCGTTCGACGTGACGGGCGGGGCACGCTTGTGGCACGGTGGTGAGTTTTTCGGGGACCTGCTGATGTGGCAGGGGTATGGTCTGAACAATGCCCTCGGCATTGCAGGCTTTCCGAATGCCGAGGCATATCGCGTGGGCAAGACGTACCCGGATGTTTACCTCTGTCGCGCTTATTTTCGCCAGACGATGGGCTTCGGTAGCGGAAAGGTCGCAGCGCGTGACGGATTGGTCGGCACGAGGGACCCACGCAACCTGACGTTTACGGTAGGCCACCTTAGCGCCAAAGACATCTTCGATACCAATACGTACTCAAACGACGGTCGATCTCAATTCATGAATTGGGTCCTGGTGGCCAATGGCGCCTGGGATTATCCTGCCGACACGCTGGGATTTACCAACGGCGCTGCCGCGGAATTAAATACCCAGGTATGGTCCGGGCGGGTGGGCATCTTCCAAGTCTCCAAGGTTGCGAACGGAATTCGCATGGATTGGAACTTGGCCCATGCGTGGTCTGCCGCGGAAGAGGTGGAGAGGCGAATTTCACTTAAAGGACATGCGGGGGCCTTACGCCTTCTTGGCTTCGAAACGCGCGCCCATATGGGGAGCTATCAAGATGCCATCGATAATCCGAGCCTGAATGAAAATACTGCGCTGACCGCGGCGTATCGGTACAAATACGGCTTTGGCATCAACATGGAACAGGAAATCCGCAAAGACCTTGGTGCCTTCGCGCGTCTGGGATGGAACGATGGCAAAAACCAGACGTATGAATTTACCGATGTGGACCGCACTGCCACAGCAGGGGTTTGCCTGAAAGGGTCACGGTGGGGTCGCCGGCAGGGCATGGTGGGCTTCGCCATGGTCGTCAATGGCGTCAGTGCCGTCCACCAGCAGTATCTTGCGGCGGGCGGCCTCGGAATCACGGTCGGCGATGGTGCCCTCGACTATCGCACGGAACGGATGGTGGAAGCGTATTACCACTGGGGAATCTCAAAACACTTCCAGTTAACCCCGGACTATCAATTTGCCCAGAATCCGGCCTATAACCATGCGCGGGGGCCAGTCGAAGTCCTCGCCCTGCGGTGCCACACCGAGTTTTGAGACAATACCGGCGCTGGGGCTCTGCCCTCGGAACGGGTA
>Ga0181535_10005808_pt1 | contig 13046 bp, 9 predicted proteins | sample PEATcosm2014_Bin_44_FD_119774 | JGI IMG/M metagenome (GOLD analysis project Ga0181535, IMG submission 119774) | Peatland microbial communities from MTU Mesocosm Facility, Houghton, MI, USA - PEATcosm2014_Bin17_30_metaG | ecosystem: Environmental > Terrestrial > Soil > Wetlands > Peat | place...
CCATTGCGCCGGATGTGACCACCTATCACAACGACATTGCACGCGATGGGCTCAATGCGCAGGAAACCATTCTGACGCTGACCAATGTGAACTCCACCCAATTCGGCAAGATCGGTTTCGACACTGTAGACGGCCTGGTTGACGCCGAGCCGCTGTATCTGGCCAATGTGACGGCGGGGGGCTCGCTGCGCAATGTCTTGTTCGTGGCCACAGAACACGACAGCGTCTATGCGTTCGATGCCGATAGCGGTGTTCAGATCTGGAAGACTTCGGTTCTTGGCTCCGGTGAAACCACCAGCGACGATCGTGGCTGCGGACAGGTTACACCCGAGATAGGAATCACCTCGACGCCGGTCATCGATCGCAAGCAGGGGACAAACGGCACCCTCTTTACCGTCGGCATGACCAAGGACGCAAGCGGCGGTCATCACCAGCGGTTGCATGCGCTCGACATCACTACAGGCGCGGAGATCAGCGGGAGTCCGACGGAAATTGCCGCAAGTTATCCGGGGACAGGGGACAGCGCCTCGAACGGCAATGTCGTTTTCATTCCGGGCCAATATAAAGAACGCGCGGCCCTGCTACTGTTGAACGGCGCTGTCTACCTTGGCTTTTCTTCGCACTGCGACAACCGACCCTATACCGGCTGGGTAATGGCCTACAGCGAGTCCACCCTGCAGCAGACGCAGGTGCTGAACTTGACGCCGAATGGCAGCGAAGGTTCCATCTGGATGAGCGGAGACGGGATTGCCGCGGACAGCAGCGGGAATCTCTACTTTCTGGATGCGAATGGCACATTCGATACGACTTTCAGTGCAAATGGTTTTCCATCGAGCAGCGACTTCGGCAATGCAATGATCAAGCTCTCGACCAGCGGCAAGCTGGCTGTGGCCGATTACTTCCAGACCTATAACACCGTGATGGAATCCAGCGAGGACGAGGACTTAGGATCGGGCGGCGAAGTTTTGCTCCCCGACCAGACGGATGCTGCTGGGGTGGTCCATCACCTGATCGTGGGCGCAGGCAAGGACAGTAACATTTATCTCGCAAACCGTGACAACATGGGAAAGTTCAACGCCACCATGCCTGTCGACAACAACATCTACCAGGAAGTTACCGGCGCACTGTCAGGCCAAGTCTTTTCCACGCCTGCGTTCTTTAACGGCGTGCTCTACTACGGCGCCGTGGGAGACGCTCTGAAGGCCTTCCCCATGACGAATGCAAAGCTAGCAACCACAGCATCGAGCCGGTCGGCCATCTCGTTTACCTATCCGGGAACGACGCCGAGCGTCTCCGCAAATGGCACCCAGAATGGAATCGTTTGGGCGTTGGAATCGAGCATGAGCGCGCCCGGAGTTCTGCACGCCTACGATGCGACGAATCTGGCGCATGAGCTCTACAACAGCGGACAGGCCGCCAACGCGCGGGACAGTTTTGGAAATGGAAACAAGTACATCACACCGATGGTTGTGAATGGCAAGGTCTACGTCGGAACCCAGACGGGGGTGGCTGTTTTTGGATTGCTGGTTAAGTGAGCAAGCCATGGTATCGTGCGCGCGGTAGACGGGACGATTTACCTGGCGCAACACCCAAGTTTACGGCCAGAGCACCTTGTAGACGTTGCCTTTGCTGTCCACCGCTACGCCATTGAATCCTGCACGCGGATCGCCATACAGACGCTCTACCTGAATCACAGTTCCCTTATCGCCTGTTGCGACAACCTGCATGATGCGCGTGCCCAGAACCTGGGCTAAGAAGAATCCCTGCCCATAGACGGTATCCCAGGCGAAGGCCAGATTGGGCTGCGGCAGGTAGCTGGCTGGGTTTTCCGGCGTCTTGTTGTTTACGAAAGACGGAGTTACAGAAGCCCACTTTGCCTGGAAAGTCTCTCCATTGGTTTGGACCAGAGAGAAATTCCCTGAAGTGGTTCCATGGAAGGTCGCTTTCATGACCGGCGGCGACGCCTGCGCTGCCAGTGGTCCCTGGACCGGATAAAGGGTTTCTGCAACTGCGGCGGCGCTGCCCGCGACAACACAAACACTCAAAAGGGCAAGAACAAGCTTCGTCTTCATGGTGAGCCTCTGCCCGTTAGACACCTGAAATTTGCAATCTGTCTTGCCGCTGGTCGAGTTTTATTTGCTTTTACCCCCGCTCATCCATGGGAATATAGGGCGACGGATACGGCGGTCCGATGTACTCGGCGCGGGGACGGATGAGGCGGTTGTCGTCCAACTGTTCGATGACATGGGCGGCCCAGCCGGCGATGCGGCTGATAGCGAAGATAGGCGTATAGAGGTCTATGTCGATACCCAGCGTGGCGTATGTTGAGGCGGAGTAGAAATCCACGTTCGCGTTCAGCTTCTTGTCGGCGTTGATATAGAGTTCGATGGCGCGGGAGTAATCGAACCACTTTGGCACGCCGGCGTCTTTGCCGAGCTGCTCGCTCATCTTGCGCAGGTGGGTGGCGCGGGGATCTTCGGTCTTGTAGACGCGGTGCCCGAAGCCGGAGATCTTCTGCTTGGCGGCCAGCATGTTTTTCACGTATTCGACCGGATCTGCGCCGGCCTTGTCGATTGTGAGGAGCAGGCGCATGACGCCTTCATTGGCGCCGCCGTGGAGGGGCCCCTTGAGCGCGCCAATGGCGCCGGTGATGGCCGAGTGCACATCTGCCAGAGTGGCGGCGATGACGCGGGCGGCAAAGGTGGAGGCGTTCAGCTCGTGTTCGGCATGCAGGACCAGCGCCAGGTCCAGCGTGCGGGTCGCCGTCTCAGAGGGCCGGACGCCATTGAGCATCCAGAGGAAGTTCGCGGCGTGGTTGAGCGAGCGATCCGGGGGGACCACTTCGAGGCCCTTGCGCAGGCGGTCGTAGATGGCAACGATCATGGCCATTTGCGCGGTCAGGTGGTAGCACTTGCGGACGTTGGCGTCGTGGGAGTTGTCCTTCTCGTCGGCGTCGTAGAAGCTGAGTGCTGAGACGGCTGTGCGGAGCACTTCCATGGGCGTTGCCGAGGCGGGGATACCGCGGAGCATATCGACGATACGGAAGTCCAGACTCCTGGCCAGCGACAGTTGCGACTGAAACTCGCGCAAAGCCAACTGGTTGGGCAGAACGCCATTCCAGAGCAGGTAGGTTGTCTCCTCGAAGGTCGAGTGCACCGCCAGCTCGTGAATGTCGATTCCGCGATAGGACAATACGCCCGCTTCTCCGTCGATCCAACAGATCCCGGAGTTGGCCGCGACAATTCCTTCCAGACCTTTCCCAGCGACAGCGGTCGTCATAGCTTTTGGATCTCCCTTTTACGAAGTTTTTAGCGGTTGTTGCGTGAGTCCCGGCCTTCCACCCCGGCGGACGAAAACCTGTCGCAGGGGACCGTGGATCCTGAAAAATCGGCCTGGCGCCTGAATGTGCTGTAAAGATGTTTATAACGTAGCGATTCCATGGTTGTCACGGAGTGCGGGACGGCGAGGGGGCAAGAAAGGGGATTTTGGCAGGGCGAAGGCGGTGGCTGCCGGTGCGAACGGACGGCATTTTCTACACTTTCCGGCCCTTTTACGATATATTCTGGAAGTTCCCCACTGAGGCGCGCAAGACGGCGTCTCAGAATTGTAGTTCGTGAAGTTTGGGAGTCGGCAATGGAGCGGGGAATCCCATGGAGAGGAAACTCGCAACGGCATCCTTCTAGACGAAGGGTCGCCATCACCATGGCCTGGGCCGGTGCATTGGGCCATCAGTAGCGGTTCGCTGGCCTGCCGCGAGAGAGAAGAAAGGGAAACCAATGAGTGAAGAAGTTGAATCAGTCCCCAGTACGCAACCGCATTCCGGTGCGCTGCTAGGTGCAATCGGTGTGGCTCTGCTGGCCGGGTTAGGCGGCTTGATCTGGAGCTTCACGCTTAACAGCCGGCTGTCGACCCAGCAAACTGAACTGGCGGAAGCGAAGCAGGCGAACGTCAAGCTGGAAGCGCGCTTGCGCGAGACCGACGCCCGTCTCGAGGTGGCCACCGATGAGTTAAAGACATCCCTAGGGTTGACACAGAAGCAGCTGGACAGCCGCGCGCAGGAGATTACCGCGCGCGAAGAGCGCAACGAAGCCAACTCCCAAAAACTTGCCAGCGCCGAGAAGCAGACCGCCCAGCAGGTGACAGCCGTCTCCAGCGCGGTTACCGACGTGAAGACCGATGTGGGCGGAGTGAAGACCGATGTGGCGAAGACGCAGAGCGATCTGGCCAGCGCTGTGGCTCAGTTGACCTCGATGAAGGGGGATTTGAGCGGCCACAGCAGCTTGATTGCCCGCAATCACGACGAGCTTGAGCTGCTGAAGCACAAGGGCGACCGCAATTTCTACGAGTTCACGCTGACCAAGGGGCAGAGGAAGCCCGTGGGCACGGTGAGCCTGGAGCTGAAAAAGGCCGACTCCAAAAGGAGCAAGTTCACCTTGGTCGTGTATTCCGACGACAAAGAGTATGAGAAGAAGGATCGGAACCTTAACGAGCCGTTGCAGTTTTACAGCGGCAAGGATCCGGTACTCTTCGAGATTGTGGTGAACTCGGTTGGGGGTAAGAATTCGACGATCAACGGGTACCTGTCGACGCCCAAGAGCGCGCCCGCGCCGGCGTCTACTGGACAATAACCGCGGAGTGGGGCGCAAGCACAAGGCTGGGCTGATATTCAAATGCGAAGGTAAAGCTCAGGTCCTTGCCCGCGTCCCACTGCGGCTTGCTCATGCGAAATGCTGAAACGATGGTCCCCTCGACGGTCTGGCCGGGGGCGAGGGTCATGGTGACGGGCAAGCCTTGTCCGTGCGGCACGGGCATCGCCGGATAGGCGAGAAAGACACGGTCGTAATCGCCCTCGGTTGCCGCGTAGCTGGAGTGGATGCCATCCTCCAGCTTGGTATTGGTCATGATGTTGTGCAGGTAGAGCGTCGCCTTGCTCTCGTTGCGCAGCTTGACCAGGGCAAAGACATAGACCTGATCGAAGCTCTGCTGAGGCATGGGGGCTCCGTTGGCGTCGAAGGCTGGGGTGACGGTGAGTTGCGGGTGGACCCACACCTGCTCGATCTCTCCGGAGGCGATGGGCGGCGTTTGACCGGCGACGACATAGACTGCGACGGCGACGCTGACCAGCACGGCCGCAATCACGCTGGCCCAGACGACGTGGCTGGAACCTTTAGTGAACTCTTCGCCGCGGGCGGCATCGTCGATTGCTTCCGGGGTATCCTGATGCAGAAGGCTCATAGCGACCTTATCTTATCCTCAATCGCGCATGGGGAGCCATGAATTTCGTCGTATTCTCCACCCGATCATTATTTCCTTTGGTCTGAAACCTGCTCCGAAGCGGCGGATTTTCCTCCGAATTTACGGCCTGGGCCTTAGCGAAGCCAGAAAATCCTCTGCCCCCAGGGTATTCAGCACGTCGTCCGGGCTCAGCCAGGCGCGGCGAAGCTGGCGCAGGCCATACTCCATCTTGCCCAGGTTGCGGGCGTCGTGCGAGTCGGAGTCGATGACGATGCGGCAGCCCAGCTCTTTGGCCAGGCGGAGATCGCGGTCATTCAAGTCAAGGCGCTCCGGGGCGGCGTTGTGTTCCACGGCTACGCCCAGTTCGGCTGCGCGGCGCAGGACAATCCCCATATCCATCGAGAACGGCTCGCGGCGCAGGAGCAGGCGGCCGGTGGGATGGCCGAGAACCCGCACATAGGGGTTCTCGATGGCCCGCAGAACACGCGCGGTCATCTCTCCCCGGCTCTGCTCGAAGCGGGTGTGGACGCTGGCAATGACGATTTCCATTTGCGCCAGGACAGCATCGTCGAGATCCAAAGCGCCGTCGGCCAAGATGTCCACCTCGATGCCGGTGAAGACGCGAATGCGGCCTTCCATCTGGTGGTCCACTTCCCGGATTCTCTCTATGTGTTCGAGCGCCCGCTGCTCGTTGAGGCCGTTGGTCATGGCCAGGTTCTTAGAGTGGTCGGTGATGGCGATGTATTGGTAGCCGCAGGCCAGGGCGGCCTCAGCCATCTCGCGGATGGTGTTGTGGCCGTCGGTGGCGTTGGTGTGCATGTGCAAGTCGCCGCGCAGGTCGGCTTGCTCAATGAGGCGGGGCAGCGCGTGGCGGGCAGCAGCCTCAATCTCGCCCAGGTTCTCGCGCATCTCAGACGGCATCCAGTCCATACCCAGGGCGGCATAGATATCCTGCTCGGAGGCCGCGGCGACCGTCGAGTTATCGTCGAGACGGGCCAGCGCCCACTCGCTCAGGGTGTAGCCCATCTTGAGGGCTCGCTGGCGCAAAGCCACGTTGTGCGCCTTGGAGCCGGTGAAGTATTGCAGCGCAGCACCGTACGATGCGGAAGGGAGCAGGCGCACGTCGACTTGCAGGCCGTCGCTCAAGTGGAAGCTCACCTTGTTTTCTCCCTTGGCGATGATGTCGTGAATGCCTGGGTAGGCGGCGACGTGCTCGACCGCGGCGGCGGTATGCTGCGGCGCGCAAGCCGGCCCGGTAGCCAGCAGGTCCAGATCGCCGACCGTTTCGCGGCCCCGGCGCAGGGAGCCGGCGGGCGTGACCTTTTCAATGCCGGGGAATGCCAACAGGTAAGCGGCGATGCGGCTTGCCGCCTCCTCAGCCACGTCGATGCGGAAGCGGCCGGCGCTGCGGCGATAATCGTCGATGCCCTTGCGCAGCTTTTCGATCTGCTTTTCGCCCATGCGGGGAAGGCCCATGAGACGCCCCGCCTCGATGGCCTCGGAAAGCTGGCTAACGTTTGCCACTTGCGCCGCGGACCACAGAAAGGCGACTGTCTTGGGGCCCATGCCGGGCAGCTTCAACAGCTCCAGCAGGCCCGCGCCGTATTTGGCCAGCAACTCATCGCGCAACGGCAGAGTGCCGGTGGCAGCGATGGCCTGGAGATTGGCGGCCATGCCCTTGCCTATGCCGGGAATCTCAAGCAGGCGGGCCGTCTCCGGCGCGGCGGCCGTGAGGTCAACGGTAGTTTGCTCGGCGGCCTCGGCGGCGCGGCGATAGCTGCGGATGCGGAAGCTGTCTCCGCCGTCGATTTCCAGCAGATCGGCGGTTTCGGCCAGCAGCCGCGCCATGGTGGGGTTGTCCATTGCGTGAGCCTCCGCAAACAGTAGAACAGAGATCGGAGGTCAGGGGCCGACGGATCGGCAACCTTCGGAGGGGTGTGACAATTCGGCAGTGTTTGGGCGCACTTCTAGCAAACCACCTCGCGGCGGTCTTGCGGGATACGCCCGATCGTACGCGCCGCTAGGCTGCGGTGTGGGCGGCGTCCTTGAAGCGGACGACTGCATCCGCCTGAGGACCTTTCTGACCTTGGACGATGTCGAACTCGACGTCATCGCCCTCTTTCAGCGTCTTGTAGCCGTCCAATTGAATCGACGAGTAGTGGACGAATACATCCGGCCCGTCATCGCGTCCGATGAATCCATAGCCCTTGGCGTTATTGAACCACTTGACCTTCCCTTTGCACTGTGCCACAGGCTCCTGCTTTCTTTGGGTCTTGAGGGGATACGGCAAGCGAGGGGATCGCCGCCGATATTTATATGACGATGAATATGGAAGAAAGGTTGGAGAAATTTTGCACGATTTCCACAAGGTGAGATGGGTGGCTCATCGATAAGATTGAGAGCCGGGAGCGAGAGCCTTAATCGATACGGCTGAAACGTGTCGTGGGAAAGTAAAAGAGCGCTCATCTGACGATGAGCGCTCTTTTGCGGGATTGAGAACCTTAGCTGCAGCCGCTGGTTGAGCCGCAGCTCATGCAGCGATAGCAACTGCCGTTGCGGACCATGATGGCGCCGCAGGTGCCGCAACTGGGTGCGTCGCCCATGTCGTACATATCGCGCATGGCTTCAGCAGCATGGTAGATGCCGCGGTCTTTGAGGCTGGGGCTATGCGTGGCATCGGAGGCAGAGGCGACGGGCGGTTGCCAAGTCTGTGCTTCCGGGGCGATGCCACCTCCGCCAGCCGCACCGGTGTGTCCGCTTCCCTGGTTCAGCCGCTTGGCAACTTCCTCGGTCAGCTTTGCCAAGTGGAGCTGCGACGCGGCTTCGTCCTCCTCCGCTTCGTTCTCGTGAAGTAGGCTGGGCGAGGCCGGCAGTTGTTGCGCAGCTTGCGGCGCCAAGCCGGCAAAGAGCGTCAATTGCGTGCCGGAGAGGAAACGCAGATGGAGCCAACGGAAGAGGTAGTCCATCAGGCTCTTGGCGTAGCCGATCTGCGGATTGCCGGTCCAGCCGGAGGGCTCAAAGCGAGTGTGAGCAAACTTCTCGCAGAGTACCTTGAGCGGCACACCGTGCTGTAGGGCGATGGAGATCGAGGTGGCAAAGGAATCCATGAGGCCGGAGACGGTGGAGCCCTCCTTGGCCATCTTGATGAAGATTTCGCCGGGCTGGCCGGTGGGATAGAGACCAACCGTAATGTAGCCCTCGTGACCGGCGATGGAGAACTTGTGGGTGATGGATGCGCGCTCCTCGGGCAGGCGATGGCGCACGGCGCGAGGCGGTCCGTTGGGATCCTGAGCCGGATCTTTAGCCGGCGCAGCCTCGAGAGCCGACGAAGTAAGCACCGGCGCGGTGACCTTGGCGATCTCGTCCAGCGCGTGCTGGAAAGATGCGGCGGCGGCGACTACCTGCCTTGCGGTGACCTCGAGCTTATCGCCAACCTTGGCCTCCAGCGACTTGAGGTCTGCCTCGGCGGCAAGCTGGCCATTGGCAAGATGCGCCAACACACGGCTGGCAGCGGCGTCGAGCGGCGAGGGTTCGCGTTTTGTGTCCATACTCGTATTCAGCGGCTGGGTGCCTTTGGAGCCGTCGCGATAGATGGCTACAGCTTTGATGCCGCGGCGCCAGCTCTCGGCGTAGGCCTCGGCAACATCTTCCACTGTGGCCTCTTGAGGCAGGTTCACGGTCTTTGAGATGGCTCCGGAGAGGAATGGCTGCGCCGCCGCCATCATCTTGATGTGGCCCATGTATTGGATGGAGCGGGTGCCCTTGGCCGGCTTGAAGCTGCAATCGAAGACCGCCAAATGCTCGGGCTTGATGCCGGGCGCTCCTTCGATGGTGCCGGTCGCGTCAATGTAGCTGACGATGGCGTCTACCTGATCGTTGTTGTAGCCGAGCTTGAAGAGCGCCGCGGGGACGGTGTTGTTGACGATCTTGATCATGCCGCCGCCGACGAGCTTCTTGTACTTGACCAGGGCCAGATCAGGCTCAATGCCGGTGGTATCGCAGTCCATCATGAAGCCGATGGTGCCCGTGGGCGCCAGCACGGTGGTCTGCGAGTTGCGATAGCCGTGGCGCTCGCCCTGAAGCAAGGCCATATCCCAGCATTCGCGGCTGGAATCGATGAGGGCGTCGAGCTGCGGCACATTGAATGGCTCGCCGCTCGCACGCGATTTGCCGATGTTGTTCACTTCGGCTCGGTGCATCCTGATCACATCCAGAAACGGCTCGCGGTTGACGTAGAAGCCGGGGCAAGCTCCGCCCTGGCGCTCGACGGATGCGGTGAGCGGCGTGGCTGAGGGGATAGGCGCGCAGTTGGCGGCGATGACGGCCGATTGCAGATAGGCCTGACCGCACATGATGGCAGTGAGGCTGGCCGCCAGATCGCGGCCGGCGGCTGAATCGTAGGGCAGGCCAAAGGCCATGAGCATTGCGCCCAGGTTGGCGTAGCCGAGGCCCAGCGGACGGTAGTCGTGGGAGTTCCGCGCGATGCCTTCGGTGGGGTAGCCCGAATTGTCCACCAGGATGTCCATGGCTGTGATGACCACGGAGATCGAATGGCGGTAGGCGGGGATGTCGAAGACGCCGGCCGGGGAAACGTACTTCATGAGATTGAAACTGGCCAGATTGCAGGCCGAGTTGTCCAGGAAGACATATTCCGAGCAGGGATTCGAGGCATTGATGCGCCCGGTGTTCTTGCTAGTGTGCCAGCGGTTCATGGTGGTGTCGAACTGCAGGCCGGGGTCGCCGCAGAGCCAAGTGGCCTCGGCGATCTTGCGCATGATGTCGCGCGCCTTGTAGGTGTCAACCGGCTCGTGGCCTTTGACCGTATAGGTGGTGAATTCGCCGTCGCTCTCATAGGCGCGCATGAACTCGTCGCTGACGCGAACGGAGTTGTTGGCGTTCTGGAAGAAGATGGACGAATAGGCCTCGGAATCCGGCCCCGAGCCGTCGTATCCGGCCTTGACCAGTGTGTGAGCCTTGGCCTCTTCCTTGGCCTTGCACTCGATGAAGTCGATGATGTCCGGGTGGTCCGCGTTCAGAATTGCCATTTTGGCGGCGCGGCGCGTCTTGCCGCCGGACTTGATGACGCCGGCAAAGGCATCGAGCCCACGCATGAAGCTGAGCGGACCGCTGGCGGTGCCGCCTCCCGAGACAGGCTCTTTGCTGGAACGCAATGAACTGAAGTTGGTGCCCGTGCCCGAGCCGAACTTGAAGAGCATTGCCTCCGTCCTGGCCAGGTCCATGATGCCGCTCATCGAGTCTTCAACAGAATTAATGAAGCAGGCCGAGCACTGGGGATTGTGGTAGCCGGTGGCGGCGTAGCGCACGCCTCCGGTGGCGGGGTCCCAATGCCAGTTCTGCCCTTCCGCGTCCGGCTCCAGGCGATCGCAGCCGACATTGAACCAGACCGGCGAGTTGAACGCAACCTTTTGCGTGAGCAGCATATGCGCCAGTTCGTCGTGAAATGCAGAGGCATCCTCGGAGCTGGCAAAGTAGCCGCCCGCCATGCCCCAATCGCGGATGGTTTCAGCAACGCGGGCCACCAACTGGCGGACGCCGGTTTCGCGCTCAGGCGAACCCAGCCGTCCGTGCAGGTACTTGGAGGCGACAATGTTGGTCGCGGTCATCGACCAGTCCAGCGGAACCTCGACATTCTTCTGCTCGAAGATGGTGTTTCCTTTGGTATCGGTGATGGAGGCAGTGCGGCGTTCCCACTGGACTTCGTCGTAAGGGGAAACACCCTGGGTGGAAAAGCGGCGGGGAAACACGAGTCCCTTTTGGGTATTGGGAGCGTGAAGGGTGGCAACAGACGTCTCAACTTGGGCCTTGTTCATGGAATCCTCTCAATCGGCAATAAAATCGGTGAATCTCCTGCCCCATCGGACACAAAGTGACCTGAAAGCGTGCAGGCTGAATCTCAAGCAAAGAACGGGAAGCGGGGGGAGGCGATTATGCCGCGAACTCTCTTCTCACCGCAGACTGCCAGGAGGCTCATCGAGCCGAGTTTGGTTACAATCCATTAACAGCCGCAGATGAAAAAATAACGCTCTCTGTGGTGCATGTCAACAACAAACCACAATATCTTGTATTTTCTTTGCAGTTGTGGCATCTGCTTCGCAAACAGCGGCAATCGCCTGTGGAAAGCTTGGATGCGTCAAGAACGGCGCGGGGTTGGGCGGCCCATTTTGCCCAAAATGCTGTGCGGGCTGAGGTTTGCGGTCCACTTTCAGGTTATTGACAAGCGTAGCGCCGGCGGCAGAAGAGGACAAGGCGCAGAAATGGTGCAGTTTGTGTGCGGGTGTGTGGAGAAGTGGACAACTGGATTCAATCTTACGTGAGATTGGGTACCGAGCAACGAAAGGAAGCCGCAGAGAACTTCAACGGTCAAAAAGCGAATTGGCAGGGATCATTTGCTGGTGCAGGACACGCAGGATCTGAATGCCGTTGGGTACCAGAACGTAAAACACAACGTGCTTCCCAATCTCGAAGCGGCGTAGGCCAGGGCGGATTGAATCGCATGGTCGCCCAACCGTAGGATTCTGAGCCAGAAGATTGAAACCATCTTCCAGCTTGGCGAGGTAATGATTCGTTTGCCGCCATCCCCAGGTTCTTGTCGTATAGGCCGTAATCTGGTCAATATCCTCTTCTGCCTCAAGGGAAACATCGACTTGAAGCATCGTCAATCCTCTCTGTTCGGAAGTCCGTATTTCTTGCGTATTCGAGAGAATACCCCTGGTTCGGCTATCCCGCTGGCAAGTCCCTTATCGATGGCCGCTCGCAATGCCGCCAACTTCTCCTCGTACTCCCGCTCATCCCGCTCAAGAACGCGCAAGGCGGTGCGCATGACTTCACTGGCATTGGCGTAGAGTCCGCTCTCTACCCTGGAGGCAACGAACTGGTCGAGTTCCTTGGTCAGGCTGACGTTGCGAGTCGGCATGGGACACCTCAATTGCAGTATAAGAGGATTGGCCAACTTTGCCAAACCTTGAACAGCGGACCGGTTCGGTTGCTACCGATCACTCTACCGCGCAGAGGGATAGAATTGCCGCGCCGAATCGCTCGACCTTCGCCGGGCCCATACCATCCACCTCAAGCAACTGCCGGGGATTGCGCGGGCGGGCCTGGGCGAGAGCTGTCAAGGTGCGGTCGTGTAGCACCACGTAGGCCGGGACCCTGAGCCGTTTGGCTTCTTCGGCGCGCCACTCCCGGATGCGCGCCGCCAGCGCCTCATCCAGGGCGGTGAGCCGGACGGGCGCAGCCGTGTTCACCGCATCGGCAGTCATTGCCGAGCCAGCCGCTGTGAGTTTGGCGCTTGTTGGCAATGCGGCAGCTTTCGCCTTCTTCCGGGGACGCGCGGGCTCAATCCGCCCGCCAAATTCCTCGACAAGGCCGTCGCCGATGAGTAGCTCGAGCGGGCTCGCCGGGCGCAGCGACCGGCCAGCTTCCGTCAGCGTGATCTTGCGGTAGCGCCGGACCTCGCCATCTTTCTCGTATTCGGCATCTTCCGTCGCGATCAAGCCCGCCTGCGCCATGGCGCCGAGCAGAGCATCGAAGTCGTTGCGGCTCAGGCTGCCCACCAGGCCGAGACTCCGTTGCAAGGTTCCAGCGGCTTTGTAGGTAACGGGACGCAGATCATCCACAATCGCCTGGGCCATGGCCCGCTCCTGCGGCGTAGCGCGGCGGAAGAGCCGCAGCACCGCTCCGCTGGGATCGCAGAAATCGCAAGCTCCGCAGGGCTGGCTGGCATCCTCCACGTCGCCGAAGTGGCGCACCAGCGATGCCATACGGCAATCGCTTGATGTGGTGTAGCGCAG
>Ga0181535_10005812_pt1 | contig 13038 bp, 15 predicted proteins | sample PEATcosm2014_Bin_44_FD_119774 | JGI IMG/M metagenome (GOLD analysis project Ga0181535, IMG submission 119774) | Peatland microbial communities from MTU Mesocosm Facility, Houghton, MI, USA - PEATcosm2014_Bin17_30_metaG | ecosystem: Environmental > Terrestrial > Soil > Wetlands > Peat | place...
AGGCTGAAGACGCGGGGATTCCGCTGATTGTCGCTATCACCGAGGGCATTCCGACGCTCGATATGATCAAGGTCTGGGCCAAACTTAAGAACTCAAAGTCGCGGCTCATCGGGCCAAACTGCCCCGGCGTCATCTCGCCCGGCAAGGCCAAGATTGGCATCATGCCAGGACGAATTCACAAAGAGGGCCCGGTGGGCATTGTCTCCCGCTCAGGCACGTTGACCTATGAGGCCGTCTATCAATTGACTCAACGCGGCATCGGCCAGTCGACAGCGATAGGAATCGGCGGCGACCCCATCATCGGCACGACGCACATCGACGCCTTGCGTCTCTTGAACAACGATCCCGAGACTGAGGCAATCATCATGATTGGCGAGATCGGCGGCTCTGCGGAAGAGGCTGCCGCCGCCTTCGTCAAAAAGCACGTGAGAAAGCCGGTTGTAGGCTTTATCGCCGGACAGACCGCGCCTCCGGGCCGCCGCATGGGCCACGCCGGAGCGATCATCAGCGGAGGCCAGGGTACCGCCGCCGACAAGATGAAAGCAATGACTGCGGCGGGGATTCACGTCGTAGTCTCGCCAGCAGAGATCGGCGCTACGCTTGCGCGCGTCATTGGCAAGACATAGCTTTCTCTCACCAAACTCTGCAGGGCTTGACGCTCACCATTGCCGCTGTCTTCTTGCAACTGAAGCTCTTGCCAAACTCCGGTAAATCCTGCAAGACGGAATTCGTTCGGTACTCATCTGGTGCGTGGGGATCGCCTTGAGCTTGGGTGCGCAACTGCTCGGGGCGCGTCTGTGTGCACCACTGCTGCGCATAGGCAATCCAGAAGCGTTGATCGTGCGTGTAGCCATCAGTCTTCGCATTCATATCAAGATGCGCGGCTTGCGCCTTGTCGAGCCAGGCCAGCCATGCCAGCCACAATCCGCCCAAATCGGCGAGATTCTCACCCAATGTTAGTTTGCCGTTCAAATGCACGCCGGGCACGGCCTCGATGGCGTCATACTGCTTGACCATGCAATCGGCGCGGTCGGTGAAGTTCTTTTCGTCTTCTTTCGTCCACCAGTTTTTGAGGTTGCCGTCTTTATCGTACTGGCGGCCCTCGTCGTCGAAGCCGTGCGTCAACTCGTGACCCACAGTCGAACCCATATCGCCGTAGTTGGCCGCATCATCCTCTTTATCGCTGTAGAAGGGCGGCTGAAAATAGCCAGCGGGGAAATTTACGTTGTTCATCTGCGGGTCGTAGTAGGCGTTCACCGTTGGTGGGGTCATCTGCCACTCACCTTTGTCAACGGGCTTGCCGATCTTGGCCAGATCGCGCGCAACCTCGAACTCGTCGGCTCGCATCTGGTTGCCGAGAGCATCGTCGCGCACGATTTTCAGGCTTGAATAGTCGCGCCACTTGTCTGGGTAGCCGATCTTGTTCATCACAGTATGCAGCTTCTCTTTAGCGCGCGTTTTGGTTTCGGCGCTCATCCAGTCCAGCCCATCGATGTCCTTGTCCATGGCCTGCTCGATGGCCTGTGTCATCTCAAGGGCTTGCTTCTTCTCGGCTGGAGGAAAGTAGCGTGCGACGTAAACCTGGCCCAACGCCTCGCCTAGCTCATGATCGACGCGGCTGGTGCAGCGTTTCCAGCGCTCTTGCTGCTTCTCAGCGCCGTTGAGCGTGTGCGAGTAGAAGTTCCAGTTCTCCTGGTCGAAGCTCTCGGGCAGGCTTGTGCCTGCGTATGCGTGCAGCAGATGCCAGCGCAGATAGGCCTTGATCTGATCGATAGGCGTGTCGGCCACCAGTGCGTTGAACTCGGCGAAGAACTTCGGCTCCATGTCGTTAGCCTTGCCGGCGGAGGGAGCATGAGCGGCAGTAACATAATCGGCCAGCGCGAAGTGCGTCAGTTCCTTGCCAAAGCTGACGATGTCGATGGGGTGATTCAGATTTTGCGGGTCGCGCTGCTCGGTGATGGTGAGCGAGGCCTTGGCGAGGCGCGTCTCGATAGCCATCACGGTATCTGCGTCTTTGGCGGCCTGCGCATCCGGCTCACCGGCGAGCACAAAGATCTTGCGCACATGGGCCAGGTATTGCTGTCGCGTTTCAATAGATTTTGCGTCGGATCGCGTGTAGTAGTCGCGCTCGGGCAGGCCCAGTCCGCCGGAGCCATAGAAGCTGATGACCGAGGTCGCGTCGGCATAGTCCTGATTTGATCCCATGCCGAAGAATGCATTCACGCCGATGGCGTGCAGATGCGCCAGCAGGGCGGGCAACTCGGCCGCCGACTTGAGCGCCGCAATCCTTTCCAGCTCCGGGAAGAGCGGCGAGAGGCCCAGTTTGTTGATGGCCGCTGTGTCCATGCAGCTTGCGTACTCGTCGCCGGTCTTCTGCTCATTGGCCGTGCGCGTGGCCGCTAGGGTCGCCGTCTCTTCGAGGATTTGCTTGAGGTGCAGGCGATTCAGCTCATAGAGCTCGGTGAATCGGCCATAGGAGGCCTGGTCGGCGGGCAGCGGGTTGCGCTTGAACCAGCCGTTGCAACTGTAGCGGTAGAAGTTCTCGCACGGGTCGATGCTCTTGTCTATCAGAGAAGGATCGAAGACGCGCAACTCGGGAGTCGCAGACTTGGCGGCGGGCGCGGCTGTCTGGCTGATGGCCGGGAGGGTTGCCAGTGTGGCGGCCAGTGCGATCAGAGAGCGATGGGGTGCGGCGGCAAATCGAAACATGCCGCAACTTTAGCAGATTCGCACCAGAGGAAACATGCGAAGAGGCAGCCAATTACAATGAAATCGCAGACGCAGATCCAGTAAAGGAGCACATCAAGTGGCGCAACGCACCTTCAGCATCGTCAAGCCGGACGCGGTCCGCAAGGGCTTTACCGGGGCCATACTGGCCGAGATCGAGCGGGCCGGTTTTCAGATCGTGGCCATCAAGAAGCAGTCCATCTCCAAGGATCAGGCCAAGGGATTTTATGCCGTTCACGCAGGCAAGCCATTCTTTGACGGACTCTGCGATTTCATGTCTTCGGGGCCGCTGGTGCTGATGGTTCTGGAGAAGGAAAACGCCATTGCCGACCTGCGCAAGCTGATGGGCGCCACCAATCCGGCGAATGCCGAAGAGGGGACGATCCGCAAGAGATTCGCCGCATCAATGGGCGAGAACGCCATCCACGGCTCCGATGCCGAGGAAACAGCGGCATTCGAGATCGGTTACTGGTTTGCGGGATACGAACTGATTTAATGCCGGATTTGCCATAGGTCAATCCGCAAAGAGGTCGTCAATCTTTTGACGTAGCGTGGCCATCTCCTGGCGTAGCTCGACGATGGTCGCTTCCAATCGAACAATTCGCTCCTCGTGACCGGCATCCGGCTCTGCGCTTTGCGATGGAGTGCGTGCGCCAAGTGCATTTTCGGCAGCCGACAGCGCTTCCACTCCGCCCGAGAGCAGATGCGCATAGCGCGACTCCTTGGTCCCCGGCTGGCGCGGCAGGATGGCGGCCAGCGGCGGCTCGCGCTCCATCAACTTTTGCAGCCCGGCAGTCACCTCTGTGAGTTCGTCAAAGCGGTGCATTCTTTCAGTGCGGCCGCGAAGCTCGCCCGGCGTTTGCGGTCCGCGCAACAGCAATACGCAGATCAGCGCCGTCTCAGCGCGGCTGAAGTTGAAGAATTCGCCGAGCCAGTGCTCGTACTTGGTGACGCGCCCATCGGCGCCGCGCGCACGGCCAGCTAGCCGCAGATCTTCGAGGCGATGCAGGGCGAGACGCACCTCTTCTTCGTCGAGATCCATTACGGGCTCGCGGTTCGAGCGCTGGTTGCAGGCGTTGATGAGCGCGTTGAGCGAGAGCGGATAATAGTCCGGCGTGGTGACTTCTTTTTCGATCAGGGCACCCAGGACGCGAGCCTGGGCTGCGGAGAGCACGATCTGGGCCGGAGGTGTAGAAGCTGACGTTGTAGAAGCAGGAGGCGTAGCATCGGTCGGCGGCATAGGTCTATTTTGCCATTGCCTGCCCGGCGGCGAACAATCCTCTGCTAGCTGCGGCTTGATAGAGCAAGCAGACCGGCCTTCTTCACTGTTTGCGAGAAAATCACCTGCAAGGCTTTGAAAATATAAGTAGGGGGGTGAGGGTAGCCCTTCTCCAGTGGGCAGTGGACAGTAATCAGTAAGGCCACGCTGTCCTGACTGTCTCTATTGTGCGACAGCGGAGGGTAATTCATTGCAACGAAAAACCGCAGGAATCAGGGTAAATGAATATTTTTGATCTTGACATAATGTTTGTATTGCACAACAATCTATATTAGAAAATGAACACGACCGATCCCAAACCTCCCGGCGAGAGCGGTCTTTACAACCGTATCGCCGTCCTGCGCGCCGAGCGCGGCATCAGCCGCCAGGAGTTGGCCGACGCCATGGACGTAAACTACCAGACCATCGGCTTTCTGGAGCGCGGCGACTACAGCCCCAGCCTCAAGCTGGCCTTTTCGCTGGCCGATTACTTCGGTCTTCCGGTCGAGGCGATTTTCTCCAAAAAGCCACTTCAGCCGCTCAGCCAGCAGGTCTATGGGCGTGCTGACGATCGTGGAAGCGCAGCAGTCAATCGAAGTTCAGAGGGGTGATGACAATGAAAATCGCCTGCATTGAGTTTTCCCGCACGCTGTTGAGTTGTGCCCTGACGGTAGGTCTCTGACCGTTTGTTCTTGTACCAGTGCCGTGCCCCATCCTTTCGCCTTTTTTCTGGCGAAAGGGTGGGAAACCGCGAACCCCGAAGTGCGAAATCACGAGGTCAGAGACCTAGACGCCTATATCGAGTTATTAGCAGCCTGTTGAAGTCCCATGCTCTTCCGGACGCTCGAACAACAACTGTGATGGTAGACCCAATGGTCCTTCCCGGACTGCCAACAGGTGATGCAGATCACTGTTTGCCACCAGCCTGAACGCGAATCATGGAACCTGTACGGTTAGCGTCCGCGCCTGTGGAGGCGATTCGTGATCCGGTCCAGATTGCCGCTGTTGCGCAGGATTTCGCAGATCTTTTTCCTGCTGCTCTTTCTATGGCTGCTGCTGTTTACTTCGCTGAATCTTTTTATTCGCGGGGCTACCGAGATCACTCTGCGCGCGCCGGTGCGGCTGTTCTTTGAATGGGACCCGCTGGTGGCTCTGGTCAATGCGCTGGCCAGCCATTCGCTCTATCGCGGACTGATCTGGAGCCTGTTGATACTTGTGCCGACGCTGTTTCTGGGGCGCTTCTTCTGCGGCTGGATCTGCCCGATGGGCACGCTGCAACACTTTGTGGGCAATATGCCTTCGGAGGCGAAGCGGGGCAAAGAGCGGATTGAGGCAAACCGCTACAAACGCTGGCAGACGGGCAAATATGTTGTGCTGATCGCAGGGCTGGTGGCCGCGCTGTTTGGCTCGGCGGCGATTGGCTGGCTCGATCCTTTCAGCTTGCTGGTTCGCTCGTTTGGGCTTTCGATCCTGCCGGCTTTCAACGCTGCCGCGCGAGCCGCGCTTACACCGCTCGAAACCAGTCAGGTTGCGGCGATCAAGACGACTGGCCAGACGCTGCATACGATTTTGCACTACACGGTGCTCGATCTGCGGCAGCCGCATTATGCGCAGGGGCTGGTGCTGGGAGTCTTGTTTATCGCGATTCTTGCGCTGAGCCTGCGGGTGACGCGGCTTTGGTGCCGTGCTGTTTGCCCGCTGGGTGCGCTGCTGGGCACAGTCTCGCGCTGGTCGATTCTGGGACTGAGCAAGGACGCTGCGGCTTGCGACAATTGCAATCGCTGCCTGCTGAACTGCCAAGGCGGCGACGATCCGATTGGCGGCGCGCCGTGGCGCAAATCGGAATGCCTGATGTGCATGAACTGCGTTGGCAGTTGCCCGCGCGACAGTCTGAAGTTCAAGTTCTTCCGTCCGAAGCTTGGCAATGGCGCAGAGATTGCCATGCCGAATCTTGGCCGTCGCAGAGCGCTGACTGGAGTTGCAGCGGGTGCGGTGATTGTTCCGCTGATGCGCGCCAACACGGGGATGGGCAAGGGCCGTCATGACCGTCTGTTGAGGCCGCCGGGGTCGCTCGACGAGCAAGAATTTCTTTCGCGCTGCATTCGCTGCGGCGAGTGCATGAAGGTCTGCCCGAACACCGCGTTGCACCCAACGCTTGAAGAGGCTGGCTTGGAGGGATTGTGGTCGCCGACGCTGGTGCCGCGCATTGGCTATTGCGAACCGAGTTGCGTGCTGTGTTCAGAGGTCTGTCCGACGGGCGCGATCTGGCAGATTACGCCGAAGGAGAAGGGCTGGGTTGTCGGCGTGGGCCAGTATAGTCAGCCGATCCGGTTGGGGACGGCGTTTTACGATCGCGGACGCTGCCTGCCGAGGGCGATGGCTACCGAGTGCATTGTCTGCGAAGAGTGGTGCCCTGTTTCGCCCAAGGCTATCTATGTAGAAGAGGCGCAGGTGATCGATTCGGCGGGCAACACAAAGACGCTGAAGCAGCCGCGTGTCGATCCGAGCCGCTGTGTGGGTTGTGGCGCATGCGAGTATGCATGTCCGTTGCAGGATCGTCCGGCAGTTTATGTCACGAGTATTGGCGAAAGCCGTTCGCCGAGCAGTCAGATACTGCTCAACAGAAAATAATGGGGGAGAAGGTAACAGTGAAATATCAAGTGAATTGGAAGTGGGCCATTGCGGCGATTGTGATAGTTGCTGTAGCTGCCAGCACAGGTTGCAAGACGAAGGGGGCCGATCCGTTCCCGGCATCGAATGCTGTCGCGGGTTGGGACAAGAGCAGCGATACGCGCGTCTTTGCTGCGAAGGATCTGTGGAAGTACATCGACGGCGATGCCGATCAGTATATTTCGGCTGGCGTCGTGTCGACCTCGACCTCTGACTACAAATACCGCGGCCAGTTGGAGGCGACTGTGGACGTGTACACGATGGGCGATGCGGCGGGCGCGCACAAGATTCTCGAGACCGGGCAAACCAATGACGCGAAGAGCGTGCCGCTAGGCGACGCGGGTACTGCCTACGCGCAGAGCATCGTCTTCAGCAAAGGAACGTCCCTGGTGCGCATTGTTGCTTATGAGTCCACGCCCGACGCGCCGCAGGCTTTGCTCGCGCTGGCGCATGGCGTAGAGGCGAAGCTCTAAGAACAAGGGCCGCAGGCCGTGCCATTTGCCGCGTTCCATGGCTGATCAGGCGCATTACTTGATGGAAGTATGACCGGAAGGAGCATTATGGCCGGGGATATCGATCAGGAGACAAAGGGCGCGACTCAGAGGCTGACCCGGCGTGACGCCATGCTTCAACTGCTGCGTGTGGGCGGTGCGGCGGCAGGTGCGGCGGGTGCGGCCTATTGGCTGAGCGAACGGAGCTTCCGGCCGGTTCCGGCGCGTGGCGAGGAGGCTCGGCGCGATCATCGCGTCGCGGTGGATGCGCAACTGCCGGCGATGACCGTTGTACAGGGTGGAGAACCACGCGCTCTCGTCCAAAAAGCGCTTGAGAATCTGGGCGGGATTGGACGGTTTGTCAGCCGTCAAGATGTGGTGGTCGTCAAGCCGAACATCGCCTGGGACCGCACGCCGGAGCAGGCTGCCAACACCAATCCAGATGTGGTTGCCGAAGTAGTGCGGCAGTGCTGGCAGGCTGGAGCCAAGCGCGTGATTGTGACGGACGTTTGTTGCAATGAGCCACATCGGTGCTTTCAGCGATCCGGCATTGAGACTGCGGCGCGAGCCGAAGGGGCCGAGATCATTCTGCCCGATCCGGAGCTCTTTCGCGAGGTAGAGTTGGGCGGCGTTGTGCTGAAGAGTTGGCCCGTCTTCACGCCGTTTCTTGAGGCGGACAAAATTATCAACATTCCGATTGCCAAGCATCATGTGCTGACGGGCGCGACCCTGGGCATGAAGAACTGGTACGGCATTCTGGGCGGCGAGCGCAACCGGCTGCACCAGCAGATTCATCAGAGCCTCGTGGATCTTGCCAACTTCATGCTGCCCACGCTGACCATGATTGACTGCTACCGTATCTTGCTGCGCAACGGGCCGACCGGCGGCAATCTCGAGGATGTGGCGGTCAAGAAGACGATGGTCGCTGGCACCGATCCGGTGGCTCTCGATGCGTATGTCGCCAAGGCGTATTGGAATCTCGATCCCGCGCAGATGCCCTATTTGCAGATGGCCGCCGCACGCGGCCTGGGGCTCTTGGACTACGACAAGTTGTCGGTGAAGGTCAGCCAGTTGGGATAGCGAAGACGGTAAATCAGGTTATAAGCAATCGGTGTACAGAGCTCCAATACTCGGTTCAGAGGTGACGGAGCCATTTTCATCGAGACTCACCCGTAATCCGAGGAGTGCGGCGTCTGTTCCACAGCCCATCGGGGAGCACCCTGTCGTGTAGATTGTCCCAGATGCTTCATTTACGGTGAATGTTACGGGTATGCCATTCTCGGCGAAGAAGTGGATTACGGCGTCTTTCTTCGTTCCGATTTTGAGCTTCGCATGAGCTTCCCGCGTAAGTGTCTCAACTCTCGCCTCATACGCATCTCCGCGCTTCTTGCAAGCACCGTCTTTGCGCTTCGCATCGTAGTCTTTGCGCAAAAGCGCTTCCAAACTCGCTTTTGCCTCGTCTTCGCGGTGCCTAAATGTTGCGCTATGGTATTTGCAGATAACGAAACCGATTACCGACAAGACTGCGAGTCCGATAATGGTTCGAGACACCTTTCGCTTCATATTGCCATCATAACTTCATGCCGTTTGGCGCCCCGTCCTAGCGCCGTCATTCTAGCCCAAGGATGGGCTCGCTACAACGCAACATCATTGCCGGGAAGAGGCGGTGACCGGCGAACGATCATCGCCCGCCTTGAGGTTTGCGAACTGGTCGATCTTGACTGTGCCCTCGGGAAAGATCGCGCGGATCTCCAATTCGCCTCCCATAGCCTGCACGAAAGAACGCAGAGTACTCACATACATATCGGTGCGTTTTTCCATCTTGGACACAGATGCTTGCGTGATTTGCAAAAGAGAAGCCAGATGCGTCTGTGTGATGTTGCGCGCCGTGCGCATCTCTTCGAGAGGCATCTCCGCGATCAACTGCTCGGCGGCGAACCGGTTTCCTTCCCTACGCTCTGGGGTCATCTTTGCCCGAAGCGTCTCCCATTTTTTGGCCATAATCCCTCCCAATCGGCTCGATTCAACAAGCCGCGATTTACCTTTCTTCATCAGCCAGTTCCCGCAGATGGCGCTCATACAGCGCATCCGCCTTTGGCACATTTTTGTCGTACCATCGGTCGTCCCCGGTCTTGTTGCCGCCAAGAATCAGCAGGGCGGCGCGCCGTGGATCGAAAGCATACAAGATGCGGATCGGTTCTCCGCAGTGCTGCACTCTGAGTTCCCGCATATGTGAAAACCGTGAGGTGACAATCGGCTTACTGTACCGGTCTGGAAGCGCCGGGCCGAACTCTTCCAGCAGATACACATTTCGGTCCACGCTGTCCTGCTCGGGTCCGCTGAGATCCTCGTACCATTCGCCGAATTCGTCGGTGTACTCGACTTCCCATTTCATGATGTGCCGGCCGAAGAGGAACTTTGATCACTAATATAGCTCCAAGCGACTATTCAGTCAAGGGAATAATCAGCAGCCAAGAAGTAGTTTGAATTGAAGAAAGCGTCCCTTCCGAAACGATTCCTCTCTTATTTCGCTACGCTACAATGTGTACAAAAGTGACAATTGCGGGAGTGTGGAATGAAGACAGGATCTTCGATGGTCGTCAGTATGCGTCTGCCGACTGAGAGCGCCAAGCGGCTGCGGCGCATGGCGAGCCGGCACGGGTGGACTCCGAGCGACGCTTGCGCACGGCTGGTTGAGGAGGGGCTGCGGCGGACGGAGTTTGCATTTATCGACTTTCGCGATACACCGGCGGGGCGACAGGCTTGCATCCAGGCCAGTTCGCTGGCCGTGTGGGAGGTGATGCAACTCATCCGCAGCTATAAGGGAGATGCGGCGGCGGTGGCGAAGCACCTCGGCTGGCCGCAGGTGAAGGTGCAGGCGGCGCTGCACTATGCGGAGGCATTTCCCAAGGAGATTCATGAAGTGACGGCGGATCACCACGCGATGGACCTTGCGGCACTGAAGCATCTGCTGCCGCAGACGGTCGAGTTCGTTCCCAAAAAACCGGAGAGGCGCTGAGATGCTGAGGCTGCTGCTCGATGAGGGGATTGCGCCGGCCGTGGCCATCGAACTGCGCCGGCGAGCCCGAGGGATGGTTGTGTACGCGCTGGCCGAGTGGGAGGGCGGCAACTTCGTTGGGCGAGAGGACTCCGATTGCTTGCGAGAGGCCGCAGTGCAGGAGTTGACGCTGGTCACCTATGACCGGTCGGCGATCTCGCCCATACTCAAAGAGTGGATCGAAGAGGGAATCCCTCATGGCGGCGTGATCTTCGTCGATGAAAAGACGATTTCACCGGCGGAGAGCGGCGGACTGGTTTCTGCGCTGATTGCGCTGGCAAGACAGCCTGGGGACTGGGAGTGGACGAACCGGGTTATCTTTCTACGGGGTTGACAATTTCAAGCTGACTTCGATCTGGCCTGGGTTATTCTCGACTCCTTCCTTCCGGGAGGACCGCAATCCAACAGAGGCCGAAGCCTGCATTCATCATCTGCTTGGAGATAACGGGCGGGCTGAAAAGGCTGCGGAAAGAGGAGCAGCGTGGATTCGGCGGTGCTTCCTCATGATCGACGCCCAGCAGCTATCGCACAAATCAGGATTACTGGTGACATTCACACCAATGAGTGAACTGCGCGACTGCATGCTTCCGCGTTTGCCCAAACAGAACAGACAGAGCCTCGGAAGAATCCGATTCGCAGTCGCGGCAAACGCGCTCGCAGCGCATCCGCGTGCTTGGCGGAATCTTCGGGCGCATGATCGCTTGGTTTCAGGGCAACCGGTCGTACATTCCCTTGGCATGCGATGACACGTTTCCAGGGCGGTGAGCGCGGATACACCGGCCAGCGGTTCGAGAATGCCACGCCTGGAAATTGTTATTACTTGCCTGCCGGCGCCGCATTCTTGTGCTCTACGAAGGTGTGTGCTTGATGGCAGCTCACACACGTCTTGCCTTTCATGAATGGATCAGACTTCAGTTGTGCCACTTGATCGGTATGACAGGTGTCACATGTGCTTAACGCCGGCGTGCCAGCGAAGTCCCGTGATGTTGTCTCGCCATGGCACATGGTGCATTCGACACTGTTGGCGGCATGTGGGCTGGCTTTCCATTGGTCATACACCACCTTGTGGCAACTGGAACAGGTATCCCCGGCTGGAATCAGCCGATGGAAAATATGCTTGGCTTGATCCTGCTGAGCAAAGGTAGGTTGGACGGCATTAGCCAAAACGAGAAAAACGAACAGAGTGAGACCGAACATGCGCGCACAGAAACTATTCATGGACAGACCTCCTGAGTATGGTCTTCAAGTATCGAACCTGCGATGGCTGCAATCGGTGATACACGTCACATCTTACCAGATGAGAAAACAGCTCTATTTAAGCGCCTTATGAGAAGAGTAAGCGATCGAATGAGTCAAATCGGCTCTTTCGGTTAGAGCGAGGTGACATACAGATTCTCTAAACAATTCGAGAAATGAGCCGAGTACTCTCTGTCTCCGTCTCGATTATGCAGCCCGGATTCTCTCAAGCAGCGATTTCGGATGGCTAGTTGCATTTGCTTGGAGTGACCTCCAACCACTTGCTTGAAATGTATCAGTTGCCCTTCCGAGTAATCGCGGACGAATAGGGATAGAGAGAGCGGAAGTCGCACCCTGCCAGACGCGAAGCTGCGTTGCCGATGACCTGGGCTGGGAGTTTTGACGATTGGCATTGGTAAACGCCGATGTTGACTAAATTGTTTCAGAGATAACTGTGGATCGCCGAAGCGCATGTTGAGCCTCGAATCTTTGGCGAGTGGTTTGCAGGGACTGATTGATCCGCCGCCCAGGCGTCGGCGGTTTGAATTGCAAATAATTATCTGCAACCGGCGCACAATGGACGAAGCTGGAAGAGCGCAGCCGTGCTTTTCCAACGTTCGCTTCCTACTCCAGAAGGGTACCCCCCTATATGCTGTGAGATTGTGAAACTGTGATGGCTTCTCAGAGGTGATTGATGAGCGAAGCGATGCAGGCCGCGCCGAAGCCGTTGTCGATGTTGACCACGGAGACGTTGGGCGAGCAGGTGTTCAACATGCCCAGCAGCGCAGCCACGCCGCCGAACGAAGCGCCGTAACCGACACTGGTAGGCACAGCCACAACCGGCGCATTCACGAGACCCCCGACAACGGTGGGCAGCGCGCCCTCCATGCCGGCACAGACGATCAGCACCCGCGCCGATTGCAGCGAAGTCTTCTGGGCCAGCAGCCTGTGAATTCCGGCCACGCCGACGTCTGCGATCAATTCAACGGTATTGCCCATCAGCCGCGCTGTTACCACGGCCTCTTCTGCAATCGGCAAATCGCTGGTGCCCGCGCAGACCACGCCAATGGTTCCTTTGCCGGGAGTGGTTGGGGCTTGCGTCAGCGTAATAGCACGTGCAGTCTCGTGAAATTCGGCGCGCGGCTCGACCGCGACAACAGCCTCAAACATCTCCCGCGAGGCGCGCGTGGCCAGCACATTGCCCCCGGCAATCGCCATCCGCTCGAAGATAGCAGACACCTGTGGCGCGGTTTTTCCGGCGGCAAAAATCACCTCCGGCATGCCCGTTCGCAAGGCGCGATGATGATCGAGCTTCGCGAAGCCCATGTCTTCAAAGGGCATGACTTTCAGCCGCTCAAGCGCGTCGTTGACCGGAGTTCGTCCTTCGCGGACCTCATTGAGCAGAGCCTCGATCAGAGCGCGATCCATCAGCCGTTCTCCTTTTTCGCCGCGTAAATTCGCACGGCTTCTTCGGTCACTCGCTTCAGAGGGACCGAATGCTGCGTGGCAAGCTGGCGGCAGTCCTCATACTCCGGCGCGGCGTTGGCAATCGTGCCGTCAGGCAGACGGGCAATCTTGATGCGCACTTTGCCCCAACT
>Ga0181535_10005816_pt1 | contig 13031 bp, 12 predicted proteins | sample PEATcosm2014_Bin_44_FD_119774 | JGI IMG/M metagenome (GOLD analysis project Ga0181535, IMG submission 119774) | Peatland microbial communities from MTU Mesocosm Facility, Houghton, MI, USA - PEATcosm2014_Bin17_30_metaG | ecosystem: Environmental > Terrestrial > Soil > Wetlands > Peat | place...
CGCGCAGCAGCAGAAAGACCAGGGCGGTGTTGAGCGCGTGCAGCAACAGGTTGGTCAGGTGATGTCCCCACGGTTTCAGCCCGAACAACTGGCAGTCCAGCATGTGGGACAACACCGTCAAGGGATGCCAGTTGCCGAGCACGACACTGGAGAAAGCCCATTTCAGGTTTTCCAGGGTCAGCCCGTTTTGGACGTGAACATTCGCGGTGACGTAAAGGTCATCATCGTAGTTGATGAAGTCATGGCGCGTCACCGGCCAGTAAAGCGCGATGGTCGCCAGCGCAAGAAACGCCGCCAGCAGCCAGGCCGGAAAACGCGGCCCGGTCCTGGCCGGGGCGGAAGCCCTCGTCGGAGCCGGTTTGGATTGGGTCGCGGGTTTGCGCATGCGCCGCCCCACCATTAACAGGAGGCCGGGAACTTTGGCACGCCTGTTTTGCGGAAGAAACGATGCTATCGTTTGCGGGTATTGTCTTAATTGAAAGTTCACTTTCTGGGCGCGCGGTTTGCGCGAAAGCTGCATCTACGGATGCCGTTAATCTTTATTGCGACATCCTCAATCCGGCAGGCCGGAAGAAATAGTGAACTGCCGGACGGATGCCGGCATTCATCTTTCGCCGCGCGGACTCAATACCGCATCAGTTTGATTTTGATGAGGTTTCCTTGCGAGCCGAGCGGAAGGCCGTCATCGCTGATATCGCCGTTGATAAGCGACGTTCGTTTCCAGACACCGTTGTTGTCGAACACGCCTTCCTCGATCAACAGACCCTGCGCCGAGTTGAATCCCGAATCCAGGCTGGGTTTGAAATCAACGGCGGCATCAAATCCGGCCAGCAGAAACTCGTCAGGCCCCAACTGGCCAATCAGCACCCGGCCCGAAGGGGCCGGCGGGCCGGACGCCTCCAACGGCTTGCCGGAACTTCTCACGGGCGGACGAAAGCGAACCAGAATATCATAGCCATCAAAAGAGAGCTCGCGTCCCGGTATGAATTCCTCTTCGACTGCGGCCTGAAGTTTGCCTTTGACCTGCAAATCGGCGATGACCGGCAGGGCGGTTTTGAGTATTCTGAAATTGGCGGCCATGTCGGTGAACCCCGGCGACAATTCGCTGCCGGAATTGGCGTCTATGCCGTAGGGACAGAACCCGATGGCCGAGAACTCGCCCAAGGCGTAGAAACAATAGCGCGCGAACACCGTCCCGCTGCCTGTCTCAACGACGTAGAGCGGATTGTCCGGGCGCGTGTAGCGCGAGAGAATCATGCGGTAAATGAGCGGCGATTGGTGGTAGATGTCGGGGCCGAGGATGTCAATGTTCGGCGCCGTGACTTTCCACAGGTTGATCATGTGCGACTGCGGGCCGCCGCTGGGATAGCTGTCGCCGGGCCGGTCGAACTCGTTGAAGCGGTCGCTCGTGCCTTCTCCGCCCATCCAGACATTGCAATACATCGGGAGCGGATACTCCGCCTTGCCGGCCTTGGCCACGGCGTTGATGTAGCTCGAAAGATAATAGCCGGTGAACATCTCCTCGGCCCGCGGACCAAAAACTTCCTTCCACGTTCCCGGTTTCAGCTTCAGCCCGGTCACGAGGTTTTCCGGCACCGGCCCGTTGAACAGCTTGGTGCTTTCCGGGGAATAATCGCGCGGTGAACCCAAAATGCCCGACTCGTTTTCCACCTGGACGAGAATCACCGTGTGATCGTTGCCGTCAATTTCCTTTATGTGTTTCATCAATTCCGCGAATGCCGTGCGGTCAGCCTCCAGGGTCGCCTGTCCATGCGGCGAAAGCACCCGGATGGGACGCCCGCCATAATCGAGCACCCGGGGAAACCGTTTCGTGTCGGCCTTCACCCACGCCGGCACGTAATCCATCGCCCCGTTTTTCCAGGTGCCGAACCACAGCGGGATGGCGTGCAATCCCTGGCTGCGCAGACCCTTGATGATCTGGTCAACGCCGCTGAAATCAAATTTGCCCTCCTGCGGCTCGATTTGTTCCCAGTAAATGGGATACTCGATGGTGTTCGCGTTGAGCGCCTTGAATTTCGGCCAGGCAATCTCCATGCGGTCGGGGAAGCCCGAGGGATTATTAACCTGCCCGCCAAGGACGATGAACGGTTTGCCGTCCACAAACAGTTGCGTGAGCGCGCCCCGTTTGTCGAGGTGCGGCATGGTTTGGGTCTGCGCACCGGCGGCGACGACGAGCGCGAACAGGCTGATGCAACTGAACAGAATTTTTCTTTTCATGGATAATCTCCTCATTGATGGTTGTGGGATTTGACGCGCTGAACGGTCGAGCCATCGTGGGGAAGGCGTAATTCGCTGTCGGACTGGCTGGCCAACGCAATCTCAACGCGACCATTTTCTGCCATGGAAATGGAAATGCTCACGGCGGGACAATTACTGCGCGGAAAAAGTTTGTTTGTCAATAACATCCATTATGTCATAAACTGGGCCTTGTCACCACTCAAGAGCCAAAAGAAATGTTGTTGTCAGTCAAATTTAACGGAGGCTGTCGGCCTCAAACCTGCTAAATACAATATGTCAAAAATCAAACTTGTCAGTTCACCCGGCCAGAAGACATACGGTTTTTCAAGGATGGTTTTGATTGCGTTTGCCTGCCTGGCCTTTGCGTCCGCGGGTTTTGGGCAGCAGACATTTGTCGGCGTTCACGGCAAGCTTAATGTTCAAGGAACCAAAATCGTTGATAAAAACGGCAATCCCGTCACGCTGCACGGAATGTCGCTGTATTGCTGGGCTTCACAGGGGACGCAATTTTTCAATGCCAGCGCCATCAACCATCTTGCCCAGGACTGGAAATGCACCGTCATTCGGATCGCCATCCTGCCCAGCGCCTACAAGCGAAATCCCACGAACGAATTAAACAAGGTAAAGACCGTGATGGATGCGTGCATCGCCAACGGGATTTACGCGATCATTGACTGGCATGCGATGGGCGGCGCGCAAAACGACGTCGCGTCATCCCAGGCTTTTTTTTCGACGTTGGCGGCGGACTACGGGAAAACGCCCAACATCATGTTTGAACCGTGGAACGAACCGGTGCAGGAATCCTGGCCGGTCATCAAGGCTTATCATGAAGCGGTCATTTCAACGATCCGCGCCCTTGACCCGGACAGCATCATCATTTGCGGCAACCGGCACTGGGACCAGGAATGCGCCGAGGCGTCCCGCGATCCCATCACCATTTCAACGAACATCGCCTACTCGATCCACTTTTACGCGGCGACCCACCGGCAGTCGCTGCGCGACAATGGAACGGCGGCCATGAAAAACGGAGTCGCTCTTTTTGCCACCGAATACGGCACTAGCTCGGCCTCCGGCGGCGGCGCCTACGATCCCCCGGAAACGCAATTATGGTGGAACTGGCTGGATGCGAACAACATCGGCTGTTGCAACTGGTCGGTGGCGGCCCTGGGCGAAACGTCCGCCGCCTTCCAGCCCGGCGCCAGCGCAACGGGGCCATGGACCGATGACATGCTTAAACCCTCCGGCATATTGGTGCGGAATTACATCATGAGCAAATACCCGCCCGCGCCGCCTCAATGAATTAAAGACACGGCGCGGCAAAAATTTCTTTGCGTGAGATTCTCCGCGCGCAAAAGCCCGGCAACCTCGGGCAGCGGGCATTTCCGCCGGCAAGAAACGTCCAATCTTTGCCAAAAATAGTTTGGACGGATTTGCGCGCCGGTGCGATCTTAAATTGAAAGCCTATGAAAAAACTTACATTGCTCGCAATCCCGGCGGCGTTCGCGCTCGCCTTCACCACCAACGTCCTGGCCGCCGACGGCAAGGCGGTCTATGCCGACAACTGCGCCAAATGCCACGGCGACGACGGCAAAGGCCAGTCGAAGATGGGCCAGAAAGTCGGCGCCCGCGATTACACCGATGCCGCGGTGCAGGCGTCGTTCACCGACGCGGACGGCATCAAAGCCGTCAAAGAAGGATTCACGAAGGACAGCAAGACGCTGATGAAGCCTTTCCAATTGTCGGATGACGACATCAAGGCCGTCATCGCCTACATGCGGACGTTCAAAAAGTAATTACCGCGCGAAAGGCGGAATTAACCGGTCGCGGTTTGGCGGCTTGCCGCGCCGCAACGGAGTGAAAACCGGAGCGACACGGAAAGTCGTGCTGTCAATCGCCTTTGCAGCCTGTCTCGGTATTAGCTGCGTCAATTTCATGTGAATGCTCGATGCTTTCAAGTATGACGTGCTATGCAAATCCCGATGACGACGAGCGCAAATATAATAATGGCTGTTGGCACGTTTTGCGCAAATCCCCAATGACCACCGTAAGAATGAATCGTGACCAAAGCCCAAGTCAGAACTCCAGCCATGAACAGCCATGCAATAGTCAAAAAAATCATCGGAGCCTTAAAAATCTGCGGCTGCTTCCTGCGGCAAACAAACCAAATGGCCAAACTCGAAATGATGCCGATAAACGTCCAATAGCAAAGAAATGCCAATAACCAATAATAAGAGTCGCTATCGCCGCCCGTCTCAAAATGAAATCGGCGATCAAGATTGCCAAGAATCGGGTTAATCGGTGAATGGACTAGTTCAAAGAACCGCAGCGAACCCGGCGTCGCGAGATTGACCAAAGACATAAGCAGTCCCATCAAAGTCCCGCCAACTGCGCCGCCCAATAATGATAATCTGCATGACATACGCGAGCAGAATTCAGGTAGGCCAATTCAGGTAGGCCATCGGTTTTGTGGCCTATTTAGTTTATAGCTAAAATTATATTCTTAACCAAACTGTTTGTCGAGCTAAAAGTTTCCTTAATTACGATGCTCGATGCGCTGCCGGCAAAGGCGGCAAGCTGCCCGCGTTATTTGATTTTCTCCACCTGAATTTTCGCCGGGTCGCTCACGCCCAGTTGGAGCAGCACGGCGTTGGTGTAAATTTCCAGATGCGGCGCGAACTCCGGCGCTTTCGCGGCGCGGCGTTCGCGGTCCAGTTCCCGGACGGCCATCGTGTCGAGCGCGACGGGATCGCGGCTGAACCAAAGCTGGTCCGGCACGGACGAGTAATGCAGCAGGCCGCGCTCGCCGCCTTCATACTGGCCGATGAGCGCGTCGGTGATGTTCAGCACGACGCGGTCGCCGAGCGCGGGCAGGGCGTAAATTTCCGGCACGGCCACGGCGAGCCGGCCCGGATCGCCCTCGAACCGCATGGTGTTGTCCACGCTGGCCATCGCCAGGCTGTAAAGATGGCCATAGACGCCGATGTCGTTGTCATTGAGCAGCGGCGCGACGCTGATGATTTTGGTGATGTCGCGGCTGACCAGTTCGGAGACGAAGGATTTGCGCCCGACGCCTTCGCCCTTTTTGCCGAATTCGAAATCGCCCCAGACGAGGGTGCCGATGATGGCGGTGTCGGGGTTGTAAAAATTCGTCGGGTCATAGCCTGCATCCGCCGCGCCGGCCGCGCGCACGCCGAGTTGCGCGGCAAGCCGGGAGAATCCCGCGGCGCGCAAATCGTCCGCGTGCCGGTCCCAGATGATGATGTGATCCGCCGCCACGCCCGCAGCGAGCAGCCCATGAATCACCGCCGCCACAATCGCCGGGCGCGTGCCGCTGATTTCGCCGGGTTCGGCGCAAACCTTGATGCCGACGACATCCTGCGTGGAGACGAGGCTCCGCCACGCTTCGGCGCCGTTTGCCCTGCCGGTGAAATTCACGAGTCCGCGGTTGACCATGTCTTGAACAACGGCGGCATCCGGCTGGAAATCGAAAACGGCGTTTGAATTCTCGACGATGACGACGCGCGCGGGCGCGTTGGCGGCGCGCAACGAAAAAAGTTCGGCAGCTTGAACGGTTAAATTGTAAATGCAAAGTGCCAGCAAAACAGGGGCGCGACGCAACCAAGGCGTCGTAATCCCAATCGTCATCTTAATCCGCTCCGTCGGGTGATTACGATTCAGAGCAGGATTAAGATTACGGCAAAATCCGGTTTGTGCGTTTCTTGACACTTCAGGGCGTGAATGATAACACCAGCACCGATGCTGGCCATAAAAAATAGGCGGAGCGCGGATGGAGGATGGAAGATGGAGAATGGAATTGTGGGGCGGCACGCCGTTTGCCATCTTCCCTCTTCCATGCTCCATCTTCGCATTTTGTTTTTCCTGGCGCTCGCCGTTTTCATCTCCGGCTGCGCGCCGTCGGGGTCGCGCGCGCTGCTCGCCGGAAAAAAACTGCTGGATCGCGGCGATTACGCCGGCGCGGCGGCGCAATTCAAAACCGCCACGACGCTGCTGGCCACGAACGCGGCGGCGTGGAATTATTTGGGCGTCGCTTTGCAACACGCCGGGCAGCCGGCGGACGCGGCGCGGGCGTATCAAAACGCGCTGAAGTTCGACCGCGACCTGGTGGAGGCGCATTACAATCTCGGCTGCCTCTGGCTGGAGCAGAACCGGCCCGACGCGGCCCGGACGGAATTCACCGCCTACACGCTGCGGCGCGGCAACGCGCCGGAAGGCTGGCTCAAACTCGGCGCGGCGCAACTCAAGCTGCACGACCTGCTCCCGGCGGAAAAAAGTTTCAGCAACGCGCTGTCTCTCAACACGAACAACGCCGGGGCGTTGAACGGCCTTGGCCTGGCGAGCGTCGAGCGCGGACGCCCGCAGGACGCGGCGCAATTTTTTTCCGCCGCCATCCGGTTTCATCCTGATTATTCGCCAGCCTTATTGAATCTCGCGACAGTGGACCGGCAGTATTTGCGCGACGACGCGCAGGCGCTCAAAAATTACCGCGCGTATCTGGCGCTCACACCGCGCCCGGCGGATTGGGACGCCGTCAACGATCTGGTCAACAGCCTGGAACAACCGGTGTTGGTCGCGGCGATAAAACCGCCGCCGGCAAAGGAAAATGAAATGGCCGTTCCCGCGAAGTCAAACGCCGCCGATGTAAAACCGCCGCCGGTCGCCGCCATTCATCCGCCCTTGTTGCCAAAGGCGCCGCCCGGCGGAAGAAATGCCGCCGCGCCGCCGCGCCCGGCGTCGCCGGCGGTGGTTGTCACTGTTCCGCCGGAAACGGCGATGGTGACGGCCCCGGATGTGGCCGCGCCGGGAAATAATGTTTCGCCGGAAGCGCCCGCGGAACCGGCCACGGCCGGGAAACCGAGTGTGTGGCAACGGATGAATCCCGTTCGCTGGTTTGGTGGGTCTGCGACGCAATCGGAAAATTACGCCCAAAACCGAGTGACGCCGCTGACGCCCGAAAATCCGGGGCCGGCTCCCGCCACGATTGCGTCCGCAACGCCGCCGGTGGCCGCTGCGCCGGTAAAGCTGGTCCCGCCCGCGCCGCCGACATTCCCGCGCTATCCGTATCGCTCGCCGTCCAAGCCGACGGCGGGCGACCGGCCGGCGGCGGCCCGCGCGTTTGCCGACGCGCGGCAAGCCGAGCAAAATCAGGATTTGGCGGCGGCCATGAATTCGTATCGCAAGGCGGCGGATCTGGACCCGTCATGGTTTGAGGCGCAATATAATTACGCCGTGCTGGCCTACCAATCGCAGGATTTCAACCATTCGCTGGCCGCCTGCGAAATGGCGCTGGCCCTCGAACCAGGCTCGGCGGACGCGCGTTACACCTTTGCGCTGGCATTGAAGTCGGCGGGCTACGCGACCGACGCGGTGAACGAATTGAAGAAAATTGCGGCGGCGAACCCGGACGAGGCGCGGGCGCAACTGGCGCTCGGCAACCTTTACGCGCAGCAGCTTCGCGATCCGGCGCAGGCGCGGCCGCACTATTTGAAATGGCTGGAACTGGACCCGCACAATCCGAAGGCGACCAACATCCGCTACTGGCTCTCCGCCAATCCGCCGTGAAAAATTTGGCTGGCCTTCCGAAGCGGAGGCCGTAATCTCGCCTGCATGATTGCCGCCGCCGCGCCACCTGCCACGAATGGCATGCCATTCAACTGGTTTGACGTGTTTGTGGTGGTGCTGCTGGGGTTTGGACTTTTTCGCGGCCGGCGGAACGGCATGTCCAAGGAGCTGTTGCCGACGCTGCAATGGGTCGTGCTGGCGCCGGTGTGCGGGCTGGGCTGTCCGATCCTGGCGCAAGTGCTGACCGGTTTGGTCCCCGACCCGTTTTGGAAAAGCATTGCGGCGTATCTGGCGCTGGCGCTGGTGGTGTTCATCGTTTTTGCGATTCTCCAGCGGAAGTTCACCGAGAGACTGGTCAAGAGCGATTTTTTCAAGGGCGGCGAATATTATCTGGCCATGCTGGCGGGAACGCTCCGGTATGCGTGCGCGTTGCTGTTCGTGCTGGCCTTGCTGAACGCGCGGGTTTATACGCCCGCGGAAATCGCGCAACAGGCCTCTTTTGATCAAAAAACCTTTGGCGGCGGGGTATATCAGGGCAACTATTTCCCGCGCCTGTCCCAGGTTCAAGCGTCGGTTTTCAAGCAATCCTTCCTCGGCCCGCGCATCAAGGATTATCTGGGCTTATTGTTGATCAACACCGGCCCGCCCGGCACCGGTGGCGCGCAGCCGCCCCGGAAGCAGCCGGTGATAAAAATCGGCAATTAACCGGCGCATCGCGCCCCAAACACGCATGGCCGGTTTTTCCCAGGCAACCCTCGAACGCATCCGCGCCGCCAGCGACATCGTGGACGTCATCGGCTCGTGTCTGCCGCTGAAAAAAGCCGGCGCGAACTTCACCGCACTCTGTCCGTTTCACAAGGAAAAGACGCCGAGCTTCAACGTCAATCCGCACCGGCAGATTTTCCACTGCTTCGGCTGTCACAAGGGCGGCGACGTGTTCACCTTCGTCAAGGAATTCGAAAACATCGGCTTCGTGGACGCCGTGCGCCGGCTGGCCGAACGCGCGAAAATTCCGCTGGAATTCGATTCCCGCCCCGGCGAACAGCAATCCCGCCATCTCAAGGACCAGTTGCTCCAAATCCACGACCAGATTGCGACGCGCTGGCAAAACTGTCTCGCCAACGAAGCCGCCGGACAACTGGCGCGCGATTATCTGGCCAAACGCGGCGTGTCCGCCGAGGCGGTAAAATTGTTCCGGCTCGGCGCCGCGCCGCCCAGTTGGGACGACACTGTGAATTGGGCCAAGAGCAAGAATTACGAATTGCCCCTGGTGGAGAAGGCCGGATTGATTTTGCGGAAGGAAGAAACGGGAAATTATTACGACCGGTTTCGCGGGCGGCTGATGTTCCCGATTTGCGACGAGCAGGGCCGGGTGGTCGCTTTCAGCGGACGGGTTTTGCCCGGCGATGACAGCCCGGCCAAATACGTCAACTCGCCGGAGACGCCGATTTTCACCAAGGGCAAAATTTTCTTCGGCCTCGACAAATCCAAGCGCGCGATTCTCGACGCCGGTTTCGCCGTCGTTTGTGAAGGCCAGCTTGATTTGATCGCCTGCTTCATGGCCGGCGTGCAAAACATCGTCGCGCCGCAAGGCACGGCTTTTACCGACCAGCACGCGCGGATTTTGAAACGCTACGTGGACGAAGTGGTTCTGTGTTTCGATTCCGACGAAGCCGGTCAAAATGCCGCCGTGCGGTCGCTGGATCATCTGCTTCCGTCCGGCCTAGCCGTGCGCGTCGCCATCGTGCCCGCGCCGCACGATCCGGACAGCTTCATCAAGGCCAGCGGCGGCGAGGCGTTCCGCAAGCTGGTGGAAAACGCCGAGGGATTTTTTGATTACTATTTGAACCGGCTTTGCAAACAGAACGATACGAACAGCGACAAAGGCCGGCTCGTCGTTTTGCATGACATGGCCGAAGCCGTCCACAAGACCGGCAACGGTGTCTTGATTGACACTTACGCGCAGAAAACCGCGCTGCGGCTGGGCGTTTCACCGGAATCCGTGCGCGCCGAATTCAAAAAGGTTCCAACGGTCCAAACCGCGCCGGTAACCGGCGAGGACGAATCATTTGAGTCCGCCGAAACAACCGAAGTGCCGCGTCCTTCACCGCACGAATTTCACCTGCTCAAACTTTTGCTGCTGCACGAAAATCTGGCGGCTTGGGCGGCGCTGCATCTGGACGTGAACTGGATATCGCATCCGGTCGCGCGGCAAATCATCGGGCAACGGCTGGCGGCGCAGGCGGATGAAAGCTGGAAAAGCCTGGCCGCATTTGTGGATTCGTGCGATTCGGCGGAGATGCGCAGCCTCGTCACCGAAGCCGCCGCCGAAGACCGTAAAATCCCCAATCCCGAACAGCAGCTTGCCGATGTCGCGCTGAAATTGCGGAATCAATTTCTGGACCGGCAAATCGCGGCGCTCACCCAAAAAGCCAGCCAGCCGGAAATGCCCGAAGCGGAACAAACTGAATTGCTGCGCCAGCGTGAAAACTTGCGCGGACAAAAACGCGCGCCGCTGTCGCCGTTAAATTAAAAAGGCGCAATCCATTTCGGACCGCGCCTTTTTTCTTCAGCGGCAAATCACTTCGCGCCCTGGTCAATCCACGCGCGGATCAAGCCGATCTGGTCGGGCGTGAGCGGTTTGATGCCGGCCTTGTTGTTCAGCGGTGGCATCCAGCTGTCGTGGTCGGCGGTCAGATGCGCCGTGATTTTGACGAGCAAGCTGTTGGCGCTGTCGCCGGCCTTGAGAATCGGGCCGTCTTTGGTGCCCTTGAGCGCGCCTTCGAGCGTGTCCAGCTTGAGCCGGGCCTTGGGCTTGTCGCCGCTGTGGCATTTCACGCACGAGGCGTCCAGAATGGTTTTGATGTCGTTGGTGTAGGTCACGCCCGGTTTGGTGGCAGCCGGCGGCATGGTGGGCGCGGCGGTCTGGGCGGCGGCGGTGAGGGCCAGCCCGAACGTGGCGGTCAGTGCGACGGCGGTCAGTTTGATGGCATTAATCATTTTCATAGTTTGTGATTTGGTTGTTCTAATTCGGAGAACAATTTTTACTTAAGACGGTTCAAAAGTCAAAAAGTTTCAATCTTTTTTTTGGGGGGGGTGACGCCTTTGCCGGATAGCCTGCGGCGTGTTTTCAAAATGATTTTACTTTCATTGGCACCGGGCTTCAGCCCGGTGCCAATGAAATCTCGGTCTTGGAAGCCAATGGCATTTTGAAAACACGGCCTGGAACGTCGGAAAGCCGGCTGGATGATTCCGCGAGGTTTTGGACTGCGGCGGCCCTCCACCGCTTTTCCACCGGAAGGCGTGCGACGCAAAGCGGCAGAGGGCTGCCGCAGTCCAAGACGCTGACGCACAATTGTTTCGCCCAAACCGTCTTGGTGGCCACAGATTTTCTTAAACCGCTCTGGCAACAACGTGCTGCCGGTCGCAAACCGGCGATGCGACTGGTTTCAAACCCGCGCTGCCGGGAACGGCACTTCCACGAGCGCCAACGTCAGGCGGCGGGTCTTTTGTTGGCTGCAAAAAAATGGAATCCCGAAAATTCCGATGTCAACGAGACCTCGTCGCCACAATGTTTTGAACCCATCGAAGGTCTGCAAAGTCAGGGCCGGGGTCGGTGAAATCGGTGTTAGCAATGCCCAAGGTCGAGCCGTCCAGCCACTTTCTAAACTCCACATGGTTGTCGGCAAAGGCAAAATTCGAGCCGCGATGCACCATGGCCGGGATATTAAACCATTCGTTATTTGGCCCATTTCCGGGAAGTCCGCTGGGCGCAAAACCGAAATCACCGTCATCAATCGAATATTGGGCTTCTTCCACAAAAACCATGGCCGACGACGGCGGGGGAAATCTGATGTCTGCGGTTTTGTGATTCACGACATAAATCCCTGCTGGGAATGCGGGGGGGGTGTGCGTGGATGCGATGTCTTCTTCATTCATGTAACAATTTATCGAGTAAGTTCGGTCACGAGTTGTATTGGCGGGGTTAAAACGTGTGTCTGGCAGAACATCGGCGGGACACCAATAGACTTTCACACTCTTGGTGTAGGGATAAAGCAGACCAACTTGGATCAGGGCTGTGTTTGTGATGTCTCCAGCAACAGACATATCCCCGTTCACCCAATTGAGAGTGGTTGCTCCAGGCTTTTTCCCGTTGACCACCAGCCGGTCGGAGTTGTCATCCGCATACATTATCCAACCGAGTTGCAACTGCTTGAGGTTGGAAAGGCAACTGGATTGCAGGGCCTTGGCCTTGGCCTTGGCCAGTGCGGGCAACAGCATCGCCGCCAGAATCGCGATGATGGCGATGACGACGAGAAGTTCGATCAGTGTGAAACCGGTGCGGCGATTTTTTTTGGGCAAATGATTCGTATTCATGATTTTTGCAAAATGGCTATGGTGCGAATGTAGCCTAATCGTCACAACTTTGTCAACAAATAATTTGAATTCACGCCGTTCCCCGGGAAAGGCCATGAGAACCATTAAAAATCAGGGCTTTTGGCTCCAGCGCACGCTGAAGGAAGGCGCGCGCCAGTCGAAACGCCGGCACGATTTCAAAACGGCGACAAAGTCAACAGTTGGCGAAAATTCCGCGGGCGCCGTGGCAGCAGACATCCCTGTCTGCCGTGGAGCGCGGCATCTGGCCGCCAGGATCAACGCCCGATTTTCCAGCATTTCTAAAGTTTCAAGGCTTGTCCCCGCCGGGCTGGAAGCCCGGCTCCACGTCAGGCAGGATGCCTGACGCCACTTTTTTCAGACGCGCTTTAAGCAATCCGTCAACGGGCCGCGCTTGCGGTTGCCCGGCAATCGCGCTAACCATTGCGCGTGAACAGCGAAGATTTCTCCAATGCCGCGCTCGTGGTGCTGGGCCATGGCACGGAATTGAATGAACGCTCCGCCGCGCCGGTCTTCCAGCACGCCGCCGAATTGCGCCGCCGGAAAATCTTCGCCGAAGTCCGCGAAGCCTTTTGGAAACAGCCGCCGCAAATCAGGAACGTGCTGGCGGAGATTTCGGCCCCGCGCATTTTCATCGCGCCGCTGTTCATCAGCGAAGGATATTTTGCGAGCCAGGTCATCCCGCGCGAACTTGGCTTTTCTGAAAACTCAAAACTCAAAACTCAAAATTCAGAATTATTTTACTGCCGTCCCGTCGGTTCGCACGACAGCATGACCAGGGTCATTTTGTCGCGTGC
>Ga0181535_10005818_pt1 | contig 13027 bp, 14 predicted proteins | sample PEATcosm2014_Bin_44_FD_119774 | JGI IMG/M metagenome (GOLD analysis project Ga0181535, IMG submission 119774) | Peatland microbial communities from MTU Mesocosm Facility, Houghton, MI, USA - PEATcosm2014_Bin17_30_metaG | ecosystem: Environmental > Terrestrial > Soil > Wetlands > Peat | place...
CAGCGCTCATCAGAGAACTGGAGGCCCTGACCACCTCTAAGTCAGAGGTTGTCAAACGCAGGAAGGCGTCGTAGAGTGGGTTACGCAGGGGTCGCGATTTTCAACGGAGTTCCGGACGTTCCCGTCTAACGTAGGGAAGCCGGCCTTCCAGAGAACGTACTCGATGCTCTTCGGGTCGCCGGATGGATACATCAACTCAGGTCCGCCGACGCAGACAAGGACCAAAGTGAGAACTCAAATCACAATCCGTATCAGCCATCCCATCGTTGGTAGCCTCACACCCACCAGGCTGCGGCGGGCTGCTCGCGCATCACGAGCCCGTTCAGCAGTTCGGCGGCTTTGGTGAGGCCTTCCTCGGGTGACAACAGGCTGTCCTCATGTTCGATGGAGAGAACGTAGTCGTAGCCGAACATGCGGAGCGTCGAGGCGAACTCTTTCCACCAGCCGGCGTCGTGACCGTAGCCGCAGGTGCGGAAGATCCAGGCGCGATTGCGCTCATCGGTGTAGGACTTGGTATCGAGCACGCCGGTGAGCGGTAGATTGCGGTCGTAAATCTGCGTGTCCTTGGCGTGCACGTGGAAGATGGAATCGCCCAGCACGCGGATGGCGGCGATGGGGTCGATCCCCTGCCAGAACATGTGGCTGGGATCGTAATTGCAGCCGATCGCGGGTCCGGCGATGGAGCGCAGCTTGAGCATCGTCTCCGGGCTGTAGACCACGAAGCCGGGGTGCATTTCGATGGCGATCTTGACGCCGTGATCGGCAGCGAACTGGGCACGCTTGATCCAATACGGGGCCACCACTTTCTCCCACTGCCACTTGAGGATCTCCAGGTAATCCGGCGGCCACGGGCAGGTCACCCAGTTGGGCCACTTCGATTTGGCCGAGTCGCCCGGGCAGCCGCTGAAATCCACCACCACCGGCACGCCCAGCTTTTCCGCCAGGCGGATGGTCTTGCTGCTGACATCCTGGTCGTGCCGGGCGCGCGCCGAATCGGGATGCAGCGGGTTCCCGTGGCAGCTCAACGCGCTGATCGAAAAGCCGTGATCGGCGAGCTTCTGCTTGAACTCGCGCAATTCGCCTGCGCTCGATAGCATGCTGAGCTTGCAGTGCGGGTCGCCCGGGTAGTTGCCGGTACCCAGTTCCACGGTATCGATATTCAGGCTCTTGAGTTTCTTGAGAACGTCTTCCAGCGACAGCTGCGACAACAGCGGTGTGAATACGCCGACTCTCACGGTATGTCTCCTTACCTTGTTAAAAAACCAACCACAGAATATCACGCGGACGTGTTGCGTTGGACTCGAAGGCTGCGCAGGGAAGAGTAGCCCCCGGGCAGTCCGCCATCAGTGGCCGGTGCGCGATCCGGCCATCGATTCCGGCGTTTTGGCGGGTGCGCCGCCCAGCTGCGCGGCAATCTTGGTGGCTTCCTCGACGGCGCGCGCCAGCACCGAGCGGACCCTGCCGTCCTCCAGCATCAGCAATCCGGCGATCGTGCAGCCGGCCGGCGTGGTGACGTCGTCGCGCAGCGACGCCGGGTGGCGCCCTGTGTCCAGCACCATCCTGGCCGCGCCCAGCGTGGTCTGCGCGGCCAGCGTCAGCGCCAGCTGGCGCGGCAGGCCGACGCGAACGCCGGCATCGGCCAGGGCCTCGATGATCAGGAATTGATAACCCGGCCCGCTGCCGCTCAAGGCGGTGATCGCATTGAAGTGAACTTCGTCGGCCGGGATGCACATTCCCACCGCTTCGAAGATCCTCGCGGCCCGATCGAGATGGCTCCGGGCCGCGTTCCGCCCGCGGCAGATCACCGTCATTCCTTCGCCCACCACGCATGGCGTGTTGGGCATGGCGCGCACAACCGGATTCTCGCGGCCGAGCAACGACTCGATCCTCTCCGTCGACACCCCGGCCAGGATCGAGATCAGGAGCGTGTCGCGCCGCAATCCGGCTTCGCGGAGCGCTGTCAGCACCGCCGCGGCATCGGCGGGCTTCACACACATCAGGATCAGGTCCGCCGTGGGAACGCGGTTCTGGTAATCGACCTCGACCGGGATGCCCAATTCCGCGGTCGCTGCGTCGCAGGCGGCGGTGTGCTTATCGCCGGCCCACAGCCGGCCGGGCTCGATGATGCCGCTCGCCAGCAGGCCACGGATGAGCGTACGGCCCATCACTCCGGCGCCCGCAACCCCCAAAGTCGTCCCATCGGCAATTACTGAAGTCTCGACGGAAAGCTGCTGCTCCTTTGGCATCCAGTCGCCTCTCCCTGGGCGCTCACCTGGCGCCCCGTGTGCTCTGAAGATAACACAGGGAAGTCGCGGCAATGCCAAGAGAAGGGAAGACTACGGATTCGATCGGCGCGCGGCGCAGCCCCGCCCCGCCGGTCCGTGGCCCTTGGCGCGCAGACCGCCGGGCGGGTCTGCCTCGGCGTGCAAAACAGTAGATGATCTTCTGAATCAGGAGTCTCCCCTGCTGGCAAGTCAGCTGGGTTCCGCTGCCACTCCAATAGACCATCGAGTGGAGTATACTCCTTGTATGCCCAGACGCGAATCCCCCCTGCAAAGCGAGATGCTGCAGGGAACGCTCGATATGTTGGTGCTGCAGACGCTCATCCTTGGCCCCGCTCACGGCCACACCATCGCGCACGCGATCGAACGAGGCTCCGAGGAGGTCCTCCAGATCGAACACGGATCCCTGTACCCGGCCTTGCACCGGCTCGAAGACCGCGGGTGGATCGCATCCTTCTGGGGGACTTCGGAGAACAACCGCAAGGCGAAGTACTACCGGCTCACCCCAGCGGGCCGGAAACAGTTAACCGCCCAGACCACGCGCTGGGACCAGGTGGTGCGAGCTATTGGCCGCATTCTGAAACCGGCAACGGAGTGAAGCCATGGCCTGGAGACGATTCTTGCGGCGAGCGAAATGGGACCGGGCGCGGCTCGAAGAGATCGAGTCGTACCTGCAGATGGAGACTGATGAGAATAGGGCCGCGGGAATGCCGGAGCGCGAGGCGGCTGCAGCCGCTCGCAGGAAGTTGGGCAACGTCCTCGCCATTCGAGAGGAGATCTACAGTATGAACACCGTTCCGGTCCTGGAGTCGCTGGAGCGCGACGCGCGCCACGGGTTGCGCCTGCTGCGCCGGTCCCCCTTATTCACCACCGTCGCCCTGCTGACGCTTGCCATCGGCATCGGCGCCAACACGGCCGTTTTCAGCATCGTGGACAGCGTGCTGCTCAGGCCGCTGCGCTACCCGAAGGCGGAGGAGGTGGTGGCCATCCGGCAGATGGCTCCAGGCGCGGCAGGACTGGCGGACGTATCCGACGGCCTCCGGCTCTCGCCCTCCATGTATTTCACATACGCCGAGCACAACCGGACGTTCCAGGCGCTCGGCGTCTGGGCCGCCGACACCGCCAGCGTCACCGGCGTGACGGAACCTGAGCAGGTCCGCCTGGTCGAGGTGACCGATGGCGTGCTGCAGTCTCTGGGCGTTCCACCGGCAGCCGGCCGCTGGCTTTCGGCCGCCGACCAAGTCCCGGGCGGTCCCGAAACCGTGATGCTGAGCTACGGGTATTGGCAGCGCCGCTTCGGCGGAGAGCGCGCCGCCATCGGCCGCAACATCAGGGTCGATGCGCGGCTGCGGCAGATCGTCGGCGTGATGCCGGCGGGATTCCGGTTCGCTAATACGGACTTCGACCTGATCGCGCCGCTGGCCTTCCATCGCGACTCGCTAATCCTGGCGGGCTTCGGCTATCAGGGCGTCGGCCGGCTCAGGCCGGGAGCCACCGTCACGCAAGCCGATGCCGACCTGGCGCGCCTGCTGCCGGTCTGGATGGACTCCTGGTCAAACGGGCCCGGAACCGATCCGCACATTTACGAGACATGGAGAATCACTCCGGCGATTCGCTCGCTGCAGAAAGACGTCGTCGGCAACGTCAGAGACGTCCTGTGGGCGGTGATGGGAACGATAGGTCTGGTGATGCTCATCGCCTGCGCCAATGTGACCAACCTATTGCTGGTGCGGGCCGAGGCACGCCAGCAGGAACTGGCCCTTCGCGCCGCGCTGGGCGCAGGCACCTCGCAGATCGTCCGCGGCCTGCTGGTCGAAAGCGTGATGCTGGGCTTGATGGGCGGCGTGCTAGGCGTAGGTCTGGCGCTGTTGGGCTTGAGCCTTTTCCGCGCCATTGGTCCGGCGAATCTGCCGCGCCTGGCTGAGATCTCCATCCATCCGGCCGCTCTCGCCTTCACCTTCGCGGTCTCGCTGCTCTCGGGTCTGCTGCTCGGATTGATCCCGGCGCTCAAATACGCCGGCAGCCGGATCTCGACTACCCTGCGGAGCGCGGGACGGACCGCAAGCGTGAGCCGCGAGCGGCATCGCGCCCGCAACATGCTGGCGGTTTCCCAAGTGGCGATGGCGCTGGTGCTGCTGGTTTGCGCCGGGTTAATGATCCGGACGTTTCAGGCGCTCCGCAGCGTCCAGCCCGGGTTCACGCGCGCGGAGAGGATCCAGCTCATGCGCATTTCCATTCCGCCCTCCCTGGTCCCCGATTCGGAGCGGGTTGTGCGCATGCAGAACGAGATCGTGGACAAGCTGTCGGCGATTCCAGGCGTGAAGTCCGTGGCGTTCGCGACCGAGATGCCGATGGAAGGTTTCCCATCGTCGTGGGACGCCATCCAAACCGAGGACAAGCCCACCGCTGGCAATGAGATTCCTCCGCTTCGCTTGTTCCAATCGATTTCGCCCGGCCTGTTTGAGACTACCGGCACCAGCTTGGTCGCGGGGCGGGATTTCACCTGGACCGACCTCTATGGCCGCAGGCCTGTGGCCATCGTTTCCGAGAATCTGGCTCGTGAGCTGTGGGGCAGCCCGGCGGCGGCGGTCGGCAAGCGGATCGGAACGACGCTCGCCCGGAGTTCCCTGCATGAAGTGGTTGGTGTCGTCGAAAACGTGCGTGAAAACGGCGTTCAGGAGCCGCCCCCGCCAACCGTCTACTGGCCTTCTTTTGGCGTCGACCTCTACGATCCGGCGCATGTGGACGCCGCCCGAACGGTGACTTTCGCGATCCGCACCGGCCAGGCGGGGCGTGAAGGCCTGCTGGGCCAGGTGAACCGGGCCGTGTGGTCGGTGAACGCAAGCCTCCCGCTGGCCTCTGTCAGGACCATGCAGGAGGTCTACGATCTATCGCTGGAGCGGACTTCGTTTACGCTGTTGATGCTGGGCATCGCCAGTGCCATGGCAATGTTGCTGGGAATCATCGGGATTTACGGCGTGATTTCCTACGCGGTGTCGCAGCGGCGCCGCGAGATCGGCATCCGCGTGGCGCTCGGGGCGGCGCCGGCCGAGCTCAAGCGCATGTTCGTGCGTTACGGGCTGGCGCTGGCCGGAACCGGAGTGGTGATCGGGTTGGGAGCGGCGGCTGTGCTGACGCGGCTGATGAAGTCGCTGCTGTTCGGAGTCACTCCGCTCGATCCGCTCACTTATGCCGCGGTACCCCTGGTTCTCGCGGCCGCGGCCTTGCTCGCCAGCTACCTGCCGGCGCGGCGGGCGGCCTTGGTAGATCCGGTGGAAGCTTTGAAGGCGGAGTAGCAGTGACGCCCTCATCGTCGGAATGCGCCGCCTGGTCCGCCATGGCGCGCGCGGCCAATACCACGACGCCCGTGCCCGACGCCATCAGGGTCCTGTGGCTCCATTTGCCGCTCTCGCTTGCTCCCGAGTGATTGATCACGACGGCTCTGCCCTCGGCCGAGGACTCTCTCGGCTGTCGATATCGTATCCCGAAACCATCAGGGGGTGCGCCTGGAGCCGCAGAGAGAGGTGCGAGTGGAGGGAGTAACGGGTCGTGCGATGAGAATGGTCGCCGGGAATCTGCGGCTCGGCCGATGATCGGTGTGATCCAGAACCGGCAGGCATCTGATCCAATGAACCTCGCTCAGGGTCTGGCGTAGCCGGCGGCTCGCAGGTGTTACCGGCAGCAAGGATCGCCGGCCAGCGGGTCCGCGGAGACGAGCGGTCCGGGTGCATTCACCATGTGGATCCCCGCCGTCGCCAGGCGATCCAGGGTCTGGCGCTTCTTTCGTGCGTTCTGTACCAGCTTGACTGCCTCGTTGGTGACGTACCCGAACAACACGACCAGGCACGTAAACGATAATGGCACTGCCCACAACTCAACACGCATTGCAGCCTCCTGTGTTCCTCGGGTTTCAGGTTACCGGCCGGGTGGTGCTCCGACAAGCTAACCAACGTTAACTGTGGTTCCGGGGGACGGTTGGTACGCCCGTGCTTACCAAAGTAGTCGCGGACGAATCCTCAGAGCGGGGCTCGGCCTGAAATTCCGGGGTCGATGGGCCTGTGAGTCGGGTTTCCGGACGCCGGTTGGCTGCGCCGCGCGGTGTAGTGTGGAGATATGCGGCATTGCGCGGCGGTTCTGCTAAGCGCCTGGGCGCTGCTGGCTCAGGGCGAGGATTTCTCCGCGGACCTGCTGCAGGCGGCGATGCGCGGGCGCAACGACCAGGTCAAAGCCTTTCTGGACGACGGAGCCAACATCGAAGCCGTCGACCGCAATGGTCGAACGCCCCTCATGCTCGCAGCGCAGCACGGGCAGGCTTCGACCGTCGAGTTGCTGATGGGCCGCGGCGCCAGGACGGCAGCTCGTGATCACGACGGAGCCAACGCTTATGCGCTGGCGCTGTTCTCTCCGCTGGGCCATGGGAATCACGCGGCGGTCCTGAAGCTGCTTCCCACGCCGCCCCGCCCCAGGCTGGCGCTGGACGTCAAGTGGTCGCCGGTCCGTATCGCCAGTTCGTGCTTTGGCGCACGGGAAGACGTTTCGAAGGTGGTGGATGGCCTGCACCCGGCGGAGCAGTTTCTTCGCGAGTTTGCCGCTTACGCGCGGTTATCCGGCCGCAACCTGGTGGAGCTGGTAGCCGATCCCGCCGATGCCGATGCCCTCCTGCGCGTCGAACTGCAGCCGGCGTCCGCCTGCGCCGGGGCGGGCGACAACCTCAGCCTGGCCGTCGAGGTGCACATTCTTCGAGAGCCGGGCATGGCGCCGGTTCTTCAGAAGCTATTTGGCGGCGGCATCAAGGGGCTGCACGCGCAAACCGTCGCCAACCTGGGACAATATGGGCCGGTTCTGCAGGCCTGGATCAAGCCGCAGGCTGCCCCCATTTACTGGGCCGCCGTCGCCGAACTCTACCGCACCGCTGTGACTCTCCCCTGACCGCTCCGGCAGCGGCCCTGAAATGGATCGGAGCCGCGACCGTGAGGGAGCGATCGCCGGCCATGGAACGGGCCGGTTCGCAGCCCGTTTCTAATGTGGTTTGCCTTTTCGGCCGATGGATACAGCGGAAGCAGTCTGGCCCATCTGGAAAACTCTGCGGCGGCCCCACCTATGCCGAGCTGCTTCGGGAGCAACTGAGCCAGGATGACGCAGCCTTCACCGCCCGGCGCCCGTTGGAAGCCGCTGGTGGTGTGCTCGAGCGATGACATGGCGCGGCGGCTGCTGTCAGCCCTGGCCGATCTCGGTTTCGCGGACGCGCCCCTGCTAACGGAGTATCCGTCTCCCGGCTCCATGGAAGCTGTAGGGGCGCGGTATGCCGCCAACATCTGCTTTCTGGAGATGACCGGCGATCAGGAGCGCGCCCTGCTTCTGATTTCCGAAGCGGCGCCCATCATGGCGGTGGTACCGCTCAATCCACAGTCGGACGCGGAGATGATGCTGCGCGCGCTGCGCCGCGGGGCCGCTGACTTCGTGTCGGACCTCTCGGCCGCGCAGGTAAGGCAATCCTCGACCGGCTGTCGGCGAGAACGCCGGCGGCGGAACTGGAACCGCCGGGCGTCGTCTGCGCCGTTTTTCCCGGCAAGCCCGGCTCCGGCGCCAGCACGCTGGCTGTTCAGCTGGCGAGCGAGATGAAGCGGATAGGGCTTCACCGGGTGCTGCTGGTGGATCTGGACGCGATGACCGGCAGCATCGGCTTCCAGCTCAAGTTGAAGAGCGACTTCAGCATCCAAGACGCGGTTGAAGATGCAGCGCGGCTGGATGACGACCTATAGCGGCGGCTCATCCTGGCGTGCGACGGCTTCGAAGTGCTGCTGGCGCCAGCTGCTCCGGCGCCGCGCATCCGGTTTGGAGTTGGTGGCATGCCCGATCTGCTCAGGTTCCTCAAGCCGCGTTATGACGCCGTGATCCTCGATCTGCCGGGCGCCGCTGACGCGCTCGAAACAGCCTGCCTGCTGACCGCGCAACACCTGCTGCTGGTGACCACCAACGAGCTGGCGGCGCTGTATGCAGCGCGCCGCTCGGTGGAGTTCCTGGAGCGGTCTGGAGTGGCAAAATCGCGTCTCCGGCTGATCGTCAACCGGTACACGCCGCGCACCGGACTCAAACGGGAAGACGTGCGTACGGCCCTGGACCTGGAGGCGTTTGTGGTGCTCGGCAATGATTACGACGCGGTGCAGAACGCCATCCTGGAAGGCAAACCGGTGGCCAAAGGCACTCCGTTCAGCCGCGCCGCCAGCTCGCTGGCTTCGGCGCTTTGCGGGGAGGCGTCCGCCGGTCCCGGGCCGCGCCGCGGCGCCTGGCTCAGTCTGTTGGGCCGGAAGAAATAAGCCCGGCTCCCGCGGATTCGCCGCCGATTAACCTTCGCTGGTAAGACGTTCGCTCCATTCCCGAATCGCCCGAGCCGCAGTACCGTTGAATTCGAAGGCGCATAACGCAGCGCTCGAAAGGCAGCAAACATGAAAGCAACGTCGATTCGGTTGTGGCAGGACACGCAGGGGCAAGATCTGGTGGAGTACGCATTGACGGCCGGCCTGGTAGCGGTGGCGGCGGTGGCAGCCGTGCCTGCGCTGTCTCTCACCATCAACAACGTGTTTTCGAAGGTCGGTTCCGATCGTCGCCTCGGCAATGTAACCGCGCCGGTGATGCTTCAGCAACAAGCCCGGGCCGCCATCCGGCGGCCACTCAATTCATAAAGGAGACAGATGGAATGCGGAACCTAATCGAACGGATGATGCAGGCGCGGTTTTGGAAAGACACACAGGGGCAGGATCTGGTGGAATATGCCCTGACGGCGGGCCTGGTGGCAGGGGCGGCGGTGGCCGCGATGCCCAGCCTGACGACGACGGTCAACAACGTGTTTTCGAAGATCGGCTCGATTATCAACAGCGCGGTCTAGACTGCCGCTGCAACTGCCGTTGGCGGCGCCGGTTCCGCGCGCGCCTCGCGCCGCAGCACTGTGCGGAGGAACGCGCAGAACCGGCGGTGGCTGGCCGGCCTCGTACCGAGCCGCGGGGCAGGAGCCGGCGCTGGACGCAGGCGCACGCGCCCCTCGCTTCCGCCGGGGCGGAGTTCTTATTCGGATTCACTGCAGCACGACGGTCCGCAGCAGGCTTGCGGTTTTGTGGCGCGAATGAAGGCGCTCATGAACTTGCCCGCCACCTGCGGCGCGAGCGCATCCACATCGAACCCTTGCCCGGCCAGAAACTGGCGCGCGTCTTCAACGTTGTAAACCCGGGTCGGCTCCACGGCGATGTTCTCGAACCCCGCGCGGGCCAGCTTACTGATGTACTCATCGTTGCGCAGCGCGCCGGCGATGCAGCCGATCCATAGTTCGACGCTCTTGCGCACCTCCTCCGGCACATCGCCCGCCACCACCACGTCGGAGACGGCGAACCGGCCGCCGGGCTTCAGCACGCGGAAGCTTTCGCGCATGACGCGGTCCTTGTCGCCGGACAGGTTCACCACGCAATTGGAAATGATCACATCCACCGAATTGTCGGGCAGCGGGATATTCTCGATCTCTCCTTTGAGGAATTCCACATTCCCGACGCCGGCTTTCTTCTGGTTCTCACGCGCCAGCGCCAGCATCTCGTCCGTCATGTCGAGGCCGTACGCTTTGCCGGTGGGGCCGACGCGCCGCGCCGACAGCAGTACGTCGATGCCGCCTCCGGAGCCGAGATCGAGAACGGTCTCGCCGGGGCTGAGCTGCGCCAAGGCGGTCGGATTGCCACAACCGAGGGAGGCCAGCACTGCCTCCTCCGGCACCAGCCCGGTTTCGCTGCCATCGTAGAGCGACGACGTGATGGGATCGCAACAGCCCTCCGCCGACGGCGCAGAGCCGCAGCACGAGCTGCCGCCGGTGGTGGCGCGCAGCGCCGCCTGCCCGTATTTCTCCTTGACGACCTCTTTGAGATGGGACGCGTTCATGATTCCTCCTACTTGCACACTTGTATGATTTCTTCCGGCTTCACGGCCTGGCTGCGGGTGCAGCACTCCGCATAAAGAAAACCGAGCAGCTCCCGCAGCGCATCCGTGTTCGCCGTGTACCAAAGGAACGTGCTGTCTCTCCGTACCTTCACCAGGTCCTCGCTCCTGAGTTTTTCCAGGTGGTGCGAGAGCGTAGAGTTGGGAATACCCAGTTCAGCCTGAATCTCGCCTGCCACCAGGCCTTCCGGGTGCGCCGAGAGCAGCAGGCGCATGATGCGCAGCCGCGGCTCGGTGCCCATGGCCGAGAACATGTCGGCATAGCGGACGATTTGTTCAGCGTCGCCTTTCGCCTTCGTCATATTTCGACAATAGCAGAAATATGGAAATTGTCAAGCAGCGGCTGCCGCAATGTGCCAAGATATTCCCGTGAAGCGCACATTCTGGATTCTCGCCTCGATGGCGACGCTGGCCGCCGCGCAGGTGCTGCGCGGGCAGACGCCGCCACCCTATCGCAACTCCAAGCTAACCGTGGAGCAAAGAGTGGAAGACCTGCTGCGCCGCATGACGCCGCAGGAGAAAGCCGAAATGCTGGCCGGCGCAGGCTGGATGGAGAGTCAGCCGAACCAGCGGCTGGGCATTCCGGCGATCAAAATGGCGGACGGCCCGATGGGCGTGCGCAACTGGGCGGGGTCGTCGGCGGTGACCAACGCCGCCGCCACCAAGCCGGTCACCAGCACGGCGTTTCCGGCCGGCATCGCCATGGCGTCCAGCTGGGATCCGGAACTGGCGGAACGCGAAGGGCGCGCGATTGCGCAGGAAGTGAAGGCGCTGGGGCGCGACATGATTCTCGGGCCCACCGTCAATATCAACCGTGTACCGCTCTGGGGCCGCAATTTCGAGGGCTACGGCGAAGATCCGCACCTCGCCGCGCGCATGGGCGTGGCGTACATACGCGGAGTGCAGGCGGAGGGGGTGATCCCTTCGGTCAAGCATTTCGCCGCCAACAACCAGGAGTTTGAGCGACACCGCATCGACGAAGCGATCAGCGAGCGCGCGCTTCACGAAATCTATTTTCCGGCCTTCCGCGCCGCGGTTGAGGAGGCAGGCGTCTGGGCGGTGATGTCCGCTTACAACAAGCTGAATGGACGCTGGTGCGACGAGAACGCGGCGCTGCTCAGCGACACGCTCAAGAAGCGCTGGGGATTCAAAGGCTTCGTTATCTCGGATTGGGGCAGCACGTACAGCACCGCGGGCACCATCAATGCAGGCATGGATCTGGAGATGCCCGGCGGCGAGCCGATGCGGGTCTGGCTGAGCAAGCCCGCCACCCAGAAAGACGGCAACGGCGCCGGCTGGCTGGAGGCGGACAAAGTGATGGCCGCCGTCACCGCAGGCGAAGTGAAGCAGGCGGCCGTAGACGATGCGGTGCGGCGTATGCTGCGCGTGATGTTTACCGCGGGCCTCTTCGATCATCCGCACATGGCCGGCGGCGAAGTGGATACGCCGGACCAGCAGGCGGTGGCGCGAGCCGCCGCCACGGAAGGCATGGTTTTGCTGAAGAACGCGAATGGCGCCCTGCCGCTCGATGCGAAGCAGATTCATTCCCTGGCCGTGATTGGCCCCAACGCCGCGGTGGCGCGGAATGGCGGCGGGGGCAGCTCGCTGGTCCGTTCGAAGTATGCGGTGACGCCGCTGGCCGGAATCGAGGAGCGCGCCGCGCCGCAGGTGAAGGTGCAATACGCGCTCGGCGTGGCAATGGAGGGCGCGGACGCCGGCGATGCTGCGGCCCGCCAGGCAGCGCTCGATGAGGCAGTGGCGCTGGCGCGGCGGAGCGAAGCGGCGGTGGTGGTGGTGGGTTATGCGCCGCAGCTTGAATCCGAGGGCTTCGACCGCAAGTCGATGGACCTGCCCGCGGGGCAGGGCGAGCTCATTGAAGCCGTGGCGGCAGCCAATCCGCGTACCATTGTCGTCGTCGTCGCGGGTGCGCCGGTCACCATGAAGGGCTGGATCGATCGCGTTCCCGGCGTGCTCTACGCCTGGTATGGCGGCCAGGAGGCCGGCCACGCCATCGGCGATCTTCTGTTCGGCGCAGCGAATCCCTCCGGCAAGCTTCCGGTCACCTTCCCCAAAGACTGGAAGGACTCGCCGGCTTACGGCCACTACCCGGGTGAGAACCTGCACGTGGCGTACGCCGAGGGCATCTACGTGGGCTACCGCGGCTTCGACCAGCGCAATGTCGACCCGCTGTTCCCCTTTGGCCATGGGCTTTCCTACACGACGTTCGAATACAGCGATCTGGCCGTCACGCCGGCGCGCGTGGAGCGCGACAAACCCGTCACGGTGACGATGAAGGTGCGCAACACGGGCCCGCGGGCCGGCGCGGAGGTGGTTCAACTCTATGTGCACCAGGTACACTCCAGCGAAGACCGGCCGCCGAAAGAACTGAAGGCATTCCGCCGCGTGACGCTCGGCGCGGGGGAATCGCAGACCGTCAAACTCACGCTGGGGGCCGACGCCATGAGCTTCTACAGCGAGGCACGCAAGGACTGGGTGGCCGAGCCGGGCCGGTTCGAAGTGATGGTTGGCGCGTCTTCGCGCGATATCCGGCTGAGAGGGAAATTCGAGTTGGGGCGGTAGGATGGGGAAATGCGGGCTGCGCAAGAGCGGGCCGGGCATGCCCGGCCCCTCCGGGGGACATTGCGGCCGAAAGGTGTGAGTGGCGGAGTGAGACGTTGCGGGTGGCCGGGCTTCGCGGACTTATCGCCGTGCGTGTCGGCCACCCGATGGATTGAATAGAAACTTCGATGGATTGGCCCGCTGGATGGCTA
>Ga0181535_10005821_pt1 | contig 13022 bp, 9 predicted proteins | sample PEATcosm2014_Bin_44_FD_119774 | JGI IMG/M metagenome (GOLD analysis project Ga0181535, IMG submission 119774) | Peatland microbial communities from MTU Mesocosm Facility, Houghton, MI, USA - PEATcosm2014_Bin17_30_metaG | ecosystem: Environmental > Terrestrial > Soil > Wetlands > Peat | place...
CGCTTCAATGAGGCCGCGACCGATCAGTCGCGGAAATGCGGCGATTGAGATCGGAAATACGGCGGCCGGCGGGCTTCAATGAGGCCGCGACCGATCAGTCGCGGAAATGTAAAACTTTTTAACGGTGCCTTCGTAGCCGCCGAGGCTTCAATGAGGCCGCGACCGATCAGTCGCGGAAATGGCCCTAGCGGGCAAACGCCGTGGGCCGTCCTCCTATCGCTTCAATGAGGCCGCGACCGATCAGTCGCGGAAATCTACCACCAAAGAGTCTAGCCGGTCCTGCCTCCCCTGCTTCAATGAGGCCGCGACCGATCAGTCGCGGAAATAGCTTCGGCCTCTTGCGCCAGCCGGAAACTCTTACTGCTTCAATGAGGCCGCGACCGATCAGTCGCGGAAATCCGGTATACCACGTGCAGCGTATTTTCGGCATCGTGCTTCAATGAGGCCGCGACCGATCAGTCGCGGAAATATCGGTGGCATGCGATGCCGTGATCTTCCCGGAGCGGCTTCAATGAGGCCGCGACCGATCAGTCGCGGAAATCCGTTCTACAATGGGCGACCCAAAGGCTGAATCGACGCTTCAATGAGGCCGCGACCGATCAGTCGCGGAAATGATGTTGTGCGAGAGATCCTGAAGTTCCGCGTCGTCAATGCTTCAATGAGGCCGCGACCGATCAGTCGCGGAAATTATACGTGGATACACTCAGCAAAGTCTGGGCGCCCACGCTTCAATGAGGCCGCGACCGATCAGTCGCGGAAATGTAACCGCGCCGGGGGCAACGGTGACGATTACCCCGGCTTCAATGAGGCCGCGACCGATCAGTCGCGGAAATATGTACAACCCCGCTGCTGGCACTTTTTATTTTTTAACGCTTCAATGAGGCCGCGACCGATCAGTCGCGGAAATCTCGAATTTCTAGCGAGTCCAACAATCGAGAACCCCTGCTTCAATGAGGCCGCGACCGATCAGTCGCGGAAATAATGGTAAAGACTACCTCAAGGCGCGGGCGGGAGCCGCGCTTCAATGAGGCCGCGACCGATCAGTCGCGGAAATGCCATTTCGCGCATCATCTACACCTTCAAAGGTAAAGCTTCAATGAGGCCGCGACCGATCAGTCGCGGAAATACAGCGCCGGCAACGACGTATGGCAGGCCTACCCGCCGCTTCAATGAGGCCGCGACCGATCAGTCGCGGAAATCCTAACTACAGCCGCTACACCGCTACTTTTGGATGGCGCTTCAATGAGGCCGCGACCGATCAGTCGCGGAAATGATGCGCCAGTTGCGCGACAAGATGATCGGCGAACAGCTTCAATGAGGCCGCGACCGATCAGTCGCGGAAATACCACAAAAGTCACGAATGAAACCCCGGCTCAGCCGGCTTCAATGAGGCCGCGACCGATCAGTCGCGGAAATGATGTTTTCTTTAGTCAGGGTCATTTTCGTAAGTCCTGGCTTCAATGAGGCCGCGACCGATCAGTCGCGGAAATGTAGCACCGTGATTACCTCCGTACTAGGCTTGCCGTGGCTTCAATGAGGCCGCGACCGATCAGTCGCGGAAATGCGGACTTTCTCGCGCCGACGCCAACCGGCGAAAGGCTGCTTCAATGAGGCCGCGACCGATCAGTCGCGGAAATCGGGTCATCGAAGACGGGTTGCGCGGCCTCGAATGGCTTCAATGAGGCCGCGACCGATCAGTCGCGGAAATACCCGAGTGAGGCCCGTCTGGGCCTGATGTGCGCTTTGCTTCAATGAGGCCGCGACCGATCAGTCGCGGAAATGACCTCACATCGTCGGTAACTGTTCCCGGTCCGCCTGCTTCAATGAGGCCGCGACCGATCAGTCGCGGAAATTGGGAAACGTATGTCACCAAGGTCATTCCCGATGGGGCTTCAATGAGGCCGCGACCGATCAGTCGCGGAAATACCGCTTCGGCGTGTTGCAGGATGCGACCGTCGATTTGCTTCAATGAGGCCGCGACCGATCAGTCGCGGAAATGACGATGTTATGGATCAGCGTGCAGGAGCTGGGCGAGGCTTCAATGAGGCCGCGACCGATCAGTCGCGGAAATTGACCTGGCCTTCGACGCCGCCGGCGCCGCTAGTGGTGCTTCAATGAGGCCGCGACCGATCAGTCGCGGAAATATGGCCGGCGACTCCGGTACCTGGACGGCCGCAAAATGCTTCAATGAGGCCGCGACCGATCAGTCGCGGAAATCTTCCCAATCGCGTTTCACCAGCGCTTCGTCTTTCGCTTCAATGAGGCCGCGACCGATCAGTCGCGGAAATCGGATGTTTTGGTGGGGTGGGAGAAACAAGATCCGGCTTCAATGAGGCCGCGACCGATCAGTCGCGGAAATCAACTGCCCGCAATGCAGGCAGTTCACGGGTTCCAGTGCTTCAATGAGGCCGCGACCGATCAGTCGCGGAAATGACGTGTGCAATGGGTGCAACCGCGCAGTTCGCCACGCTTCAATGAGGCCGCGACCGATCAGTCGCGGAAATTTGGCGCGACCTTGGGGAGCACGAGTTATAGTCCTGTGCTTCAATGAGGCCGCGACCGATCAGTCGCGGAAATGAAGAGATCCGGCCGAACGCCGGGGGCGGAGCTAAGCTTCAATGAGGCCGCGACCGATCAGTCGCGGAAATAATAACGACACGGTGGGCGTGTATGGGATGGCGCAGCTTCAATGAGGCCGCGACCGATCAGTCGCGGAAATCTGGAAGGTGGAAGAGAAGCTGACCAAGAAGCTGGCCGCTTCAATGAGGCCGCGACCGATCAGTCGCGGAAATTCTTGCGGCTCAGCGCGGATTCGGATGCCATGCTGGGCTTCAATGAGGCCGCGACCGATCAGTCGCGGAAATTTTGTAGGCCGTGCCTTCGCCGCGCCGCGTCATCACGCTTCAATGAGGCCGCGACCGATCAGTCGCGGAAATCCGACGGCGGAGGGGGCGTATCGTCCAGGTCTCCTGGCTTCAATGAGGCCGCGACCGATCAGTCGCGGAAATGGTGAATCCGCTTACGGTGGCGTCGTTGATATTGTCGCTTCAATGAGGCCGCGACCGATCAGTCGCGGAAATCGTCATAGAAGGTAACCGTTCCGGTCGCAGTGGTCTGCTTCAATGAGGCCGCGACCGATCAGTCGCGGAAATCTCTTCATCTTTCGCGGAGAGGAGACCGACCGTGGATGCTTCAATGAGGCCGCGACCGATCAGTCGCGGAAATGGCGGCTCTCCGGCGTAGCGTCCCATTCTTCTTGGCAGGCTTCAATGAGGCCGCGACCGATCAGTCGCGGAAATAGCCTATCGTCTATTCGTCTTATTTTCAAGGACCTGCGAGGCATGCGGCGAGCGGTCCTTGGGTTTGCCGCGTGTGTCCTCTGGAGGAACAGGGTCATCCTACCATAACTGCATGATTCTCTTGAGGTATTCTGCCTGCGAGCGGTCCCCGGCAATTCAACGCCACTGCGCCGCTCGCGGGCTTTAGCGCGTGACAAAAACGGAATAATCATCGATCTCTCCTTCTATCCATCGCGCCAACAAGCGGGCTTGGATTTCGAGCAAGCGCCGATAGCTTACCCGATAATCAAAGAGCGGATGGGTCACCAAGGTATCCATCCGGGCCTCATAGGAGCGATAGAACGCCTTACGTCCGTTGGGCTTGAGGGCAACGCTCTCGCCGGCGGAGACAAAATCGGCCGGCGTCACCATGCGTGTATTGATGGCATTGATGACTGCCGAGTCGGCGACCAGGGGACGAAAGGGTTCCATCAAATCCAAGGCCAGCGCGGGACGCCCAAAGCGCGGTTGGTGATAAAAGCCTATCAACGGATCGAAGCCCACCGCGTAACAGGTGAGCGTAAGATCCTTGGCCAGCACACTATAGGCCAGCGACAACATGGCGTTGACCGCGTCCTTGGGCGGGCGCCGGTTACGGTTGGTAAAGTCCATGCGGAAGATGGCGGGGGTATCCTCCCCCTCTTCTTCCGCCTTGATCATGCCCGCGAATCCGCCAAAGTACAAGCGCGCCGCATTGCCTTCAATGCCCAACAACTCTTCCAAAGACTGGGCGGCCTCCGCGCTTTCCACCATGGCTTTCATCCCGCCCAGGGTGCCGGCTTCGGGTTCCACATGGTTGCGCAGCAGCATCGTGCGCTGGTTACGAATCTTACCCGCCACCAGTTTGCGCGCCAGGCTCAGGCAGAACCACTCCTGATCCGCCAACCGGAACTGCGCCCGCCGCAGGAAAACGTTCTTACTGTTCATCCCGGTGGTAATCCCGTAAAACCATCCTCCTTGCGAAAAATAGGAAATCGGGATGTCGTTCTCGCACAAACTCTGCACCGCCTGGGTGGTAATTTGGATGTTGCCCATCAGATTCAACTGGGAGATTTCGCCCATGCGAATCTCCTGCTTGAGCGTATCCCGTTCCTTGACCTGCAGCACCTCGCCGGACTTCCCCACCCGCAACCCCGGAGTTTCGATATAAGCCGGTCGCAAATCCGAACGCGGCGTTACCAGCCGGCGCATTTCGCCTTGTACCGGTTTTTTGGGCGGCATCACGTCGGACGAGAACAGCATGAGTTGCCCGTCGCTTTCCGCCGCTTGCAGACGCAGAGCGTTGGTTTCCACCGGGAGACAAATCGGGACCAGTGAACAGCCCGGACATTTAGGGGAATCCACCAGCGGCGGCGGGATCACGCCCTCCCGCGCCGTCGCCCGCGCCTGCTCCGCCAGCGCCAAGGTTTCCGCGATGAGCGCATCGTCGAACTCCACCCGCACCCGTTGCCGCGTGCCGGCATAGTAAACGATGCCTTCGTTGCACTCGTAGCCGTTATCGCGCAGGACAATGCCCTGCACGGCGAGTTGCACGCGGTCGCTGGGCCAGGCGCCCAACCCGTGTCCCGTGTCATAGGGTTTGCCGTGTTTGTAGTCGACAGGAGTGACGATGCCCTGCGAGACATCGATCAGGTCCATTTTGGCGATCAGACGATGAGGCTCACTGGAGAGCGTTACCGCGCGCGTCTTCAGCTCTTCGGAATCGGAGAGATCTCCCGAGGCGGGCAAGCCCGGACCTTCCTTGTCCACCCGCTTGTGTTGGACCGCGCCCTCGACCGTGTCCGAACTCTCATGGAATAGCCCTTCGACCCATTCATAGAAGAACAGCCGGGGACAATAGGAAAATTCGTTAACCATGCGCGCCGGCAGATAGTCGGGCAGCTCACGCCGCTCACGCTCGGGTTGCGGCTGGGGAAGAATTGGAAGTGTAGCCATAAAAAACCCGCCTTTGGCCTTTGGCTGTCGGCCGTCGGCCAGAAAGCCGTTCCACGTTTCTCGTTCCACGTTCCACGCCAAGCCGGTCCTCGCGCAGAGGCGCGGAGACGCAGGGTGGCTGCAAAATGGCGTCAGAGGCCGCTGGAAGCGACGATTTTTCCAACCTGATCGATCAACAACGGCAAATCCTGGGCAACCGTCTCCCAGACCACGCCCAAATTCACGTCAAAGTAGCCATGGACCAACCGATCACGCATCCCGGTCATTCGATTCCATGCCACCTCGGGATGTAGCTCCCGAAAATTCTCGGAGACGCCGCGGGCAGCCTCACCGATGATTTCAAGCAGGCGTACCAGCGCAAGCCCCAGCATGCGATCAGTATCCAAATCCGCACGGGAACGACCGCTTACGAAAGCCACAGCCTCCTGAGCCGCATCCAGAATGTGCCGGACTCGGACGGCATCACTCACAGGCATATTGAACCTCCGCCTGAGCCAGGACTTCATCTCGAAAATAAGGGCTAAGATCCTGCGGCGTGCGAAGATCCACTTTGCGTCCTCCAAAAAAACGGGAAAGCTCTTCTTCCGCGGCGAGCAAGCGGAAGAAGCCGGGTACGTACTCCGGTTCAAATTCCACCAGCACATCGATATCGCTGTTGGGACCAAAATCCGCACGCAGCACAGACCCGAACAAGGAAAGCCTGCGAATGTGATAACGCTCGCAGAAGCCGGCAATTTCCTGCTTCGATGGATGGAAAACCTCATTCCGCATTTGCTCAACCCTCTTCGGCGACCACAGGTCCGGAACAATTGGCAGTTATAATACTCCGGCCCGCCTACCCGTGAAGGACGACCGCCTCGCCAACGTGGAACGGGTTTTCGGCCAATCGCCAATTGCCAATTGCCAATTGCGGTCTCAGACCACAATACACGGCGCATCCAGCACAATATAGGGCTTACCCAGCGCGGTGATCACGCGCTCTCCCCGCCCATCGGCCGGTCCCAGGTTCACAAACAATACCTGATCTTCCGTGTGATGGATAATCTCCCCCAACTCCGCCCGCATCTTCACCAAGTCCGCCGGCGTCAGTTGGCACTCGAACACCGAAAATTGCAGATGATCGCCGTAGCCCCGGATGGTCTTAAACACCTGGCGCAAGCGCTTCTCATCGGTAATGTCGTAACAGACTAGGTAAGAGGTGCGCATGGTCGAATCACTTCCTGTCCTACCCGCCAAGTTTCAACAGAGCGGAAACCAGCTTGCCCGTCTTCGCGCCTTCTCTGGTGGAAGCGCCGGGCTTCAGCCCGGCGACGAGCACGACAACTGCATTGTGGGTTTTAGCCCCGGTTTCCTGGGGCGCCAGGGCTGAAGCCACGCTGAATCGAGAACCCCAACTTGCCGGGCTAAAAAGCCCGGTACTTCCACCGCAGAGGCACATTCCCGCTATCTCCCAAGTTCAACACGTTACCTTCACTCGCGGTGCTGGAGCTTTTGACGCGGGCACAAACAACCCAAGTCCAAAGTGGCTGGCATAGCCGAACGCAAGCGGACCGCAAACAACTTCCGGAAAGGTGAGCATGAATCCATATCCCATATGCCCAGCGTGCGCCCCATTGCCTTGCTTGCGCTCACGCTGAAAATCAAGCCAGGAGACAGATTGCTGGCCGAAGCTGCCCCTGCTCAGTGGGACAATGGCTGTGGGCCGTGGTAAGCCCGATTCAACGATTAACCGACAAAGGTCGTGGCCAGGAGAGCCGATCTGAAGGCCTTGTTCATCGTACTTAGGGCGCCCGTCCCGATGGGCTTTCGCATGCCTCGTCGGGACAAATGGAGTGAGGGAACGCCATTCGGAAGACTCTACAAGCAGCGGCGACTGATCACGGGATGCGTCGGACCCAGCAAATTCAGTGCGCTGACCAACGCCGAGCAGTGTCAGTTGCAGATCATGGCCACCATGCCCCCAAACCCGGCGCAACTGGTCTAGCGCCCACCGAGCGCTTGCGTCGAAGCCCATGGAAGCGAATAAGGTGACACGAGTAATGCTGCCACGTTCGTCGGACGTTTCACAAAGAATGCGGGCCTGATCGTGCGTTTTCAGCGGCTTACCCTCCGCATCAAGCCCGGTGAAGACGGTGGCATTTCCGGAGATCTTGACTAAACTCTGATGGATACGTTCGGCCACCGAAAGCGCCTGAGTGAGACGAGGTAAAACTTGGCTGGCGACGGCAAACCGAACTACTGTGGGCAAGGGGGCGGAAGACAACCTGCTCTTGGCCCGCTGGCGAACTTCGAAAGCATTCCGTGGACGAGTGTAGTTAATCCAGCAGGCGCCAGGCGGTTGACTCCACCCAGCTCCTTTTAAATCTCCTGTGTCGGCCAGTAACGCATTGAAGATATCGACGGGAAGCGCAAGATCGTTGCCATTGGCCTTGCCACGCTTCTTCTTGGTTTGCTTCGACAAATCCGCGGACATGGCCGCCTCATAGCCATCGCGCCAAACCGAATAATTCGCCGGCAGCATGGGAGCAATGACTCGCACCAGTTCTTCGTCAGAGCTGGGAAGTCCGCCGTCAGGTAGAGGACGGGCATTCGACGAGCAGAGCGACCGTTTTTCCAGCTTTGCTTCCACCAAGCTTTCAGCGCGGCCAAAATAGCCGAGTCGTTGGAGTAGGAGGTCGAGCGCAGCGGCTTCGGAATCCGTCAATTCGACTTTCGGCCACATCGCCTCAAGGCATTCTCCATCGAGGACGTGAACAAAAGTATCGAAGATTTTTGTACGTCTCTCGTTCTTTCCCTCGATGTAGGGCATATAGTGTCGTGTATGACTGACAGTGGCCGGCGGCAGGTAAAACGTGGGCGCTTCGGCCGCTAACTTCCCAACCAAGCTACGCAATACTGGTTCTGCGACCGCATCTTCCGCCTTCTGATACCAGGTAGCAATGAGCGCGCGGAGGATGCGCCATGGCGACGGAGGCCACTCAACCACACCTTCGTTGACCTGCCGCCCCCACGGCGTGGCGTGGTATCGGCCACTGACGAATCGGAAGCCGACGGCAATCATGCAAGGCCTTTCAGGACAAGGTTCTGGCCGGAGTCGTCGCTCGGGAACAACGCTTCGGCCAACTCCTGCGCTTCCATGCCGATGTCAGCGGCAATCCAAATCTCGCCTGCTTGGTTTCCTTTAGGTTTCGCCCAGCGAATTTTTGCTTTCAGATTCTTAGGAATTTTTGGTCTTATATCATCATCCTGCACTTCGATGCGTGTAGCACTAAGTTCCGCGACTGCGGCTTCCCTAGCCTGCTGGTGGTCCGGAAACATAGCTTCTGCCAATTCTGCCACGTCGCCCCACCCGTGATCCGGAGAAACCTCAACGGTCGCAGGCTTGTTCGGCATCTTTTTCTTGAACGTAATCTGCAGCTCTAAATCCTCTGGAATTATTGGCTCCGGAGCGTCCTCGGGTAAGGCGATAATGATGTTCCGCACCTCTCGCGACCAAATAACCTCAGTGACTCTGGGCGATGCAAACAAGCCAATTTCAGCGCACCTCTGGATTAGGTCCCTGCACCCAGCCAGCAGTTCGGATTCCGAGGGGAGGCTGAAGTCCTCCACGTTGGTCGCTTTCAGTGGCTCTGTAATCGCAAAGTGGCAGGCGGTCCTGAGGCGAAGTCCCGAAGACAGGAACCTCTGAATCTTCAGAAGCGCCAAGGCAAGCAAAAGCTCAGCCGCATCCTTGGTACCCAGCAGTCTTCCGTAGCTACGAAGCAATGCGAGATCGATATTGAAGAACGCGCTAATCTCGCTAGCAACAAATTCTGTGCGTTGATATACAACGTTCCCCTTCCCACCTTTAAGACTGGGTTCAATACGATTGACCTTCACCCCGCCGCTCTGGGCAGTCCTTGCATTTAGCGCTTCGACAAAACCAGAGACTGCTCGCATCACACGATAACGTCCATCAATCTCCTCAAGAAATGCCCCATGGAGTAATGAATTTGGGTCTCGACTAAAGAGTGTTCTTATCAACGCGGGCCGGTCAACTGGCTTGCGTTTGCTGTGCTTCAATTCAACGGCCAGGACCTTCTTGAATGAGTTTTCGTTTATTTTGGCCTCGATAATGTACTCAGAGTTGATGCGGTGGGCTTCGACGATCGAGTTCGTGAGTGCCTCTCCGGCGGCGTCTTTCACGCAGATGTAGGGCAGTCCTTCTAGTTCCTCCACCCAGCCTTCCTTTGTTTCATTCAGGCAAGACTGCTCCAGGTGGTTTGCAACTGACTGAGCGGATTCAACAAGAAGCATTTCGACCCATTCAACGCCATCATCGCGTAGGCACGGTGCAGCGTATTGGGCGGCTCCGATATCGGGAAAACCAGTGGGTTGGAAGCGCATACCTTGCTCGGGCTGAAGCCCGACTTTCATGAGTAAACGGGGCTTCGACTCCAATGCACTAAGATTCATAAGCTTCTCCTTTTAACGTTTCGGATTCTTCAGCCTGAGCACGGCTCCTGCCAGTTTCTCCACGTCACCACGGGCGATAGGGAATAGCAAAGCGGCCGCAACAGTTGCCGCTGTCGGGCCGCCGAGTTGTACCCGCTCGACACTGGGTGCAAGTCCGCTGGCTCGGAGCCGGCCAGCAGCCAGTTCGGTCGCCAGAGTGCCCTTGCCGGCAGCAGCATGCTGGTGAATGGCCGGTAATAGCGGCACTCCAACTTCGTGCACCGGCGTGCCAGCAAAACAGAGCTTCAAAAGGGCGTAGGCCGATCGAGGGAATGCATCACCCCGCCATTCTACCGAGGACGCCGTAGATCGAGATGCGAGCGGAACTCTCGGCCAGTCAAGCAGTGCTAGGCCCCACAAAAGCTCAGCGAAACGGTCCCTATTGAAGCTGTTTTCGATGAATGTAGCAATATCTGAGAGCTTCGCGAAGAGTCGTCCCGTATCTGGCCAGATGCGCCCGCCGTCTTTCTGTGCTAGCACAAGACGACGGCGCATGACGGCATTCATCGCGTCGATCACATCGCCTTCGTGCCATGCAACGTCGACAATGCAGCCCTTGTCCCATTCCAACCAACTTGCCCCATTCTTAGTGGATCCCGTAACTGGTTCGAGCTGCCGGCGTAAGGAAAAACTGTTTTTTCCATAACGGCCGTGAACCGAAGAGAGGGATGCTGCAAGTTGGTATTCTGGGCTGCCATCGTTGGCGGCTTCCAGCCAGTGATAGGAAAGTGGCGTCACTGGCCTAGCAAAGGAGTTGATCGCCCAGGTCAGGCTATGCACCATCGCCTGCTCGCATTTCCCGAGTTGAATGAGCACCTGCTGAATGCGCGCCGTGTCAGTTCGCTGGCAAACGTCGAAAACGGCAGACTCCAATTTTCGCAGAACCCGGTTGATGCTGGCGGGGGCACGGCCTGCCCCTGCCTTGTCTCGGAACGCAATTAACCAAGGATCAAACTCGCCTAGGAGATCGACGCTGGGATTGCGCGAAACAACGAAGCGCCCAAGATGAGCGCTGGTAAAATAATTGTCGCCGCCGATCCTTCCGCGAAACAACCCAATTCGTTGAAAACTATCAATGCCGCAGTCCACGCCATATTGGCACACAGCCTGTGCGGCATCAATGCCATGGGCCGCCACTCTCTTATGGCTTTCAATACGGCCTGCCGCAAAAAGCTCAGCCACCTCCTTGGCCGAGGCTGTTGATTCCCAAATTGGCAACCAGATTTCTTTTCCTGAGGACTCGACTTGTCCCAGCGAACCTGCCCCAATGGGCGAGGCCCCAAGCAGAAAGGGAAAGTGTGCTGTGGATGGGTTAGCCGCCCCGATTTTCTTGGAAAGTGCCCCGGCAAATAGGCAGGCACCCTCGATCATTAAGATGAAGTCCCAAGGATTGCTAGCCGCTTCGGAATCAAAGCCACTGATCGAGTTTGGTCCACCCACCCTTGTCGAATCGAATAGGACGGGCGACAACTTTTTCAGGTGCGTGTTATTGCCTGCTCGCGCGAAGAGTGACTCCTGCAATGCCAAACGGGAATCAAAGGCACGGCCGCCCGCTGCAGCGACTGCTGTCGCTCTTTGACAGTCAAATTCCGGCAGCACTGCCCACAACGCCTGCATAAAATTATCCGAAAAGTGACTATTCCCGTCGCTTCCACCGCCGCTGCCCAGGAGATTGTTTGGCGAGAAGGCATCTGGTCTGATAACCGCAGCGGCATCAACCCATTGGAGCGCATCGTCCGGGAGGAAATTGCGTAGCGCTTGAAGAAAGTCGGCCTTCTTGAGTTTCTGGGCGTTACCGCTTCCCTCAATATCCTTCTTCTTCTTTAATCCACACAGGTCCATAGCGGCGAAGGTGCGATCCAGGGCTATCCGATATCCGTGCAGCCGTTCCGTGGTTGTGGCCAGGATGGCCTCGACGACATTCGACGATGTGGGACGCTTTTTGAACTTCTTCTCCAGTTTATCCGGCTCGATCCCTCGGTTGACCGCGAAGAAATCCCCGCCGCTCCATGGAACGAGAATTGGCGTAGGGTGATAATCTTTCAAAAAGAACTCAACTAGTGCGGCTGTGTCCAAGGCGGTGTTCAACACGAAGGTGTCGCCCTGCCAAGATCCCTTCGCGCTGATGTCCCGCTGCTCCGCAACGAGGCGCAGAATGGCAAGGGCTTTGAGGTAGTGAGCCAGCGGAACGGGGGCGCAACCGGCTACAGTGATCGCGTTCATTGGGGTTGCTTCTCCAGTTCCGAGGCACGCCAATCGGCCACGCGCAACAATGTTTCCAGGTAGGCAAGCCGGAACGGCCCGATATCCGCGTTGTCGCGTAAATAGAGCATGCGCGCCAGCCAAGACTCGCCTTTGGGGCCACCACCCATTTGCATGAACGACAGGTCGAGTTCCACCGGCGATATGCTTTCATCCGTACCCAGCGAAACGGTGGGCAACTGGTCGCCTTGCCAGATACCACGCGCAAACAATCGGCCGTCCTCCGGCGGAGGGTTTTCGCCAGGAAATGACCGAATGGATAAACGAACGCGACCGTGGTGGGCGGCGATGAGATAGGCCACCATGTTGCGGGCAGAGCCGCCATCAGCCGAATGTTGCAGCCAGGCCAGAGCCGAAGCCAGTTCGTGTCGAAAGCCCTTTCGGTCGCAACGACCCTGCTGGGAGGCGGACTTCGCCCACAGTTTGCCAGGCACCAGGGTCGCACCAGTGCTCATCAGCATTTGCTGGAAGCAGGGGTGAGCTTTGCCAACATCGTGCCACCGCGCTGCCTCGACCAGTGGCGCCGCCGCGTCCGCGTTCAGTTGCAGCGCCGCAGCCAGTCGACAGGCTTGCTGAGTCACATCTTCGAGATGGCAGCCCAACTCCACCCATTTGCTAATGAACGTTTCCTTGTCCGCGTCGTTGGCATCGGGGGCTTCGTCTCCGACTGGCACGACGCCCGGCATATCACCGGAGTCACCCGTCCAACCGAACCGCTCGGAGTAGCCGCCATTTGCTAGATCCACGAGGTACGTCTGTCCGGGTGCGGCGTGGGAAACACGCTCCCACATTTTCTCCAACCAATTCCATCGCCAGATTCGCGGCCTCGGCTTTTTCTCCATGAACTTCCGAAAGCCGCCCACGGAGACACCTACCAGTTCGCCACGAACCGGTTCGGGGATCTCGTTTGACGGGGTCTCGCCGGCAACATCGCGCCAGAACAAATGCACATCCGTATCCTGCCCATCGCGGATATAACGCGATATGTCCAGA
>Ga0181535_10005829_pt1 | contig 13003 bp, 18 predicted proteins | sample PEATcosm2014_Bin_44_FD_119774 | JGI IMG/M metagenome (GOLD analysis project Ga0181535, IMG submission 119774) | Peatland microbial communities from MTU Mesocosm Facility, Houghton, MI, USA - PEATcosm2014_Bin17_30_metaG | ecosystem: Environmental > Terrestrial > Soil > Wetlands > Peat | place...
CCCTCAAAAAAGACGGCACGCTGTTTTTGAAGGATGACCGGCAGGGAATTTTTCAGCTTTGCTGGCATGAGAGCCGGCAGAAGCAGTGGCAGAACGTCAAAGGCCGCGTCAGCGAAAATGAGCTCCCGTTCCTTACCGATGCAATTACCCAGGCCGAAGACAAATCCTGGTTCTTAAACAATCGCGATCGCCGAGTCTATGACCCGACCAGGGACATCGTGGAGCGGAAGAAGCTTTTTGTCGAGGTGCCGCGCTACATAGAAGCCAAGAGCGGCTGCAAGAAGACGGTCTCTGCGCACGAACACGCTGTGAGGGAGTTCCTGGAATGGGCGAAGAAGCCGAAGAAGGGAAGGGGGCTGGTCTACGTCGACGAGATCTCAAAGGCATTGCTTCGCAGATTCTTCGAGTATTTGGTGGATGGTGATGAGGACGATGATGGGCCGGCGAATCATCCGTTCACCGCGGCATTCAAAGTCATGCGCGTCAACTCGTTCGTCCGTGCAGCACTCGGTCTTGAGCCCGGGAAAGGGCCAGTCACCAAGAAAGACTACAAGCGTGAACTCAAGAGCAGCAGAGTCCCTGAGATTTATACCAGACAAGATCTGGACGCGCTGTTCTCAGTGATGAATGAGGAGGAGCACCTGATCTTCTCGACGTTATACGGGGCTGGTTTGCGCAAACGCGAGCTTATGCACCTGGAGGATTCGGACTTAATCAGTGACGAACTTGTGCCAGGTTGTTTCAAGACCGAGATCCGCATCGAATCGAAGCCGAACTGGAAGCATCAAACCAAAACGGGCAGCGACAGACTTGTGTATGTGCCGAGAGAGCTGATGGAACGGCTATTGCGTTGGAAGGAAAAGGCGCGGCCGTCAAAACTGCTATTCGGAACCTCAATGGGTAAGCCGGATCACCACTTCTGGGATCGCTTGAAAGCAATCGCGAAGCGAGCCGGCCTCGACCCAACGACTGTCTGGCTCCATAAGTTTCGCGCCACGGCAGCGACGTACTGGCTGCGCTCCGAGCGCCTAGGTGGCAACGGTTGGGATATAGGATACGTCCGACAGCAGCTCGGTCATACCGACATGCACTCGATCGAACACTATGTCGCAATGGTTAGAAACGAAGAAATGGCACTGCTCGAAATGGCTCATCACCAAGAACCACTGCCGCGCAAATCGATTGCTGTTCAAGGCCATCTCCAAACCCTCAAAGTTTTGCAGTTCAAGCGCAAGTAAGAGGAGCGCTCGACGTGGATCTGAAGGCAGGGAAGGCAAACACGCTGAAAGCGGGCTCCCAAGAAACCGGCCTGCGCCAGTGATCGCCGTATCGCCACGGCCAAGAGGAGCGTGTCAGTCCAGCACAATCATTGGGCCCAGCATCTGATGGGTTGGGCGATATGCAGCACGCCCTTGTGATCACCGTTTCAGTGAAGCCATTTTGAAACCAGACTTGTTAGCATTCGGGTAAACAAGTATACGATCAACCTGTGCAGTCGCGATCGCTCTTACCGGAGACTCGCTACAATTTACAATCGCGGCTCCGGAACGCACTTTGCAAACTCCCTGGAGCTGGGGGTCGTGCATCGGGTTAGGTGCGTGGCGGACTGCCCAACCTTTCTAAGCATCCAAATAGACTAATATCCGTCACTTTTTGGAACGTCATTCTTTCTCAATCGTTGTAACTCAAGAAATCTTTAGTAATCATATTTACATAAATAATGTGGAAAGAATCGTCTGCATAGATACCTGCGGTATAAGTTAAAGTATTCGATTATCCTACAGCCATGCAAAGAAGAAATTTTCCAAGAAACGTCTGCAATGTGTGTATAGCTCCGTATATCTGATGTTACCTGCACGATACTGTCAGGTTACTCGGTTGACGGTGCCTGAAACTAGGTCCAGTCTCAAGATTATGGGCGACCAGTTAGCACTTCTGACAAATGTTTCGGGTCCGGTGACTCCCGAACCTGACAGGTTGTCACGTTCGTCCGCTTGTGACTACTACCCAATAATGATGAATCCCGAGAGAGACGCCCCAGAACGTTTTCAGGGAGAGGTTAGTAAGCTTAAGGATCGATTTGACGCTCTCGATAAAGAGGTGAGGGCCGGCGGCAAGGTTATCGTTCGCGGTATCGGTCAAATGATTCCCGCGTTAGCGAAGATGGAACCCTTCCTGAGCCGCAAGGGCGAAGACCACGAGCCGCATCATGTGAAGATGCTTATTGCGGCTGGCCTGCCAACTTGGGAAGATTACAAAAGGCAAGTCGCAGCTGAGTTTGAAATCTCAGTGCGAACGGTTCAACGCAAATTAGAAGAACACAGGGGGTACCCCAAGGAACACCAACCACGTCGCCTATCATCTGGCAGGAACAGATCAAGGGCCGCACGTAAACCCCGGCTAAACCCGACACAGGCGGCGGCACAGGCAACCGCTGCCAAGAATCTCGCCGATGCTAAGAAGCAGTTAGGAGCCGCAGCCGCAGCCGGTAGCGCTGAAGCCGCAACGATTATCGCGGAGTATGAGCAGGCTGCCGCTGCCGCCGACTCTAGTGCCTTGATTGATTCAGATGTCGATCCTGTCGGCGATGACGCGGACGACGATTCTGCTGAGTTCTCGCCCCTCGCTGGCTACGATGGATGCGGTGAGGTGAAGTCCGCCGCTGATCTCCTGGCCGAACACGCGAAGATGATGCTGGACGTGCTGACCGGCACTTCGGTCATGAGCGACAGTATGCGGATCACCCGCGCGGCCACCCTTGTAAAGGACCTGCAGTGCGCTCTTATCGAAGGCAAGGTCGGTTCCGACCGGGTCCGTGGCGCATATGCAACGTTGGGTAGTGCATTCATCCGTATGGCAGACACGGCGGATACCCATGGGAATTGGGCCCCAAGTAAGTGGTCCTGTACTTTGCCGGCCGCCAGAAGCGGATAACTGACGATCTTAGACAGCAACCGAGCGGTACCAGATATAAAATGCGCCGCGACGCCGGTATTAGAGGGTTGGAGGATATATGGGCACAAAAGAAGACACGGAAACCGGCGTAAGCATGAATGACCACAAGCACGGCCCCGACAGCGAAGGTTTGGGGTTTTATGGGAACGGCAGCTTCACCGTAGGCTACGTCGACGAAGTTAACGGGCCCGGAGCAGTGGACATGCCGGACTTTGTAGCCACAAAGCATGAACTTGTCCAGCTCGTGAAATATTGGGCGAGCATTCGGATTGATATCCGCTTTGACTGGTTCGTAGACCAATGCGTCGGAAGTTCTGAAACTCGGCTGGAGTCTTTCTCCGGTCGGAGGATTGTCAGGATTGCTGAAGTGCTGGGCAACGACGAAACAAGCGCTGCTGTCCAACAGGCCTACGCTGAATACGCCAAAAACATTGATCCCCGCATATGGAATGTATTTCTCAACGGGACGCCGGAAGAACAAAGTGCACTGCAGGAGGAAATCGAGCGCGAGATGCTGAGCAAAAGCAGCCCGGGGAGGTAAGCAAGTGCTCGAATGTAGTAAATGGTCGACCTGCGTAGGAGGCGCCTGATCAGCCGGCGGGACGGAGAATGACGGCGCGCACCCAGGCCCCGGTTGTAAATGTTTTTCGGCCCACAATTATTACGGTCGGTGACCTGGCGAAGCGGCCTGATACGCAGTATTAAAAAAGTAGCAAAGTCCTGGAGTTGTTCAGACACCAGCGTGCTCAGGGCATTTTCAGCAACGCAGCGAAAGGAAGATGAGATGGATAGCATTGACGGATACACCGCATCCGACCTGGCAGATTACGCCTATTTTGTTGAACGCGACGGTGATGAGGGCTGGGAGATTCAGATCCAGGCACCTGGATTGCCCGTTTACAAAGTCCATCACATTGGCACGGTATGTCATGAGCCGAACTCGATCGTTCTTGCTAATGCACAAACAGGTACGCTGAGTCGCTTGATCACAGATGATGCGACCATGGCGGCCTTTCAGCGTATGTCGATCGTCTGCTGGGCCCTCGGGAAGACTGACAACCAGGAACAGGATGCCGCGGCTCCTAACAAGGTAGCGCCCAAGACGCGCAGCTCCGTACGCGTCTCCCCTGGCCGGAAGAAGAGCGTCACGAGCATCACCATGCACGACCGTGCCTTTCTTAAGTCTTTGGGCATCGAGCCGGACTTGGAGGCAGATACGGCCGTCAAAGTCACCGAACCGGACAGAAGCACTGACGGTCGCGGTTTGGGGCGCGGACAAGTTTAGCACCCTGGGATCGCTCGCCTATACGCGGAGCCTCGGTGGAACTGTGATCTTCGCAGAGTTCCAGTGGAGTGCATCGGAATCGGATCGGAACAGATTCGCCGAGTAAGGTCGAGTTCGAGCCGTTCGACTCGAGAAAGGGAAATCAATGAACCAAAAGAAGGGACTGATCGTCGGGTGCGTACTGGGTGTCAGTCCTCAACCCTACAGCGACTGGAATCGATGGCAGTTGCCAATTTTGCTTCGATATTGTCCAGCAACAGAGCCTCGCGCCGATCGATTCGAGCGGTCTGAAGATATGGTGCGGCTTGAGGCGGCCGGCTTCTTCCCGCTTGCACTTGTTGCTACCGACATGGACGGCCAGGCCGGCCTGGGACTCGTGATCGAAAGCGATACGCCGGCAGCGGTCCGCCAGTACCTGCTCCAGCAGGAGCAGCTGATTCTGAGCGAGGCTTTTGAGTATGAAAACCTGCGAGGTGCCGCATGAGCAATTGGGTAGACATGCATCTCGATGTTTTGGCATTGGAGCAAGGTCGATCGACGGCGGCAATAATCTCGCCAACTTGGAGATTCCTGAAGACTGGAAGAACTGGTACGGCCGCATTCTCGCCTACTGGCACAAGATGGGTTGCTTGGTCATCGACCGCAAAGAGCCCGGCTACAACGCGCCCTGGTTTCACTGGGAAGAGGCTGGGTTCAGCCGGGCCGAGGCAGCGGCGATCTGCGGCGGTATCGATCCGGTGGCTCGAGGTATTCGAGCATATGCACCGAAGAGCGCCGACGGTCATTCCGACCCGCTCTGAGGACAACATGTAACCGACACAACGAAAGAGGAAAGAGATGGAATTGGAAACTAAACCAAAGTGTGCCGTTCGCTCCTGCGCTGAAGTCACTGCGTCGATCGGCAATCTGTGCGACCGGCACTGGGTGCCTGGAATCGTAGTCGAATTTGAGAGTTCGAACAGCAAATATGTGATCACGAGCTGGTACGCGGAGCACAAGGGCACCCGAGGGATCGTTGTGCTCAATGATTTCGCGTTGGGCGACCTTTTTGGCGGAGAAGAGGGTTTTCGGGCGGAGCTAATACGCCAGGGCTTCACTGCCATTCGGCTCCTTGCCACCCCTGAAGAATTCGCGGATGCGAAGGAGAAGGTACTAGTGGCGCCCGGTCGTTGGAGCGGTCCATGGAGCAAGCAGTACCCATGGGAAACCGGGCGGCCGGCCCAGTACGAATTGAATTGATACGGGTCCCAATCGGGAGACGGAGAATGTCGGGTTGCCTGTGCTCCGGGTTCGATCTTGAAGCGCAGTGGGAGAAGGCCGCAGAGGCCATCGAGCATGACCCCGACGTGCACTAATCGTTTCGACGAATTCAGGAACCGGATCGATCCCGCCGGCTCCAGGTATTGCTACGAAGTCCACCAGGTACGGTTTGGGGGCTGAGGAGTAAGTGGAGTTTGCAGCGAATCTGTCATAAACGGGAATGAAAACGCGGTATTAGATAGCGTACCTTGGGGCACCAAGCTACATATTGTCGGTCACCTTCCGAACTGTGAGCAGTATGGAAACCCTAAAGATGTCGCCTTCAACCTTGAGGACGAAGACGACGACCTTTCTTAACGACCCGTGGGAGTTCACCCCACCACAACCGTACCTCTTGGAGAAGAGTATGACAACAAAGTATCGCATCGTTGATTTCCAGAACAAGCCGCTTGGCGATTGGACAAGCGACCGGGCACACCTTGACGCATATATCGCTGAACGCGAACCCGAGTTAGGTAAGCAACGGGTTCAGTCAACCGATGAGATTCAGTTTCGGTTTCAGAGCCGCGAGGAATTCATCAAGGGCGTGAATGCACAGGTTGAATACGAGTTAGCAATGATGGCTGACTACAACGAGGAACAATTCGAAAAGGCGGCTGAGTGTGCGGCTACCCAACACGACCCCAACATCTTCCGGTTCTGCGGAAGTGAGCGTACCATACTTCGCAAAAAGGCCGCAGCCGACGCCTCTAACCGTACTCATAACCAGTGAGGAAAGGAAGAAAACGAAATGTTAATGAATTGGAAAATCGCAATGTTCGAGCCACACCAGCGCGGAGAGGTTTTCGCTATCGACATATCGATTGATGATGATGAGTATTATTTTCCAGCCCGTTTGGATGTTAACGAAGCGAACGCTCTGGGGGCGGTGCTTACTACTATTTGGCGTCGGACAGAGGAATACTACGACAAGCCTGAGGTAGAAGACCGCGATTCTGGTACGCCTGAGGGCATGCTTGTTAGAGCCTTTGAGTATACGTGTAACCCCCCGAAACCAAAACGGCCATAAACTGTCGGCGCGTGAATGTGGTGTTAGGAAGTACCGTAAAGTCTCGCTAGCGTGACGATTCAAGCAGTGAGTCATTACGCAAGGTATCACCACCATACAAGTAGCAACAGCCGGCCACGGAGACGTGGCAAGTGAGAATAAAAATGGCAACACTCGTATACGCATGGCGTATCATCAACCTCCACGACGGTTATGACATGGAGGGCGTAAGCTGCATCTGGATGTGGGAATGGGAAGACGGAAGCATCCATATTAGTTACGGGTTTGGAGATAAGCGGGATAACAGCGCGTGTGAACGTATCCTTGCTTACTGGCATAGCATCGGCTCACCCCGCCGCGAACCGTTTTCTCCGCTTTCCAAGACTCCGTGGTTTCCGTGGGATAAGGCAGGATTCACGAACGAAGAGCGGGACGCTCTCGGTACTTACAAGCCTTGGTGTCGCACGAAGGGTTTGCCGCGCGATTCGAAGCAGGAGGCTGAGCTTGCCAAGCTAACCGACGCACAGCTTTATGATGAGCTTGAGAAGCGACACTGCAGACACTCTTGAAAAGTCTCCTGGGGTGGATCCTGGTTGCCCAGCGCGTTCATGCGGCCGATCGCATGCAACTTGTCGGCGATGATGTACGGCCCCGCCGGATCCACGAACCTGTCTTCAATGTAAATAGCAACGACGCACCCCAAGACGATCCTGGAGCGGCCGATCCCGATCGTCGGGTGCTCGCTGCGCTCTAGGGCGGCAGGTGCCTCGGCCGGGCGCAGCGGTCCGGTGCGCTGCGAAGACTTCGATGTCGGTCCCGCGGTTGCTTTCTGAGGATGTTGGCGCGGGTGATGTGGCCCCTCAGGCAATACGGCCGAGCCTCCGCTACGCCTCTCGCTGGCGCAGACAGGCCGGCAGATGGTCAGGGTCCGTAGGCAACGAATGTTGCGAGGCTGAACTAAACGAGGTCGTCATCTTCCTCCGGTATTGTTTCGTTGACGGATGAAGGGGCTTTAGTCCGCGAGACTTTCTTACCCTTTATTGTGACGGAGCCATCGTCCGAGATGGTCTTGAATTCCTTCCGGCAGTTGAGAACTTCCCAGCGATAGCCGTCCGTCTTGCTGACCTCATGGCGGCGGATTAGACCCACCTTGACAAGATGGGCTGTCGCTCTCTGGACAGTGCTGTAGGAGCAGCCGAGAGCAGTGACAATATCTTTGAACGAAACAGGCGTGCCGCCGAGCACGGCTCCTGTTTGGGTGCCGTCCTCGCCTTCATGCACTTCAGTGACCTTGTCGATGAGCATCAAGTAGATGAGGACGTAGTGAGCGGAGATGCCCTTGCGCCCTTCATGATGCCAGAGCGACGGCGCATAAATGGTGTTGGGGACGGACGTGTTGTATTCCGGGATGATACTTAGTTTTGCCATTCCCGACCGCCTTCCTGTTGTATCCCGGCATCGGTCAGCTTGGCGAGGTCAGCGTCAGAGATGCGCTTGCGTCCGCGTACAAGCCCGTGGGCACGGGCAAGGCGGCTGATGGTGGGTACGGAGCAGCCGATTTTAGCGGCTGCTTCACGGTAGAGTTCGGTTGGATTGTCTTTCAGATATTGAACTAGCTTTTCGATTGATGCCTTGGCCATTCGAGTCTCCTGAGTCAGCCCCGATTGTTGGGGCTATACTTGCGAGACTCGAATTTCACTTTTCATTTACGAGCGATGATTTATGCGAATGTAAATAGAACTTGACATCTGGATCGGGAGGACCGTGGGGGTTGCCGCCGCACAGGTGCTGGAAGGCCGCTCTCTGCTCTGCATATGTAGCGAACCTGGACCCACGGATCCGCTACGGATAAGCTGCGGACACTCTACGAATGTTATTCGTCCCAATAAATCAATAAGTTAACTTTCTGGAATCGGAACGTCAGATAGCATTTCTTCTGCACTTCTTCAGAAACTCTATCGTTTATGACGTGAGGGTCATAGCATAAGCGAAAGAGGGTCAATCGTTCATGACATGACCCTCTTTCATTTATGAATTGGGGGTGTTGCGTTTATGGCAGGAGGGTCTAGCGTTTATGCCGCACCTTATAGTATTTCAACAAGTATCCCAACGAGTAGTTCAATGGTAGATTAGTCTGTCTCTCAATTGTACGGCTTGCGGCTCCGCCGCATCGCCGAGAGCGGAGCGAAGACGAAAAGAAGCATTAAACACTGAATGATAAGAGAATTCTGGTTTGAGAGTTTGGTGTTGGAGTTTCCGTTCCAGCAAAGCATAGAGTTTCCGTCCCGACTGTAACCAAGTGATGATGTTCCCGTTCCGTTCGGTGACGAACCCGGTGGTCGCTCCCGTTTGTGTATTGGCCCACCCCCAAACCAGCCGCCCCCTCCCATCAGTCGAGGAACCGCAGGAAGCGTGCCGACTGTTTTCCTACAGCCCGGCTAGAAACGGCCTTTCAGCCAAGCACAAGACTGCCCGTGCTCACATGAAACACCGATGTGAGTTCATGATCAGGCCGGCGCCGGGCATCAACTCTGGCCAGTTCGCTAGTCGCATAGGGAACGGCGATCGCACCAGGTGCGGCATGTCCGCCATGGCAGCCGGCCACGGTTTCTTTCGCCTCGATGGAGGCGATGGCACCGGCACGGGCCTGCCGAAGCCGGCAGCCAGTCGATCGCGGCCGGTGCTGAGGCCGAGAATTGGGGTTAAGAACCGAGATTTTGACTCTAACGAGAGGGGAGTCTGGGGCGGGGAAATCTGTATCCACAGGCTATACGACAGGTTCCTTTGAATTCCCTGGTCAACGACACCACTCTCAAATCTCCTGAAATCCCGACCTCCACGGAGCTCTGTATTCCGTTTCCGTGCCCGATCCCGGGCCGCGTCGGAGCTATCACCCGAAGACTCGCGGATGCTAGGGCGTTTCTCGGTACTGATCTCACGATCTCTTCAGGATCGCTCGTGATTCGTGCCGTTCAACGGCTGCTCGAACGTTTTGGTAAACTCTGCACCGCTCGTGTATCCGCGCTGCGAATCGTCGTCGATGACCGCGGAGGGACGATTGATTTCTTTCGAGAGCTTGGCCGATCCGGAATCTCTGACGCAGACAGGAAGAGGGCGATTTGGAACGGACAGTTCACCTGGCGGGCGGCAATGTGAGAACTTACACGCTCGGGGAGGCGTGCTTATGCGAGGGGGCTTGCAGGATTGAGAGAGCAAGTGAACGGATAAGCCCATCCGACTTATCAATGAAGGATGGGTTCCCGCCAGAAAGCGAGGCCGGACGTCGAGACGGAAGTCCTGCTGAGGTGTGCCCGGCGGTGTGCGCTGTGCTACTACCTGAACGACGACCTTAGGGAAAAGGTCGGCCAAGTCGCCCACATCGACCAGGACCCGTCCCGCAGCACGGAAGACAACCTGGTCTTCCTCTGCATGGAACACCACACTCTCTACGACTCGAAGACTAGCCGGCACAAGAACTACACCGCTGGCGAACTCCGCGAGATGAAGACAGTGCTTCTCGGCGCCATTGCCGCCAAAAAACACTTCAAGAAGCCCGAGGCGCCCAAGATCATCCGCCGCAAAAAACCGAAACTGAATGTGGTTTACACCATCGGCCAGGCGGTGTGGAGCATCGGCGGTCAGATGCAGCCGAGCGGGAAAATGAAGAAGCTGATGCAGATTAGTTTCTGGGCCATCTTCACGACCGACGGCGATGAGCCGGTGTTGATTCTTGAGGCGTACCCGGAAGGGACGGACCCGATACTTTCCGCCACAATGCACCGCATTGAGCCGCGGCGGTTGAACCGCATCATGATTTCAGCTTTCGTCCTGCCAATATTAGGAACTGTTGGCGACCCGCTGAAGACCAGGTTCGTCTTGAAGGATCAGTACGGCCGGGAATTCAAAACGCCGAAGACAGAGTTCCGGTTTATTTCCTCGGGTATTGAAAAGCAGCCGGATTGAAGAATGGAACGATTACAGAAAGCCGACAAGGAATCCATGATCGAGCGCCTCAGAATCCTAAGGGACGACGCCGAGAAACTCCGCCTGTTTCGTGTCGCCGAGGCTCTTGAGGAAGCCATCTCGGAGTTGAGACGGCGGAAGTCGTCCGATCGAACGTAAAATAGGACTAGCCAGTCGATCTTCGAGAAGACTCTGTGAGAGAACGACTTCAGCGCACAGATTATCGTCCGGCTTTCTAAATGAGACACGACAGCGAGCACGATCCGAAGCCGGGCACATTCGATCTCGGAGAAGGGACTCCAATCGCGGGAAGTCTCAGGCTGGCCGGCGTTCGCACTGCGGTTGAACTTCACTCGCCGGAATACTTTGAGGCCCGATCCAACCTCGGGCGGTTCATCAAGGGCCAGCTGGCCAATCTCACCAAGGTCTCCCTAATCGATTGCATCTCTGCAGGAACGGGGACGACGAGCAATTCCGCTGAAAAGTGCTTCCACGCAACGGTGTATCCGCATTTCGTCGTCGCTGGACACCAACATCTGGATCCGAAGACTGATCGGATTTCGGAGACAAGTTTTCTGATCGACGACGCCGCGACATTGTTTTATGATTTCGACGCTTTCGGCTCAGTGATTGACGCGCGCCCGCTCATCCGCCAGGTGGTGGACGCCAACAGGCTTCCGCGGGCGATCGAGACTGGCGAAATGCCGCAGATCCACTATTTCACAGGTAAAAGAGAAATCTTCTTTGCGGAGACGGCGATTGGCAGGATTTCAGCGTTCCATTCGCCCAGTTGGACTCTACCCAGCCCGAGCGGGTTGAGTATTCGCAACAAGATACGGACGCGCATTGCATTTACAGAACCGATTAGATTTGCTGAGTCGATCGATCGTATCCTCACCGTTCGCGAACTGTTCGGCCTACTTGTAGGCAGGCCTCAGAACCTCTCCGAAATCCTGGTAGTACGAACAGGCGAAAACGGCGAGGCAGAGCAGCTCAAAGTCCACTGGAGCCGATCACCGAAACGCCGGAGCGCCGACGGCACCGAACGCCCGCATTGCGCGGATGTCCTGATCGACTTAGTGGGAAATCCCATCGCCGGCGGTCGGGTGATTCAAAGTTGGATAGCTCGGGAGGAGAAATGGCGCACCCCGCGTAGCCGATTCTTTAGCGCGTTCGAGAACCGTAACTATTACACAGCGGAACGGCTAGTGGCGGCCGCAAACATGTTTGATGTTCTGCCGATCGACGCTGTACCTTCTGACATCGCACTCAGCCCCAAATTGGCGGAGGCAAAGGCCGAAGCCCAGCAGTCGTTTCGGCGCCTAGAGCATTCTCAGGAGCGGGACAGCGTGCTCTCCGCGCTTGGCCGGATCGGGAGGGCAAGCCTCAAACAGAAGGTCCGACACAGAGCGCTGCTGGTTGCAAACTCACTTCCCCAAAAGCTACCCGAAATAACGACCATTCTAGATACGGCCGTGGACTTTAGAAATCACCTCGTTCATGGAAGCCCGATAAAGGTGCCCTCGCAATCACTGGATTCTATAACCTACCTTCTAACAGACACGCTGGAATTCATCTTCGGAGCTTCGGATCTCATCGAATCCGGATGGGAAATCACCGAATGGGATTCCCGCACCTCGACCTCCCATCCGTTCGGACGATACCTCAAGACCTACATCGGGATTCTCGCCCATTTCAAGTCTGTACTCAGATCGGATGGCGGAGCTGCGTAACCTCGCCGGGTGGCCACGTTCCCAAGGGCCAGATTATTAAATGGCGGGCGTCCCTGACCTACGTCCGCCAGGCAGAGGACAGGGGATGACGAATTACTCCTCTTAAGTCGGCTTCTCGCCCTCGATCCGAGTCGCATTTGAATGTCGGATGTAGCCGCTGGGCCGCTCCATCAGAAACGCCCATCTCGAATCCTTATAAAATCTGTCCTCCCCGGCACCCGGTGTGCCGGTCGTGTGCCCGACCGCGTGTCAACCCGCGGGCCTTCAGGGAAGCAGTAGGTGCTGAACCGCCGTCAGTCTCCCCTATCGTGATTCACACGCAGAAACCGACCCTTAGCAGTGGCCACGTGTGCGACGCGTGTGCCGTTGTTCTTTTTGGAGGCAATGTTATCGACAAACTGGCCGAATCATTCGCCGTGGACCCAGCACATGGCTATCAACGGCATCTGTGGCCGGGAGATCATTGCAGCCTTCCAAGGTAGCTCGTTGAAGTAGGCGAGTATCCCGGGAGGCACATTGACGGATTTGCGCCATTCTTGACACCCAAGAATATTCAATTATCAGAATTTAGGAGTTCGCAAATTCGATGGGTTCTATCCGGATGTTCTTCCGACTCCCTTAGTCCGGGCACACATGTCGCACACCGACCGAGCCGCGACACCGCGAATCTCTCAATCACGCGGCCCGAGTATTACTGATGCCGGATCAGTATTCTCAAGGCTGTCTCAAGGACCGCCTCAAATTGCCACACATGCTGCA
>Ga0181535_10005836_pt1 | contig 12997 bp, 11 predicted proteins | sample PEATcosm2014_Bin_44_FD_119774 | JGI IMG/M metagenome (GOLD analysis project Ga0181535, IMG submission 119774) | Peatland microbial communities from MTU Mesocosm Facility, Houghton, MI, USA - PEATcosm2014_Bin17_30_metaG | ecosystem: Environmental > Terrestrial > Soil > Wetlands > Peat | place...
ATAATTTTATAATAATAAATATAGATTATAAGTTTACAATCATACATCACGCCAATAAATAAGAAATAACCGTATTATATCAGTTTAACATAAAAAATAATCCAAACATGAGACCATTAAATACGTGAAAATCTTAAAAATAATATTTTTTCAATCAATAATCACAACAGCAACAGCTGTTTTGTGCGTTGTGCGTTTCTGACTGCCGAGCCTGTGTGGCAGTTGTTGAATAATATGTACATCCTCTTTGATTTTTCTGCCATACTTTTCATCTTCGGAATAAATGAATTGAGTTCCTCTTCACTGTATAAATAATCATATCTTTCAGATACAGGAGCGTTAAACCAGTTTTTGTTTCTTCCATGCAGGCGCAGGTATCCGATATCCGAGGTTACTTCGTTGATAAAAGGCATTAGCCGCGGCAGTTGCGGTTCGTCCACGGCGCAATATCCAAGGTCTGCGCTTTTAAGAAATTCAAAAGTTTCCGGCTTTGCCCAGTCGCTGTTTCTAAATTCAATTATTACGGGGATGTCTTTCAGCTTTTCCCGGCTCTGCCGCATATACTCCATTGATTCTTTTGACGGATAAAAGAATACCGGATACTGCAAAAGAACTGCGCCGAGCTTTCCTGCCTCCATGAACGGCCTTATTGAAAATTTAAATTTGTCTATATCTTCAAGGGCATGGTCAATTGAAGGTTTCTTATCCCTCAGCCTGTCGTCAAAAGGATCGTGGGTAAATCCCCTGTATCCTTTTACAACAAATTCAAAGTTTTTTCCTGTCTTTTTTTCCATTGCCATGGCTGATTTTTCGCTTATGAGCGCGTAATATGTGGAATTGACCTCAAGGGTGTCAAAGCCGAGCTCGTTCTGGTAATAGACAAGCTCTTCCCTTTGAGGCAATCCTTTCGGATATATTACGCCTCCGCGCCAGTCAGGCATGGAAAAACCGGATGTTCCTATGCGTATTGTCCCCATTTTATCTCCCCCGGGATTTTTCTGCATCTCTGTAAAATCATTTTATTAATCGTGTACTTATTATACCGCACCTTCCCAGTATGCCGTATTTTTCTGCGGTAATCAAAGAGGTTGGGCGCAGCGTGAAGTCGCCGTATTTTTTGTTTATATTATCCATAACCTCCAGGAGCTTTGACTTTTTTTCAAAATCATTGAAGAGGTACTTCTGCCTGTCATCTACCGCCAGGTTGGAAATGCTTACCCCGAGCAGGCGCACCGGTTTTTGCAGGGGCAATACCTTTTCAAATATACTCATGGCAAGGTTGAAAATTTCCACTCCTGAATTGAAATAATGCTTCAGGGTGTCCCTGCTTGCGTACATGTCAAAATCCCCGAACCTTACGGCCATGGAGACTGTCCTGCCTTTCATTTTGTATTCACGCAGCCGGGCAGCTGTTTTTTCACAGAGCAGGAGCATATATGACCTTATAACGGCTATGTCATATGTATCCTGCGGCAGTGTGTGGCTGTGGCCCACTGATTTTATGGGTATCTGTCCGGAATAGTCCTTTACGGTCGATTCGCTTAATCCCAAGCCGATGTTCTTGTAAAAGCCGCCCAGGATGCCAAAACGGCTCTTTAAGAGCCCTAAATCGGCCTCTCCGAGCTGTTTGGCTGTGTTTATGCCCATGTATTTGAGTTTCTGTGATATCTTCCGGCCAATCCCAACCCCCTGAAGTTTCTCAACGGGTATAGCGGCCATAAAGTCTTTTACTTCGTCCCCGCCCACTACAACGAGGCCGTCCGGCTTTTTGGATTTTGCGGCAATCTTTGCAACTACTTTATTCGGTGCAATTCCAATGGAGCATTTTATCCCTGTTTCTTCCGCCATTGTCTTTTTTATCTTTTTTGCTATTTCAACGGCTCCGCCGAAAAGATATTCGGTTTCAGTTACATCCAGGAAACATTCGTCTATGCTGAATACCTCCACCTTGTTTGTGAATTCAAGGAAAATCTTATGGATTTTGAGCGAGGTGTCAATGTATTTGTCCAGGTTGCCTATGACCGGTATAAGATTCGGGCAAAGCCTTCTCGCCTCGGGCAGCGTCATGCCTGTTTTTACCCCGAACCAGCGCGCTTCATATGATGCGGTTACTATAATGGTCCTGCCTTCGCCGCATACGCCGATTGGTTTGCCCCGCAGTTCAGGGTTGCACTGCTGTTCCACAGATGCAAAATAAGCGTTCTGGTCGACGAGCATTATTTTCTTTTCAGGCTTTTCAACGGTTTGTTCCATGATGTTTACTTTTCTTCTGTCTTTTCAAGTTTCCATTCAAGTGTTTTCTGGTTAAAAGAGAGTTCGTAATACCCTCCGGCGCCGGTTGCGGAGAAATGTATTATCATTGCGTCGCCCTCTGCCGTGTTCCACATATAGGTTATTTCAGTGACATCTATTTTTCTCTCACGCCACATGAACCATTTGGGATATATCCTGTTCTTTGAGAATATGACGCCGGTTTTTATCTTCTCCTCGATTACCGTGACGCTCATTTTAGTTTCCTGATTACCCCGACCACCTTGCCGAGAATCTGAATTTCTTTTGAAATTATGGGGCCGTATTTGGGGTTTTCAGCGACGAGTTTTACCCCGTCAGAAGTCAGGAAGAAACGTTTTACAGTGGCTTCGTTTTCAAGCAAGGCGGCGATGATCTCACCGTTGGCAGCCGTTCTTTGTTTGTTTATAATTACCGTATCGCCATCGAATATGCCTGCGTCAATCATGGAATCACCCGCCACACGCAGGGCAAACATGTTTTTCAGGCCGAACATGTCGGTGATACTGTCTATATGTTCCTCTACGTTTTCAATGGCGTCAATGGGTTTGCCGGCGCTGATCCGGCCGAGAACAGGTATTCCGGCGGATTGTTTTAGCAGTTCTATGCCCCGGGCAGTGTTTTTCTTCATTTTGATATATCCGGCCTCGATGAGCTTTTCAAGGTGGTACCTTACCGGCCAGGTTGACGAGAACCCGCAATCCTTGGCCAGCTCGCGAAGAGTGGGTGTCATCCGCTGTTCGTTTGTTAAAGCAGTCAATTTATCGAGTACTTTTAGTGTTTTACTGCCAAGCGCCATTGTTTTTCTCCTTGAGCGTTTTCTTATTACCCAATTATAGCTCAAATGTGCTAATTTGTCAAGGAGAGGTTGATCGTCATATAGCGGAATTTAGAGTTCTATGGCTTCCTGTTCTTATCGATTTGCCCCGATATAAAATCAAAAATTTTTCCTATGACAAAATATTGCAGTATCCCTAATAACGGAGAAAGTAATAACGCCCACCAGGCGGCTTTCATATCATGGGTAAATGCGAAGATGATAACAAAACTCAACAACGAACCAGGCGCTCCCGAAACATACACAAGCCCAAAAATATTCCCTTTATGCCCTGATGCGGCCATTATAATACACCCGGCCAGGGTGACGAACAAGTATAAGCCTGGATAAATATACCGGAATTTAATCCCGATTTTTAGGACCCTGCAGATGATGTATATTATTAAAAGCAGGATAATAAGGAATGTTATACTCAAAAACAGCTCCGATCCTTGCATCCGCGCCTCCGGAGTTCGCCTTTTTTTGACCAAACCAGGTTCCGAACTTACATTTTATATTTTAATAATCTCAATAATTTATTTAATCGGTCCCGACATGTTACAAGGACAATAAATTTTATATACTTTGCCCAATAGAAGGCAGCTCCCTATAGTCGCCCGCGTTGCTACAAATAATATTAACAAAGGAAACTTTTTGTTCATTTTTTGCCATCTAATCATCGTTTTGCCCATTATAATACTATGTGATATGCGTGTCCAGCGAGGAATAAGATAGTTTGATTTTTATTCTTCTTTTGATATAATGAACGCGCGGTGTGATCCTGTTAAATGTTGCCCGGTCGTCCAATGGTAAGACTGGAGCCTTTGGAGCTTCCTATGGTGGTTCGAATCCACCCCGGGCAGCCATGATTTTCGGCTTTTCCGAAAATCGGAGCAGGTGAGCAGGTTGAACAGCTGACAAACAAGTAAAAGCGAACCTGCGGTCAAATGCTCAAGTGTTCAGGTTCGCAGAAAACACTTCCTCAACCCCAATAATCCATCTACGGAAATAACAATATAAATACTATTTTTTTAAATATTACAATTGGGATTTTACATGATGATTTTGGGATTTGCTTGATGAAACCCTGGGATGAATACAAAAAAAATCTCGATTTTCACTTGCAGCGTGCCAAGGCGAAAGTGCCCGCCTTGGACTTTGTGGAAAAATTACTGCGCCCTTGTCTCGCTTGTCTGGATCGCTTCATGGAACTTTTCAAGGACCTTTACTTCAATGTTCTTCCTCATCTCGTTGTTGAGCGGATGAGCAATGTCCTTGAATGTGCCGTCCGAGAGTTTCCTGCTGGGCATTACCACAAAAAGTCCGTTCTTTCCGTCGATTACCTTAAGACCCCTTACCACGAACGACCCGTCGAACGTGATGCTGACGTAAGCCTTCAATTTCTGGTCCTCTGCTTCTCCTGAGCCCCTTGGAAAAACCTTTACTTCCGTGATTTCCATCTACCGACGCCTCCTGACTGATTTTTCAAATCGAATGTGCCAGGCTGATAAAACAACCGCGCCATGCACGCCTGATCTTCCTGTAACACTCCAGAGCTCCCCTTCTATCCTTGAACAAGCCGTATACAGCGCTTCCGCTTCCGCTAAGGCCGGCATTTTCACTGCCGTGCCTCAAAAAATCCTTTTTTAAATCCCTTAATTCGCCGTATCTCTTAAAGACAGGCGACTCGAAGTCATTTTGAAGCAACTTTGAGCAATCCTTCATTTGAACATCTATAAGTTTAATATATGGAAGCGCTTTTGTCAAATTTTTTTCATCATCGTACCACTCATAGGCCTCCCTGGTGGCCACCCTTATTCCTCTTGGAACGCATATCACATACCAGTACCCGCCAATGTCAGAAAACGCCTTTATTTTGTTGCCTTTCCCATAAACGTATGCGGCCCTTGAATGTATGAAAAACGGCACGTCCGACCCCAATTTAAACCCGAGCCGTGCCATTTCTCCGACCGAGAGTCCCGGTTTAAAAATGCAGTTCATTCCTCTAATTACCGTGGCAGCGTTGCTGCTCCCCCCGCCCAATCCGGCGCCGCTGGGTATGTATTTGTAAAATGTTATTTTTATCCCCCGTCTTATCCCGCACTGTTTCCTGACAAGGGAAGCGGCCTTATAGATTATATTTTTCTCCGCGGGAATGTTTAATTTTTTGAAATAATCTACCACTTCTACGGCGTTGCCGGGGGTTTGTTCAATATCGATGATATCGTAAAGCGAAACCGGGTCGAAAATGGAGTCGATATAATGATACCCGTCTTTCGGGTCCCTGCCTGTTATTTTTAAAATTAGGTTGATTTTTGCCGGGGATAAAAATATCATTTCTTATTTTGCCCTGAAAATGCCGTCAATTTTTTTCTGGAGGTCCTCTTTTGAATCCGGGCCGCTCTCCATCGATTTTTTATAATACTCTTCGGCCTTATCCGGCTTGTTGAGCTTTACGTATGTGTCGCCCATATGTTCATAAACGGTCGCGTCCCCTTTGCCCTTGTCTTTTTCAAGAAGCGACGCGGCCTTTGTCAATTCGTCGAGCGCCCTGTCATATTGCCCTTTTTTAAAATAGACCCAGCCCAGGCTGTCCTCGTAGAAACCGTTGTCCTTCTCTATACCCAGGGCTTTTGTCACAAGATCGAGCGCCTCGTCGAGGTTCTTCCCCAGATCGGCGTAGGTGTAACCGATATAATTATAGGCGTCCGCATTCTTGGGATTTGCCTTGAGCACCGCCTTGAATTCCGCTATGGAGCCGTCAAAATCCTTTTGTTTGTCGTAAACTATCGCCAGGTTAAAATGGAGCTTTTCCGAATCCGGAAATTTTGCAAGGCCGTCCCTGTAAACCTTTACCGCGTCGTCGTATTTGGCGGAGTCAAAATAAGCGGCGGCAAGCACCGTGTAAAAATCCTCCACGTCGCCGTGCTCCTTCAGTTTGTCCTTGAAAAAATCGATTGCCTTGTCCATCTTTCCGGTCTCCGAATAGATATAACCTATGTGGTAGTATGCGTTCATGAACTTGGGGTCCGTCTTGAGAATGTCGTTGAATATGTCGAGGGCCCTTTCGTATTCTTTAAGTTCCTCGTGGCACAGCGCGGTGTAATATTTTACCATGTTCTCTTCGGGTTTTAGCTCCCCGGCGATCTTAAGCTGTGCAATGGCCTCGTTGTATTTTGCGGCCTTCAGGTAGATGACCCCGAGTGAATAATTCAGGTCGAAATTGTCCCTGTCGTTCTTCAATATGTCGGTATATGTCTTGATCGCCCCGTCAAAATCCTTTTCCCTGTAATATATCTCCGCCACGGCTTTTAACGCGTCCGGATCGCCGGGTTTGAGCCCGAGATAATCGTTATATATCCTCAGCGCGCTTTTATTGTCGCCTATGATCTCGTATACCCCGGCCAGGGCGGTGTATGCCTTAAGATAAAGCGGGTCCTTGTCAACGGCTGACTGGAAATATTTCAGGGCCTCGTCGTAATTTTCCTTCCCGGCGTAAAGAAGCCCTATGTTGTAATAAGCTCCGGCGGTCTCGGGAGAAAGAGCCACATTCTTTTTAAAGAGCGACTCGGCCGTATCCATGTCGTTCTCTTTGAAAGCTATCACGCCCAGGTAAAAATAAGGGTCTGCAAGCGTCGCGTCAATGTGCATAACGCGTTCAAAAATGGATTTTGCCTCGCTAAGGTCGCCGTTATCCAATTTTAACCTGCCCGCCATTATGAGGATGTCTGTGTTGTAAGGGTCTTCATCAAGCCCCTTTTCCACCATTTCCTTCATACCCGGCGAATCGCCTTTTAACCCGAAAATATACGCAAGCTGTTTGTATATCGGCCCGGGCGCGTAGGAGTATTTGGCCGCTATCTTGTAATATTCCATGGAATAATCGTCCTCGCCGGCCAGCTCAAAGGTGTATCCAAGGCCGTAATAAAGGTATGAAACGGCCTCCTGGTAGGGATTTTTTTCGACATCGGGCCTGCTTACATTGGCCGTATCAAGATAGGATTTATTAATGGCACAGCCCGGAAAGACGGCCGCCATTATCAAAAGCGGCGGGACGAAGAGCAACAGCTGTTTTATGACTTTATTAATCTTCAAATTTTTTATCCGTTATCCTGAGCCTTTTATTGATTGTCTTTAAAAGGGCCATTAGTATTTTTGCCGCGATACCCGGGTCTGAATCCAGCATTTCATTGAACGATTTTTTCGTGACCACCACCAGTTTCGAATCCGCGCCGGTCCTGCCGGAGGCGCTGCGCGGCCCTGCGTCGATAAGGGACATCTCGCCCACTATATCGCCCGGCATAACCGTGGTGATCAGCACGTCCTTGTCCTTCGTCTTCTTGTAAATCTCCACGGAGCCTTCGGTGACTATGTAAAGCACCTCTCCGGGCATTCCCTCCACGAAGAGCGTCGATCCTTTTTTGTATACTTTTTCGAATATTCTTTTCGATATTACGTCAAGCTCCGCGTCGGTCAGTTCCTTGAAAAGGCTTATGCCTTTTAATTTTTCATATTCAACCTGCTCGGCCATAATATTTCACTACCTCCGCAATTTTATGGGGGCTTTTCAAAACGCATGGGTCAGATCTGTATCTCCCAGCCTTCCTGAAGCGCGTATGTTTTCTCGAACCTCTGCTGGGCCTTGCGCTGTATCTCGTCGACGTCGCCGTCCGTGTGCTCCGGCGCGTGATGGCACAGATGCAGTTCTTTTACCCCGGCGAGCTGGGCGACCTTTATCCCCTCCTCGTAAGTGGAATGTCCCCATCCCACATATTTCGGATATTCCTCCGGTGTAAAATGGGCGTCGTACATCAGGATGTCGGCGTCCTTTGCCATTTCTATGAGCTTGTTGTCCGGCACGGACCAGTGCTCGATGTCCGTGGCGTAAACAAAGGATCCTTTTTTTGATTCAACACGGTATACGAGCATCCCGCCGGGATGGTTGATCTTTACGGAATTTATCTTAAAGGGGCCGATATTTATCTCTTCCTTTTCCTTTATCTCGTTGAAATTAAGCTTTGCCATCATGCCCGAGAGTTCCACGGGGAAATTTATAAATTCCTGCTGGCGCTTGAGAACGTCCTGTATTGTTTTATTGTATTTTGTCTCGCCGTAAATGTTTATCTCGTTGCCTTTGATAAAGCCCGGCGCAAAGAACGGGAACCCCTGAAGGTGGTCCCAGTGGTAATGGGAAAACAGCATGTGGAGCTTGTGCCCGGTAGGCCCTTCTTTCAAAAGATCGCGGCCGAGATTCCGCAGGCCGGTACCGGCGTCTATAACAATGCGGGTATTGGCCTCTTCAATGAGCACGCATGTGGTATTGCCGCCGTATTTTACCGTATCGCGGGAAGGAACGGGAATCGAGCCTCTAACTCCGTAATATTTTATCCTCATTTATCCTCCGTTTGTTTGGCGGCCGAGTAGAAAAAAATTCCGCTTCACAATTAAGATTATATCCCAGTTATCCTATGTTTATCAAGTCAAAATTGGCCCCGTAGCGCTGCTTTATTATACGGACCAGCCTTTCCTTTTCGATGTGATCTGCATCACAAATCCCGGAAACAATATTTTCCGCGGCTTTCCTGGCCGCCGACAATTCCGCCCTGTCCCTGAAAATATTCGCTATTTTGAATTCGCTCAGGCCGTGCTGCCTGGTCCCGAGGAACTCTCCAGGCCCCCTGATCTCAAGGTCTGCCTCGGATATCTTAAAACCGTCCTGGGTTTGTTCCATAATTTCAAGGCGTTTTATGGAATCTTCCGTATGCGGGTCGCCCACAAGTATGCAATACGACTGTTTCTCGCCCCTGCCAACCCTGCCGCGAAGCTGGTGAAGCTGGGAGAGGCCGAAGCGGTCCGCGTGCTCTATCATTATTACCGAGGCATCCGGCACGTCTATCCCCACCTCGATTACCGTGGTGGCCACAAGGATATCGGTCTCTTTTTTCCTGAAAGATTCCATTGCCGCGTCCCGTTCGTCCTTTTTCATCCGGCCGTGTATTATTGAAGTCCTGAATTCCTTGAACCTGGCCGCAAGATGTTTTTCCATTTCAATGGCGGATTTCAGGTCCAACTTTTCCGATTCGGCTACAAGGGGATAAACCGCGTAAACCTGCTCGCCCTGCCTTAGCCTTTCTTCAAGAAAAGAATAAATCCTGTTCGTGTCGCCGGATTCGAACACATGGGTCTTTATCGGTTTCCTGCCCGGCGGCAACTCGTCAATTGTGGAAACGTCGGTGTCGCCGTAAACCGTCATTGAGATGGTCCTGGGTATGGGCGTCGCCGTCATTATAAGGCTGTGCGCCGGCCTTTTGCCCTTTTTAACCAGGGCAAGCCTTTGCAATACGCCGAACCTGTGCTGTTCGTCTATGACGCATAGCCCCAGGTCACTGAATTCCACATCGTCCTGTATGAGAGCGTGCGTGCCTATCGCGATATCCGTGGAGCCGTCTTTAATCCCTTCGAGCGCCTTCGCTTTCTTTGCCCTTGCCATGGTTCCCGATAGCAGGGCGCAGGAAATATCCATGCCTTTGAGCAGGTTCTGTATGTTCTTGAAATGCTGCTGCGCCAGTATCTCGGTTGGCGCCATTATGGCGGCCTGGCATCCGCTGTCTTTTGCCATAACACATGCAGCCAGGGCGACGATGGTTTTTCCGGACCCCACGTCGCCCTGAATGAGCCTGTTCATGGGCGTGCCCGAGGTAAGGTCAGATGATATCTCATTCAATACCTTTTTTTGGGCATTGGTCAGCGAGAACGGGAGATTTTTCATGAAGCTGCCGTAAGCTGCGCCCGACGCGCTGAATATTATCCCCTTTTCCTTTTTTATGCCGTATCTCTGCAGAAGGAAGGCAAGCTGCAAGTAGAAGAACTCGTCGAATATCAGCCGCCTTTTGCTTTTTTCCAGCGAATCAAAATCCTCGGGAAAATGAAGCGACGATATGGATGCCTTAAGCCCTGCCAGCGAGTATTGCTTTATTACTTCTTCAGGCATGTCGTCCTTCAGCTCCGGAAGATAATTATCAAGGGCGAATTTGATGATCCGCCTGATCTGTTTCTGGTAAAGCCTGTCCGTGAGCGGATATATCGGCACTATCCTGTTGACGTTGACCGAAGTGTTTTCACCCGGCTCGTCGTCCATTATTTCGTATTCGGGGGAGCCTATCTGAAGGTAGTTCCTGTAGGTGTCCACTTTGCCGTGAAAGATCACCTCATAACCGCGCTTGAATATCTTTTCAATATAAGGCTGGTTGTACCAGACGCCGGATATGAATCCAGTCGCGTCCTTTATGGTCACTTTTGTTATTTTAAGGCGCGGCCTTACCTGCCTTGTTTCGGCGGCTATGACCACACCCTGCACCGTTTCCAGCGTCCCGGGATTTAACTTGATTATCGGCGTAAGGTTTGAGCGGTCCACCCAGTCCCTCGGCAGGTAATAAAGCAGGTCCTTTACCGTCATGATGCCGAGTTTTTCCAGTAGCTGTGCGCGCTCCGGCCCCACTCCTTTTATGTATTGGACCGGCTGGTCGAGGCTGCCGCCTGTCATGGTCAGTTACCTACCCCGGTGAGGCCGCTGAGCGGGCTCAGGTCGGGCGAGGCCGAGGTCGGTTTGTTGAATTTTGCCTCGGGAATAGCGCTGATATTTATCGTGAAATATATCTCTTCCTGGTTGTCCAGACGTTTTGTCCAGGAAGCGCTGGCATCCCAGCAGTGCAGGTGCCATGTCATCGTATATACGTGCGAATTCAATTTTTTGGATATAAGGTCGTATTCCCTGGCCACAGTAAAGAGGAACTCCGGCGTGAAATTAAACGTCATGGACGTGCCGAACGTCAGCACGTCAGGCGTGCGCGTCACCGCGTTAAAGCCGGTGTAATCTATCACGTTGTTCACGTAATTGGTGTACATACCGACATCCCAGAGAGCTTTCGGCCCCATATCCTTGACGTCAAAATTCAGGTTCAGGCTTTTTATCGTGTTCACATACGGGCTGTAAATGCCCGACGAGGTAAAATACAGGTCCCTTGCGGAAGAGTAAAGGTTGAAATTGATCATGGACATCTTGTCCACGTCAAACCCCGATTTTGCCGTATCGGAAAGAAGGTTGTATGTGGATGATACGTTTAAATTAATTGGCCCAAAACCGCCGGTTACAACGGCCGACAACATATTGGTGGTGATCCCCGCGTGCGGGGCCCCGTTCAGGCGGTTGAGCATCTTGGCGTAGCTGTGGGTGAGCTGGGCTCGCAAAAATCCTCCCGGAATAATGTCCAGCGACGCGGACTCGTTCGTAGTCAGGGAATTCGTGAGGTCGCCGCCGAAAAAACCGCTCTGTTTGTCGTTTGAATTCAGCCATTGGGCGGAAAGGCCCGCATTCGCGGAAAGGCTCAGGATATACATATAAGGGGCGGATATGGCCAGCATGGGCGAAAACGTTCCCGTGTCGGTGTAATAATCCCCCAGCCCCACGTCGTAGGCCCTGTTCAAGCTGACGGAATGCGAATAATATATCCTGGGAAGTATCTGCGTTGATGACATATTGTAAGTCAGGCTCGGCAGGGTCCTTGCCGCGGTGTAATATGAATACTTCGGCGTTGGCGTCGGGACAGACGTGTCGGTCGTAGACGCATAGGCCGTGTTCGTCAGTTCTTCCGTATCCAGCGCGGTAAAGGCGAACGACTGGTTGCCAAAGGACGTGGAGAATGAGGCCTGGTAATCGTGGCGGAACATGTCAACGCCCTGCGAATTAATGTAATCGGTGGTCAGTCCCGCATCCGAGACGGTTTGCGCGCTCAGTCCCAGCCGTGTGGTGTCGTTGAACTGCTGGTTGTGGGCAAAATTCACGCTCCACCTGCGCGTTTTTTGTATGATGTCGTCCATAAGCGAACCCGCGAAGGTGCCGGTGGAGTATTTGTTAAATCCGTATGCCGCGTTCAGGGTGTACTGGGAGCCCGCAAGCTGCATATAGTCGTAACCGACATCCCAATTGTTGAACTGGTTGAATACCACGTCATAGGTGGTATTCACGTAATATCCCGCGTAATCATTGTGGCCAACCTGTACGTCAAACGGGCTTTTCTGTTCCTTCAACGGTTGCGAGAAATACGGGAAGTAAAATACCGGGACGTCCCCGAGGTAAAGCACCGTGTTCCAGCTCTCGATCTTTTCGTCCTCGTAGATGTATATTATCGATGCCTGCAGCCTGAAATGCGGTTTTTCCGCGTCGCAAGTTGTGAAAACCGGGTTCTCTATCTGGCTTTTTTTTCCCTCTTTTTTCATCATATCCCCCTTCACTATCCAGGGGGACGCCATTATATCGACGTCATTTGCGGAAGCATCCTGTGTTTTTGTGTTGAAATAAAGTTTTTCGGTATAAATGGAAGAGCCGTTCTGGACCGCAAGCACCTTGCCCTGCGCCAGCATGTCTCCTGTATCCGAATTATAGAGTATATTATCGCAAAAAATAGTGGTTGTGTCGTCCCTGACGATGACATGGCCCTTGCCCGTGACGATCGAGGTTGAATTGGAATAATCCAGTGTGTCGGCGGAAATGTAAAGCGGCAGAGCCGTGTTTATTTTTGTATCGACCGTCGGCGACGTATGTCCGGGCGAAGAAGCGATTATGGCCGTAGCGGTCGCCGAAGCCGTGGGCGTAACGTCGGCCCGGCAAAAAAACGGGACGAACATAATGGCGGCAAAAAAACAAGCCGAAAACAGCCTAAAGATCAGTTTTTTTTTACCATTTAAACCAAATACCCTAAATTATGGCGTCTTCGGTCTGGGAATCGAAGAAATGGGCCTTGTTCATGTCCAGCACAAGCTCCACTTCCTGGTTCACCTCGACCTCGGCTTCAGAATCCATCTTTGCGATAAACGGCGTCTTTCCCGTCGTCA
>Ga0181535_10005838_pt1 | contig 12994 bp, 6 predicted proteins | sample PEATcosm2014_Bin_44_FD_119774 | JGI IMG/M metagenome (GOLD analysis project Ga0181535, IMG submission 119774) | Peatland microbial communities from MTU Mesocosm Facility, Houghton, MI, USA - PEATcosm2014_Bin17_30_metaG | ecosystem: Environmental > Terrestrial > Soil > Wetlands > Peat | place...
CCGTCGGTTTCACCGACGGCTAGAGAACTTGCTCCCCGGCGCGGAACTCTGCGGACGTTGACGGGACCCGGGGATACTTATTGCCTCCAGGTGCGTCCCCGCTTGCCCGTATGATATGGTAGAGACTCGGTACATTTTGGGGAGCCCCAGACCCCGGCCATGCTCGGGAAACTTCGCCAATTCGCATCGCGAGCGGTTCAATTCAGCCGGCAGAACCGCTGGGCTTTCGTCATCAGCGCCGCGCTGTGCGCCGTCAGCGTTGGGCTCTACGGGGCAGTCTATTTGCGGCCGCATCCCAATCCTTTCCTGCGATTTCTTTCCAACCTTGAACTGAAGACGCTTGACGTGCGGTTTCAACTGCGCGGGCCGCGCTTCCCCGGACCCGCCGTGGTGATCGTCGCCATTGATGAAAAGAGCCAGGATTTGCTAGGCCGCTGGCCCTTCCCGCGCAGCAACTTTGCCCAAGCCGTTGACTTTCTGCGCGCAGCCCATGCCCGGGTCATCGCCTTCGACGTGAACTTCCCGCAACCCGACGCCAACTCGGCGCTGGAAGCACTGCGTTCGGTCCGGCAGGATTACAACCACCTGGTCGCGCAGCCGGTGCGCACTCCCGCCTTCGAATCGGAGCTGAAATCGAAGGAAGCCGCGGCCGACAATGACAAACAGTTTGCCGACGCCCTCTCCCATTTCGACAATGCGATACTGGGGTATTTCTTCATTCCTCCTGGTGATGCAAGGTCACAAAACCAGGAACGCCTGAAGGCATTCCTCGACATCCTTCTCTTCCAGCAGTACCCGCAAGTTGTCCATCCGGAATACATCAAGAATTTCGAGGGCCCGGAAGGCCTGGGCATTTCTCCCAACCTGCCGCAATTTGCGTCCAACGCCAAGAACTTCGGATTCTTCTATGTCGACCAGGACCCGGATGGAGTCGTTCGCCGCGATCCCACGGTGGTGGAATTCCAGGGCAACCTCTACCCCTCCCTGGACGTTGCCGCCGCCCTCGCGTATACGAACAATTCGCTGGATCAGGTGAAGGTCATTTTCAACCCGAGCGGAGTCGACAAGATCGTCATGGGTCAGCTCACCATTCCCACGGATCGCCGCGGCTTCGCCCAACTTGATTACGACGGGGGAGCCGGCACCTTCCCTACCTATTCAATCGCCGATGTCGTCCTTGGGAAATTACCGCCGGAACTCTTTCGTGACCGGGTGGTGCTGATTGGCCCCACGGCCGTGGGCATTGGCGACATGGTGCTGACGCCTTTTCCCAAATCGACCCTGCCCGGCGCTGAGGGGCGAGCGAATGTGCCATTTCCCGGCGTGGAAGTACACGCCAACATGATTGACGATATTCTCTATCAACATTTTATCCGGCGCGGTCCGAGCGAGTTCTTAGCAGATATAGCCTTCATCCTGCTGTTCAGCCTGGGAGGCGGAATCCTCATGACCTTCCTGAGTCCTCTGCGGGCCACGCTGCTCTTGAGCGGCTCCCTGTTTGCCTATTTCTGGGGGACGTTTTTCTTGTTCTCGCACTACCGGATGTGGATTGCCGATTTCCTGCCCATGACGACGCTCATCATCACTTATGCGGGAATCATCAGCTACCGGATTTTCTTCGAAGAAGGTGAAAAGAAAAAGGTCCGCATGGCCTTCTCCCAATATTTGCATCCCCGCCTCATCGAGCAGATGCTGACACATCCCGAAACCCTTCGACTCGGAGGAGAAGAAAAAGAACTCACCGCATTATTCTCGGACATTCGCGGCTTTACGGCGCTTTCTGAAACCCTCACCCCTTCCGAACTGGTGGACCTGCTCAACGAGTATCTAACGGAAATGACCGAGGTGATATTCAGAAATTGGGGAACCTTGGACAAATACATTGGCGACGCCGTCATGGCATTCTGGGGCGCCCCCTATCCGCAGATCGACCACGCGATGCGGGCATGCCGGACGGGGCTGGATATGATCCAATCCTTGCAGACCCTGCAAATGAGTTGGCAGTCGCGAAATTTGCCGCGTATTGACATCGGCGTTGGCATCAATTCCGGCCCCATGCTGGTCGGCAACATGGGGTCGAAACGACGCAAGAATTACACCATCATGGGCGATAGCGTCAACCTGGCATCGCGCCTGGAGGGCATCAACCGGCAATTCGGAACTAATATCATTATCAGTGAGAACACTTTTCTCCTGGTTAAGGATCAGGTCGTGGCCCGCGAGCTTGACCTCATTCAAGTAAAAGGGAAAACCCAGCCCGTCAAGGTTTACGAATTGCTTGGCCTTGCAGCGGAGTCCTCTCAGTTCAGCGATTTGGTTAGCCGCTTTGAGAAGGGCCTGGAAGCCTATCGGAGCGGCCAATGGAGCCCAGCCGTCGAGATCTTTCAAGACCTGGTACGCAACTATCCGGACGATGGCCCCAGCCATGTTTTCATCGAGCGCTGCCATGACCTTATCGCCCAGCCCCCAGAAGGCAGTTGGGATGGGGTGTTTGTGATGAAGACCAAGTAGGAGGGGCCTTCGTGTTCCGCGTCGACAACAAACAAATCTCTCACACGCATCATTTGTTTTTCATTATGGGAAAAGGATGTCGTTAAAGACCGTCGGAAAACGATTACTGATTTTCTTGGTTTTGCTGGCGCTCCTGGCCGTCTCTGCATTTTGGGCATTCCGCCGGGTGGGACGTTGGCTGGTTGATCCCGATCCCCTCGAGCACGCCCAGGCAATCGTGGTTCTCAGCGGTAAGGCACCTTTCCGCGCTATGGAGGCAGCGGAAATCTATCGGCAGGGTTGGGCGCCGGAGGTGTGGTTGTTGCGGGACGAGACCGACGAATCCGATGAGGCTTTCGCCAAGCTCGGCATCCCCCATCCCACCGAACAGGATTACGATCGCGAGGTCTTGGCGAAGCTCGGAGTTCCAACGAAGGCGATTCGGATCCTGGAACCTCCCACCACAAATACCGTGAGTGAGATTAGGCTCATCGCCAACGAGTTGCGGCGGCAGAACGGAGACAAAGCTATTCTGGTAACTTCGCCCGTACACACTCGGCGGTCGAAGGAGATCTGGCGCCTCGTCGCAGGAGGTCATCCGCAGGCCGTCCTTCGTTATGACTCATACGAACCCGCTGACCCCGACCACTGGTGGCGTAACACCCACGACATCCAGGATGTTGAGCATGAAATCCTCGGACTGATCGACGCGCATTTGGGATTTGTAGCCGGACCTCGCGAGCGATGAGGTAAGGCTTTGGCTCGATTCGATTCCCTTGTTCCAGCAGCATTCTATTTCGCCGCTTTTTCGAGGGAACGCACCGAGCCCTCTACTGAGGATTGCAAATACGGTGACGAATTCTTCTCGTAGCGCGGGCGTCTCTCCCGCTCGGGCGTGGGCATCCTGCCCGCGCGCCGATGGGAGCGGGACGCTCCCGGGACAGCGGGCAAGATGGCCGCGCTACGGACGCCATAGTCACTATATTTTGCGAGTCTGACTAGCTCATTCGCGACGGGACCTACGACGTGGGAACGGCCACAGAAACTTCGGTGGAAGCCGCGCTCTCGGTATCACCCGAACTGACGGCCTTAACCACGTAGTAGTATGTCGTTCCTGCCGTAACGCTCTCGTCCGTAAACGCGGTCCCGCTAACCGGCGTGGAATTCAGCGGCGTCGAGCTCTCCGCGCCGGAGGTTGTCCCCCGGTAAACGTAATAGCCCGTGACGCCCGTGCTAGTACTCGCGGTCCAAGACAGCATTACGTCGCTAGTTCCCGAACCCGAAAGCGAGACGGACTGCGGGCTTCCGCTGGCATTGTCAGCGATGCTCAAGGTGGCTGTGCGGGACCCGGTGGCTGCGGGGGTGAAAGTGACGGCGATAGTGCAGGAGCTCCCCGCCGCGAGCGAAGACCCGCAAGTGTTCGCCTCCGAGAAGTCATCAGGATCAGTTCCAGCAAAGGTCGTGCCCGAGATCGTCAAGCTGGCAGTGCCGGTGTTGCTCAGGGTGACAGTCTGAGAGGCGCTTGCGACGTCCGCCGCCTGATTCCCGAAAGACAGGCTGGTGGCGGAAAGGCTGGCCGCAGGCGTGGCACTCCCTCCTGTGCCCGAGAGACTCACGGTCTGGCTGCCTCCCGAGGCGTTATCCGCCAGGGTGACGGTGGCAGTAAGAGCTCCTGAGGCGGCGGGTTTAAAGGTGACACTGATCGTGCAATTGGCACTTGCCGCTACACTCGAACCGCAATTGTTGCTTTGGGAAAAGTCGGCGGCATCCGCGCCTGTCAGGCCGATGCTCGAAATGCTCAGGGCGGCATTACCGGTATTGCTTAACGTGACCGTCTTAGCCGCGGTAGTGGAGCCGACGGTTTCGCTGCCGAAACTAAGGCTGGTGGCGGAAAGGCTAGCCACCGGCGCAGAGCTCCCTCCTGTGCCAGAGAGGCTCACGGTCTGAGCGCCGCCCGAGGCGTTATCCGTCAGGGTGACGGCGGCAGTAAAAACTCCCGAGGCGGCGGGCTTAAACGTGACACTGATGGTGCAATTGGCGTTTGCCGCTACACTTGAGCCGCAATTATTGCTTTGTGCAAAGTCGGCGGCATCCGCGCCTGTCAGCGCGATGCTCGAAATGCTCAGGGAGGCACTACCGGTATTGCTCAGGGTGACCGACTTTGCCGCGCTGGTGGAACCCACGGTTTCGCTGCCGAAACTAAGGCTGGTGGCGGAGAGGCTGGCAGCGGATGCCGCCCCGGTTCCGGTCAGGCTCACACCCTGGGGGCTGCCCGTCGCGTTGTCCGCGACACTGAGAGTAGCCGTAAACGTCCCGCCGGCGGCTGGCGTGAAGGTCAGGCTGATTGTGCAGGCGGCGCCTGCCGCTACGGTGGACCCGCAATTGTTGGTCTGCGCAAAATCCGTGGCATTGGTGCCGGACAGCGAAATGCTGCTAACGCTCAAGGCGGCCGTACCCGAGTTGCTCAGAGTAACCGTCTGAGCCGCGCTCGTGCCGCCGACGGCTTGGCTGGCAAAGGTGAGGTTGGTCGGAGAAAGGCTGGCACTGGATGACGCACCGATCCCGGTCAGGCTTACGCTCTGAGGACTGCCGGCGGCGTTGTCAGTAAGGGTTACAGCAGCGGTAAGAGTTCCCGTCGCGGCCGGCTTGAAGGTAACACTGATGACGCAATTGCCTCCTGCCGCTACGCTCGACCCGCAATTGTTGGTCTGGGCAAAATCACTTGCACTGGTCCCGGAAAGGGCAAGGCTGGTTACGCTCAAGGCTGCGGTGCCCGAGTTGCTCAGCGTAATCGTCTGTGCCGCGCTGGTGGCCCCGACGGTTTGGCCGGCAAAGGTGAGACTGGTCGGGGAAAGGGTGGCGACGGGCGCAGCCCCCGTTCCGGCAAGGCTCACGCTCTGGGGACTGCCGGTGGCGTTGTCCGCGACGTTGAGTGTTGCCGTGAGCGCCCCACTGGCTGAGGGCGTGAAGGTCACATTGATCGTGCAGGCGGCTCCTGCCGCCACGCTTGTCCCGCAATTATTGGTTTGGGCAAAACTGACGGCATTCGTCCCGGAGATCGCGAGGCTGGTCACACTCAAAGCCGCGGTGCCCGAATTGCTCAAAGTGATTGTCTGAGCCCCGCTGGTGGTGCCGACGGCTTCGCTGGCGAAAGTGAGACTGGCCGGGGAAACGCTGGCAGCGGCGCCGGCGCCCGTTCCGGTGAGGCTCACATTCCAGGAACTCTGGAAGGAATCGGTGACGGTCACGGCGGCGGTGCGAGCTCCCGAAGCGCTGGGCTTGAACGTGACGCTGATGGCGCAATTGGCTCCTGCGGCCACGCTGGACCCGCAATTATTGGTTTCAGTAAAGTCGGTGGCGTTACTGCCGGTGACCGCAACACTGTTGATGCTCAGGGTGGCATTGCCAGAGTTGGTCATGGTGACCGTCTGAGGTCCGCTGGCAGTCCCAATGTTTTCGCTCGCGAACGTGAGGCTGGCAGGGGAGAACGTGGCGGCAGGTGTCGAGCCGGTTCCATTAACTGGCACGCCCCATCTGGAGTTGAAGGGGTTGTCGACAACGGTGACGGCGGCGGTGAGAGTTCCCATGGCATTCGGCTGGAACGTAACCGTGATCGTGCAACTGGCCCCCGCTGCCACGCTGGCCCCGCAATTATTGGTTTGGGAAAAGTCGGCGGAATTCGTCCCGGTAACCGTGATGCTCGAGACGTCCAAGACGGCATTGCCGGAATTGGTCAGAAGTATCGTCTGGGGCGGGCTGACGGCGCCGACAGGTTGGCTGCCAATCGTCAGGCTGGCCGGAGAAAGATTGGGGTTGGGAGCCCCACCCGTTCCGCTCAGGCTCACGCTGAGAGGGCTGCTGGCGCCGCTGACGGCGAGCGTGACGGCAGCGGTGCGAGTTCCCGTCGCTGTCGGCTGGAAAGTTACGGTGATCGTGCAGCTCGCGTCTGCTGCGAGCGAACTCCCGCAGGTGTTGGATTCAGCAAAATCCCCGGCATTGCTCCCTGCCACTGCAATGCTGGTGATACCCGAAGCCTGGGCACTCGAGTTGGTCAGTGTGAGTGACTGGCCAGGACTGGGGGTGCCGTCGAGCTGGGTGCCGAAAGTCAGGGTGCTCGTAGAAAGAGCGACGCCCCTCGACATGCCCGTGCCGGTCAGGCTGATGGTCTGCGGGCTTCCCGTGGCACTGTCCGTGAACACGACGGAGGCCGTTCGCGCGCCGGCGGCGCTGGGGGTTAAGGTGACGCTAAGGGTACATTGGGCGGAAGGGGCAAGCGACGAGCCGCAGGTATTGCTGGCGGAAAAGTCGCCCGCGTTCGGGCCCGTCACCTCAACGCTTGAGATATTCAGCGCGCTCGTGCCCGAGTTCGTTAAGGTGTCGGTTTGAGCCGTACTGGTGGTGCCCACGGCTTGGTTGCCGAAGGCAATGCTGGGCGAGCTTTCCGAGAACCCCGGTGCGGAGGCTGTGTTCGCCACCGCGTTGCTACCACCACTTCCTCCACAGGATACTGCCAATAAAGCCAAGGCAACCAAGACAGCGGCGAGAAGTGATGCTGGTGCCCGGCCAAAGTCTGCCGTTCGGGTTTCCATTATTGCTGACTCCTTATGATTTCTCGCATCGTCAAAGTAGCGGTATATCAAATTGGTGTCTACAGTACTAGGGTACTATCTCAAAATGCATGATTATTCTGTTATATACAACATATTGGGTGCAGATTTCTTATGAGCACAATTAGCGGTAAGAATTCGGTCAGAATGTCGGCGAATCGGCGGACGGAATCTTCCCTGCCGCGGGCAAAAATACCCCGAAGTTCTCCCCTGCCCGGGCTGCAAGGGTGGCGGCTCGCCGAGTTCGAACGTTTTTTCATAACTGTGTTATCGCCCAGAATCTCTAAGGCGCACCCTTTCCTCCCCATCGGCCCGTAGAGATGAAATCTTTAGATTTTTTGTCCCCGCGGCGGGGACGGGAATCACGGCTTCTCAGCAGAGACAGGTCCCTGCGTCAAAATCAGAGTTCCGTGCAAATCCCTTGTTTTGAAATCAGGCAGAGCGAGGTAACTTCCCCACTTCCGCGCGCGATTCAATCAGAGATCGGGGCAATGCGCAAATTAAATTTCGTCGTGGTATTGACATCCATATTAAGTAAGATTGTCCCTACCTTCACATCAGGGTAAGTCCCCCCGACCACAATAGATTGTTACAGCCTTGTGGCACGGGGCGAGCGGGTGTATGCTCAGCGCAAACGAGGTCAAATGAGAAGGTGCACGCTGAGCCGTCGGTTGACGGTTCAACCAGTGCAAAGGAGTCCCTCAAATGTACTCAGGACCGAGGCGCAGGATCGAGGCGGATGAGTTTGTTTTGCGTGACGCCAAGGGGGCGATGCGCGCGGCATTGACGATGACGGCGGATGGTCCCGGCTTGTTTCTGTACGACCAAACCGAAGTCATCCGGGCAGGACTCCTGGTGGGAAAAGAGGAGCCGGGCTTGGCCCTTTTTGACCGCTCGGGAAAGCCGCAGGTTTCCCTGGCGTTGTCGGGCGAAGAGCCCAAGCTTTTGCTGCGGGATGTCGAAGGAGTTCCGCGCGCTGCCTTGACCGTCTCGGAAGCGGGCACGCGATTGATGCTCTCCGACGCCCAGTCCGGACCCCGAGTCGGATTTGCGGCGGAGAACGGCGAAGTCAGCTTGGTGTTTGCCGACCCCATCGGAAAACCGCGCATCCTCCTGGGAATGCCGGGAGGCGTGCCCGGCCTCACCCTCCTGGATAACATCGGGCGTCGCCGAGCCCGGCTGGAGATTGAGGACAACACCTCGACCTTCGAGCTTTATGACTCAGATGGAACGACGAGTTCCAGCAGCACGGTCGCGTGGGTTGAACCGCGCCCGGCGGCTGCCGCACTCGAAGCCAAACTCGCTCTTGAGGCCACCGCCCGCCAGCAGTTGGAGGAGGCGCTCGCAGCGAGTGAGGAACGCCTCAGTGCCATCACCGCCGCCAAAACGCAGATGGAAGAAGCGCAGCGTGCGAGCGAGGAAAAACATTCCGCCGAGCAGCAACGGCTGGAGGAGGCCTTGCAGGCGAGTGAAGTGCGCCTGAGCGCAGCGACCGCCGCCAAAACGCAGGGTGAGCAGATGCAGCGCGCCAGTCAGGAAGCCCACTCCGCCGAACGCGAACGTCTGGAAGTTGCCCTGCAGGCGAGTGAAGCACACCTCAGCGCCATGACCGCGGCCAAAGCGCAGATGGAGGATGCGCAACGGGCGACGGAAACGACATATTGCGCCGAACGCAAGCGCCTGGGAGAAGCCTTGCGCGCGAGTGAGGACTGCCTTCGAGCCATGACGGCCGCCAAAGCAAAGATCGAAGAGACGCAACGCGCGAGTGAGAAAGCGCATTTCGTCGAGCGCATGCGGCTGGAGGAGTCCTTGCGCGCGAGTGAGGACCGCCTCCGAGCGATGACGGCCGCCAAGGCGAAGATTGAGGAGGCACATCGGGCAACCGAGAATGCGCATTCCGCCGAACGCGACCGGTTGGAAGAGGCCGTGCGCGCGAGTGAAGGCCGCCTCGGCGCCGCAACCGCCGCGAAGGCTCAGATCGAGCAGGCGCAGCGCACGAGCGAAGAAGCATATTCTGCGGAGATCGAGCGGCTGGAGGAATCCTTACGGGCGAGTGAGGATCGCCTTGCGGCTGTGTCTGTTGTGAACGCCGAGATCGAGGAAACTCTGCGAACAAAGGAGGAGCGGTACGCTGCTGGAATCAGGCAATTGGAGGAAGGGTTACGCGCGAGCCACAAGGAAGAGAAACTGCAGGCGCTGGGGCAGTTCGCAGGCGGGGTGGCGCACGGTCTGAACAACTTCCTGACGGTCATCAACGGATATACGGATTTGTTGCTGGGTAAGATCCCACGCACCAATCCTCTTAGCGAAAGCGTGGCGCAGATCAAGAAGGCCGGCGAAAAAGCCATGGACCTGGTGGCCCCGCTTCTGGCGTTCAGCCAAGGGCAGGTTCTGTGGGCCAAGGTGCTGGATGTCAACGAAGTCGTGAAGGAAGCGGAGAAGAGTCTGCGCGGCAAGCTGGGCGAAGAGATCCGCTTGTCGACGGTGTTGAGCCCCACCTTGGGTCCGGTCAAGGCCGATCCCGAACAGTTGCAACACGTGCTGACGAACCTGGCCACGAATGCCCGCGAAGCAATGCGCAGCGGGGGGAGCCTGGTGATCGAAACTCAGAACGCCGATCTGGACGAGAGCTACGCGGCGAAATACCCAGGGGTGAAGCCCGGTCCCTACGTCCATCTGACGGTGAGCGACACCGGAACGGGGATGAGCGAGGAAACGCAGGGACGTCTGTTCGAACCGTTTTATACCACCAAGCCCCCAGGGCAGGGACTGGGTCTCGGTCTGGCCAGCGTGTATGGGATTGTCAGGCAGAGCGGCGGATCAATCCGGGTGGAGAGCGAACTGGCCAAAGGGGCGACCGTCCACGTCTACCTGCCGCGCATTGGGGAAACGGTTACGTTGACGGGGGGCGAAAAGCCGACGCTCTCGACGATGCGGGGGACGGAAACAGTTTTGGTGGTGGACGACCAGGAAGAAATCCGCAAACTCGCGCAAGTGGTACTCAAGAGCAATGGGTACAAAGTGGCGGTGGCGGGGAACGGGTGGGAAGCGCTGCTCTATTCCGAGCGCCACGCGGGTCCAATTCATTTGATGCTGACCGACATTAAGATGCCGGGAATGACGGGGCAGGAATTGGCCGAGCGCTTGCGGCCGCTGCGGCCGGAGATGGCGGTGGTCTTCATGTCGGGCTATCTGGAGAGTCGGGCGGCGCGATCCGGCGACCTCCAGACCGGAGCGGGTTTCCTCTCCAAACCCTTTTCTCCCGACGCTCTCGCCACGAAGGTGCGAGAGGCGCTGGGGCCGCCGCGCTCGGCGGGAAAGGTTTTAGTGATCGAGGATGAAACGGGAATCCGCAGCTTTCTGCGGATGATCTTGGCCTCGGTAGGGTACGAGGTTCTGGAAGCGGATAGCGCGGAGCAGGCGCTGAAAAACCTGAACGGAGAGGTCGTTGAGCTGATCCTGGTGAATCTAGGAGTACCGAGTCAGTATAACGTGGAGAAGATCCGCCTGCTCCAGAAGCGCCACCCCAACCTGAAGGTGATCGCCATGGCGGAGGCGTATGGCAATGAGTTCCTGCGAGCGGCGGAACAGCTCGGCGCTCAAGCCACGCTGGCGAAGCCCATCCGCGCCGATCAGTTGCTCGAAACGCTGCGGCGTACGTCGAGCGAATGGTAAGAAACAGACGTACGTCGGTCGTAGCGCGGGCATCTTGCCCACGCCCCAGCGGGCGGGCTCGCAACGCCCGATCACCCGTTACCTCTTTGTAGGGCAACGCTTTAGCGTTTCTAATCTGTTTTTAAGTCGACAATGAGGTCAGCCAATGGCAGAATGGTCCGATTACCATCGCACCAAACGTGGTTTGAGGTTCGCGTCCCATGAGGTTGGGGGTTATCAGCCGTCTTTCATTGACCCGAAGAGGACTCTCTTCGCTGCTTGTCTCAAGCAAGAACTGCTCAATCGTTATGGAGCTTCCGAGCATTCCGGAGGATGTGGAGATTCTCCGCAAAGCTCAGCCGGAGGTTTTGCTCCTTCACGTTAGCGGCGGTAATTCCGATATCGAAGACATCTCGCGGCTGCGTAATCTCACGCCCGAAATTAAGGTTTTGCTCTTTCTAGACGCAACTGACGAGGAGATCGAGTTCCAGGCGATCCGGGCGGGGGGGAGTGGCTGCGTGTCAACTGCGTCTGACCTGGATACGCTGCTCAAGGCGATCGGCGCCGTAGGGCGGGGAGAAATCTGGGTAAGCCGCCGCGGAGCATCGCGGCTGATCGCCCGGCTTGCGCAAGCGCACGCCCCCGATGGGCCAGCGTCGAGCGGGCTGACGCCCCAAGAATGGAAGGTTCTGGGGTTGCTCGCCAGCGGCTCTCGTAACAAGGACATCGCGAACCGCCTTTCCGTTTCCGAGAACACGGTCAAGACTCATCTTTACACGATCTACCGCAAGATCAACGTGGATTGTCGGCTGGCGGCCACGCTTTACTATTTCGAACACGTAAAGACCTACGGAAAAAACTCCCACATCCCTGCCGAATCCCTGCAAAAGCCAAAGAAGAAAGCCGGTAGCCGCGCGGATCAAGCCGAGGATCCGCCAAACGACTGAATCTGTGTCGCCCTGGAATCGGTCCCTCCTCAGCGGCGCCGCGCTGCGCTTTTTCCTCCTTCGTTCAATCTCATCACAAAGGGTTAGGAAGAAACGGTGCTGCGACGCCCGAACTTCCTAATGCTTTTCTTCATTTCCGCTCATATTTGCGCGGCATATTCATCGGATGAATGGGGGATGAAATGCGAACCCCACCTCATACCATTTAGGCTGCTAACTCATGCCGACAGGCGATTGTCTTTCCGCCATCGAACCATTAAAAAGGTGGCACAGGCACTCTTGCCTGTGCTTTCTCCGGGACCTGAAACGAGTAAGAAAGGCTATCGCCTATGCGTGGAGCACAACGGTTTGAGATTCGGTGCCCTGTCACCGTGCAAGTTTCGAATGGGCCGAACCACAAAGTGAAGGTGCAAGGAGTGCTTTACGACATTGGCGTCGACGGGGCTCGCGTGGCACTGAAGCAACCCGTGCCACCGGGCACAAAGATCACTCTCTTTGCACACTTTAGGGCCCCGGAGGAGCAGGTTACGACTGTTCGCTTTGAAGGTATTGTTCAGCGTCTCCACGAGGAGCCACGATTCGAAATTGCGGTGAACTTCCAGGGCACGGGCCGGTTCGTGCAAACCCAGATCGTTGACCTTGAGACGGTAAAAGCTGGCAGCGCCGAGGAGAAAAGTTGAACTAGGCTCAAGGCGCGGGCGTCTTTGATCTTTCTCCCGCGTGGGTTTCACCCAACGGGGCCTAAGGCAGCATGCAATATGCGCCAAAACGGCGCCAGCGAAACCTTAGTAGCAAATCAGATAGGGGATGGCTCCTGGGAGTCAAATGGCGGAGCTTTATGTTGACGGACGACAATAATCCGCTTGAAGGCCGCGGGCAATTCAGCGCGGGCTGGCTTGCGATCCACACCCGCTACCAGCACGAGAGCCTGGCGGCGCGTTCTTTAGACTACAAGGGCTTCGAGGTGTTTCTGCCCCAATACACCGTGCTTCGAAGGTGGAGCGATCGCTCCAAGGAACTTTCTGCTCCGTTGTTTCCTGGCTACGTGTTCTTACGGGGCGACCTTGAACAGCAACTCAAAATCCTAACCACGCCCGGCGTCCTGGGTTTGGTGGGGTTCGCCGGCGTCCCCGCAGTCATCCCCGACGAGGAAATCGATGCCGTGCGCCGAACCGTCGAGCGCCGCGTGCAGGTAGAGCCCTACCCGTTCATGAAATGCGGAGACTGGGTCCGCGTCAAAGAGGGTCCACTGGAAGGCATTGAGGGAATTCTAGTGCGGAACAAGAAGCAGTTCCG
>Ga0181535_10005839_pt1 | contig 12994 bp, 13 predicted proteins | sample PEATcosm2014_Bin_44_FD_119774 | JGI IMG/M metagenome (GOLD analysis project Ga0181535, IMG submission 119774) | Peatland microbial communities from MTU Mesocosm Facility, Houghton, MI, USA - PEATcosm2014_Bin17_30_metaG | ecosystem: Environmental > Terrestrial > Soil > Wetlands > Peat | place...
ATCATCGAGGGCGCCGGCAAGAGCGCTGACATCGAGGGCCGGGTGAAGCAGCTCCGTACCCAAGTCGAAGACACCACATCCGATTACGATCGTGAAAAGCTCCAGGAGCGGTTGGCGAAGCTGGTTGGCGGTGTCGCTCAGATTAAGGTGGGTGCCGCGACTGAGACTGAGATGAAGGAAAAGAAAGCTCGCGTGGAGGACGCCATGCATGCCACGAAGGCGGCCGTCGAGGAGGGCATCGTGCCCGGCGGCGGAGTTGCACTCGTGCGCTGCATCCCCGCACTCCTTAAACTGAAGGGTGACGGGGACGAGCAGATCGGCATCAACATCGTCCGGCGCGCGCTCGAAGAGCCTCTTCGCACGATCGTCGCCAACGCCGGTCATGAAGGCGCCGTGGTGGTGGAGAAAGTGAAGTCAAACAACAACCAGAATTACGGGTTCAACGCGGAAACCGAGAGCTTCGGTGACCTCGTCGCGGAGGGCGTCATCGACCCGACCAAGGTCACACGTGCCGCGCTCCAGAACGCCGCGTCCATTGCTTCGCTCCTCCTCACGTCCGAGGCATCGGTGAGCGAGTACCCGGACAACGAAGAGAAGGCTTCGGCGGGATCTGCGGGCGGCATGGGCGGAGGGATGTACTGACGGGCGGCCATTCAGGGCCTATGTAAATACCCTGATCTGTCGCGGCGGTCTCTGACCACCGGATTTTAGAAACAACACCTTCGACGGTCAGGGACCGCCGCTACAGCGCGTGGGTCGCCCATGCTTTGCGTCAAACAAAAGAAAGGAAACTATGGCACAAACAATCGAAGTCGGAACGCTCTTCATTAAAGACGGCACGCATTTGCCGGAATCCTTACTGATAGAAAGCGATCCCTATTTGAAAGGCTGGAGCCGGGTCAAGAACCTGAGTTGCTCTGCATTGGATCGGAAACTCACCGAGGTGGGGTGGGCCTTTTTCTTCATGGCCGGGGAGGTCACTGCGATGGCCTTCGGTTCGAATTCAGAAAAAACGATCCGCAGGGCAGTTGGGAATGTGATTGCGAACATGAAATCGGGCAGATTCAACTGCCTGGAAATTTCCCGAATTGAGGCGAAGAGTTTCTTGGGGCTGCCCTACGTCACGGTCGGCGGCCATCCGCGACACGTACAGGAAAGTGTGTATCTCTTCCAGGCCAAAACCATTTCGGAAATGACCCCGGCCAAGTTGGTGGCCATCTCACAAGCGGCGTAACCACAAGTATCAGGTCTCTTGAAGGAGGATTTTCGTGATTAACGCTCGCAGGCTCGCGATTTCTGTCCTAGGGGCCGTGCTCCTGGCTGTGCCCTTGGTTCGCTCGCAAAATGTTCAGCCGCTTGAGGCAAGGGTGATCGCTACACAACCCCCTACGGTGGAGGTATTGGAATTGCAGCCTCAGCGTCTTCTTGACATCTGGCTTCCAATGACCCTTGATTCAGGTCCGCGCATGGGCACACTGGATCTTTCCCGTTACCGTGATTTTCGGTTTGGAGAGACTCTGCCGGCACTCGCGAAACAGGCAGGCCTGGATTTGGCTGACGTGAAGCTGATCCATGAGCATCCGGCGGTCATCCAAGAATTGGAATGGCCGATCTGGCTCGGGGCCGGTTCCGCGCCACAAACGGATCCCGTCAAAACGATTCTGTTCAGCTTTTACAACGGGGAACTGTTTCGAATCGTTGTCAGCTACGATCAGGGTGAAACCGAAGGATTGACCAGCGGCGACATTATCGACGCGATTTCGGCCAAGTACGGGACTGGCGCTAAGCTCGCGGCCGGTAGGACCATCTCCCCCTCGACTCAAGTGGATTACGAGACCGAAACCCTCATCGCGCGCTGGGAGGACTCCCAGTACTCATTTAATCTTTATCGTTCCGGCGACCAACCCACTTACGAAATGACTGCGTTCTCGAAGAGAGTGGATGCCTTGGCCAAAAGCGCGACGGTCCAGGCCAACCGGTTGGATGTGCTAGGCGCTCCCCAACGGGAAATTAAGCGTCAACAACTGGAAGACGAGAAGAACCGCGAAGCGCTGGAGAAAGCCCGGCAAGTAAATAAGGGCAACTTTCGTCTTTAGCCTCCAGCGGCACGTCTGTTCACAATTGCTCAAGGTTTTTATGCCGGCTGTTCCGTCAACTCTGGATGAGCATTTGTGACCAAGCTCGTGAGCCGTACTGCACTGCGCCAGGATGCGCCAGACGCCATAAACATAGGGGTGTGAAACACAGCCCGGAAATCAGGGGTCCGTGCACGAAAACAAAGGGGAGAACAAAACATGATTAATGAAACAGCAGAACAGCCACAACTACCTCGCGACGATGACAGTGGCTCACAGACGGGTAGCAGCTCAGAGCAAGGGCCGTCGATGGCGTCCGATGAGAAGGCGGCCAGCGAACAGGCGGTTCGCGACGAAGTGGTGCGGGCTCGGAACAAGAGGGTCCGCGCTCCCCGTAGCGCGCCGGGAGCCGGGAGCCCCCCGCCATTTACAAATCATTCGGGTCAGCTTTGATTTCCCGGCCGCCATAAGCGGCGGACTCTTGAAGTGAAGATGAAATAGGTTGGCACCCCCAAAGGCAGCGTCGTGAAATACAAGACGGCGATCAAGTCTGACAAGTTCCTCAGTCTGGCCCACGGCACGGCGGACGGGGTAGCCAGGGTGAAGGATGTTACCGGCACGACTCGTCCGGTGGAAGTTGCTGCACACACCGTCGAGCGCGCTCAACGCGCCACGGTCGGTGCAAAGTAGTGGTGCACAAACCTGCGAAATGCCGAGGAGGAGAAACCATGTTAAGGAATGTCACCCGTCTAAAAGGTTTTGAAATCCGAGCCCGTGATGGGGAGTTTGGAACATTGGAGCAACTCTATTTCGATGACGAAAACTGGGCCATACGCTACCTCGTCGTCAATTCCGGGATTTGGTTGAGCGGCCGGCTTGTACTGGTCTCGCCCATTGCCGTTCGTCAGGCGAAGTGGGAATCAAAGCGAATCGACGTAGCGTTGACGAAAAAACAGATCGAGAACAGCCCCGCCATAGACACACACAAGCCTGTTTCGCGCCAGCACGAAGCTGTGTATATGGGGTATTACGGTTACCCCTATTATTGGGGCGGGCCCAAACTATGGGGTCTCGCGTCCTACCCAGCCGGTTTGTCAGTTCAAAGGGAAGCGGTGACGGAAGCAGAAGCAGCGCAAGCCCGGGCAGGAAGAGAGTCGGCCGACTCACATCTGCGCAGCACCGACGAGGTGACGGGGTATCACATCGAAGCGTCGGATGGTGAGATTGGTCACGTGAGGGACTTCATCGTCGACGATGAAACCTGGGCCATTCGATACCTCGAAGTCGATACCCAAAACTGGTGGCCTGGCAAAAAGGTGCTGGTGTCGCCTCAGTGGATCAACAGGGTAAGTTGGGCGGACTCCAAAGTCTATGTTGAGCACACCCGGGAAACGATCCAGAACGGCCCGGTGTGGAACGACGCGATTCCGATTACTCGCGAGTATGAGTATAGGCTTCACGAATACTACGCCCGGTCACCTTACTGGGCTCCAGTAGCTGAGCTACATGTGTGTGAGGCGAGCGAAGGTCGATTGATGTAAGAATTATGGCATCGATCTGATGGATGACATGGCCCCGAACGAGGCGCACCCCTCCGAGAGTCGAATTGGAAATTACCAAACTACTTGTTGTCGTCGACAATTCGCTGGCATCGATGCGGGCGATCGGGTAGGTGGGCCCAATCTTAGGTGCGGGTAGCGGTTTTCGGGTCTGTTCAGCGCACACTCTGCCCTCGCCACAGGCGCGAATGATGGAGTTCGAGGGGGCGGAGAATCCCCAGAAAAAGGCGTGGCTGGAAGCTCGACTACATGCCAGCCGGGATCTGTGGGTGTCGGCCGCGAAGAGACAGGCGTCAGGGTCTCTGGAAACTTGCCTACGCAGAACTGCGCAAGGCGAGATTTACCCGAGGTGAATTCGAACTCGACTTCTGCTATCCGAGCGACAGAACAAACGCACCCAAGGAGATCCTGACCTTGGCGCGAGAGCGAACATGTCAAACCGGTGTCGTCGGGAGGCGGTCGCCCTCCTGGCTTCCCGCGCTCCTGCATAGGAATCCAGTCGACGAACTCGTCCGCCTGGGAAAAGGATTGGCGATCTGGGTCGTGGAATAAGGTTTTCAACCCAGGAAATGGCGTGAGAGGACGATTGTACAGAAAGTAGCGAAACCCAGGAGGATAAGGCCGAGAACGGCGTTGACCAGACGGAAGAAGGTAGGCCCAATGCGGTGCGGGAGGAAGCGAACGACAACGATCAGCGTGGCGAACCAGGTCATCAGACCGGCGGCCACCGTCAGGATTCCCCACCCGGGGGCTTTGGAGCCCAAAACGGAATGGGCAAGGGGGAGCCAGTTGGAAGTGACGCCGACCCAATAAATCATAGTTAAGGGATTGAACATCGTTAGGGCGGCACAGGAGGCCACGTCGGTGGCGAGATGGGCCGGGACGGTGCCTTCATCCCAGTTTTTGCGAGCGCTGGCATAGGCCCGCAGGGGCTCTTTGACCGCGCGGACAAGGAAGTAGGTTCCCAGCGGAAGCAAAACGATGATGCCGATGGCCGCTAGGATGGTCTGGAGAGTTGGGTTGGACAAGTCGGAAAAGAGGTAGTGACCTCCGAGGAGCACTAGGGAGAAGAGGGTGATCTCGCCCGTGACGGAGCCGGCTCCGCAGGCGACGGTATGGCGCCAACCGCCGATCAAACCGCGCCGGATGGCCAGCATGTTGACAGGGCCCATGGGCGCGGCCGCCGCCAATCCCATGAAGAATGCAGCCGAGAGTACGTGGATGTCAGAAACGAAAATCATGGTGCGCCGGGTGCTATGATCGAGATACAAATCCAGCGGATATCCTGACAGTGAAGAGTATTCACCAGATTTCCTCCAACTTCAGGGCTCGCACTAGCTTTCATCAAGTACACCCACTGACCTCATACGGTAGCCCCTCCACCTGAATTAAGATGAGCAGTTTTGACCAATGGAGTGTGACCTAGTGTACAGACAGAAGGGTTGCCCTCATCGTACAAACGCTTGTGGCAAGTATGGCTGCCGGGGCGATTAGAGGAGAGCGTTATGGGCGAGGCTTCCGCAAACAGTGTTTTGCTGGTGGACGACGATCCTTCTATTCGAAATCTACTGTCCGTGCAATTGGAAGAAGCAGGTTTCAAAGCTCGACAAGCTGAGGATGGGATCGATGGTCTTATAAAACTTCGGGGTGAGCTGCCAAAGGTCATTATCTCCGACCTTCAGATGCCTCGCATGTCAGGGATCGAGTTTATATCGGTTGTGCGCCGGCGTTTCCCCTCCATACCCGTGATCCTCTTGACCGGTTCAATCCCAAACGACTTTCCGGTGGAAGCCCAGCCCGACGTCTGGTTCGAAAAGGGTGCACTGCAAGTCCATTTACTTATGCAGGCCGTCCGGGATCTGGTTCGAAAAACGTCCGACTGTGCTGATTTTCCGCAAGTGGTGAAGCCCCCCTGTTCGCAGGCGCGCGGGCTTCGCCGGTTTTTTCGTTCTGACTTGCACGGATTGCCTACGCACGTTCAGGGCGACGAGTACCCCTGAGGATAAAAGGGTGGATCGGACCGCCATCTTTATTTATTTCGAAGCACGCGTCCGATTCCTAATCGAAAGCTCAGAGCCCGCGTAAGGCGGCACGCGCCCCGGGCGCGATGCGTTGACGAGAGTGACTTGGCCCCACGGCAAGATCGAACCTCTGGAGGCATTTAGCATGAGCAGAAAAACGCTCACTTTTAATTCCGGGAACTTTCTCAAAAGGGTCGGCACGCAAAAGACAACCCGCGAGTACCAAGACCGGCAGGCCATCTATTCACAAGGAGACGCTGCGGATGCGATGTTCCACATCGAGAGTGGCAACGTCAAGCTCCTGGTTGCATCGCCGCGCGGTAAACAAGCCGTTACCGCCATCTTGGGGCCAGGCGACGTGTTCGGCGAGGGCTGTCTGGTCAATCTATCCGCACGGAAATCGACCGCGACGGCCATTCAGCATTCCACCATCGCCTGCGTGAAAAGGGTAGCCCTGCTTCGCCTCATTCATCAAGAACCTGCGTTTGCAAGGCATCTTATCTCCCTCCTACTTTCTCGGATTGGTCAAGTCGAAGAGGATTTCGCGGATCGACTCTTCAACTTCAGCGAGAAACGCCTGGCGCGAATTCTCTTGCTGCTTACAAACTTTGGCAAAAGAAGTCGAGCCGATACGGTGCTTCCGCAGATCAATCAGGAAAGCCTGGCCCAAATGGTCGGCACCACCCGGTCGCGGGTCAGTCATTTCATGAACAAGTTCAGGAAGCTTGGCTTCGTCGATTACAATGGCAATGGCGCATTGACGATCCACGCCGACCTCCTCAACGTCGTTCTGCACACCAACCCTGAGGTCAAGCCTTCGAGCATTCCCGTCCGCCCCAGGTGGTAGTTTCCCCGCACGAACTGCAGTGAGCAATTGAGACCAATTGGGTGAGCCGTGCTGTACAGACATGCGAATCCACCCAGGCTATAAACATAGTAGGCGGGAAGCTCGTGAGAGTTTCTAGCCGAAAGGAGCCGAGAGAAGGCATCGGCGGAAGGACTGAGGCGGTAAGTGTCGTGTAGCCCGTCCGGGCAAAAGAGGCGTACGCTTTCTCCGTTGAATCGCACCGGACTGCGGCCCTGAAATCTGCCATAGAGGGTGATGAAGAACGGGCTAGCGCGACGACCTTCAGGCCTTCACGCACTGGGCTGAGGCTCGGCGTTACAAAACGCAATCAACCTGCTAAAGGAGCAACCATGATGAAGCCGAGCACCACAGATAAGGTCGAGGGCAAGTTTCACGAGGTAAAGGGCAAGGTCAAAGAGACGGCAGGACATCTCACAAGCAATCCCGGCTTGGAAGCCGAGGGCATCGTCGAAAAAGCGGCCGGAAAGGTTCAGGGGATCCTCGGCAACGTGGAGAAATCCTTAGAAAAATAGCATTACCGTGAGTAGTCCGACAGTTCTGATTGGGAACATTGGACACTCTCGTCACTAGGTGTGAAAGCAAAAAAAGGAGCTTCAAATGAAAAGAATTACTTTAGTTTTTCTGGTGCTGACGTTCTGCGCAACGGCTTTCGCCGGTGAAAGCCAACTGCAAAAGGCAACCAACGTTATCAATGAAATTATGAGTACTCCCGACAAGGGCATTCCTCATGATTTATTGGACAAGGCTGTGTGTGTGGGCATCGTGCCATCGGAAGTGAAATTCGCTTTCGTGGTTGGCGGAAGCTATGGGCGCGGTGTGCTGGTGTGCCGTAAGGGTGGGGATGGTCGGTGGGACGCCCCCTCCATGTTTACCATGGGCGGCGCGAGCGTGGGATTTCAAATTGGCGGTGAGGCCACCGATGTGGTCTTCCTCGTCATGAACCCTGAAGGCATGAAAAAACTGGTTCAAGACAGCGTCAAGCTGGGCGCAGAGTTATCCGCAGCGGCTGGCCCGGTTGGACGTTCCGCGGACGGCGCGACCGACGCTCAACTCCATGCAGAGATTCTTAGCTACTCACGTTCACGCGGTTTGTTTGCCGGGGCCTCGCTCGACGGAGCGGTGTACAAGCAGGATGAAGACGATAACCAAAAGGTCTATGGGCGCCGGGTGACAGCGAAGGAAATCCTAATCGACGGCACCGTGCCCTCTCCTCGTTCGGCCCAGGGCCTTGACGGCACCTTGAGGAAATACTCGCCCTCGGGTGGACGAACGTTTGCCCGCTTATAAGCGATCTATTCTTGGGGGCACTGTAAATTATCGAAAGAACACAACCACCGCGCCAGACGCCATACCCGTCTGGCGCGTGAATCTTTCCTTCTCGGCAGAATGGGCGAACTCGGGTATGGTGACTTCTCGACTCTCACTGATTTTCTCCTGATGTCGAACCTCCCGTCACTCCACCTGCTCCCACACTGTAGTTTCCGCCTTTAAATTCGGTGAGCAGTTTCGACCAAGCCGGTGAGCGGTATGGGGCTGACACATGGATTACCGCAGGGTATAACCCGAGTGTGTCGAGTTGCCAGGGTTCTTGTGGAGCCACGCGCCGAGATGTTTTCTGGTTCTCGACTGCCTTCAGGCAGTGGCGGTAGGAGATGTATGTTGACGGATCAGATTCACGACACGCCCGATCCATCAAAGGATCGAGGACCTCATTCGATTACAGCCTCGCGCCGGCCACCTCCATGGAAATTACTTCTGATCGGGGCAGCGATCATGATGCTGCTCATGGAGGTGACGGTCGCAGGGGTCTTCATCCATTTCTACTCGCATTTCGCTCGAATCATAGATGCTCGCTTGGGCGGGAACGTCCTCGGCAATCCCGCGGTAATCCTGGCTGCCCCGAGGGAGCTGCGTTGTGGACAAACCGCAAACGCCCGCGATACCGCGCTGCATCTCGAACGGGCCGGATACACCGAGGGCCAAAATGTCCGAGGTTTCGGGGGCTTTATCGTAACCAGCAACGGACTGGAAGTCCGCCCGGGCCCCGCATCTTTCTTCCGAAACGGTCAAATGGTCGAGCCGCCGGCGAGGTTGGAATTCCAAGGCGATCGCCTCGTTTCGATGACTTCCCTCGACAATGGGGCCGCCTTGAAGACCTACTTGCTTGAGCCCGAACCCATCACCACCCTCTTTGGCTCCAGTCGCGTGAAGCGCCACATGGTTCGGGCCCAGGACCTCCCCCAGTCGCTGGTGGATGCCATTCTTGCCACGGAAGACCATCGGTTTTACTCGCACCACGGTGTGGATTCTCTCCGGATGATTGCCGCCACGATCGCTGATTTCCGCTCGGACAAGCGGCTTCAGGGTGGCAGTACGCTGACCATGCAGCTCGCGCGAAACCTTTTCTTGACGCCGCGCCGCACGATCCGGCGGAAATTGGCAGAAGTCGTTTTCGCTCTGATCCTCGAGCACCGGTTGACCAAGCAGCAGATTCTCGTCCTTTACGCGAACCAGGTATATCTCGGCCAACACGACAGTTTCTCTATTTACGGATTCGGCGAGGCGGCCTCGGTTTATTTTAACAAGGACCTCCGCACGCTCACGCTCCCCGAGGCGGCTTTCCTGACCGGGCTGATTCGCGGGCCGAATCTCTACTTACCTTACCAGCATCCCGAGCGGGCAGCCGAACGGCGAAACTTTGTGCTTGGCCGGATGCGGGATTCGGGATTCATCACCGCCGGCCAAGCCGCACAGGCCTCGGAGGCTCCTCTCCGGTTGACGGAGCAGCCCATCGAAGCCCGCCAGCAGGCCTATTTTGTGGACATGGTGAAGGCGCAACTGCTCGCGCGATTTACCACACACGATTTGCTTTCAAAAGGCTATCGCGTTTACACCACGCTTGATTTGGATCTCCAGCAGGCAGCCTCGGAGGGCACGCGCGCCGGCCTCGTCGACCTGGACCGGCAAGTAAAGAAGCAGCGGGTTCGCGCGAAGAAAGCGGAAGTTGGCAAGCCGCAGGTAGCGGTGGTGGCTCTCGACCCGAGCACTGGCGACGTCAAGGCCCTGGTGGGCGGTCGCGCCTACAATGAGAGCCAGTTGAATCATGTTCTGGCCCGCCGCCAGCCCGGTTCGTCGTTCAAGCCTTTCGTATATGCGGCAGCGCTGAATTCGGGCGTGGACGGCTCGCTCCCTCTCGTCACGCCCGCCACGGTTCTGCCGGATGAGCCCACGACGTTTGAATATGCCAACCGGTCCTACTCGCCTAGAGACTACGGAGAGGATTACCGCGGCACGGTAACCGTCCGTAAGGCTTTGACCTTCTCGCTCAACGTACCCGCCGTCCACCTGGCCGAGATGGTGGGTTACGACAAAGTGCGCAGCCTCGCGATTACGGCTGGCTTTAACCCTCAATTGGAGCCGACGCCCTCCCTGGCGCTGGGCTCTTACGTTGCGACGCCACTCGAAGTCGCGGGGGCCTATACGATTTTCGCCAACCGCGGCGAGTACGTTGCGCCCAGAAGCATTGTGGCCGTCGCCGATGCCCAAGGCCACACGATTTGGGACAATCCGGTCACCGCCCACCGGGTGCTTGATTCGCGCGTCAGCTATTTAATGGTGAGCCTGCTCGAAAGCGTGATCAACAACGGCACGGGGGCGGCGGTAAGATCGCGCGGCTTCCGGCTTCCGGCGGCAGGCAAAACCGGCACTTCCCATGACGGCTGGTTTGCCGGATTCACCTCGAACCTTCTCGCTGTGGTTTGGGTGGGTTACGACGACGACCGCGACTTGAGTCTTACCGGCGCCCAGTCGGCTTTACCCGTTTGGACCGAATTCATGAAGCTGACCAAGGGACTTGTTCCTGACAACGCCTCAAAATCCTTCACGCAGCCGGAAGGAATCGAAACGGCCGAAATCGACAATTTGACCAATCTTGTCGCGGCCGCCAATCCGATTTTGACTCATAGCGAGGTGTTCATCGCAGGCACGGAGCCCTTCGCACCAGTCGAGGAGACGTCGGCGGGCATCGCCATGTTGCCGCTGATCCAGCGAGACCTTACGCTTGGAGCGATAGGATCTCTCGTGCGGGCGGACAAAATTGTCCTAACTACCGACGCACAGGGACATAAAGTTTACATTAACACGGGGGCCCGACTCTCCCCCGGCCCGAGCCAAGGTTTCGGCCCGCTTGCCCCCAATCAACTCACGGCACGTTAACCCAAATCGCCCCGACTCGTCGAAGTGACCGGGAGTTGGGGATTCCGGAGGGGAAGGGCGTTCCCAATCCGGCGAAGTTCCCACTAAGCACAGTTTCCGCCATTTGCGTGGGGACGCACCCATCAGCCGACCGATTTAGCTTTTGGCGACGACAGGCTCGCTCCAAAGACCCCAATGAGGTCGCTCTCGTTGTCGAGTCCCGGGTTGCCAGAAGCCTCAAATCGGAGGAAATGAGGCGGCGAGGGCGTTATTGGAAACTCAGGAATTGCTGCAGGCTATCGGCCGCGCTTGCAATCGAACGTGCCAAGCTGAGTTTCGCCACGTTGTGGGCAAATACGCTGTTGATCACATCAAGCTCTGCAGACGATAAAGACTCCTGGGCCTGGACGACTTCGACATTGTCGGTCACGCCGGCGTCGAAGCGCTGCCGCGTCAGGTCCAGTGTTTCTCTTGTAACCAGAAGGTTCTTCCGGGCCACTTCCACTTGACCCGTCGCCGCACGGAGATCAAGGTAGGCGTTCCGCACATCACTTTCCACCTGGCTCTTGAGGTCTTCGATCTCAGCTCGCCGCTGGGCCAAAGCAGCCTCTGCCTGTTTGATATCGCCTTCGGTGCGGCCTCCCAGCCAAATCGGAAATTTGAGAGTGACGGCCGCCGTAAAAGTCCCGTGGGAATTTGCGGGGTTTTCTCCGATCGCTCCGTAGTCGCCACTCACGGAAAGTGCGGGCAGGCGCTCATCGCGTGCAGCGGCAAGGGTGCGTTGCGCGGCACGAATCTGCGCCTCTGCCGCCTTCAGGTCGGCACGCTGCCCGAAGGCCTGAAGGATCGCATCGTCCAGGGTAAGCGCCGGCGCGGCCTTGAAAGGCACGCTATCGGTAACTTCGTAATCTTCGTTGGGCGGCAGTCCCGTCATTCGAGCCAAATTGATTTTCTGCTTGGCCAAATCGGTGTCGAGCGAGATAACCCGTTCTTGCTGCATCAGCGCCTCGACTTCGCTCCGGTCTACGTCCACCTTGGGCGCCAATCCCACATTAAGCTTATCGAAAGCCTGCTGATAGAGAGCATTGGCGGTTTCGAGTTGAGTGTGCGCGGACTTCACTCTTTCCCTTGTCGAAATCACCTGGAGGTAAGCTCCGCACACTGCCAGGACCACCAAATCTCGCGCATCCCGCGCGGCGAATTGAGCCGCGCGATAGACCTCATGTGAGGAACGGTAATTGTTCCATGCGGTCAGATCGACAACCGATTGAGTCAGGCTGCCGCGCAAATCGAAGTAGTTGAACGGTCCCACGACCGCCGGTAGGGCGAAGCCCGGCAATCTGAAGTTGAACCCTTCCGCCGCGAAATCGGTCTGTTGAACAACTTCGGTCAGATACCCGCTTAAATTGGGAAGCAGGGCGCTGCGTGCAACCTGACTTTGCCCTTGCAGCTGACGCGCCGCGTTGCTCAGGCCCACCGCGCCAAGATTATAGTTGAGTCCTCTCGCTACGGCTTCGCGGAGAGAGAGCTTACCCGAAAATGGCGTTTTCGCCGTGCTCACGGCGCTTCCCGTATACGGTCCCTGGACCTGAACCGTAGGGTTAATCGTATTGACGCTGTTGGTCGTTCCCGCAATCGGCGACTCCACCGTGGTCACCGACCCGCTCTGGCCGGCGCGCCCGGAGAGGGGGAGTGGATTTGCACTCTGCACTGGGCTTCCCACCGATGCGCCCTGGGCGAACGCGCGGGTAGCGACTACGAAGATCCCCAGGCAAAGGATTGCCGCGGTTCCGCCCATCCAAAGAATGGGCGCGGTCTTCGTCTTGGGATTATTCATGTCAAGGTCCCTCATCCTTAGGTACCTATTTCATTGTCACCAGCAGTGAGTCGAGCCCGTCGTTGCCGATGTTGGCCAGGTCTAGGTTCGCAGCCTCGCCAAGCCATCGAACGCCGCCCGCGCTCAGTTCGAAGCTAGAGGCGAAATCGTTCCCCGTGCTCAAGCGACCGCTGCCCGTGGTCATCACCAGCAGGCCTGGCCCCGGGATGCGGCGACGTCCAGTAGACCGTCCTGCGCCCAGGCGAACACGGTAAGCCGTGAACTCGGCATCGGTGTGTTCCATCGCGAACTCCGATGCGTCGAGCGGCGTGTCGATGCGACGCGCGGGATGGCGGAACATCTCAATGCCCAGCAACTCCATCGGATGGCCGTTCTTGGAGGACGCGCAGATCCGATGGATGATGGGAAAGTCCCGGTGATACTGCATGACCATTGTTGAG
>Ga0181535_10005840_pt1 | contig 12993 bp, 11 predicted proteins | sample PEATcosm2014_Bin_44_FD_119774 | JGI IMG/M metagenome (GOLD analysis project Ga0181535, IMG submission 119774) | Peatland microbial communities from MTU Mesocosm Facility, Houghton, MI, USA - PEATcosm2014_Bin17_30_metaG | ecosystem: Environmental > Terrestrial > Soil > Wetlands > Peat | place...
ACACATTCGATCATGTCGATTGGATCAGCCTGCACACCTACCTGAACAACTACGCCGACGACACGCCCGCCTTCCTGGCCAGCCCCGACCTGATGGATAGCTTCATCGAGGAAGTGGTCGCGATCGCCGACGCGGTGGCGGCGCGGCGGCGGTCGCGCAAGCGCATCATGCTGAGCTTCGACGAGTGGAACGTGTGGTACCGCACGCGCCGTCCGCGCGCGGCGCGCATCAAGCCGGGCTGGCCGGTGGCGCCATCGATCCTGGAGGAAGCCTATGACATGCAGGACGCGCTGGCGTTCGGCGGAGCGGTGATTTCGCTGCTGAACCACGCCGACCGTGTGCGCTGCGCGTGCCTCGCACAACTGGTCAACGTCATCGCGCCGATCATGACCGAGACCGGGGGAGGGGCCTGGCGACAGACCATCTTCTGGCCCTTCGCCGATTTCAGCAATCACGGGCGTGGCGAGGTGCTGCGCGCGCGCATCGAGAGCGAGACCTACGACACCGCCTATCTCGATCCGGCCGGGCCTGACGACCACACGCTGAGCCCGGTGAACGACGTGCCGTTCCTGAAGCTGGCCGCGGTGCATGCCGGCGACGGCTGCCTGAACGTGTTCGCGCTGAACCGCGACCTCGCGAACCCGCTCCGCCTGGAGATGGAGGCGCGCAGCTTCCCCACGCTCGCGCTTCGTGGCGCGGCGACGCTGCACCATGCGAACCTCAGGGCAGGCAACACGGCCGGCGCGCCCGACACGGTGCGGCCGGCCGCACTTTCCGGCGTGGCGGTGACCGGGACGCGTGTCACAGCGGAGTTGCCGCCCGCGTCCTGGAACGTGCTCCGGTTTGGCCCGGGTTGAAGGCAGCCCGGCGCGCCCTGTTCTTCCTTCCCCCACGATTCCCCCGGCCGCCCCGGTGTCCGGTCCGCTCGGTCAGCCAGCGGGCGGGCCGGCATGCCATCGACCAGTCGGTGTGGACACCACGATCCGGCAACTGTTGCGGGGTCGCTGCTCGGCCAATCTCGACAGACGGCGATCACGCGCGCAGTCTGTCCGGCGGATGGAGCGGCTGCGGAACACGTCGGCGCTCCACCGTTTGGCCGAACCGGTAGCGTGAGCGAACAACCAACAGAGCGGTGAAAAGCAATGACGAGGATGGAGGTCAAAGTATCGCGCCGACGGTTGCTGGAGGGCGGCGTGGCATTCGGCGGGGCGCTCGCCTTGCCCGGCCATCTCAAGGCCCAGCCCGGGACGGTCAAGGTCGGCATCCTGCAACCCGTCACCGGCGCCGTCGCCTTCGAGGGCACCCACGGGCGGATCGGCGCCGAGGCGGCCCTCAAACAGATCAACGACGCCGGCGGCATCAAGTCGCTGGGCGGCGCCAGGCTGGAAATGGTCTTCGGCGACGCGCGCTCGACGCCGGAAGGCGGCACGGCCGAAGTCGAGCGCCTGGCCGCCGAGGGCGTCTCGGCGATCGTCGGCGGCTACGCCAGCCCGATCTGCCTGGCGGCGAGCCAGGCGGCCGCCCGCTACGACCTGCCCTACATCGTCGATGTCGGCGTCGCCGACCAGATCGTCCAGCGCGGACTGACCAATACGTTCCGCTTCGCTCCCGGCTTCGGCATCGTCTCCAAGCAGGCCATCGACAACCTCGTCACGCTGAACGACGCGGCGGGGAAACCGGCCAAGACGGTCGTGCTGGTGCACGAGGACGGGCTGTTCGGCGCCGGACTGACCAAGTTGATGCAGGCCGAACTGCCCAAGCGCGGCTTCGAGATCCTCGATACCATCTCGCATCCGACGCCGGCGCGCGACATGACGAACGTCGTCCTGCAAATCCGTGCCAAAAACCCCGATCTTGTCATCCCCTCCAACTATTACGTCGAATTCGTGTTGCTGGAACGCGCCATGCAGCAGCAGAAGATCAGGCCCAAGGGCGTCTATTGCGTGCTCAACGGCGGCGCCTCGAATTACCGGTTCGTCAAGGAGTTCCCCGACGCGGCGCAATACGTGATGGACTGCAACCACTGGCATGACCCGACCAACCCGGCCGCGCAGGCGCTGCGCAAGGCGGTCGAGGCCAGCGGCGAGGTCTTCACCTACAACGTGTCGCTGAACTATTCGGCGGTGCTGCTGCTCGCCGATGCCATCGAGCGCGCCGCGTCCCCCGATCGCAAGGCCATCATCGCAGCCCTCGCCACCTCGACCTTCGCCGGGCACATCATGCCCTATGGACCGACGAAGTTCACCAACGGCCAGAACGAGGGCGCGGCCCCGGTCAACACACAGGTGCAGGACGGCGACATCAAGGTGATCTTCCCGTCGCGCTATGCCGACGCCAAGCCGGTCTTCCCGGTGCCGGCCTGACCGATTTCGTCCGGACCGGCGTGCGGCGGGCCCAGACGCGCCGCACGCCTCCGGCCGATTTCGGTCTCCAATAAACGCACCGCAAGCCGTGGCATTTGATGTTCGCGCTCCCTCTCCTCGTCGCCTCCATCCTCAACGGCCTGATGACCGGCGCGGTCTATGCCTTGATCGCCGTCGGGCTGACGCTCGTCTATGGCGTGCTGCACATCATCAATTTCGCCCATGGCGCGATCCTGACCGCGGCGATGTTCGCCGCCTTCCTGGCCTTCCGGGCTGGCATCGATCCGTACCTGGCAATGGTTCCGCTCGCTTTGCTTTTCTTCGGCCTCGGTTACGCGATGCAGCGCCTGGTGATCGGCCCGGCGAGCCACGGCGACGACCGCAACATCCTGCTGGTGACCCTCGGCCTGGCCATCGTAATCGAGAACCTGCTGCTGGCGGCTTTCAAGTCTGACACCAGAACGATCGAGGTCCCGTACGGCTTCGCGACGATCGACCTCGGCTTCACCTTCGTCGTCGTGCCGCTGGCCATCGGCTTCGCCGTCTCCTGCGCCGCGGCGGCGCTGCTGTGGGTGCTGCTGGCCCGCACCGATACCGGCAAGGCCATCCGCGCCGTGGCCAAGGAGAAGCTCGGCGCGGCGCTCGCCGGCATCGACGTCGCGCATATCTACGCGGTCACCTTCGGCCTCGGCGCCGCCTGTCTGGCCGTCGCGGCCTGCCTGTTGCTGCCGACCTATTACGTCAATCCGCGCGTCGGCAACGCCTATGTGCTCGTCGCCTTCACCATCGTCGTCCTCGGCGGCATGGGGTCGATCGCGGGGGCCATCGCAGGCGGGTTGTTCATCGGTGTCGTGGAGAGCCTGTCCGGCCTGTTCTTCGGCGAAAGCCTTGGCCAGCTCGGCATCTTCCTGATCTTCATCCTGGTTCTCCTGGTCCGCCCGACCGGCCTGTTCGGAGCCAGGGCATGAAGCATTGGTCGGTCTATGGCTCGATCGGCCTGGCCGCGGTCGTCTTTGCGGCCCTGCCGCTGGTGACCGATTCGAACACCGTCCTCAACGCGATGGTGACGGCGATGATCATCGCGCTGGCCGCGCAAGGCTGGAACGTGCTGGGCGGCTATGGCGGGCAACTCTCGTTCGGCCACGCCGCCTTCTTCGGCACCGGAGCCTATGCCGACGCCATCCTGCAGGCCAGTTGCGGCGTGAACGCCTACGCAGCGCTGGCGATCGCCACCGCTGCCGGTGGCCTGGTCGGACTGGCCATCGGTTTTCTCAGCTTTCGCGCGGGTTTGCGCGGTTCCTATTTCACCCTGGTGACCCTCGCCTTCGCCGAGGTTTTCCGCATCGTCGCCAACGCGGCGCCGGTGACCGGGGCCGCCAGCGGCACCCTGATCAAGCTCGATGTCAGGGCGGTCAATTTCCAGTTCGCGAGCCGCGCAATCTATTTCTGGATCATCCTGGCGCTGGTGGCCGCGACGATGCTGCTCATGCGCGGCATCGAGCAGCGCCGGTTCGGCGCTTGGCTGATCGCGGTGCGGGAAAACGAGGATGCCGCGAAAGCGCTTGGCGTCGACACCTTGCGCGTGAAGCTGCAGGCGATCACCCTGTCGGCGGCGATGACCGCGCTGGCCGGCGGCTTCTATGCGCAATACTACCTCTTCGTCGATTCCACGATCGCCTATGGGTCGTGGATTTCGGTCGAGGCGCTGCTGGCCACGATCATCGGCGGCATCGGCACCGTGTTCGGTCCGGTTTTCGGCGCGCTGGCGCTGTATTTCCTCGGCGAGTTCGCCAAGTACATCACGGGCCGCGCTCCCGGTATCGATCTCGCCTTCTATGGCACGCTGCTCATTCTCGTCGTTGCCTTCGCACGCGATGGCGTCCAGGGCCTTCTCTCAAAGGCGGCCGGCGCCGTTGCCCGCGCCGGGAAGTCGGCATGACCGCCGCCGCACTCCTGCGGGTCGAGGCGATCAGCAAGTGGTTCGGCGGCCTGCTCGTCGTCGACGGGGCCAGCCTTGCCGTCGGGCCCGGCCGCATCACCGGGCTGATCGGTCCCAACGGCGCCGGCAAGACCACGCTGTTCAACCTGGTTTCCGGTTTTTTCGCGCCGGACAGTGGAACGATCGTCTTCGACGGCAGGGATATCACGGCCTTGCCGCCGCACCGGCGCGCGGCGCTCGGCATCGCGCGGACGTTCCAGATCGTGCAGCCCTTCGCCGGGCTGAGCGTGCGCGACAACATAGCCGTCGGGGCCTATCTGCGATCGCCGCGCCGAGCCGATGCGCTGGCCAGGGCCGAGGCGGTGGCGGACCTGACCGGCCTGACCGGATACCTCGACGCACCCGCCGCCGGTCTCACCGTGTCGGCCCGCAAGCGGCTCGAGCTGGCCCGCGCGCTGGCGACAGAACCGCGGCTGCTGCTGCTCGACGAGGTTCTCGCCGGCCTCAATCCGTCGGAAGTGCGCGACATCCTGCCGGTCATGCGGGCGCTGCCGGAGCAAGGCATCGCCATCCTGATGGTCGAACACGTGATGCAGGCCGTGATGAGCCTGTGCGACGATGTCTATGTCCTCGCGGAAGGCCGTCTGATCGCCCAGGGCTCGCCAGGCGATGTGACGCGCGATCCCCTGGTGGTCGAAGCCTATCTCGGACACGGGGCGGCTTCTCGCATCGCCGCGGGGATTTTCGCCCGTGACTGACGCGCCGCTCCTGGTCGTCAAGGGTATCGTCGCCGGCTATGGCAGCGTGCCGGTACTGGCAGGCATCGACCTGACGGTGGCGGCGGGATCGATCGTCGCTGTGCTTGGCGCCAACGGCGTCGGCAAGACGACGCTCAACCGGGTGCTTTCCGGCGTGTTGCGGCCGGACGGCGGCGAAGTGACGTTCGACGGTGTGCGCATCGACGGCTGGCGGCCGCAGGCGATCGTTGCCGCCGGCTTGATCCATGTGCCCGAGGGTCGCCGCCTGTTCCCCGACCTGACTCTGCGGGAAAACCTGGAGCTCGGCTCGTACCGGCGCGGCAAGGCCGAGCGGGAAGCCTCGCTGGAGAAGGTCTTCGCCATTTTCCCGCACTTGAAGGAGCGGGCCGCGCAGCGCGCCCGTACCCTGTCGGGCGGCGAACAGCAGATGGTGGCGATCGGCCGCGGGCTGATGGGCCAGCCCAGGCTGCTGATCCTCGATGAGCCTTCGCTCGGACTGGCGCCGATCCTGGTCGACGAAGTGTTCGACCTGATCCGGCGACTCAACGGCGACGGGCTGACCATTCTGCTGGTCGAGCAGAACGTCGTGCAATCGCTCGCGCTTGCCCACGCCGCGCATGTCATGGAGCACGGCCGTTTCGTGCTGTCCGGCACCGGCGCCGAGCTTGCCGCCGATCGCGAACTCGCCAAAGCTTATCTGGGAATGTGACGATGCGCGCAGACCGGTGCGGCGAAATGGCAAGACCGAAGTGGTGTCGGGGCGGCTTTTGGGACTGGCACTTGACCGTGGCGCGTCGTGTCATGCACTCTGCAGACCAGAATTTTGCCGGGCATTGTGACTTCGTTCTACAAGCGGGAGGAAGTGGTGATGAGCAGGTTTGATTCGATCGTTGTTGACGGGCACGTGGTATTTCCCGGGTATGGTCCAGTACGTTGCGACCTCGGCATCACAGATGGGAAGATCGCGGCGATTACCGACCGGATCGCCAGCGCGGACGCCGCCGAGGTGGTCGACGCAAAAGGATTGCTGGTTGCTCCGGGCAGCGTCGACTGCCATACGCACCTCGGCATTTACCGGCCGCTGGCGCCCGATGCCCGTTCCGAAACGGCATCATCGTTGGCCGGCGGGGTGACGACCCTGCTCAGCTATTTCCGGTCGGGTCAGCATTACATGAACAAGACCGGCTCATATAAAACGATATATCCCGAAGTCCTGGCCTTGACGAAGGGGAATTCCTATGTCGACTACGGCTACCATATCGCACCCATGGATTCCTCCCAGGTCAAGGAAATCGAGTGGCTGGTCAGCGAAGGGGTGACCACTCTCAAGTATTTCATGTTCTACAAAGGCCTGAATCTGTCGGCCAGTTCCACCGACGGCAAGGCGCTGACCATGTCGGATTCGTACGATCTGGGCCATCTGTATTCGATCATGGAAGAAACGCAGCGCGTCAGCCAGCAATACGGCGAGGGCAGCCGCATCGCCGTCAGCGTCCATTGCGAGGATGATGAACTGATCCGTTGGTTCATCGATAAGGTCAAACGAGAAGGTTTGCAGGGCCTTGAAGCTTACAGCAAGGCACGTCCGCCGCTCAGCGAACGGGTGTCGATCCACAAGGCAGCCGCCGTGGCCGCCGCCACCAAAGTCGGCTTGAATCTGCTGCACCTGTCGTCCGCCGACGCCTTGGCCGCCGCCCTCGAAGTGAAGAACCTGTACCCGGATGCCGATATCCGGCTCGAGGTCACATTGCATCACCTGGGACTCACCTACCAGCAACTCGAAGGAAAGGGATTGGGCGGCAAGGTCAATCCTCCGCTGCGCACGCCTCAGGACACCGCCGCGCTGTGGGAAGGCGTCCGCAAGGGGCAGGTGGATTGGATCGGCAGCGATCACGCGTGCACGATGTCCAGCCTGAAGGGCGATGAATTGTGGGCCGCGGCCTGCGGCTTCGGCGGCACCGGCCTGATGTACCCCTTCATGATTTCGGAAGGCTACCACAAACGCGGCATCCCGCTGTCGCGCATCGTGGAACTGGTAAGCACGAATCCCGCCCGGGCGCACTCCTGCTATCCACGCAAGGGCCATATCGCGATCGGCGCCGACGCCGACCTCGCCCTCATCGACCTGGACCTGACCAAAAAAGTCACGGCCGGGGCGCTGCATTCGCATCAGGACCACTCTCCCTTCGAAGGCGTCGAATTGAAGGGATGGCCGGTTCGCACCCTGCTGCGGGGCCAGACCGCCTTCGCCGGCGACACCATCGTCGGTGAGCCGAGGGGACTCTACATCAAACGGCCGGTGTGACAGGGCCACCACCGATCGGAACCGGCATCGTCCGCGGGACAAGGTGAAGCGATGAGGAAAACGACGAGACTGAAACAGCTGATCTTGGATAAGCAGGTCTTGGTCATGCCGGGGGCGTACGACGCCCTGAGTGCCAGGATCATCGAAAGGGCGGGCTTCCAGGCCATCCAGTGTTCCGGTTACGGCATCGCGGCGAGCGTTTTGGGCAAGCCGGATGTCGGCCTGCTGTCGATGACCGACATGCTGAACGCGACCAGGAATATCTGCGACGTGGTCACGATTCCGGTGATGGCCGACGGCGATACCGGGTTCGGCAACGCCGTCAATGTCTATCATACCGTGCGGGCCTTCGAGGCGGCGGGGGCGGCGGGGATCAACCTGGAAGACCAGGTTTTTCCGAAGCGTTGCGGCCATATGGACGGCAAGGAAGTGATTGGCATGGAGGAAATGGTGCAGAAGATCCGCGCCGCCATGGCCGCCAAGACCGACCAGGACTTTGTCATCAACGCCAGGACGGATGCCATCGCCGTGCTTGGCATCGACGAGGCGATCAGACGAGGCAATGCCTATGCCGCGGCCGGAGCGGATCTGATCTTCGTCGAGGCGCCGCCGTCGGCCGAGGAAATCAGGCATGTCATCCGGAGCATCAAGGCGCCTGTCAGCATCAACATGACCGATGGGGGAAAGACCCCCGTCGCGACGATCAGCGAGTTGCAGGAATGGGGAGCCGCCCGGGTGAGTATTCCGGTGACGGCGGTCTTCGCGGCGGCCAAGGCGGTGGAAAGGGCGATGCAGGTCATCCTGGCCGAAGGCGTTTCCCCGACGGTGAACCACCCGGATACGGTGACGACCTTCAAGGAATTCACCGACCTGGTGGGATTGCCTGAAATCAAGGCTCTGCAGGACAGGTTCGGCGGCTGACGGGCGCGGATGGAACATCGGGATTGGGAGTGATCTGATGGGCAGAACGGTGGCGGAAAAGATCATCGCGAGTCATTGCAATGCCGCCGTGCAAGCGGGAGACATTGCCCTCTGCAACGTGGATTTTCTGATGGCCACCGACACGACGGCACCGATCGCCATCACGGCGTTTCACGAGATGGGCGGCAAGGATGTCGTGCGGCCCGAAAATGTCGCCTTCGTCATCGACCATGCCGCCCCCTGCCCGACGCAGAAAATCGCCCAGCTCCACGCCATCATGCGCAAGTTCGCCAGCCAGCAGGGCATCGTTCTGTACGATGTCGGGGAGGGAATTTGCCATCAGCTGGTCGCCGAGAATGGCTACATCAAACCCGGTGATCTGGCGATCGGGGCCGATTCGCATACCTGCACGTACGGGGCACAGGGCGCACTGGCCACCGGAGTGGGGTCCACCGAACTGGCGGCGACGATGCTCACCGGCAAGGTGTGGCTCAAGGTGCCGGAATCGTTTCGTATCACCTTTCGCGGCCAGTTGCCGGCCGGCGTCTACGCCAAGGATCTGGTCCTGTATCTGATCGGTCGTCTCGGCAGCGATGGGGCCTCTTACAAAAGCCTCGAATTCTATGGCGACTCGCTGGAGGGGATGGCGCTGGCCGACAAGCTGACGATCTGCAACATGGTCGTCGAGGCCGGCGCGAAGAACGGCGTCATCTGTGATTCGACAACCGGCATGCGCCACGATCCGGGCGCGCGGTTTGCCGCGGAATTCGATATCGACCTGTCCGCACTGGAACCTTATGTCGCGGCACCGCACAGCGTCGATAATGCCATGCGGGTCAGCGAACTGGAATCCGTCGAGATCCAGCAGGGATTCATCGGCAGTTGCACGAACGGGCGGATTGAGGACCTGCGGGTGGCGGCGGAGATTCTGGCAGGCCGCCGGATCGCCGCCGGAGTCAGGCTGTACATCATTCCCGCTTCCAAGCGGGTGTTTCTCCAGGCCATCCGCGAAGGGTTGGTCGAGGCATTGACCGAGGCGGGCGGCGTTTTCATCACCAGCGGGTGCGGACCGTGCGTCGGCACGCACAACGGCATCCCGGGCGACGGAGACACCGTGATCTCCAGTTCCAACCGGAACTTCAAAGGGCGAATGGGAAACAACCAGGCGCTGATCTACCTGGCATCGCCGGCGACGGTTGCCGCCTCGGTGTTGTCCGGCAGAATCACCGATCCCCGGCGCGTGAGGTAGAAAATGCTGTTGCAGGGCAAGGTGCTCAAGTACGGCGACAACGTCGACACCGATGCGATCATCGCCGGCAAATACACCAAGACGCTGGATCTGCAGGACCTGGCTGACCATGCGATGGAAGATCTCGATCCCGATTTCCGGACAAGGCTGAAACCGGGCGATTTCATGGTGGCCGGCAAGAACTTCGGCTGCGGATCTTCCCGGGAACAGGCGCCCATCGCTTTGAAACAGGCTGGGGTCGCCTGTGTCGTTGCCCGCGCCTTCGCCCGGATTTTCTACCGCAATGCCATCAACATCGGCTTGCCGCTGGTCGAGTGCGATGTCGACGCCATCGGCGAGGGAGACATCCTGCAATATGAGCTGGGCGGAGACCGGCTGTTGAACCTGACCCGGAACGGGAACATCCCGATCAGGACGCTGCCCGATATCATGGTCGCTATCCTCACCGAAGGCGGATTGGTGAATTATTTGAAGAGGTTCGGCAGTTACCGGATGTAGGCGCAGGGATGGTTGCCTCGCTTTTGGCGAGATCCGCCGCGACTTCCGCCACACTTCGCCCCCCAGCAGGCCGCGCCCCCGCGTCTCCCCCGGCGGCACGTCCTGTGCCACAGTGCCGGCGCCAGGGGGAGAGGGCGCATGCGCACCGATGCACGGGGTTTGCAACTTTCGACCGACCAGGACGCCGCCGCAACCGGCTTCGATGACGCCGTCGCGGCCTATCTGAGCTACCGCACCGGCCTCGCCCGGCTGGTCAAGGCCGTGCTGCAAGCCGATCCCGATTTCGCCCTCGGCCATTGCCTGGACGGCATCGCTGCCATGCTCGCCTATGACGGCCGCTTGGTGCCGGCCGCCGCCGCCGCGCTGGAACGCGCCCGCGCCGCCGCCCCCGCCGCCACCCCGCGCGAACGCGCGCATGTCGCCGCCCTGGCCGCCTGGGTGGCCGGCGACATGGACCGAGCCATCGCCATCTGGGAAGCCATCCTGGCCGGCCACCCGCGCGACGTTCTCGCCTTCCGGCTTGCCCATTTCGCCAATTTCTGGCTCGGCCGCCCGCCGGCCATGGTCGCCTCGGTGCGCCGCATCCTGCCGTTCTGGGATGAAACCGTGCCCGGCTTCGCCGCCGTGCTGGCCTGCCAGTGCTTCGCCGAGGAGGAGGCGGGCAATCTGCTCGCCGCCGAACCGCTGGGCCGGCGCGCCATCGCGCTCGACCCCGCCAACCTCTGGGCCGCGCACGCGGTGGCGCATGTGCTGGAAATGCAGGGCCGCCGCCGCGAGGGCATCGACTGGCTGACCGGCCTCGCGCCGCACTGGCAGGGGGCGAACAACCTGGTGCACCACCTGTGGTGGCACTGCGCCCTGTTCCATCTGGAACAGGGCCGGTTCGATGCCGTTCTCGACCTCTATGACACCCGCTTTCGCGCCCTCGACACGCCGCTCACCCAGGCCGTTCCGGACCTCTACATCGACGTGCAGAACGCCGCCTCCATGCTGTTCCGACTCGAGCGGCTCGGCGTGCCGGTGGGCGACCGCTGGCAGGAACTGGCCGACAAGGCGGAAGCGCGAATCGGTGACTGCCTCTCGGCCTTCACGCTGCCGCACTGGATGATGGCGCTCACCGCCTGCGGGCGCGACGCGGCGGCGCAAAGCCTGCTGGCGGCGCTGCGCGAGCAGGGCCAGGCCGCCACCCCGGCCGGCACGCTGCTGCGGGAGGTGGCGTTGCCCGTCTGCGAGGCGGTCCGCGCCCACCGCGCCGGGGCTTTCGGCGACTGTGTTGCCGCCCTGCGCCCGGTGCTGGGGGCGATGGCCGGCCTGGGCGGCAGCCACGCGCAGCAGGACGTGCTGGAGCAATTGTTTCTCGACGCCGCGCTGCGGGCGGGGCAGGAGGGCGACGTGCGGCTGGCGCTGGAGCGGGTGGCGGGGCGGCGCGTCTTGCCACCATCGCGCTGGATCGGTTATCGCGATGCGGCGGTGCGTTTTCCCCTGTAGGGCGCCGGGATAGCCCCTTGCATTTCGAGATGGGGTTTTGGAACGGCCATGGAAGGGACTAGGCTCCGGTGCCGATGCGGAGAGCGTGGATGCGCGCGATGACAACGAAACCGTGGCTGGGCCTCATGCTGGCGGCCGCCGTGCTGCCGGCCGGGTCGGCCTTGGCGCAGTCGACCGCCGCCCCGCCACCGGCCGCGCAGGCGCCGTCCGCGCAGCCCCCGGACACCGTGTCCATCTGGACGCTGCAGGACGAGAACGCCGCCGTCACCACCGCTGAGCTGACGGACCGCTACTACACCAACGGCTTGCGGCTCGGCTGGACCTCGCCCGAGAACGCCGCGCCGGGTTTTTTGGAAGACTTCGGGAAGTTGCTGTGGGGCGAAGGGCGAATGCGCGTCGCGTTCGACCTCACCCAGCAGATCTACACGCCCGACGACGATAACGATCCGAGCGGCTATCCGCCGCTCACCGACCGCCCCTTTGCCGGCGTGCTGATGGGCACCGGCTCGCTCATCCACGACGGCGCCAACGCGCGCAGCGTGTTCTCCGTCGGGCTCGGCGTGGTCGGGCCGGCCGCGCTGGCTCAGTCCGTGCAAAACAACTTCCACAACTGGATCGACCAGTACCACACCAGCGGCTGGAGCACCCAGTTGCACGACGAACCGTTGCTGGAGATCACGAGCCAGCGCACCTGGCGGCTGCCGGTGGCGACGGTCGGCGGGCTGGACACCGATGCGCTGCCCGAGATCACGGCGGCGGCCGGCAATTTGCGCATCTACGCGCAGACCGGCGTGACCTTGCGGATCGGCCAGGGGCTGGACAGCGACTACGGCACGGCGCGCATGCTTCCCGGCCTGACCGGCACCGACGTGTTCCGCCCGACCCGGCCGTTCGCGTGGTATGTGTTCGTCGGCGCCGACGGTCAGGGGGTGGCGCGCGACCTCACGCTGCAGGGCAACACCTGGCAGGACAGCCGCAGCGTGAAGATCAAGAATGCGGTGGCCGAGTTCCAGGGCGGTCTGGCGCTGATGGCCTACGGTGCGCGGGCGACCTTCACCGATGTGGCCCAGACCCAGGAGTTCAAGCACCAGAAGGGTGGCTTGCACCAGTTCGGCTCGCTCGCCTTGTCGGTGCGGTTCTGATGCGCATCGCCGTCATCGCGCCCGGTGCCATGGGGGCGGGGGTGGCGCAGCGCCTGCGCGCGCGCGGCGCCGACGTGGCGGTGACCCTGCAGGGCCGCGGTCCAGCCAGCGCTGCGCGCGCCGCCGGGCTGGCGGTGCAGGCCAGCGAGGCCGCGCTGGCTCGCTGGGCGGACGTGATCCTGTCCATCGTGCCGCCGGGCGAGGCGGCGGGGCTGGCGGCGCGGCTGGCGCCGGTCCTGTGCCCGCGCGGCGCCGGCGCGATCTTCGCGGACTGCAACGCGATCAGCCCGGACACGATGCGCGCCATCGCGGCATCCTTGCCCGGCGTGC
>Ga0181535_10005842_pt1 | contig 12991 bp, 8 predicted proteins | sample PEATcosm2014_Bin_44_FD_119774 | JGI IMG/M metagenome (GOLD analysis project Ga0181535, IMG submission 119774) | Peatland microbial communities from MTU Mesocosm Facility, Houghton, MI, USA - PEATcosm2014_Bin17_30_metaG | ecosystem: Environmental > Terrestrial > Soil > Wetlands > Peat | place...
CCCGACGATGAGGAGAGGGACCAGCAGGGCCAGGTCCAGGCAGAACAGCCCCACGAGGAGGTGCAGCCGTCGTCCGTACAGCGACAGCCACACGATCGGCAGGAGATAGACGGCGACCAGCCCGGAGCCGCTGCCGCCCTGGGCGTCCCGGATGATGGCGATGACGGCGATGTAGCCGATCGGGATGATCAGCCACGCCCAGTCGGGCAACCGCTCCCAGGGCAGGAGGAAGGCCGCGGCGACGAGCACGAAGAACAGGACGCCGGCGAGCGAGATCTCGCGCCGGGCGTCATGGGGGAAGGGGATCACCGCGATGAGCACGGTGCCGACGGCCACCAGGGCGAACACCGGCAGGCGGACGCGCATCGAACCCGAGAAGCCGATGGGCAGGGAGGTTCCGGGCATCGGCGGCTCGCGCCGCCCCGGAGGGTCGGATCTGGTCTGGCGCGGGTCGGTCACCGCATCCGAGAGCGGTACCGGTAGCCGAAACCCCGCACCGTCTCGATCGGAGTGTCGTCCCCCTCACCCCAGCCCAGCTTGCGCCGGAGCCGCAGGACCGCATATTTCACCCGTGACGGGGCCAACCCGCTCGGGTCGTCCCAAGCCAGCTCTATCAGCTGGTCGGGCGACAGGACCTGGCCCTGGTGCCGGGCCAGGGTCGCCAGGAGGCGGTACTCGGTCGGCGTCAGGACGACCGAGTCGCCGTCGACCATGACCTCCTGCCGGGCGAAGTCGAGGTGGAGCGTGCCGTCGTCGAAGGTGGTCACCACGTCGCCCGTGGACCTCTGGCGCCGGCTGATGGCCTGCAGGCGGGCGAGGAGCTCGACCTTCCCGAACGGCTTGGTCAGGTAGTCGTCGGCGCCCGCGTTGAGTCCCCGCACCTTGTCGCGTTCGGTGCCGAGGGCGGTCAGCATGAGGACCGGCACGTCGCTCATGTCCCGGATCCGCTCGAGCACCTGCCAGCCGTCCAGGTCGGGGAGTCCCACGTCGAGGATGACGATGTCGGGATGACGCTGGTGGAATTGGCGCACACCGTCCCGGCCCTCGGCGGCCTCCGCGACCGCGAAGCCCTCCCGTTCGAGCAGGGTCCGGAGGAGCTGGCGGATGTCCGCCTCGTCCTCGATGACCAGCACCGAAGTATGACCATCTCGCATCAGGACGCAACTGTACTGGGCAAACAGGAGAATTCACGTGAATAATCGGCGCAGAGGCCCATTTGGGAAGCTCCTGATCAGCCGTTCTGTTGCATCTCGGCGCCGCCATGGGCGGCCCGCCACCCCGGTTCCACCCTCATCGGCCCTGTGGCCTGCGGGAATACACCGAGGGACCGGGCGGTCCACCGGGTAGTACAGGGAGCGAAAGGTGCGCCGGCCCGGGTCGTCGGTTCCCCCCGGATTGCTCCGACCGACGGCCTCACGGGGCCGGCGCACCTCTTCGCTGCACCTTCCCCTCCGGTGTTCCCCCTGTGCGAGATTCCGTTCCCCTTCGCCGGACTCTCGCCTTGGTCGCCCCCCTCCGAACGACCATTCACCGTGAGGTTGCTGTACTGATGGTCTGAACTCTGCACACCGGCTGTCGCAGCGACGGCCATTTTGGGTTGCAATCCGGTTGCGTCATTGCCGGCGCCGCCCTACGGGTGGAGCTGGTCAGTTATCGCCGCCGGGAGGCGATTAGACGCCTCGTTTCGGTGGCGGCGGTGCCCCGGAGCGAGCGGCAGCAGGTCCGCGATGGGGCAGTGCCCGGGAGAGCCGGAACCCAGGCACTAGGGTGGCGCTTCGCACCCGTTTAGGTCCAAGGATCTCCATGACATCAACTCCGGCGCTGGTCCACTTCGTGGTCGCCGCCACCTCCTCCAAGAGTTCGAGCCCGCTGCTGACCCTGCTGCCGTTGTTGGCGATCGGGGCCCTCGGCTACTTCTTCTTCATCAAGCCGCAGCAGCGCAAGGCGAAGGCGGCGCGCGAGTCCCAGGGTTCGGGGATCGAGATCGGGGACGAGGTGCAGACGGTCGGCGGCGTCATCGGCACGGTGCTCGAGATCCACGGCGACCGCTACACCCTCCTGACCGGTGCGCTCGGGGACGATGGCAACCTCGACGGCCCCCAGCCGACGCGGATCGTCTTCGTGCGCCAGGCGATCGCCCGGAAGATCGAGCCGATCGCGGACGTGCGCATCGCGGACCAGCCCGTCCACGACGTGGTGCGCCACGACGACGACGACGACGGTGATGAGGCCGACATCGACGATGTCGGTGGTGACGGTGCTCCCAGCAGTGGTGAGCAAGGCGGGGAGGCTGAAGAGGCGTGAGCCCCAAGTCGGGGGGCCGGGCCCAGCGACGACAGCGACGCAATCTGCTGATCAGCGTCCTGGTGGTCGTGGCGATCGCCGTCGGGTCGTTCGCCGCCGTGTTCGCGGCGAAGTGGTCGCCGCGTCTCGGACTGGACCTCGCCGGCGGCGTCTCGGTCGTCTACACCGCCGAAGGCCACAACGTGAGCCAGTCGGACCTCAACGAGACCGTCAACGTCCTGAACCTGCGGGTCGACGGCCTCGGTGTGTCCGGCGCCCAGGTGCAGACGACGGGGAAGAACCAGATCTCGGTCTCCATCCCCGGCGTGACGAACGCGCAGCAGGTCCTCTCCGAAATCGGGCAGACGGCGCGCATGTACTTCAGGCCCGTGCTGTGCTTCGCGTACCCCGAGGGCGTGCCGAAGGGCTCGAAGGCCACGACCCTGCCGCGGGGGATCGGGACCATTCCCGCCTGCACGGCGTCGTCGGAGCTGACCCAGGCCAACCTCGCCGTCACCCCCAACAACTCGCCCCAGGGGTACTCGTCGAACAACGTGCCACCGGACTCCCAGTACATCGCGTACCCCTCGACGAGCGTCGAGAAGCCCGGGTACGCGACGAGCACCGTGCTCCTCCCCGGGCTCGCCGCCAGTGGCAGCTCGAACGGGGGCGAGCGCTACGTCCTCGGTCCGGCGCAGATGACGGGGCACTCCATCGCCAGCGCCACCGCCACCCAGGATCAGACCGGCGCGTGGGTGGTCGACTACAGCCTGACCGGGCCGGGCTCGTCGCTGTGGGACAAGGTGGCGCAGGAGAACTTCCACCAGCTGCTCGGTATCGAGCTCGACGGCGTCGTCTACTCGGCACCGATCATCCAGCCCACGCAGAGCAGCTTCACCTCCTTCGACGGGAAGGGCGAGATCTCCGGGAGCCTCACCCAGTCGGACGCCCAGAACCTGGCGCAGGCGATGAACTTCGGTGCGCTGCCGGTGAGTCTCAAGGCCGCCACCTCGGAGACCGTCTCGGCCACCCTCGGCCACTCGGCGCTGGTCGCCGGGCTCGGCGCCGGCATCGCCGGTCTCATCCTGGTGCTGCTCTACGTGCTGCTCTACTACCGGGCCCTGGGGCTGGTGGTCATCTCTGGGTTGGTGCTGACGGCGATGATCCTGTGGGCCATCATCTCGGCCCTCGGGCACACGTCGGTGGCTCCCAGCTTCGACCTCGCGGGCATCACCGGCCTCATCGTCTCCATCGGCATCACGGTGGACTCCTACATCGTCTACTTCGAGCGGCTGAAGGACGAGACCAGATCGGGCCGATCGGTCCGGACCTCGGTTGACCGCGGCTTCAAGAGCGCGTGGCGGACCGTCTGGGCGGCCGACTTCGTCTCGCTGCTGGCCGCCATCGTCCTGTACTTCGTCGCCGTCGGGAACGTGAAGGGCTTCGCGTTCTTCCTGGGGCTCTCGACCATCATGGACATGGCCGTGACCTGGTTCTACACCCGGCCACTCGTCATTCTCCTGGGTCAGAGCCCGCGCCTGCAGGGTTCCGGGACCTTCAGCATCGCCACCGGGCTGGGCGCGGGACCACAGGCACAGGGCCTGCCGGCTCCGGTGGGGGCGGGCGCAGGGGGCGGCGGCTCGTGAGCGACGACGGCAAGGACAAGGACCCGGGGCGGGACGGACGGGAGCACAGCTCCCTCGACGACGTGAGCGAGGAGGACGTCGAGGAGCTCGAGGAGAGCGTCGACACCGAGGACCTCGACGAGGAGGAGCTCGTCAGCCTCGACGACGCCGCCCGTGCCCTCCTGGCCAAGCCCCGGAGGGGTCACGGCCCGATCGCCCGGCTCTACCGGGGCGAGACCCGCTTCGACTTCGTGGGCAAGCGGCGGATCTGGTTCAGCATCTCGACGGCCATCATCCTGCTCGGCATCATCTCTATCGTCCTGCGCGGGGGACTGAACCTCGGGATCGAGTTCAAGGGCGGAACGGAGTGGACCATTGCCGCTCCCGGCGTGACCCAGACCGAGGCCACCAACGCCCTGAAGGGCACCGGTGTGATCGATCCGACCGTGGAGATGCTCGGCGCCGGCAGCAAGCAGACACTCAACGTGCAGTCGGACATCAACAGGCTGTCCCAGGCCCAGCAGGACGCCGTGAGCAAGAACGTCCAGAACGCTCTGCTGGCCGTCACCGCGGCCAACGCCCCGAAGTCCCCGCCGACGACGACCACGACGGCCAAGCCGACCACCACCACGACGGCCAAGGCGGGAGCCGCCGCTACCACCACGACGACCACGGTGCCCGCCAACGCGGTGCCCGCGCCGGTGGCCGACAAGATCAGTATCACCACGGTCGGCCCGACCTGGGGCTCCTCCATCACCGACAAGGCCATCGAGGCGCTCATCATCTTCTTCATCGTCGTGGCCGCCTACATCAGCATCCGCTTCGAGCCGAAGATGGCCCTGGCCGCCTTCATCGCCATGATCCACGACGTCCTCGTGGCGATCGGCATCTACTCCATCTTCAACTTCCAGGTCACCCCGGACACGGTCGTCGCCATCCTGACCATCCTCGGGTACTCGCTCTACGACACGGTCGTGGTGTTCGACCGCGTGCGCGACAACACGAAGGGCATCGGCAGCAGCGGGCGACTCACCTACCCGCAGCTCATCAACCTGTCCATGAACCAGACCCTGGCCCGGTCCATCAACACGTCCATGGTCGCCATCATCCCCGTGCTGGCGATCCTCGTCATCGGCGCCCAGATCCTGGGCGCCACGACACTGCAGTCCTACGGGCTGGCCCTGTTCGTCGGCCTCCTCTCGGGTGCCTACTCGTCGATCTTCATCGCCGCACCGGTGCTCTGCATGATGAAGGAACGCGAGGAGCGCTGGATCGCCATCGCCGATCGCCTCGCCAAGCGCGGCGACCAACACGGGTGGTACTCGGCCGCCGAGGCGGCGACCATGAGCACCCAGATGAGCGTGGCGGCGTCCGGACAGGTCAGCCGGGGTGCCGGCGGGGGAGGTGCCGCTGCGGCGCAGAAGTCCGGCGGCACCAAGCGCAGCGGGCCGATCCGGCCGGGCTCGGGCAGCGGCGCGGGTGGCGGCAGTGGCGCGGGCGGGGGGACCGCCGTCATGGACCGGCCGGCCGGCGGGACGTCGTCGGGCGGGCAGCCGCAGGGCCAGGCCGCGCCGCGACCGCGCCAGACCAGGCGCAAGAAGCGCCGGCGCTGAGTCGGGCGTTTCCCCAGGCGGGTAGCCTGGAGGGATGGTGGCCCTGGCCCGGGTGACTCCCACGGACGCTCCAGAGCTCGAGCTGGAGCAGGTGCAGGAACGGGTGGTGCGCGACCTGTTGGCGCCCCTGCTGGCCGAGTTCGCCCGGCACCGCTTCGACGAGGACGCCTCCATGATCGTCGAGGCCGGGCGGACGGCGCTCATCGCCCACGAGGGGCAGTTCCGGCGCTCGGGCGAGCCCTACATCACGCACCCGGTGGCCGTGGCGACGATCGTGGCCGAGCTCGGGCTCGACGCCCAGACCGTGGCCGCCGCCCTGCTGCACGACGCGGTGGAGGACACCGGGCTGACGCTCGAGACGATCACGCAGACGTTCGGCGAGGGCGTGGCCCGGGTCGTCGACGGCGTGACCAAACTCGACCGGCTCCAGTTCAACTCCAAGGAGGCCCAGCAGGCGGCCACCATCCGCAAGATGCTCGTGGCGATGGCGGACGACTGGCGGGTCCTCCTGATCAAGCTGGCCGACCGCCTGCACAACATGCGGACCCTGGCCGTGATGCCCGAGTGGAAGCAGCGGCGCACGGCCCAGGAGACCTTCGACGTCTACGCGCCGCTGGCCCACCGCCTCGGCGTGCAGCAGGTCCGCTGGCAGCTCGAGGACCTCGCCTTCGCGACGCTGCACCCGAAGCGCTACGCCGAGATCGAGCAGATGGTGGCGGCCCGGGCGCCGCAGCGGGAGGAGTATCTCGAGCGGGTGCTCTTCCACGTGCGCCAGCGGCTCGAGGACATGGGCGTCGCCGCCGACGTGACCGGCCGGCCCAAGCACCTCTGGTCGATCTACGAGAAGATGGTGGTCCGGGGCAAGGAGTTCGACGACATCAACGACCTGGTCGCCATCCGGGTCGTTGTCGACTCCGAGAAGGACTGCTGGGCGGCGCTCGGCGCCATCCACGCCATCTGGGCCCCGGTGCACGGGCGCTTCAAGGACTACATCAACACGCCCAAGTTCAACATGTACCAGTCGCTGCACACGACGGTCATCGGCTTGGACGGCAAGCCGGTCGAGGTCCAGATCCGCACGTCGGAGATGCACCACCGGGCCGAGTACGGCATCGCGGCGCACTGGGGCTACAAGTCAAAAGAGGACCACTCCTCCGAAATGGCGTGGCTCCAGCGGATCGCCGACGTCGATCGCCAGACCGACGACCCGATCGAGTTCCTCGAGGCGCTCAAGCTCGACCTCGAGCAGGACGAGGTCTACGTCTTCACGCCCAAGGGCAAGGTCATCGCCCTGCCGGCCCGCTCGACCCCGGTGGACTTCGCCTACGCCATCCACACCGAGGTCGGCCACCGCTTCATCGGCGCCCGGGTCAACGGCCGGCTGGTGCCGCTCGAGACCCAGCTGAGCTCGGCCGACACGGTCGAGATCATCACCTCGAAGGCGCAGACGGCAGGGCCGTCGCGGGACTGGCTGCAGATCGTGGCGTCGACCCGGGCCCGGAACAAGATCCGCCAATGGTTCTCGCGGGAGCGCCGGGAGGACGCCATCGAGAACGGCCGCGAGGAGCTGGGGCGGGCTTTGCGGCGGGACGGGCTGCCGCTCCACAAGCTGCTCGGCTCCTCGGCGCTGCAGGAGGTGGCCGGGACGATGAACCTCGCCGACCTCGACGCGCTGTACGCGTCGATCGGCGAGAACCAGGTCTCCGCCCAGTCGATCGTCCAGCGTCTCACCAAGGCGCTGCGGGGCGGCGGGGACGCCGACGAGCAGCTGCCGACGACCGCCCTCCCCGGCACGAGCCGGCCCCGGCAGAGCCGCCGCACCGGCACAGGGGTCTACGTCGAGGGCCTCGACGACGTCATGATCCACCTGGCCCGCTGCTGCACCCCGGTGCCCGGCGACCAGATCGTGGGCTTCGTGACCCAGGGCCGGGGCGTCTCTGTGCACCGCGCCGACTGCGCCAACGCGGCTGCGCTGGCCGACCGTTCCCGGGAGCGCCTCATCGAGGTCGAGTGGGACAGGGGCAACGACGGTGTCTTCGTGGCCACGATCGAGGTGCAGGCCTTCGACCGCTCCCGCCTGCTGGCCGACGTGTCCCGGGTCGTCTCCGAGCACCACCTCAACATCATCGCCGCCCGGACCGCCACCACGCCCGATCGCGTCAGCCGGATGGCCTTCGACGTCGAGCTGGCCGACCCCACCCACCTGCACTCACTGATCAGCGCGCTCAAGCACCTCGACGGTGTCTTCGACGCCTATCGTCAGCTTCCTGGCAAGAAAGTCTGATCCCCCGACCGTGAGGAGCCTCCCGTGACCGCGGGCTCGTCGGCCGCGCCCGGCGCCGGTTCTGCCGAAGTCCCCGCAAGGGGCAGAATCGCGCTGCAGACGCCCAAGGGCATGCACGATGTGCTGTGGCCCGAGTCGGCCCGCTGGGAGGACGTCGTCGCCCGGTTCGCCGACCTGGTGGGGAGCGCCGGCTACGGCCTGACCGTGACCCCGGTCATCGAGCACGCCGGCGTGTTCCTGCGCGGCATCGGCGAGGGCAGCGAGGTGGTCGGCAAGGAGATGTACGTCTTCGAGGACCGCGACGGCCAGATGATGGCGCTCCGGCCCGAGGGCACGGCCCCCATCGCCCGCGCCTTCGTGCAGCACCACCCGGTCCCGCCCTGGAAGGCCTGGTACGTGGCGCCCTCGTTCCGCCACGAGAACCCCCAGCAGGGCCGCTACCGCGAGCACCACCAGCTGGGCGTCGAGGCGCTCGGGCCCGCCGACGCGGACCTCGACGTCGAGGTCGTGTCCCTCGCCCACGACCTCTTCTCGGGACTCGGCCTGCGTGAGGTCACGCTCAAGTTGCACTCCATGGGCGACGGGGTCTGCAAGCCCGGGTACGTCGCGCTCCTCGGAGCCTTCCTGGCCGAACGGGCCGATCAGCTCTGTCCCGCCCACCGCGTGCGGCACCTCGAGAACCCGCTGCGGGTCCTCGACTGCAAGACGCCCGAGTGCCGCGCCGCCACGGCCGACGCCCCGCACTTCCTCGACCACCTGTGCGACCCGTGCGCGGCGCACTTCGCCCGGGTCCGCTCCGGGCTCGATGCGCTCGGTGTTCCCTACACGATCGACCACCGCCTCGTGCGGGGCTTCGACTACTACACCCGCACGACGTTCGAGTTCGCCGCCGACGCCCTCGATGCGGCGCAGAACGGGATCGGCGGGGGCGGCCGCTACGACGCCCTGGTGGAGCTCCTCGGCGGCGACCCGACACCGGGTATCGGCTTCGGCATCGGCATGGAGCGCGTGCTGCTCGCCTGCGACGCCGAAGGCGTGTTCTCCACCTCTGCCGCGCTCGCGGCCCGGCCGCTGCACGCGTACGTCATCGACACCGCCGGCGGCGAGACGGCGCTCGCGCTGACGGCCGAGCTGCGCCGGGCCGGCCTGCGGGCGGACCGGGCCTTCGACGGGCGTTCCATGAAGTCCCAGATCAAGTCGGCCGACCGCTCGGGGGCCCTCGTGGCCCTGGTGGTCGGGCCGCAGGAGCTGGGCGAGGGGACGGTCGGACTGCGGCCGTTGCGCAGCGACGACGAGCAGCGGACGGTGCCCCGGGCTGCCATTGTGGACGAGCTCAAGAGCTACCTGGCCAACGCGGCGTTCGCCGAGGGGTCCGACAACGACGTCGACCGTCACCTGCACCCGCATCTGCGCACCGACACCGGGACCACATGAGCGAGCACCGGCACCAACACGAGGACGAGAACCGGCCCACCGCCATGCGCACCCACCTGTGCGGGGTGCTGACCAAGGCCGACGTGGGGACCACGGTGCGCCTGTGCGGCTGGGTGGCGCGGCGGAGGGAGCACGGCGAGCACCTCGCCTTCGTCGACCTGCGCGACCACTCGGGCATCGTGCAGTGCGTCATCGACCACGCCACCGACGTGCGGCACGAATGGGTGATCGCCGTCACCGGCACCGTCAGGGAGCGGCCCGAGGGCACCGTCAACCCGGCCATCGGCACGGGGGAGGTGGAGATCGGCGACTGCACGGTCGAGGTGCTCAACGAGTCCGAACCGCCACCGTTCTCCGTCGACGACCGGGCCGAGTCCGACGAGCCCGTGCGCCTGCGGTACCGCTACGTGGACCTGCGCCGGTCGCGCATGCAGCGCAACCTGCGGCTGCGGGCGCGGGTGAACGGAGCCATCCGGGACGCCATGGACCGGCAGGGGTTCGTCGAGATCGAGACACCGCTGCTGTGGGCGCCCACGCCGGAAGGGTCGCGGGAGTTCTCCGTCCCCGCCCGCCTGCACCACGGTTCGTTCTACGCGCTCCCGCAGAGCCCGCAGCTCGCCAAGCAGCTGCTCATGGTGGGTGGCTTCGACCGCTACTACCAGATCGCCCGCTGCCTGCGCGACGAGGACCTGCGCGCCGACCGCCAGTTCGAGTTCAGCCAGCTCGACATGGAGTGCTCCTTCGCCTCCCAGGACGACGTCATGGCGTTCGTCTCGGAGGCCGTCCTCGATGCGGCCGAGGCGGCGACGGGGGAGCGGCCGCCACCGATCGAACGCATGACGTGGGCCGACGCCCTGGACCGCTACGGCACCGACAAGCCCGACCTGCGCTTCGCCATGCAGCTCGTCGACCTCACCGACGTCTTCGAGGGGACGGAGGTCAAGGCGTTCTCCTCCCCGACGGTCAAGGCGCTCGTGGTGCCCGAGGGTGCCGTCTACCCGCGCTCACGCTTCGACGAGCTGACCGAGCAGGCCAAGCGGGCCGGCGCGGTGGGCCTGGCCTGGTTCCGGGTCGTCGACGGCGAGGCCACGGCGTTGGACGGGCCCCTGGCACGGCACCTGTCGGAATACGAACGCGTGCGCGTCCTGGAACGGACGGAGGCGGAAGCGGGGGACCTCATCCTGGCCGTCTCGGACCAGTACACGACCGCCTGCCGCGTGCTCGGGACGCTGCGCGTCGCGATCGGGGCGCCTCCCGTCGGCGAGGGCCCGCATCGATACGTCTGGGTCGTCGACTTCCCCATGTTCGAGGGCGTCGGCGCCGACGGCAACCTGCAGCCGGCGCACCACCCCTTCACCATGCCGTACCCCGAGGACCTGCCGCTGCTGGCGAGCGATCCCCTGGCGGTGCGGTCCCAGGCCTACGACCTCGTGCTCAACGGGTGGGAGCTCGGATCGGGGAGTGTGCGTATCTACCGGGGGGACATCCAGTCGCAGGTGTTCGCCGCGCTCGGCATCTCGCCCGAGGACGCCGAGGCCCGCTTCGGGTTCCTGTTGGGCGCCTTCCGCTACGGGGCGCCGCCGCACGCCGGCTTCGCCTTCGGGGTCGACCGCCTGGTGGCGATCCTGGCGGGGGAGGAGAACATCCGCGAGGTCATCGCGTACCCCAAGACCCAGTCGGGCGCCGACCTCCTCACCGGCGCCCCGGCGCCGCTTCCCGCGGCCACCCTGGCCGAGCTCGGCATCCGGGTGGTGGTGCCGCCGCCCGCACCGGCGACGACGCCCAGGGGGGCCGAGGGCGAGGCCGCCAACCCCGGAGCGTGAGCCTCTTCGCCGACGCCGCCGACCGCCAGCTCAGACGCCAGGCGCCGCTGGCCGCCCGGCTCCGACCCCGCACCCTCGACGAGGTCGTGGGCCAGGAGCACCTCGTCGGGCCCGGTGCCCCGCTGCGGGTGCTGGCCGAGTCCGACCGGGTCACCTCGGCCATCCTGTGGGGCCCCGCCGGGACGGGGAAGACGACGCTCGCCCGGCTGCTGGCCGACACAACGGCCAAGCACCTGACCACGCTCTCGGCCACGGCGGCCGGCGTGAAGGACGTGCGGGAGGCGCTGGCGGAGGCCGAGCGCCGGCTGGGCGAGCACGGGCAGGGCACCATGCTCTTCATCGACGAGGTGCACCGCTTCTCCAAGTCCCAGCAGGACGTGCTCCTCCCCGCCGTCGAGGACGGGCTGGTCGTGCTCATCGGGGCCACCACGGAGAATCCCTTCTTCGAGGTCAATCCGCCCCTGTTGAGCCGGGCCTCGCTGTGGCGGCTGCACCCCTTGTCGCCGGACGACCTCCGAACGCTCGTGCGGCGGGGGCTCGAGCTCGAGGGAGCCGACGCCGAGGACGACGCCATCGAGGCGGTCGTGGCGGCCTGCGAGGGCGACGCCCGGGCCGCGCTCACGACGGTCGAGGTCGCGGTGGCGCTGGCCCGAGCCGGTGCGGACGATCCGTCGGCGCCGGTGGTGCTGACCATGGGCGACATGTCCCGGGCCCGGGACGGCCGCCTGTTCCACCAGGGTGCCGACGAGCACTACGACCAGATCAGCGCCCTGATCAAGAGCGTGCGGGGCTCGGACCCCGACGCGGGCCTGTACTGGATGGCCCGCATGATCGAGGCGGGGGAGGACCCCCGCTTCCTGGCCCGCCGCATGGTCATCCTCGCCAGCGAGGACATCGGCCTCGCCGACCCCCAGGCCCTGTTGGTGGCCGAGGCCGCTGCCCGGGCCGTCGAGTACGTCGGCCTGCCCGAAGCCGCCCTGAACCTGGCCGAGGCGGTCATCTACCTGGCCCGGGCGCCCAAGTCCAACGCCGTCACCGTCGCGCTCGGCCGGGCCCAGGACGACGTGCGCTCCGGCGTGCACCAGGAGGTTCCGGCGCACCTGCGCGATGCCCACTACAAGGGTGCGGCCTCGCTCGGCCACGGCGAGGGCTACGTGTACCCCCACGACGACCCCTCCGGGGTGGTCGCGCAGCAGTATCGTCCTGACGCGCTCGAGGGTCGGGTGTACTACGAGCTGACACCCCGTGATGCCGAGAGCGCTGGCTCCGGTGGCGGGTCGGGCCCGGGCGGCGTCGGCGGCGACCGGGGCAACAGGGAGGACCATTCGTGAGCCGAGGACACCGGAGGGTCGCCCTGCTGGCCGCGGCGCTCGGCGCCGCCGCGCTCAGCGCCGGGGCACTGGTTCCTCCGGGTGCGGATGCCGCGGCGCCCGAGTCCCGCGTCGTGTTGCCCCAGGCCGCCCCTTCCATCCCCGCCGACGCCGCCCGACTCGGGTGGGCGCCGTCCGGGCAGCTCCTGGCTCTCGACGTCGTCCTCGCCGGGCAGGACCCCGCGGGCCTGGCGCAGGCGGTCGCGGCGGTCTCCACGCCCGGCTCGCCCGACTACCGCCACTACCTGACGGCCGCCCAGTACGCGGCCGAGTACGGTCCGAGCCCGGCCGAGGTGGCGCAGGTGTCCTCGGTCCTGCGCGCCCAGGGCCTCGCGGTCGGGACTCCGGGCCCGGGCAGCACGTTGCTCCCGGTGAGCGGCACGGCCGCCGTCGTCTCCGCGGCGTTCGGCACGCCGCTCGAGTCGGTCCGGGAACCGAACCAGGCCAAGGCGCTCGTGAACACCGCATCACCGCAGGTCCCGGCGTCTCTCGCCGGGGCGGTGACCGGTGTGGTGGGCCTGGACGGTCTGTTCCAGGAGCACTCCATGTCGCGGCCCAG
>Ga0181535_10005843_pt1 | contig 12991 bp, 10 predicted proteins | sample PEATcosm2014_Bin_44_FD_119774 | JGI IMG/M metagenome (GOLD analysis project Ga0181535, IMG submission 119774) | Peatland microbial communities from MTU Mesocosm Facility, Houghton, MI, USA - PEATcosm2014_Bin17_30_metaG | ecosystem: Environmental > Terrestrial > Soil > Wetlands > Peat | place...
AATTTTGCCGCCGTGGATTCGTTTTTGACGACGGCGATCACGTCCAACGAATCTTCGGTGGTGTGCAGCAGCAGCAGCGGCGGCTGAAACGTGGCTTGGATGTAGGTTTGATTCGTCAGTGCCGCCACCGCGTCGAGCAGCGAGGGATTCACGCCGGTCAATGTCGCGTGCGCCCGTCGGAAAAAATAGAACTCGTCCGTCGCGCCGGGCATGAAAATGAGCGCCTTCACAACGCTGTTCGATTGGAAGGCGTCCAGCATCAGCGGCACGCAGTTTGTCCGGTCCAACTCCTTCACGCCCGCGCCGAGCGGCATCCGGCTCAACGCGTTTTGCCACGGTTCCCCGGCGGTCGCGGTCAAGATTGAGGCCGCCAGCCACGCGCCGGCGATGAAACGCGACATGGTTTTCATAATGAGAATTGCCCGGGCCGTTTCTGAAATCGTTCACGCGCTGAAGCTTCAGCCGCGTGGGCAGACAAGCGGCGCGGACGCAGATTGGATGGCGATGTTGGCATTCCTCGACGGGCGGCAAATTAGCCGCCCGCGCCGTCAGCGTCAACGCGCGGGCGGCAAAACTTTTTGTTCGTCAACCTTCTGCTCGTGATAATCCACAATGCGATGGAAGACGACTTCGCGCCCTTCAAGATGCCAGTCCACATGGCGCGCGAACCAGAGACCTTCCGGGGTCCGGTCGCGCTCGAACGAGTAGGTGAATTTCCAAACCGCGCCGACCAGTCCGCCCAGCACGCTCACCGGTTGCGTCAAATGCAAATCCGCCTTCGCGATGGCGTAATCCGCCTCGTCCACCCAGACCCGCCCGGCGGCCTTGTTGATGAAATTATCCTTGTAGGAATTCACCGGCAATTTTTTGCCAGCCGGCTGAAAATCGAGCACCAGCGCGGAGCGGCCATTGACATTTTCGCGTCCGACGAGCGTGAACTGAAAACGGCTCACCAAATTCGACAGCGAATAATCCTTCACGACAAATGTCTTGCCGTGGATGTTGGAATGCGTCTCGGAAACCGGCGCATCATTCTTTTCAGCCGGCTTGGGCGGGATTACCGGCGTGGAGTTTGTCTTGCCCGCGCCTTCGGGGGTGCGCTTCTCCTCGTGCTTTTTCAATTCACCTTTTCCGTTCCGATACTCGGTCAGCCGGATGCGCTGATACTGGTAATTCCGGTTGAATTCGCGGTCATTTTCGTCCTCCACGGCCGCCCGGTCCAGCGCGCGTTGAATCACGGTTTCCAATGGCGGAAGCGGCGCGGTGCCGGTTTCCGCCGGCAGCGAATTTGCCAGGAAAATCAGAACCGCAACGGTTGGCCGGAAATAGGTCATGGCAGCTTGTCGTTCTGACAGTTGAAGACGGTTGGCGTTCGGTTAAAGTTTCCGGTAATTTCCAGCCATGAAACTGATTTCATGGAACGTCAACGGTCTGCGCGCCGTGCTGAAGAAAAACTTTTTGGAATTTCTCGACTCCGAAAAGCCCGACGTCCTCTGCCTGCAGGAAACCAAATGCTCGCCCGACGACGTGGAACAGCTCTGGCCTGCGAAATACACCACCTACTGGAACAGCGCGGAGAAAAAGGGCTATTCCGGCACGGCGATTTTCACCCGGCAGCGGCCGTTGAATGTCATTCCTCACATTGACATCGCGGAGCATGACAAGGAAGGCCGCGTGCTTGCGGCCGAGTTCGCCGATTTCTTCCTCGTGAACGTCTATGTGCCGAACTCCAAGCGCGATTTGTCGCGGCTGACTTACCGCCAGAAATGGGACCGGGACTTTCTGGCGTATCTGAAAAAGCTGGAAGAGCGGAAGCCGGTGATCTTCTGCGGCGATCTCAACGTGGCGCACACGGAAATTGACCTCGCCAATCCCAAGGCCAACATTCACAACCACGGCTTCACCGCCGAGGAACGCGCGGGTTTTGAAGCCTTCGTGAAGGCCGGTTTTCTCGACACCTTCCGCGAGTTCGAGCCGGGCGGCGGACATTACACCTGGTGGAGCGTGATGGGCGGCGCGCGTTCCCGGAACGTCGGCTGGCGCATTGATTATTTCCTTGTCTCACGCGCGCTGCGTCCGCGCCTCAAACGCGCCTTTATCCGCCCGGAAGTGACCGGCAGCGACCATTGTCCGGTCGGGATTGAAATCACAGGTTGATTTCCACAGTGATTCTCATCGGGTGATCCAACGCCTCGTCAGATTTTTCGCGCGTCCACCGCTTGTCAAACGTCTCCGGCTCCATTATTGTCTGGCAATGTTGTTGAAGAAACAATTTGCGTTGCTGGTGCTGGCTCTCTGCGCCGCGCATTTCGCGCGCGCGGACACCATCCAGCTCAAGGGCAACGACGCCGTTACCGGCACCATCCTCGCCGAGAAATCCGACGCGGTGGTTGTGGATGTCGGCTACACCGTGCTGGTCGTGCCGCGCAGCGTCATCACGAAGATTTCCAAGGTCGCCGCGGCCGTGTCGCCGGCGGCCACCGCGTCCAATCTGCTCGTCAGCGTCAATGCGCCGCAATTTTATTCCGCCGACGCCCGGCCCGCGACGGCGCGCGACGTGCAGGATTTGGTAAAACAAATCGGCGAGGCGGTCGTGCAGGTGCGCACGCCGGAAGGACTCGGCTCCGGCTTTTTCATCAACGCCGACGGCTATCTCATCACGAACTTCCACGTCATTGAGGGGGAGACGGAAATTTCCGTGGAGGTTTATCATCAGACCGACGGCCAGCTTGCCCGCGACACTTACAAGCAGGTGCGAATCGTTGCCATCAACAAATTCCACGACCTCGCGCTGCTGCACATCGAAGACAAGGCCACGCCCAAGTTCAAATTCATCACGCTCGGCAGCGCGGACGCGCTGACCGTCGGCGATTCCGTTTTCGCCATCGGCAGCCCGCTCGGCCTCGAACGAACCGTCACGCAGGGCATCATCAGCACCAAGACGCGCGAGCTGGAAGGCGAGCTTTACCTGCAAACCACCGCGCAAATCAATCCCGGCAACAGCGGCGGCCCGCTGTTCAACATGGCCGGCGACGTGGTGGGCGTGACGAACATGAAAATCACCTTCGGCGAGGGACTCGGTTTTGCGATTCCCGTCGAGCTGGTGAAAAATTTCCTCGACCACCGCGACGCCTTTGCCTACTCGGCCGACAATCCGAACAACCCGTATCGCTACCTCGAACCGCCCAGCCGCACGCAACAGAAGCCGGTGGACGGCAAATGATAATTTCCGGTCGGGATTGTAATGGACGCTTGCAAGGGTTCTGGTTTAATTAGGTCAAACCAGCGCATCCAGCGCGGGTGAAAAAAACGTGAAAAAACTTTTGGCCGTATCATTTCTGGCTTTTGCCACGGTTTCTATTTCTTTCTCCGCCCCAACAAACCAGCCGCCGCAACTTTCAGCAGATCAATTGCGGAGCGAACTTGAATCAGTCCAGAAGGCGGTCAGCCAAGGCCAGGAGCAGTTTTTTTATGTCAGCTATGAAACTGTCACAAATAAACTATCGGCATTAAAGCCAAATCCGGCGGCTGATGGTTTTTCATTACCCGGACAAGAGCTTGCGGCGGGACAATATTACATTGAGCTTCCAGAAGGACCGCAAGGCGACGTCAGTGGCACGGACACCTCAATTCTCGTCACCAGAATTGACGCGAAAAGCACGCGCGTTCAAATGAAAACCATCAAGCTCGGTTTGTTGTTCAACAGCCGTGACCGAAAGATTGAGCAACAGCGATTGAACGAGTTGACACAGTTGCTTTCAAACAAAAATTAGCCACGACTGTGAACGACAGTTGAAATTCAATTCATCATGACCACCAAAATCCTCCACCTTGTTTTTCTCGCCGCGTTCGCCGCGTCGCTGACTTTTGCAACATCAACCCGCGCGGCAATTCCGCCCGCCGAAAATCTGCTGCCGGCGGACACGCTGTTTTTCCTCACCGTGCCCGATTGCACGGCGCTGCGGGCGACCGCCCATCAATCGCCACAGTGGCTTTTTTGGAGCGACCCGGCGATGAAGCCGTTCCACGACAAGTTCACCTCCAAGTTCGAGGAAACGCTGGTCGCGCCGCTGGAACAAGCCCTCGGCGTGAAGCTGGCCGATTTTGCGGATTTGCCGCGGGGCCAGTTCACCCTCGCCGTCACGCAGAACGGCTGGACGGGCGGCGACGACGCGGCGCCCGGCGTGGTGCTGCTCCTTGACACCGGGGATAAAAGCGACCTGCTCAAAACCAACCTCGACGCGCTGAAGAAAAAATGGGCGGACAGCGGCAAGCCGATCCGCACGGAGGAAGTTCGCGGCGTTTCGTTCTCCATCGTGACGCTTTCCAGCAATGACATCCCCCCGTCGCTGGCGGGCCTTTTCCCCGGACGCCAGCCGGTGCAGGAACTGGGACGGGAATCCAAACCGCAAAAGCCGGCCGAACTCGTGGTCGGCCAGTTTGAATCGCTGCTGATTGCCGGCAGTTCCATGAAGGCGATTGAACCGGTCGCCGCGCATTTGAGCGGCAGCCTGTTGCCGGCGCTGAACGACGACGCGCTTTTTGCCGCCGACAAACTGTCGCAATTCCGCGACGCGCCGCTGTATTACGGCTGGCTGAACGCGAAAACCCTTTTTTATGTGCTCGCCCACATCCCGCCGCCGACGCCCAATCCCCAGGCGCCACAGCCGTTTCCGGCGCCGCAATGGAGCAAAATTATCGACGCCACGGGTTTGACCGGCGTAAAGAGCGCCAGCTTCGCCTGCCGCGAAACCCGCGACGGCTCGTCGGCGAGCTTTTTCATCGCCGCGCCGGAGGCGGACCGGAAGGGCCTGCTCAAAATTTTTGCCGCGGCGCACAAGAGCGCGGTTCCGCAGTCATTCGTGCCCGCCGACGCGGTGAAATACTGGCGCTGGCGGCTGGACAGCCAGGACGCCTGGGCCGCGCTGGAAAAGATGGTCGGCGACATCTCGCCCATGACGGCCGCCGGTTTCAACACCGCCATTGACATGGCCAACGCCAACGCCAAAAAGACCGACCCGGATTTTGACCTTCGCAAAAACCTCATCGGCAATCTCGGCGACGATTTCATGAATTATCAAAAGTTGCCCGCCGGCGCGTCGCCGGAAATGCCGTCGCTTTACCTGATCGGCGTGGACAAGGGCGAGACGGCCGCCACCGCCATCAAAGACCTTCTGTCGCTCTCAATGCCCCGGCAGCAAAAGACGCCCGACCCGCGCAATTATCAAGGCCACAAAATTTACACCATTCCGCTTGCGGCCCCGCGCGTTGTTGGAGCGGCGGCAGTCCCGGCGCGTTCGCTTTTCATCACCTCCGGCGGCGGTTATGTGGCGTTGTCCACGGATATTTCCATGCTCGAAGAATATTTGCGCAACGGAGAAAAGCCGCCGAAGCCATTGAGCGGGACGCCCGGACTGGTTGACGCGGCGCAGCGCGTCGGCGGCACAAGCGGCGGCCTCTTCGGCTATCAGAACCAGCGCGAAACCCTGCGCTACCTGTTCAAAACGCTGAAGAATCAAGATGCCAATGACAACGCGGGCGGCTTGGGTTCCATGGCGGCGCTGCCGAAAGCTGTCCGCGACTGGCTGGATTTCTCGCTGCTGCCGGATTACGACCAGGTTTCCCAATACTTTTACATTTCGGTCTATGCCGGCATCACCACGCCGGACGGACTTTCCTTCAAAGCCTTCGCCCCGCGCCCGCCGGGATTGAACTGAAATCAAAACGGCAAAACGGGTGACGGGTGCGGGAAGGAAATTGAAATTTCCATCGTGCCATCGTTTTCGATTTCGCGCGGGTTGAATGAAACGCGGCGGCGGACGAATGCTTTTACTTTCCGGCGGTTGTCTGATCACCGGTGTAGGCAACGCCGTTGATCTTCACATCGGTGAATTTCAAATTCTTCACGTTCCGAGTCACCACCGCGGGATTTGTCAACTTGACGTTGATGTTCTTGAAAGCAAGATTTGACACGGTGCTTTTTGCCGGCCCGTCCACCCGACCAAAATCATGCATTGTGCCGGTGATGTTCGCCAAAGTCACATTGGTCACCAACTGGCTTGGCGCGGGCTTGCCCTGCAAATCAAAAAATTGCGTCCAGCCCTGGATCGAAACCAGTTGCACCGCCGGATTGTCCACCGTGATGTTCCGGGCGGTGATGTTTTCGTAATGCTCCTCCGTGTCGGGGCGGAGCTTGAGTTTCAGGACGCAGTTCTTGTTCGTGCCGGTCAGCTTGCAATTTTCGATGACCACATCGCGCACCAGCGTCGCCTCGCTGCCGACCGTCAACGCGGAATTGCCCAGCCCAAACGTGCAATTGGAAATGCGGATGTGTTCGACGGGCGGAATTGATTTGTCGTCCAGCGCGGAAGTTCCCTTGTTGCCCTTGAGGCCGATGTTGTCGTCATCCACGGAAATGTAACAGCCGCTGATCGCCACATTTTGGGAACTGTCCACGTCAATGCCGTCGGTGCTGGGCGAGCGGAGCGGCGTGCGGATGTCCACGTTTTTCACCACCACGTCCGAGCAGCGGAACAGGTGAATGTTCCAGAAACCCGATTCGCGCAAAGAAATGCCGCTGATCTGCACGTCCTTCGAGTCCTGGATGAAAATGTTCCGCGGGCGTTTCACCGCGAGATTCGTGACATTCCGGTTCGCCGCACGGGCTTTCCAAAATTGATCCCAAAACGGCTGGCCGCCACCGGCAATCGTGCCTTCGCCCGTGATTCGCAGATGATCCACGTTGCTCGCGTTGACCAGCGCCGGAATCCAGACCTCAAAATGCCCCTCGATGCGCGTCATCAGCTCCGGGTAATCCGCGATGTTCGTCGAACCTTTCAGCACTGCGCCCTGGTCCAGATGCAGATTCACTCCGCGCTTGAGAAAAATCGCACCGGACAAAAATTCGCCCTTCGGAATCACCAGCGTCCCGCCGCCGTTCGCCGCGAGCGAATCAATTGCCGCCTGGATGGCAACCGTATTGAGCGTCGCGCCGTCGCCCACCGCCCCCGCCGCCGCAACGGACAATTGCTTTGTCACCACCGTCGTGCTGGGCGACTGCCTTGTCGCAACCGTTGAGCAGGAAGCGAAAAACACGAGCAACGCCGGGAGAACGACCAGGCCGCACAGCCGTTGTGAAATAGATTTGGATTTCATGGACACGAGGCTGTTATACACGTTCAGCAATTTTTGCAAAGCCCAAACCCGCGCGACGCGCGTCCGTTTTGAGGAACAACCGCTTCTCGTGATGTTCGTGAAGCCAGAACAGGATTGTGCAACACCGCCGAATTGTGTGTAAATGTCCGAAACAAATGAAGACTCTCGGCATTGGTCTGGCGGGCGCGCGTTACGGGGCACGGATGCATCTGGCAAATTACGCCAAGCTGCCGCGTGACATCGTGGAGGTCCGGGGCGTTTGCTCCCGAACCAAAGAAAGCGGCGGCGCGCTGGCGCGAGAATTCTGCATCGGGTTTGCCACCGACGATTTCGATGCGCTGCTGGCCCGGAAAGACATTGATGCGGTTGACATCTGCGTTCCGCCGGCGCTGCACCACGAATTTGCAATTCGCGGGGCGGACGCAGGAAAGCACATCATCATGGAAAAGCCGCTCACCGGATATTTCGGAACGGCCGGCGACCCGGAACCGATCGGCACGCAGGTGTCGCGGGCGCGGATGCGGGAGGGCGCCGGCAAAAACGCCGAAGCCGTGCGCGAAGCCGTGCGCCGGAACGGCGTAAAATTTTGCTACGCGGAAAACTGGATTTACGCGCCGCCGATCGAAAAAATGCGGCGGCTGATCGCGGCGTCCAAAGGCTCGATCCTTGAACTTCGTGCCGAGGAAAATCATTCAGGCTCCAACTCGGTTTTTTCACGCGATTGGAAATCAACCGGCGGCGGCGCGTTGCTGCGCATGGGCGTGCATTCGGTCGGCGCGTGCCTGCACCTGAAACAATGGGAAGGCCAGTTGCGGCTCGGCAAAGGAATCCGGCCCGTGTCAGTGCTGGCGGACACCGCCGACCTGATCCACAGCAGCGCCGCCCGACGGGCCGGCGAGGCGGGCGCGAACCGATGGATCAGCGCAAATCCGGTGGATGTGGAAAACTGGGCTAATCTCATCATTAGCTTCGACGATGGTTCGCGGGGCAACATCGTCGTCAGCGATGTGGGGCTGGGCGGATTGAACACCCGCGTCACGGCCTTCATGACCGACGGCGTGATCAAGGCGAACATGACGAGCAACGACGCGATTGAAACTTACGCGCCCGATGCCTTGGTATTTTCCGGCGAATATTTCACGGAAAAGTTGGAGACGAAGGCGGGCTGGAACCGGCCGAGTTGCGACGAGGACTGGTTTCGCGGCTTCGCGCAGGAGATGGAGGATTTCGTGGGCGCGATCCGCGAAAACCGGGAACCGCGCTCCGGCATTGACCTTGCGGTGGAATGCGTGAATGTGATTTACGCGGCGTATCTTTCCGCGGAAAAGGGCAGCCGGGTAATGATAGATTGAGAGCGGCCAAGCCATCGTTTCCGCGCTCTTCGGGTTGCGGCGCGGCTGTGGTATCCAGCCGGAGCAGGTTGATTATGTTTGCTGACGCCCGGCGGTTTTTTCCTTAAACTTTGCGCGCGTGGCAAACCCGTTCATCCATTGGATTGAGGCCAAGGGGCCTTACGCGCCGTGGCTGTTTCTGGCGGTGTTCCTCGCCGCGTCGTTCCTGATGCTCTGGCGGCTGGAGGTTTTGAGCGCGAAAGGTTTTGAAGGCACGGTTCTCGGCACGCTGGTGATGCCTTATTGCACCGGCATGGGCAATCTCATCTTTGCCTTCATCCTCGGCCGCAACGGCGGCTCCGGCGCGGACGTGATGACGAACTCGCTGGTCAACAACATCACGAACATGACGCTGGTGCTCGGCCTGCCGGCGGTTTTCTGGGGAATCAAAGTCCTGCTGTCGAAAGGCAAAGCCACCGGGAAAAATCCGGCGAAGAAAAAGTCCAGTGCCGCCGGAAAGACGCAGCAGTTGAACCGGCTCGCGCTGCTGCTGACGCTGACGGCCATCCTGTTTTTCACCGGCGCGGTCTGGGCGATGGGGCGCAAAGGCCGGATTGAATTCAACGACGGACTTGTCCTGATCGGCCTGTTTTTATTCTGGCAATGCTTCCATCTGTTCGAGGTCTTGAAGTCGAACGTGCGGCAGGGAAAGTCGTTGAGCTGGACGCTGCCGTTTGACCTGGCGCTGCTCGCCGTCGGCGCGTATGGAATCTATGTCAGCACGGACTGGCTGGTGGCGTGGATTTCGCACATTCACACCGGATTCATTAGCGCGAAGTATCTCGGTTGGTTGAGCGGCTGGCTGATGGTGCTGCCAAACGCGATGCTGGCGGTTTATTACAGTTGGCGCGGCCAGCCGGAAACGGTGTATGCCTCGCAGGTCGGCGACTGCCATGTTTCGATTCCGCTGTGCCTCGGCGTCTATGCGCTGTATCACACAATGGCGATGCCGCCGTTTTTTCACATGGCGATGGTCATCCTGCTCGGCGCGACGCTGGTGCATCTTTTCTTCGTGGCAGTGCTGGGCCGGCTGCCTGGATTTGTCGGCTTTGTGTTAATTCTGGCTTATGCCTATTTTTTGACGATGGGATTGCTGGGGTGATCGCCGCATCCATCCAATTTGTCCGTTAATCCCAAAATCCAACACGCATCCATCCTACTTGAACAATTTCGTGTCGCCGCCGGCGATGAAAAGCGGATGGGCGCGGACTTTTTCGCTCAATTCCGAGAACGGCACCTGTGCCGCGAGCCAGCGCGGATTTTGGGCAATCGTCTCCATGGACTCGCGGGTGTTGTTGCAAATCAGGTAAAGCGCCCGCCCCAAGACCATGAACGATTCAAAGCCCGTGCCGATGCCGTGCCGCGCGAACTCAAAATCGCCCGCGCCGTAGTTTTCCGTGAGCAACCCCGCGCGCAGGGCGCCAAGGTCCATCACGAAATTTTTCAGGAAGTCGTCGTTGCGCGGGCCGATGTAAGCCAGCACGCGCGCCTTGTTGGCCAGCAGCGAAATCACCGCCCACTCGTCGAAGACGATCCGGCCATAGCGCGCGTCCATTTGTTGGGCGCACGCCTTGATTTGCACTATGGCTGCTTCCAGTGTCATGGGGCGGCTCGGTTGCCGCAGAGCAAAGCAACTATGCGCGCCGGAAACAAGGCAATTCAATTCTTGCCAACTTTGCGTCTTGGCTTCTTTGCTCTTTGCGCTAAATTCCACTTGGATGGTGCGGCCGGAACGGCATCATCACATTTTGTCCCGAGAACAAAACTCAAGCCAAGCCGATGAAAACAAATATCTCCGAATCATTTCCCTGGCCGTCTCGACCGGGGCGGCGGCAATCCTCGTGGCCGGTTTCGACTGTGAAACACGCGGGCTGCCCCGACGAATGACCGATGAGACGGACATTAACCAACTTAATTCACGCGCAAAGCTCCCAGGGACTGGAGCACTGCAATTGCTCCAAGCCGCCGCGCGTCGGCTGCCACCGGAAAGCATTTCATGTTGCACCATGAATTAATTCCCGCCGCCGCATCCCGCGTGGACGCGCCGCCCCGGCTGCTGGTGATGCTGCATGGCCTCGGCGACAGCCTTGAAGGCTACCGCTGGCTGCCGGAGGCGATGGGCCTGCCGTGGCTGAATTATCTGCTCGTCAACGCGCCGGACAATTACTTTGGCGGCTACTCATGGTTCGATCTGGACTACATGGCGCCCGGAATCCAGCGCAGCCGGAAGCTGCTCTTTGAGTTGCTGGATGATTTGCGCGCGAAACAATTTCCAACGGAGCAGATCACGTTCGGCGGATTTTCGCAGGGCTGTTTGATGGCCATCGAGATTGGCCTGCGTTATCCGCACCGGTTCGCGGGCGTGGCCGGCATCAGTGGCTGGGTTTTTGAAATTGATAAATTGCTTAAGGAACTTTCGCCCGTCGCGCAACAGCAGCGGATTCTCATGACGCACGGGACCGGCGACGCGATGGTGCCGATTGCCAGGGTGCGTCCGCAAATCCCGCTGCTCCAATCCGCCGGCATCCATGTGGAATGGCGCGAATTTGCCAAGGACCACACCATCGCGGGCGAACAGGAGCTGTCGGTGATCCGCGATTTTGTGCGCGCCGGTTATGGCGATGGGTTGGTGACGTGATGGGCTGTTGGATTCGCAGTTTCAGCGCCATGCCAAAGGAGAAAGGCTTATTTTGCCTCCGCCGAGGGCAGCGTGAAGAAAAACGTCGCGCCCTTGCCCGGCTCGCTTTTCACCCAGACCTCGCCGCCGTGCGCCTGCACGATGTGCTTCACAATCGAAAGGCCGAGGCCGGTGCCCCCCTGCTCGCGCGACCGCGCCTTGTCCACGCGGTAAAACCGCTCAAACACGCGGTCAAGTGATTCGGCGGGAATTCCCGGACCATCGTCCTGCGCAAAAATTTCGAGCTTGCCATCGTCCCGTTTTTTTCCGCCGACGGTGACATGGCCCTGCGCGCGGCCGTATTTGATGGCGTTGTCCACGAGGTTGGCAAAAACCTGCTCCAGCCGGCTTGCATCCGTCGTGGCGGTGAGTTCGGGCAATTGGTTGATGAGCGTGATGTTTTTGTTGTCGGCGGGCGGTTTCAGGTCGGTGAAGATTTTTTCGACCAGCGGACGCAGCGCGACCGGATGCAGGCTCAATTTCATCCGCCCGGCCTCCAGCGCGGAAATCGTCAGCAAATCCTGAATGAGCAAATCCAGCCGCTGCGTGTTGCGCTCGATGATTTTGAGGAAGCGCTCGGCCACTTCGGGCTTGCCGCGCGCGCCGTCGAGCAGCGTTTCCACGTAGCCCTTGATGAGCGAGAGCGGCGTGCGCAATTCGTGGCTGACGTTGGCAACGAATTCCTCGCGCGTGCGTTCGAGCTGCTTCAGCCGCGTGAGATCGTGGAAAACGAGAATCGTCCCCTCGCGTTCGCCGGCGGAATTGGTGATGACGGCGGCGTTGACCTGCAACCAGCGCTCGCTTAATTCCGGCAGCTTGAGTTCGTGATCGAAAACCTGCCCCTTGGTTTCGACGCGCTCCACCAACTCGGCAAGTTCGTGCAGGCGCAGCGCTTCCATGACGGTTTTGCCACGCAACTCGATTTTGATGCCGAACAGGTTTTTGAACGCTCGGTTGGCGAGATAAATTTTCCGGTTGCGATCCAGCAACAGCAGGCCTTCCAGCATGGAGTTGAACAAAACCTGCTGCTGCGCCTTGGCGTCAGTCGTCGTCTGCTGCTGACGCCGCTGAAAATCCTCGATGTCCGCCAGCGACTGCTTTTGCTGGCGGCGGAACTTTTGCCGCCACGCGAAATGGATTCCAATGGCGGCGGCAACCGCAACGATGGTCAGGTAAGGCCACATGATGCAAAGGAAGAATGAAGAATGAAGAATGAAGAAACAATTCCAGAATGAAAGGCCGTCGGGAAATTATTTCTTCATTCTTCATTCCGCCTTCTGCATTTATTCCACAAACCGATAGCCGACGCCGCGAACGGTGTCCAGATGCTTCGACGCCGAGCCGAGCTTTTCCCGCAGCCGGCGCATGTGCGTGTCCACGGTGCGCGTGTCAATCAGGCTGTCGTATTCCCAGACATCGCGCAGCAGGTGGTCGCGCGACTGGACGCGCCCGGCGCGCTGGGCGAGCGTGGTGAGCAACTTGAATTCCGTCGCGGTCAATTCAATCGGCTTGCCTTTCCAGTTGGCGATGTGGCGCGGAATGTCAATCAGCAGGTCGCCGAAACGCAACTGGTCGCGCGGCTTTTCCTCGGTCTGGCCGCGCGAAATGATTTTTTTGATGCGCAGCAGCAGTTCGCGCGGGCTGAACGGCTTGGTCAGGTAATCGTCCGCGCCGAGTTCGAGGCCGAGCACGCGGTCAATCTCCGCCGCCTTCGCGGTGAGCATGAGGATGGGAATTTTCGCGGTTGCCGGGTCGAGCCGCAGCGTCT
>Ga0181535_10005844_pt1 | contig 12986 bp, 10 predicted proteins | sample PEATcosm2014_Bin_44_FD_119774 | JGI IMG/M metagenome (GOLD analysis project Ga0181535, IMG submission 119774) | Peatland microbial communities from MTU Mesocosm Facility, Houghton, MI, USA - PEATcosm2014_Bin17_30_metaG | ecosystem: Environmental > Terrestrial > Soil > Wetlands > Peat | place...
CCGCCAGTCCTATGCCGGCGACTTCGAACTGCTCTTCGGCATCTCCTCCCTTTCCGATCCCGCCGCGGCAGCCGTCAAGCAGTTGCAGGCTGAGTTTCCCGCGCTCTCCATCAAGCTCGTAGAATGCCCTCAGCGGCTTGGAACCAACGGCAAGGTAAGCACTCTGATCCAACTCTTCCCCCACGCCCACCATGACTTCCTGCTCATCAACGACTCCGACATCACCGTCTCGCCGCGCTATCTAGAGCGAGTCATGGCCTGCTTCGCCCCGGAAGCGAAACCCAGCGCCAACTCCGCACAAGAAGTCGGCCTCGTTACCGCTCTCTATCGCGGCCGCGCCCACCACACTCTGGCCTCCCGGCTCGAAGCTCTGGGCATCGCCACCGACTTTCAGGCCGGCGTGCTGCTTTCCAAATGTATTGAAGGCGGCCTGCACTACGGCCTCGGCTCCACGCTGGCTGTGAGCCGCGATGCCCTCGACAAAATCGGCGGCCTTACCCTCCTGGTCGATCACCTCGCTGACGACTACGAACTGGGCGCGCGCATCTCCGCCGCCGGCTACCGCGTGGCCCTCAGCGCAGAAGTCGTCGAGACCAACATCGCCGCCTACGGCATTCGCGGATTTTTCGATCATCAATTGCGCTGGGCCCGCACCGTCCGCGACGCCCGCCCCTGGGGATACGCCGGCCTCATCTTCACCCATGGCCTCGGCTGGGCTCTGCTCAACGTCATCGCCAGCGGAGCGAGCCCGCTGAGTCTCTGGCTGCTGGCCTTGAGCTTCTGTCTGCGCCTCGCGCTGGCTCTGACGGTTGGCGCCGCAGTGCTCTCGGACCGACAGGTTCTGCCCAATCTCTGGTTGCTGCCACTACGCGATCTCATCGCCATGGGTGTCTGGGTAGCGGGATTCGCAGGAAACACCATCGTCTGGCGCGGCGAGCGTTTCGCGCTCAAACATGGAAAACTGCATAGAGTGATCGAGTAGATTGAAGAAGATAGGCCTATTTGCAACCTTTTCATGCAGACTGCGTATTATGCAGGGGGGCACTCTGTCTTATATGCAGTATGGGGATTCGCGGAAAGAGCAACGAAATGTTAGCGCACGCTGAAAAAAGCCGGTCGCGGGAAACGCCAGGTTGCCGGGTCGGAGATTTGTCCGTACAGCAACCGAAGCTGGTGAGTACTGAACTCACGAGACCAAGCCTTATTCCAGACTTGATTTATGACCTGCGAATTCAGGACGGCGGCTCCGCCGGCTATTACGCGGATGTGGCCGCATTCTCTGAGCGGCTTCTGGCCGAGATCGAACGACGCGCCGGGGCAACGCTCGATGGCTATATTCTCCACGTGATAGCGTTTCTGAGCGAGGCTCCACGCAGCCACGGTGAGTACGCCATCGAATTGCTTACGCTGGGTCAGGCGCTCAGGCGATACGCGGGTGCTGCTGAAAGTACGCCCGCCTGGGTTGTGAAGTTAACGCGCTTCCTCTTCTTGTTACGGAGTCGACCGGCGCTGCTAAAGCCCATCGCCGACCTGCTGCGGGCTTTCGTTACACGTCTATTCCTGGCGCCCAAAATCAGTCGCAAGGCAGACGGTCAGATCCACTCGCCGGACAGATTGCCTCGCCTGATTCAGTGGTTAGAAGCCACTGGCGAATTCGAGCAAGAGGTGATTCGCCTTAAGAATTGGCGGAGTTTTTTCGATACGCTTCCCCAAGCGGAGGCCGAGCGCTGCATCCAAACAGCCGCGGAGCTATTCGACTGGTTCCAACTCGAGGCAGACAAAGCGCTGGGAACCTATACGCGCGGAGTTTCGAGGTTTCTGACCGCGGACTACGCCCGGCGCGGATGCCGCGAAGATCAGATCTTCTGCGGCAAAGAGCCGGTGGAGTATCACTTATGCATGGTCGCCGCCGAAATCATGAACCGCGGCCTGCGCGACGATTTCACGCACACTTCGCGCAAGGTCATCCTCATGCCCGCGTGCATGCGCGGCGAGTACGCCACGCTCTGCCAGGCCCGCACCTCCGGCGTCGACATCCAGTGCGCGGCCTGCAGCCCCGATTGCGCCGTTAACCTCAGCACGCGCCGCATGAGCGCTCTGGGAGCCAGCGTCTACCTGGTTCCCCATTCCACGGGATTCAGCCGCTGGCTTGATCGCTGGCAGCGTGAACCGGACACAGGCGTCGTCGCCGTGGCCTGCCTCTTGAACATCCTGCCGGGCGGTTATGAGATGCGCGCTCGCCGAATCCCCTCGCAATGCGTGCCGCTGGATTTTCCAGGCTGCCGCAAGCATTGGCGCAACAAGGCAATCGCCACCAGCCTCAATGAAGAACGGTTAGTCCAGATTGTGGCGTCCCGCTAATCCCCTGTAGTCACCGCCGCCGGATCTTGCGCTTTTATCGCCGCGCAGTCAATCGACAAGCACGCGCCCAGATCGCTGAAGCCCTTCTCCCAGCGCGAGCGATCTTCTGCCGTCAGAGCGGTGAGCGCGTAACTCGCGTTGCGCAGTATCTCGTACCAGATGTTCTGTGCCTGCCACAGATTCGGCTTGAAGGGCAGCTCCACCAGTGTGCGCGCCAATCCCAGAGCTCTGTCCAGCGGCTCCACCGATCCGCAGGACATCTGCAGCTCAACCATGGCGCGCATCATGCGCTGTTCGGCGATGTAAGAGAGCGTAGCCGTCTCCAGCGGTATCTCGTCAACTTTAGCCAGCGACAAAAAAGAGCGCAGTTGAGCCTGGTCGATGGGATCGGTCTCCAGCGCGCGGCGTAGTCCTGCATTAATGGCAAAGCCGGCTGCCAGAGTAAGTGCCGGCGGCTTGGGCAGTCCCGCCGAAAATAGATAGTGCAGAAGGCTGGCGTGATCTTCGTAGATGGCGGTGAGCGTTTTCTCGATCTCCGCCAGCGTAGATCCTAGAATGATCTTCACGATGCGCCGTTGTTCGTCAGAGAACAGCGAGGTCAGCGAATAGTCCACGTGGCCGTAGTAGCGGTCGACCAGCCGAATCGCCTCGGGGAAGTTGGCGCGCTGCACATGATCGGCGGCCTGCATGGAAAAAGCCTCAAATGCAGCCGCGTCCTCCGGCGCATAGGCCTTGACGGCAGCGGTAATATTCTGATCGCCAAAGTGCAGCACCGCAAAGGAGAAGCTCTTCTGATTGCCGGTAATGGCGCTGACCACCTTAACCCTGCCCAACGCGAGACGTCCCCGCCCCGATGAGTACACTTCATAGAAGTCGCGCCACACTCGGAAGCAGAACAGGTCGATCTCCTCCGCAAAAGTAGAAAAGACGGAGCTGATGGCGTAGTGCGCAGCCACCTGTTCCAGGCCCAGTTGCTTGCTGCTGACCTGCTCCTTGTAGATTTTTGCGCCGTCCCCCGCCGCTGCCACGTTGGAGCGCGCCTCGGCCAGTCGCGCCAAAAACGCCGTCTCCAGCGCCGCGGCCGCTTCCCCAAAGATCTCCCTGGCTAGTTGCAGCACCCGCGCTGCATAGGCAATCACCTGCACCGTCTCGATACCCGATATGTCGTCGAAGAACCAGCCGCAACTGGTGTACATCAACTGCGCGTGGCGCTGCATCTCCATCAATTCCAGCGCGCGCACGCGTTCCGGCGCACTCAACTCGCGCAACTGCTGCTTGCTCAAGAATTGCTCCACCGATTGCGGGCTGCGGTCGAGCAGTACCTCGATATATCCGTCGCGTGCCGCCCAAACGTCTTTGAAGAGCTTCGCGCCCTCCTGCTCGGTCAACGGAACTAGCGCGTCGCGCAACTCATCCAGAGCCTTGCGCAGCGGCGCGCGCCACGCCTGGTTCCAGCCCGCCTTGCCGCCATTGCAGCCGCAATCCGTGCGCCAGCGTTCCACTCCGTGCGTGCAGCTCCACGAGGTGTTTTCTATAATCTCTGCCTCGTACTCGGGAGGAAACTGCTCCAGGAAGCAGCCGTAGTTGGTTAGCTTGACGGTCGGATCAGCCTCCAGCATGCGCAGCGCGTAGGCCAGCGCCATCTCGCCGTACTTGTGATGATGGCCATACGATTCCCCGTCCGTCGCCACGTGCGCCAGTTGCGGCTGCGTATTGTCCTTGAAGCTGCCTTTGAGCCGCGCCGCAAGGCGCTCGCCGGAGTCGAGCAGCCCCTCGAAGGCAATGGCGCGCGAGGTAGGGCCGTCGTAGAAAAACACCGCAATCGAGACGCCGGAGTCGAACCGGACCAGGTAAGGGTGGGTGGTGTCCACGCTGGCGTCGGGCGTATCCTTCCAGCTTGCGCCCTCTTTCAAACTCCGAATCCGTTTGCATTGGTGTGGCGCCAGAACGGTGAACTTGATGCCATGCGCCGCCAGCAGCTCCAGAGATTCGTTATCCGCCGCGGTTTCCGCCAGCCACATGCCCTCCGGCGGCGCTCCGTAGTGGCGCTGGTAGTCGGCGATGCCCCAGCGAATCTGCGTGATGCGGTCACGGCGATTGGCCAGCGGCATGATGATGTGGTTGTACACCTGAGCCATCGCCGAACTGTGCCCCTTGAAGCTCTTGCGGCTGCGCTGGTCCCCGTCCAGAATCATGCGATAAGTGCGCGGTGCATTTTCCACCAGCCAGCTCATCAACGTAGGGCCGTAATTGAAGCTCATGCGCGCATAGTTATTCACAATGCGTATGATCTGGTTCTTGTTGTTCACGATGCGCGCCGCGCCGTTGGTCGCGTAACACTCCGCGCAGATGCGCTCATTCCAATCGTGGTAGGGCGCTGCCGAGTCTTGCGTCTCCACCGTCTCCAGCCACGGATTCTCCCGCGGCGGCTGATAAAAATGACCATGTATGCAGACAAATCGTTTACTTGCCGCCATTTGAACCCTTGCTCCAGCCGGTTGCCTCACCGTTGGACCCATTGTAGACTTTATCGGCTGGCAGGCGCTCTGCCCTTAGCCTGCGTCTCTAATAAGTTTGCGTTTTGATTTCAAATAAAGCCTTGTTCAGTTCTTTGCCAAATCGCAAGCTCGCCACAGATACCAACTCGCCACGGAACGGAACGGCGCCCACCGTTTTCCCCGTTTGAGCATTACTTCCGGCTTAGGCAAATCTTTTGCCTCCAGCGGACGGCTCTTCGGCACGCGCAGAAAGGTCAGCGCAAAGCCTTTGCGCACCCCGTAATCCGTCACCGGCAGCACATCGGGCCGTCCAAGCCGAAAGATCAGCAGCATCTCCACCGTCCACGGACCAATTCCGCGCACCTCGGTCAGCCGCTCCACAATCTCCGCGTCGGTCATCTTCTTGATCGCCGCGTGCGTGGGCACCGTCCCGTCCAGCGTCCGCGCGGCCAGGTCTTTCATCGCTTTAATTTTGTTGAAGGAAACCCCCGCAGCCCGCAGCACTTCATCGGGCGTATCCAGCAGCACCTGCGGCGTTGGATCGCCGCCATAGTGCTCTCGCACCCGCCGATGAATCGTGGCTGCGGCCTTGCCGTGCAACTGCTGGTAAAGAATCGATTCCAGCAGCGACTCAAATGGCGAAGGGGCCGGATCGAGCCGTAGCGTAAACGGTCCGGCCCGCTCAATCAGCGCGCCCAGCTTCGCGTCGCTCGCGCGCAAGTGCGCCAACGCTTCGTCAACATCAAAGGGAAGTTTTTTGATGCGCCCATCATGGATCATAAGCAGGAGTCTACCGTATCCCCCAGATCATTCGCACCGCGCGGCTTTCTCTCAAAGCGCCCACAGCTCCAACACGTCTCCGTTCAGCACCACCAGCTTCCGCCCGTCAGGGCTTAGCGCAAGCCCCAATTTATTCAGCTTCGCGTGGTCCAGCGGAACTTGCGCCACCAGCCGCCCCGTCGCCGCGTCCAGCACTGCCACCGCCGCTCCCCAACTCTCATATTCCGGCCCCCTGCACTCCATGCAGCCAATTGGCCGCAGCCGGTGAACCACCTCCAGCTCCATCGCCAGCCGCTCGCCGTTCTGCGACATCGCTACTCCAGCAATGTCGGTCGGTATCAGCTCTCCCGGCGCGCTCCAGCTCCACACCGTCTTGTCGCCCAGCGTCAGCCGCTTGATTCCTCGCCCCCCAATCTCCAGCAACGCCTCGTCGTTCAGCAGGTGTACTCTCGAGCTGCGCCCATAAGGCACTTTCCACAGCAGGGGCATCGCGCCGCACGGTGCTCCCGCATGAAGTTCAAACTGGTGCTGGGCGTCCTCGGCCATGCTCACAGCCATATTGTCCGCGATGGTCTCGATCTCGTCGTTCTCCTTCTTGCACTCCGCTATCGTCGCCAGTGTATCCGTGCGCACAAACTGAAACGCAATTTCGTCGGTCGTCAGCAGCAGCGTCCGCCCGCTCGATGAAGGCCTCACCCACAAGCTCGGGTTCATCTTCGGCTGCGGTGGTATGGGAATCGAACTTCCCACTGTCCCGTCGCCATTCCATCGCTGCACGCGGTCTCCCGCCACCACCAGCGCCACCCCATCGCTGGCCAGCATCACCGCCGTCCGGCTCAGCCTCGGCGTCGGAAAATCCATCTGCCGCTTCACCGTCCCATGCTCGCCGTCCAGCGCCACCACTCGCAGCAATTTGTTCATTCCGGGCCCTGGTCCCTTCACTCCGAAACTCACATACACCAGTCCGGTTGTATCCACGGCCAGTTCCTGGCTCCATATCTCGCCCAGATCAAAGTCGTCGTTTGTTTCGTACCACGGCCCCCGCCGCGCCGTTGCCGCTGTCCCGATGTAAGGATCACGCCAGCCCAGCGTCTCCGTCCTCACCGACCAAACCCGCGTCTGCGCCTCTGCCGCCACCCCGCACGCCAAAGCCATTCCGCACAACAGCCCCGCGACTAACCCGACCACTCTTCCCCGCATCGCGCCTTCTCCTCTCGCACCGCCGCAACAAAGCAATTTCATTCTTTGTCCACCGCGAATCATAACGGAATAGTGTACCGTGCTGGGACTTTGTTCCGGCGCTAAGTTGCACAAAACTTCTTCAGGCAGCGTTTGCTCGCCCCATCGCTGTAAAATCCATGGCAGAGTATGACGAGAGGTACAAGCCATGAAAATGCGACCGGGAACTCAAACGGGCTTCCTGCTCTGCGGCAAGGAATGGATCGAAGGCGAAGCACTCGAGGTCCGCTCTCCTTGGGACCAGGGCCTGGTGGGCCGCGTCACCCTCGCCACCCGCGCCGACGCCCGCCAGGCCGTCCATCACGCCGTGGCCAGTCTGCGCCGTCTCCGCGCCCTGCCCCGCTGGAAACGCCGCGAAATTCTGGAGGACGTTGCATCGGCGCTCATCGAGCAGAAAGAGCGCTTCGCGCAGTTGATTGTCGCCGAGGCCGGCAAGCCGGTTCGTCAGGCGCGCGTTGAGGTGGATCGCGCCGTGCTCACCTTCAAAACCGCGTCGGAAGAGGCTTCACGTCTGGGCGGCGATAGCGTTCCTTTGGACTTGATGGAGGGCACCGAGGGCCGCTGGGGTCTGGTGCAACGCTTTCCCGTCGGTCCCGTGCTGGCCATTACGCCTTTCAATTTCCCGCTGAACCTGGTGGCTCACAAGATTGCGCCCGCCATGGCCGCCGGCTGTCCGGTGATTCTCAAACCGGCCCCGCAAACCCCTTTTACCGCGCTGGCGCTGGGTGAGGTCATTCTAAAGGCTGGCTGGCCGGCAGAGGCGCTGGCCGTGCTCCCCCTCAGCAACGCCGACGCCGCCTGGCTCGCAGAAAAAGAAGACAGCATCAAGCTGGTCAGCTTCACCGGCTCTGCAAAGGTTGGCTGGGAGCTGAAGGCTCACTCCGGCCGCAAGCGCGTCCTGTTGGAGTTGGGCGGCAACGCCGCGCTCATCGTCTGCGCCGATTGGCCGGACCTTGACGAGGCGGCCCTCCGCACTATCCATGCGGCCTTCCATTACGCCGGTCAATCCTGCGTCAGCGTGCAGAGAGTCTTCGTCGAGCGCGGTGTATATCAAACGTTTTTGTGGAAGGTGGTCGAGGCCGCTGCCAGGATGGCGGTCGGCGATCCCTCCGCAGAGGCCACCGAGGTCGGTCCGCTTATTCGCCTCAGCGAAGCCGAGCGCGTCGAGTCATGGATCAAGGAGGCTGTAAAGGGCGGAGCTAAACTGGTGGCTGGCGGAGAACGCCATGGCTCCGTGGTCACGCCGGCCATCCTCACAAGCACCAAACCGGGCATGAAGGTACGCGATGAAGAGCTCTTCGGACCTGTAGTAGTCATCGAGCCCTTCGACGATTTTGAAGAGGCGCTAGCCGCCGTCAATCATTCCAAGTACGGCTTGCAAGCAGGCTTGCTCACTCGCGATGTCGGACGCATCCTCACAGCTTATCGCGAACTTGAAGTGGGCGCGCTGATCGTGGGAGACACGCCTAGCTGGCGCCTCGACCCCATGCCTTTCGGCGGTGTCAAGGACTCGGGATTAGGGCGCGAAGGCATTAGCTCGGCCATCGAAGAGATGACCGAGCCGCGCATGTTGGTGATCGCAGGATTATAGACTGACGCGGCTTGGGGGGATGGTTTGCCGCGTCGTGCCGGAGAAATAAATCTCGACCTCCGCCGCGCTACTTACTTAGCCTTGGCTTTCTGTGCGGCCCACCGCTTGCGCTGCGCGTCGGCAATCCGTTTGCGCGCCTCGGCGCTCAACTTGCGGCGCTTCTTCCTCGTCTTTGGAGCCTTCGCGGCTTTCCCGGTTTTACGCTCGGTTATTTTAGCGGCGACTTTGCCGGTGCTGGTCAGCAGGGAGCGAACCTGCTGAAGGCTGGCAATTTCGGCGTCGATTAATGCAAGAATTGAGTCAATAGCCATAACTTAAGCATAACTCACAATTCCTGTCTTGCACAGTGGGCTTTATAACAAGTAATGAGTTAGTTTGAAAGGTCCGGGCTTCAGCCCGTACATCAATGTCACTAATAATGAATGGGATTTAGCCGCTGAGGGAATACTGACTCGCAATCATGGCTGAATCAAAGCTGCCTTAGTCCCCCTCAAAAACAAAGAGGACAGGCCTCGCACCTGTCCCCTTTGCGGTGGTAACTAATTATCGTTCTGCTGCCCGCTTACATGCCCAGGTATTGCACGTGCACATAAGTGCCCAGGCGCACATTGTAGGCCAGGTACCAGCCCTCGTGGTCCGGATCTTCATAGATTACGATCTGGTCGGAATCCCACAGCCAACCGTCGCAGAAGCCGATATCAAATGCCGCTACGTTCCAATACCAGCCGTTAAACCAGAAGCGGTTGGGGCCGCCGCCGCCAAGATGCCATACGTGGTCGCGTCCAAATCCGCCGGGAAAGCGGCCATGCTCAAAGGGGTGGTCAAGATGATAGTTCGCATCGCCGCGGCCGGTATCGTGACCCACCCAGTTATCGTGACCGCCGGTGATGGACTTGCTGTGATCCACATGCGGCACGTTGGGGTGGCCGGCATCGTCGCTGTAGTTGCGTTTTGGCTCGGCCGCATGGGGTGTCCCGGTGAACGCCTTAGGCCCGTGGGCTGGGATAGCCTGATGCCCGCCGCCTGATGGATGCGACCCTCCTTCATTGCGCTGTGCGTAAGCTGGAACGGAAAGAACCAGCAACGTCGCTAATGCTATCTGAATAATCTTCATAGTTTCCTCCGGATGCCCTCGCGGGTCATCTCCAACATCATTTAATACAACCCGCCTCATACAAGCAAGTTGCGTTTTGATAAAAAATGCCAGGTGCCCCACCTGCGGCGCGTTCTTGTTTTACGCCTAAGATAGAAATCCACTAATTTCCTGGCGCGCAAGCGCCGTACGCCTAGACGGCTAGTTCCTCAGCCACGCATATAACGGGAAGCGGTTGGCCAGTTCGGCCACATCTTTGCGAATCCCCTCCAGCGCCGCATCATCGTTGCGCCGTTCCAGCGCCTTCGCAATCCACGCGCCAATCACCACCATCTCCGCCTCCTTCATCCCGCGGGTGGTCAGCGCCGGCGTCCCAACACGAATTCCCGAAGCCTTCAGCGGCGGATTAGTATCATAAGGTATCGCGTTCTTGTTCACCGTGATCCCCGCCTTGCCCAGTGCTAGCTCCGCCTCCGAGCCAAGTATGCCCTTCTCGAAAACATCCACCAGCATCAAGTGATTGTCAGTCCCGCCGGAGACGATGCGGAATCCAGCATGTTCCAGTGTCGCCGCCAGCACCTTGGCGTTAGCCACTATCTGCGCCGCGTATGTCTTGAACTCTGGCCGCAGTGCCTCGCCCAGCGCCACTGCCTTGGCCGCCACAATGTGCACCAGCGGACCACCCTGCTGGCCGGGAAAGACCGCTTTGTCCACCGCCGCCGCCAGCGCTGCCCCGCACAGAATCAGCCCTGAGCGCGGTCCGCGCAGCGTCTTGTGCGTAGTCGTCGTCGTAATCTGCGCATGCGGCACCGGCGAGGGATGAACCCCTCCCGCTACCAACCCTGCAATATGCGCCATGTCGAAGATGTAAGTCGCGCCCACCTTGTCGGCGATCGCTCTCATCCGCGCAAAATCCCACAGCCGCGGATACGCGCTGCCCCCGCCGATGATCACCTTGGGCTTTTCGCGTACGGCAATCTCTTCCATCTGGTCGTAGTCGATCATCTCCGTATCTTTGCGCACGCCATAAAACGTCGGCCGGTAGAGCTTGCCGCTGAAGCTCAGCTTGTGCCCGTGCGTCAGGTGGCCGCCATGCGCCAGGTCCAGACCCAGAATCGTGTCGCCCGGCTGCAACACTGCCGCATAAGCCGCCGCGTTGGCCTGTGAGCCGGAGTGCGGCTGCACGTTGACGTGCTCACCGCCGAAGATCTGCTTGGCCCGCTCCCGCGCCAGGTTCTCCACCACGTCGGTGAACTCGCACCCGCCGTAGTAGCGCCGCCCGGGGTACCCCTCGGCGTATTTGTTCGTGAATACCGAGCCCGCCGCCTCCAATACCGCCTCGGAGACAAAGTTTTCGCTGGCAATCATCTCCAACCCTTCGTGCTGGCGGAGAGTTTCCTTGGCTAGGGCTGCGGCAACTTCGGGGTCGGCTTGGGCAAGAGTCAAAGTCATGCGGTCTGTCATATTGAAATTCTATCCTCTTGACCGGCTGCATAAAAAGGTGGTCGTCGCTGGTTTTCTGTTTGGACGCAAATCTTGTTTTGTTCCTTTTTTAACTCCGTTCCAATACTCATTTACCTTAAATAGCCCGAATCTGCTATCGTGTTCGATAAATGAGCGAGGACGCTATGACGTTCTTGTGGAAACAACTTGTTTTGGTGACAGCCTGTGCTCTGGCCTTGTTTTCTGCCTTCGCACAGTCCCCAGCCATCGATCCCGCCCTGCTTGCCAAAGCCAACGCCGGCGACCCCGCCGCCCAGGTGCAGTTGGGAGACATCAGCCGTGCGGCGGGCGATGCAGTCCAACACGATCTCCAACAGTCTGCCGAGTATTACAGACAAGCCGTCGCATGGTATCGCAAGGCCGCCGAGCAGGCTTCCATCCCCGGCGAAATGCATCTCGCCGCCCTCTATCGTGATGGCGGCAAGGGCTTTCCCCGCGACTTGGAGCAGGCCGCGGCCTGGTATCGCAAAGCCGCAGAGCAGGGAGACGTGACCGCCCAAGCCACTCTCGGCGTGCTCTACTCCATCGGCCAGGGCGTTCCGCACGACGATGTCGAAGCCTACTTCTGGCTTGACCTGGCCGCATCCGTTAAGGGGCCCAATCAGCAGAAATACGCCGCCAACCGACAAATGATCGGAACCCACATCACCACCGATCAACTTGAAGATGTCCAGCAGCGCGTGGCTCGTTGGCTGGCCGCCCATCCACGATCCGGTACAACAGAATAATCGACATTTCTCACCGGCAATCGAACCGGTATTCTGAAGAAGATGCGAAGTTTTTCGTTTCTCCGCACAACCCGAAGCTGGCTCTCTCTCGCAGCCCTGCTGGCTTTCGCGTCAGCTGGGTCTCGCGCCCAATCTCCCGCCATCACTCTCGTTCCCGCGGTGGTTCAGGCCGGCGCGCCAGAACTGATTCACGTGGTCGCCGCCAATGCCGCCGCCATCGACGGCGATTGGCTAGACCACAAGCTGGAGTTTTTTCGCGGACTCGATGGGCACGGCTGGTTTGCCTTGGCCGGAGTGGACGTAGATGCGCCCGTCGGTCCCTCCGCGCTTAAGATAGCCATCCACGACTCCAACGGCGGCACGCGCTCCCTCACCCGCACCATCCGCATTCAACCTGCACACTACACCACCAGCTCGCTCACCGTCGCGCCGCAGTTCGTCCAGCCCGGCCCCGAAGCCCTAAAGCAGATTGAGGCCGACCAGTTGCTGACCCAAAAAGCCTATGCCTCCAGCGCTTTGAAACCTCTATGGCAAGGCAACTTTCGCCCCCCGGTGGATTCTCCGCTATCGGAGCGCTTCGGCACGCGTCGCATCTTCAACGGCACTCTGGCCAGCAATCACAAAGGGTTGGACTTTCGCGCTCCGCCGGGTACGCCGGTGCGCGCCGGAAATAGCGGCGTCGTGGTGCTGGCTCACCCACTCTACTACGCGGGCAACACCGTGTTCGTAGATCACGGAATGGGGTTCTTCACCCTCTACATGCACCTCAGCAGGATTTCGGTGCGCGAGGGACAGCATGTAGTGCGCGGCCAAAGGCTGGGCTTGAGCGGCGCCACTGGACGCGTCACAGGACCGCATCTCCACTGGGCCGTCCGCTGGCAAGGCGCATATCTCGACCCCGCCAAGCTCTTGCACCTCGACCTCAGCGCGGTGCGCTAGAAAATCTCTGCATAGACCTGCGCAACTGTCTGTGAAAAATGACATACATAGCCGCATAAAGTGTCAGGGCTCGATTTGCAGCTTACGGAAAAATTCATTTGGAGTTGTGAGGAGCGTCAGGGCACGACTTCACAGCTTGCGGAAAAAAGGCGTTCTTTTCACGATGCTATGCCCTGGCGTTGCTTTTTGAACCTCAAATCAGTTGTGCTGCTGTTGATTTGTTCCTCTGGAGGCTTGATTTGCGGCCTCCAGAG
>Ga0181535_10005846_pt1 | contig 12986 bp, 14 predicted proteins | sample PEATcosm2014_Bin_44_FD_119774 | JGI IMG/M metagenome (GOLD analysis project Ga0181535, IMG submission 119774) | Peatland microbial communities from MTU Mesocosm Facility, Houghton, MI, USA - PEATcosm2014_Bin17_30_metaG | ecosystem: Environmental > Terrestrial > Soil > Wetlands > Peat | place...
CTGCAGAAGCTGGTCGCCAGCGCGCTCGCCGATGTGAAGGTCGAAAAATACAACCTCGACGGCTCCACCCCGCGCCCGACCGACACCGCCGAGCCGCCGCCCCCGCCGCACAAATAGGCATCGTTGCCAAGGAAACGTCGCCATGGCTTCCACCGTCTCGCCGCTAGCCGTCGATCTGCCGGCGCTGGCGCCGCTCGCCGGCGTGCGCCTGGGCGCCGCCGCCGCCGGTATCCGCTACCAGGGGCGCACCGACCTCGTGCTGGCCGAGCTGGCGCCGGGCACCACCGCGGCCGGCGTGTTCACCCGCAGCAAGTGCCCCGGGGCGCCGGTGGACTGGTGCCGCGGGGCGCTCAAGAACGGCCGCGCCCGCGCGCTGGTGGTGAACGCCGGCAACGCCAACGTGTTCACCGGCCGCGCCGGCACCGAGGCGACCAAGGCCTCGGCGGCGGCGGCGGCCAAGCTGGTGGGCTGCAAGCCGCGCGAGGTCATGCTGGCCAGCACCGGCGTGATCGGCGAGGTGCTGGCGCACGACCGGCTGACCGCCGCCCTGCCTGGGCTTTATGCCACGCTGGCCGCGGACCGCTGGGAAGCGGCGGCGCGCGGCATCATGACCACCGACACCTTCCCCAAGGCGGCGGTGCGCACGGCGCGGATCGGCAACGCCGAGGTCACCATCCAGGGCTTCTGCAAGGGCAGCGGCATGATCGCGCCCGACATGGCGACCATGCTGTGCTTCGTGTTCACCGACGCCAAGGTGCCGGCGCCGGCGTTGCAGGCGGTGCTGCGCAAGGGGGTGGCCGCCAGCTTCAACTGCACCACGGTCGATTCCGACACCTCCACCTCCGACACCGTGCTGCTGTTCGCCACCGGCCAGGCCAGGCACAAGCACGTGCCGGCCGAGGGCGGGCCGGTGCTGCGCGGCTTCCGCACCGCGCTCGCCGACCTGCTGCTCGACCTCGCCATTCAGGTGGTGGGCGACGGCGAGGGGGCGCAGAAGCGGGTGCGCATCGACGTCACCGGGGCGGTCTCGGCGGGCTCGGCCAAGCGGGTGGCGATGTCGGTCGCCAATTCGCCGCTGGTCAAGACCGCGGTCGCCGGCGAGGACGCCAACTGGGGCCGCATCGTGGCGGCCGTCGGCAAGGCCGGCGAACCGGCCGACCGCGACAAGCTGAGCATCGCCATCGGCGGCGTGTGGATGGCCCGTGACGGCGCCGTGGTGGCGGGCTACGACGAGGCGCCGGTGGTGGCGCACATGAAGGGCCACGACGTCCGCATCGCGGTCGACCTGGCCCTCGGCCACGGCCGCGCGACCGTGTGGACCTGCGACCTCACCCACGGCTACATCGACATCAACGGCAGCTATCGGAGCTGAGGCAAGGCCGGGATTTTGTCCCGGCCTTGTTCCGTCTTGCGACCCGCCGCTTCTTGCGGCACTCCCATGTGCCATGCCCGCCACCAACGCCCCGGCGACCGGATTCGCGCCGCTCACCACCGAGCGGCTGACGTTGCGCCCCTATCGTCCCGACGACGCCGCCGAACTGCACCGGCTGATCAACGACTGGGAGGTGGCGCGCAACCTCGCCGCGGTGCCGTTCCCCTACGCGCGCGATCTCGCCGACGAATGGATCGGTTCGGCCGGCGGCTCGCTCGCCGACGGTTCCGCCTATCACCTGGTGATCTCGGGTGCCGAGAATGGTCGTGAAATCGTCGTCGGCGGCATCGGCCTGCGAGTCGATGCCGCGGCGCGCACCGGCCACCTCGGCTACTGGGTGGGGCGGCGGTTCTGGGGCCACGGCGTCGCTAGCGAGGCGGCCGGACGGCTGGCCCGCTGGGCGCTCGCCAACCTCGACCTGGCGCGGCTGGAGGCCACCGTCGCCGCCGACAATCCCGCCTCCGTCGCGGTGCTGCGCCGGATCGGCTTCCGTCAGGTGGGGGAAGCGACCGAGGATTTTCTGGCGCGTGGCGGTGAGCAGGACGTGCTGTGCTTCGAGGCGACCCGCGACGACCTGTTCGGGCCGCCGCAGGCCGAACCCTCGGCGGACGGCTCGCGGCCGGTGCTGCTGGTGGCGGCCTGCGCGCTGATCGACATCGACGGCCGCGTGCTGCTGGCACGCCGGCCGGAAGGCAAGACGATGGCGGGGCTGTGGGAGTTCCCGGGCGGCAAGCTACAGCCCGGCGAAACCCCGGAGGCCGCGCTGATCCGCGAACTGCGCGAGGAACTGGGCATCGACGTGGCGGCCAACTGCCTGGCGCCGTTCGCCTTCGCCTCGCACGCCTATGCGAACTTCCACCTGCTCATGCCGCTGTTCCTGTGCCGGCGCTGGAAGGGAAGGCCGGCAACGCGGGAGGGCCAGAAGCTCGCCTGGGTGCGGCCGGACAAGCTGGCGGATTACCCCATGCCCGAGGCCGACCGGCCGCTGGTGCCGCTGTTGCGCGATTTCCTATAGAGCCTGTCTCACGCTTTCCGGCGACTTGCCGGCTCAGCCGCCCGCGGCGGGCACTGTCCCCTCCACCCACTCATCCGCTTCTACCATCCCGGCGGCGACCGCATCGCTCGGCAGGGAGGTCAGGATCTGCTGACATGTCGGACCCCGCGCCAGCGCGGCCGGTGTCGGCTGCTGCCGGGCCTGGGCGATGATGCACCACTTGGCCGCCTGCACAGCGTCCGGCTGCATGCCGCGGGTCTGCGGCGAGCCGGCGGGGTTGGCATACATCCGGGCCAGATCAAGCTGCGCGTCGGGTTGGCCTTGGGCGGCAAACTCCTTGGTACGCAAGAAGCTGTCGTCCGCCTGATGCGACAGCGAAGCGCAGCCGGCGAGCGCGGCCAGTGCCGCAAGCGCGATGGCGGGAATCGGGTTCATGGCGGGCTCTCCGGTGCAACGGCGAAGGCAGGTATAGCATCATTGCGACGCGGCCGAATCCCGTGGCGCGCGCCTTCCCGTAGCGGCTAATCGTTGAAATTGTAGTCCGGCCCCCGCACCCAGTCGTCCGCCTCCCCCTGCCCCCAGGCCCGGTCCTGCGGCGAGATCGTGGTCAGCACGTCCGCGCAGGCCTTGCCGGTCTCCGAGGGGTGCTTGCCCACGGCGATGTAGCACCACTTCGCCGCCTCTCTTCCGTCGGGCCGGGTGGGGCCGCGGCCGGGAAAAGCGGCGGGATCGGCATAGGCGTGCGCCAGCGCGATCTGGGCGTCGGCGTTGTCGGCCCACGCCAGTGCCAGCAGATGGTCGAAGCCCTCGCCCTGTCCGCTGCAGCCCGCCAGCAGCCAGGCCACGGCAACGACGGCAACCCTGTGTTTCATGGCGTCCTCCCCACATCACCGGCGACCGCGAGGCCGGGCGGTTCGCTCCCCCCTTGGCGTCGCGCGGCCATACTGCCACCATCTGCTCCCCTCAGGAGATCACGATGCCCGACCGCACCAATCCCACGGCCTGCCTGCTGATCATCGGCAACGAGGTGCTGTCAGGGCGCACCCAGGACGCCAACATCAAATACCTGGCGACCCGACTCGGCCAGATCGGCATCCCGCTGCGCGAGGTGCGCGTCATTCCCGACGTGGCGGAAACCATCATCGGCACGGTGAACGAGGTGCGCGCCCGCTTCGATCACGTGTTCACCACCGGCGGCATCGGCCCGACCCACGACGACATCACCAGCGAATGCATCGCCGCCGCCTTCGGCGTGCCGTGGGAGAAGAACCCGCAGGCCTGGGCCCTGCTGGACCGCCACTACAAGCCCGGCGAGTTCAACGCCGCCCGCCAGCGCATGGCCACCTTGCCGCGCGGCGCCGAGTTGATCGACAACCCGGTCTCGATCGCGCCCGGCTTCACCATGGGCAACGTCCACGTGTTCGCCGGCGTGCCGCGCATCATGCAGGCGATGTTCGAAGGGCTCGCCCGGCACCTGGTTGGCGGACCGCCGGTGATCGCGTGCGCGGTGCACGCCAATGGCCTGCCGGAGGGCCGCATCGCCGCCGGGCTGGGCGCGATTCAGGCCCGCTATCCCGACCTCGAGCTCGGCAGCTATCCCTATTACCGGGTCACCGGCAACGGGGTCGCCATCGTCGCCAAGGGCGCCGACGCGGCCCAGGCCGAGGCGGCGATCGCGGCGGTGACGGCGCTGATGGTCGAATTGGGGGGGACGCCCGTGCCGGGCGAACCCCCGGCGTGACATCCCAGGGAGTCTTCTCGCATGCCGCTTGATCCGCCCGCCGAGCGCCAGCTGACGCATCTGCGCGACATCGAATTGCGCGGCTACGAGCGTGCCGACGGGCTGTTCGACATCGATGCCCATATCCGCGACACCAAGACGGTGGGGATCGCCAACATCGATCGCGGCGGCTGGATCGCCCCCGGCGAGCCGCTACACGACATGGTGCTCCGCGTCACCATCGACGAGACCATGACCATCGTGGCCTGCGCGGCGGTCACCGAGCATGGCCCCTTCGCCGCTTGCCCCGGCGGGGCGCAGCATTTCGGCCGCCTGGTCGGCCTGACCATTCGGGCCGGCTTCCTGCGCGAGGCCAATGCCCGGGTGGGCGGCATCGACGGCTGCACGCACCTGCGCGAGTTGCTCCAGCAGATCGGCACCACGGCGTTCCAGACGCTATGGCCGGTGCGCATGCGCCGCGCCGAGGAACGGCGGCGCCGGCTGGCCGGGAAGGGCCGCAGCGACGCCGAGATCGCCAGCGAGGCCAAGCCGGTGCTGCTGAACACCTGCTACGCCTATGCCGATACGGGCGAGACGGTGAAACGCCGCTGGCCGCACCTGTACCGCGGCCCCGGGGACAGCGCCGAAACGGCGCCGGACTAGAGCGGGATGGGCGCTGAAGGGCGCGCCGATCCCGCTCTAGCTCTTTGTTTGATCGCGTGATTCAGACCTCCGGCGATTCCGCCTCCGGTCATCACGCTCTAGGCCCCGTATTGCCTCAGCAGTACGGGCCACCCTTGGCGTCGGCCAGCGAGCCGTGGCCGGCGTCGCGATGCCCCTGCTCGGTCGCGGCGGCGCGGAAATAACCCAGCACCTCGACGCGCACTGCGCTGGTCCGCCCGCCCGGCGCCGCCTTGGCCCCGATGCGGCGCACCATCTCGCGGGCCGCCAGTTTCTCGCGCTGGCACATCTCCTCCAGCGCATTCCACAGTTCCGGCTCTAACCGCATGCTGGTGCGGCGGGCCTCTCCCATCACGTTCCGGCTGACCAGGCGGCTGCCCGACACGCTGCACCTCCGTCGGTATGACTACGGGAGCATGCATTCCATGTGTTAAATACGTGTTGCAGCGCTAGACCCCGGCGCTGTTCACCGTTGCGTGTTCCTCCGGCGTGCGCAGGCTCAAGGTCAGCGCGTGCAGGCCGCCGGCAAGCTCGCGGTCGAGCGCGGCGTGAACCAGCCGGGAGCGCGCGAGGCGCGACAGCTCGTTGAACGCGGCCGAAACCAACAGCACGCGGTAGTGTGTCTCACCGCCCGGGGCGGCCCCGGCGTGGCCGGCGTGGCGCGCGGAATCGTCCTCGATTTGCAGCAGAACCGGCGTGAACTGCTGTTGCAACAGGGCGGCCATGCGATCTGCGCGTGTCGTCATAGCGGCGGATGATCGCCGGTTCGGTCCGGCGTGCCAAGGGCGGTCGCGAAACTCTCTTTGCAAACGCCCCCGGATCGCAGCACATATCCTACCATGACCCGACGTTCCTCGAGACCCCGGGCCTACGCGCCCGACCCGGACGCGCCGGGCCGACATTGCGACATGCCGGGCTGCGGTGCTCCAGGCGAGTACCGGGCGCCGAAGTCGCGCAGCCAGCTCAGCGAGTACTGGTGGTTCTGCCTCGAGCACGTGCGCGCCTACAACGCCGCCTGGGACTTCTACAAAGGCATGACTCCCGGCGAGATCGAGGCGCAGTTGCGCGCCGATACCGCCTGGCAGCGTCCTTCCTGGCCGCTCGGCCACCTCGGCGCCCGACTGGACGAGGCGGTCGCCCGCGACCCGCTGCACATCCTCAACGCCGCCGGCTTCCGCTCCGGCCGCTCCGGCCGCGCCGCCGAGGCGCCGCACGAGATGCGCGAACCGCTGGCAACCCTGGGCCTGTCCTGGCCGGTGACCATGTCGGAGGTGAAGGTCCGCTACAAGGAACTCGCCAAGCGTCACCACCCGGACGCCAACAACGGCGACCGCGCCGCCGAGGAACGATTGAAGACCATCAACCTGGCCTACGCCGCGCTGCGCAGCCGGCTCACCGAACCGCGCGCCGCCGTCGGGTGACAGGTTCCCGACCCGTCGCCTACCCTTTGCCTGCCTCAGAGTATATTCTGTCCGCACGAACCACGGGATGACTTGCTTATGACCACCAAGGTTGCCGCCCTTTCCGACGTCCGCCCTGCGCCCACCTCGGCGATCGACCTGCCGGATATCGTCGTCAACGCGCGTGAAGCCTTCAACATCGACAGCGACATGGAGGTGCCGGGTTTCTCGGTCCGCACCGAACACGTCCCCGATGTCGATCCGGCCTACCGTTTCGACAAGGACACCACGCTGGCCATCCTGGCCGGCTTCGCCTTCAACCGCCGGGTGATGATCCAGGGCTACCACGGCACCGGCAAATCGACCCATATCGAGCAGGTCGCGGCGGCGCTGAACTGGCCCTGTATCCGCGTCAACCTCGACAGCCACATCAGCCGCATTGACCTGATCGGCAAGGATGCGATCGTCCTGAAGGACGGCAAGCAGGTGACGGAATTCCGCGAGGGCATCCTGCCCTGGGCGCTGCAACACGCCTGCGCGCTGGTGTTCGACGAGTACGACGCCGGCCGGCCCGACGTGATGTTCGTCATCCAGCGCGTGCTGGAGGTGGACGGCAAGCTGACCCTGCTCGACCAGAACCGGGTGATCCGTCCGCACCGCAGTTTCCGGCTGTTCTCCACCACCAACACGGTGGGCCTGGGCGACACCACCGGCCTCTATCACGGCACCCAGCAGATCAATCAGGGCCAGATGGACCGCTGGAACATCGTCGCCACCCTCAACTACCTGCCGCACGCGCAGGAAACCGAGATCGTGATGGCGAAGCTGGCGATGGATCCGGCCAACAACGCCGAGAAGAAGCGCATCGAAAGCATGGTCGCGCTGGCCGAACTCACCCGCGCCGGCTTCATCAACGGCGACATCTCCACCGTGATGTCGCCGCGCACGGTGATCACCTGGGCCGAGAACGCGCGCATCTTCGGCGAGGTCGGCTTCGCTTTCCGGATGACCTTCCTGAACAAATGCGACGAGGCGGAGCGCGGCACGGTAGCCGAATACTACCAGCGCTGCTTCAACGAGGAGCTGCCGACCGGCAGCCTGATCCGCCGCAGCGCCTGACCGGCCGCGGGACCTGATGGCGCGCGGCAATGCCCTGGCCAGGGCGCGTTAACGAACATGGGGAGCGGGTAGAGAATGCGAACGAGAACGGAAGATACCCTGATGGCGGTTCTGTGGCCTCGGCGCGGCCTGCTTGGCAACGCCGCGCTGGTGGTGGGGGCGAGCCTGTTGCTGGCGGCCTCGGCCTGGGTGAAGGTGCCGATGTGGCCGGTGCCGATGACGATGCAGACCTTCGCGGTGCTGCTGATCGGCGCCACCTGCGGTGCCGGTCTCGGCGCCGCCGCGGTGGCGGCCTATCTCGTCGAGGCGGCGCTCGGCCTGCCCGTGCTCGCGGGCGCGGTGCCGCTGGTGGCGCTTGGGCCGACCACCGGCTACCTGTCGGGCTTCCTGCTGGCCGCCGCGGCGGTCGGTTTTGCCGCCGACCGGGGCTGGACGCGGCGTGCGCTGCCGCTGCTCGCGGTGCTGCTGGCCGGCGAGGCGCTGATCTACCTGCCCGGCCTGGTCTGGCTCAACGCTGCCTTCCTGCACGATGTGCGGGCAAGCCTGGCGGCGGGGCTGCTGCCCTTCCTGCCCGGCGAGGCGGCAAAGCTCGCGCTGGCGCTGGCGGCGGTCGCGGCATCGCAGCGGCGCGCGGCCTGACGGGCCGGCGATCGAGCGGAAGGATGGTTGGCAGATGAGCGGCAGCGGCAAGGACAATCTCCGCTCCGAGGACTTCAAGCGCGCCACCGCCGGCGTGCTGCGCGCGCTCGCCGACAGTAACGACGTGCAGGTCGCCTTCCAGCCCGGCCCCGCCGCCCTGGCCGGCAAGCGCGCCCGCCTGCCGATGCCCACCCGCGCCTTGCCGCCCGCCGAGATGGCGCGGCTGCGCGGCGCGGCCGACAGCCTGGCGCTGCACCTGCGCCACCACGACGAGGCCGTGCACGCCGCCCGCATGCCGGCCCGCCGCGAAGCCCGCGACGTCTACGACCAGTTGGAGCAGGCCCGCGTCGAGGTGGTCGGCGGACGCTTCATGGCCGGGGTCGCCGCCAATCTGCGCGCCCGCCTGGCCGACGAATGCGAGGCCGAGGGCTACGACCGCATGACCCGCAAGGACCAGATGCCGGTCGCGGCGGTGCTGTCCATGCTGGCGCGCGAGCGCATGTCGGGCGAGCGCAGCCCGGAGGCCGCCGGCCGGGTGCTGGATTTGTGGCGCGACACGCTCGGCGCCGTGGCCGACCGCGCGCTCGCCGAAATGGCGGCCGCGCAGGACAACCAGACCGCCTACACCCGCGCCGCCCGCAAGCTGCTGGCCGCCCTCGACCTCGCCGAGGCCGAGGCGGACGCCGAGCCCGAAGACGGCGAGGAAGGCGACGACAGCGGCGAGCAGTCCGGCCAACAGGACAACTCCCAGGAAGGCGACGGGCACAGCGAGTCGGATGCCGACAGCGTGCTCGGCGCCCGCCCCGAGGAGATCGAGGGCGACGCCGCCGACGACCAGTCCGGCGAGGACAGCGAGGAGGACGCCACCGCCGCGGAGGGCGATGACCGCCCCGGCGGCCCGCAGCCGCGCCGCGAAAAGCCGTCGGGCAATTCCGAGACGACCTACCGGGCCTTCATCCGCGCCTTCGACGAGGAGGTCCTGGCCGAGGACCTGTGCGACCCGGAGGAACTCACCCGGCTGCGCCAGCAACTCGACCAGCAGTTGCAGCATCTGCAGGGCGTGGTGGCCAAGCTGGCCAACCGGCTGCAACGCCGCCTGATGGCGCAGCAGACCCGCGCCTGGGACTTCGACCTCGAGGAAGGGATGCTGGATGCCGGCCGGCTCGCCCGGGTGGTGGTCAACCCGCTCCAGGCGCTGTCCTACAAGCGCGAACGCGACACCGAGTTCCGCGACACCGTGGTGACCCTGCTGATCGACAATTCCGGCTCGATGCGCGGCCGGCCGATCACCGTGGCCGCGATGTGCGGCGACATCCTCGCCCGCACGCTGGAACGCTGCGCGGTCAAGGTCGAGGTGCTGGGCTTCACCACCCGGGCCTGGAAGGGCGGCCAAAGCCGCGAACGCTGGGTGGCGGACGGCAAGCCGCGCAACCCGGGCCGACTGAACGACCTGCGCCACATCATCTACAAGGCGGCCGACTCCCCCTGGCGGCGGGCGCGCAAGAACCTCGGCCTGATGCTGCGCGAGGGACTGCTGAAGGAGAACATCGACGGCGAGGCCCTGAGCTGGGCCTACCGCCGCCTGTCGGCGCGCGGCGAACGCCGGCGCATCCTCATGGTCATCAGCGACGGCGCGCCGGTGGACGATTCCACCCTGTCGGTGAACCCGGGGAACTACCTGGAAAAACACCTGCGCGAAGTGATCCGCGACATCGAAACGCGCGACGCGGTGGAACTGATCGCCGTTGGCATCGGCCACGACGTCACCCGCTACTACCGGCGCGCGGTGACCATCGTGGACGCCGAGGAACTCGGCGGCACCATGATGAAGAAACTCACCGAACTGTTCGACGAAGACGCCGCCGCCGCTTGGGTCCGCGCGGCGGGGGAACACGCGGCATTGGTGGCGTGAAAGGAAGGCCAGGGGCAGAGCCCCTGGCCTTCCTTCACTGCACCAGCGCGCGTGCCGCGTCGTGCAGGGCGGTTCGGCTGGTGTCGCGCAGGTACATCATATGTCCGCCTGGGGCGACCAGCAGGTGTATCCGGTCCGGCGCGCCGATGTTCGGCAGTTGGGCCAGTTCCAGTTTGGTGGCGAAGTAGGGCGTGATCAGGTCGTCGCGGCCGTGCGCGATCAACACGCGCAATGCCGGGTCCAGGGCCAGCGCGACGCGCAGTTGGCGGATCGAATCGGGGCGGCCCGGGCCGGGTCCCCAGTCCCAGGCCTTCCCCACTGCCCCGTTCATCACCTGGTACTCGCCTTCGGGTTGCCAGTTCAGCGTGTGGTACAGGGCCAGCATGCCGCTGGTCAGCGGCGCGCGCAGTCCGTCCAGCAGGGTGTCGGGCTGGACGTTCCAGGCCGCGTTGGGGGCCGCATCCGGCGAGGCCACGGTGGCGTCGTAGGCGCTCGCGATCTCGCCCCGCACCCGGTCGCGCTGGAAGCTGTGCATGTCGACCCGCGCGGCGAGGCGGCGCACCAGCGTGGGGTCGAGTCCGGTCAGCGCGACGACGCGGGCGGTCAGCCGATCGACGGCGGCCGTGTCGCGCGGTCCGCGCAGCAGGTCGGCGATGAATTCGGTGCTGGCGTATTGCTCGACCGCCGCCAGGTCCGGCTCCTTCCCGGCCGCCTCGGCGGCCACCGCCGCCATGCTGGGCAGCCGGCTCATCATCGACACCGGGTCGGTGCCCCAGGCCAGCCAGCCGAAGTCCAGCACCGGCGAGACCATCACCAGGGCGCCGACCCCCAGCCCTTCGTCGGTTTGCAGCGCGCGGACCAGCCGCGGGCCGCGGAAGCCGCCGTAACTCTCGCCCACGATCAGCCGCGGTGAGGCGACGCGGCCCTGCTTCACAGTCCAGCGCCGCACCACTTCGGCGAGCGGCGGGATGTCGCCGTCGACCGACCAGAATTTGTGGCGCAATTCCTCGGCCGCGGTGGCCAGTTGGCTGAACCCGGTGCCGGGCGGGTCGATGAACACCAGGTCGGTGAAGTCCAACCAGGTGTCCGTGTTGGGCACCGGCACCGGAGAGGCCGACGGCACCGGCGGGCTCGCCAGTTCCACCCGCCACGGGCCCATGGCGCCCAGTTGCAGCCAGGCCGAGGACGCCCCCGGTCCGCCGTTCACCGCGAAGGCCACCGGCCGGGTGCGCGGGTCGGCATCGTCGAGCGTGTAGGAGGTGTAGGCGATGTCGGCCTGGGGGTGGCCCTGCGCGTCGCTGAGGCGGAACGAGCCGGCGGTGGCGGTGAAGTGCAGGGTGCGGCCGGGGAGGGTCAGCGTGTGGTGCGTCACGCTGTCCGCCGGCAGCGGCGGGCGCACCGCGGCGGCTTCCGGTCGCGCCGCATCCGGGTGCGCCGCGTCCGGTCGCGCCGCGGGTTGGGCGAGGGCGGGGGAGGCCAGCGACAGCGCGGCCAGCAGCAGGGAAATGCGCACGTGCGAACTCCGTCCCGATGAGTTGGCGGACTATATCGTCCGTCCGGCGCGGCTTGCCCAGGGGGCGGTCGGCTCGCACCGGCAGGCCAATTGTTTCGGCATGGCCGCTTTCCCGCTTGCCGGTGCCATGACCGCGGCGCGATAATGGACCGAAAGTTTAACGAAGTGGTCCATGGGAGGGATTGCATGTACCGGATGACGTTCGCATGTCTGCTCGCCGCTTCGGTCGCCTTGCCGGCGTGGGCGGACATGGCGGTTTCGGTCAACGACGGCCATACCCAGCTGGTCAACGGCGTGCAGGTCGCGACCGCCCCGGTGAAGCCGGACACGCTGAGCGTGATCGAGTTCGGCAAGGCGCCGCCGCGCGTGTTGTCCAGCATCGACGTGCCGGGCAGCGTGGTCGGGCCGCCGATGTCGGTGTGGGTGTCGCCGGACGAAAGCTGGGCGATCGCGACCTCGGCGACCAAGAATGATCCGTCGGTCAACGGCGGCATCGGGCCGGACGATCGCGTCTCGGTGGTCGACCTCACGGCCAAGCCGATGAAGATCGTGCAGTCGCTCAGTGCCGGTTTCGGCGCGACGGTGGTGCGGGTTTCGCCCGACGGGAGTGTGGCGCTGATCGCCAACCGCGCCGAGGGCACGGTGTCGGTCTACGGCGTGAAGGACAAGCGGCTGACCTCGGTGGGCAAGGTCGATCTCGGCAATCCCAAGGCTGGCCCGAGCGGCGTCGGTTTCAGCCACGACGGCAAGACCGCGCTGGTCAGCCGCGACGGCGACAACAAGGTGAGCATCCTGCGGCTCGACGGCACCACGGTGACGCTGGATCCGGTGCCGCTGATCACCGCGATCCGGCCCTATACGCTCGACGTCAACGCGGCCGGCACGCTGGCGGTGGTGGCGAACCTGGGGAGCCAGAGCGCCGATGCCGATTCGGTCAGTTTCATCGATCTGACCGGTGCGCGGCCCCGCGTGGTGTCGACCACGAGCGTGCCGCCGCAGCCCGAGGGGCTGAAGCTGTCGCCGGACGGGAAGCTGCTGGCGGTGGGGTCACAACTGGGCACCCAGCGGCCGCGGCTCGATCCGTTCTACACCAGCATGGGCCTGTTCTCGTTGTATGCGGTCCAGGGCCATGAGTTGCGGCTGCTGGCCACCGCGCCGATCGGCGGCTGGAACCAGGGCATCGCGTTCTCGCGCGACGGCCGGACGATTCTCGTGCAGAGCATGGCCACCAAGCAAATCGAGGTGTTCGGCTGGGACGGCAAGCGGCTGACCCGGAACAAGCCGCTGGACATGGGCATCGGGCCGGAGGCGATCCGGACGTCCTGGCCGTAAGGGTCGGGACGGCATCGGCCCCGGCGGGATAGCCGCCGGGGCCGTACGGCCAATAATCGCCGGCTCGTTACTTCGCTGCCCCCGCGCGAGCGCGGCGGGGGCGGGCGCCTGTCGCGGCCTGCTTCACCTCGGCCCACGGCGTCAGCGCGTAGCGTTCGAGCGCCGCCGCGTCGAACTCAAACCCGAGGCCCGGGCGCTGCGGCAGCATCAGGCGGCCGCCGGAAAATTCGAGTTGCGTGTCCAC